>JAABUX010007413.1_pt1 | contig 12901 bp, 8 predicted proteins | sample 5561851 | NCBI WGS metagenome assembly JAABUX01 (sample SAMN10711883, study PRJNA513361) | rock metagenome | isolation source: Antarctica rocks | place: Antarctica: Victoria Land, Richard Nunatak red sandstone | collected 2016-01-03 | reverse complement strand
CGTCGCTGGCGTGGAAGCCCTCGTAGTACAGGTAGTAGCGGCCGCGGTGCTTGAATAGCTTGCCCGACCAGATGGCGGCGTTGTCGTAGTCGTTCTCCGCGCCGCGCTCAAAGTAGGCGCGGTGGGGATCGTCGCTGTCGGCGCTGTTCGTCCATGGCCCCGTGTAGGGGTGCAGGCTGGCCGCCAGGGCCAGCCGGTCCGGCCAGTCGTTGACGATCTTGTCGGTGGCGGAGTTGTAGTGCAGGTAGTAGATGCCGTTGTCGAAGGTGACGCCCTCCCCGTACGTGACGTCCCCGTTGGGCTTGGTGTAGCTCCCGCGCGTGGGGTAGCGGGGATCGAGGGCAATGTCCCGGCCCCCTTCATCGAAGCGCAGACCCGTGATCCCGGTGGTGGGCGTGCCGTCGGGCATTTGGTACTGGTGGAACAGGAATACGGCGTACGCATCGGTCGCCGGGTCGCGCAGGGCCGCTAGGGCCGGCGTGCCGTCGATCCCGCTGAAGATGGCGGTGGGATCGTTGGGGTCCATGGCCGACCAGGACACGTAGTGGGGCTCGCGCCGGTCCCAGCGCAGGGTGTCGACGTCGACGAGGGCGTAGACGAGCCGGCGGTACCAGGGGTTCTGGCCGACCACGTTGCGGAACTCGCGGGAGAAGATCAGCACCCTGCCGCCGCCGACGTAGGCGCCGCCCTGGTCGTTGACCTGGAAGCGCTGGTCGAGCGGGGGTTGGTTCTTCATGGAGGCCGGGGCCGTGTCGCGGTGGCCGCGCAGGAGCGCGGACTTGTCCAGGCTGGTGATGCCGACGTTGGGGTCCACGAAGTGGATGCCGTCGAACAACGCCGCCGGCGCGTGCTCCAGGCCGAGCGCCGCGCCGCCCGCCGCGCCGTTGGGATTGTCGGGGCTGGGCACGCCGGCGATATAGGGGTTGCCCCGCTGGACCAGCAGGACCACTCCATCCACGCTGAGCAGGAGGGGATTGGCGCTATCCTTGGAGCGCCAGAAGGCGGGGCGGTTGGGCTGCGCCACCCCCTTGTCGCCGGTGGAGATGAAGCCGGGCGGCTGCGGGTCCCGGTAGGTGCGGCGCCAGGGCAACAGCCCGTAGCGCTTGCTCCAGCGGAAGGCGTTGAGGGTGAGGGCGGCGTAGCCGCCAGCGTCCTCGACCGATTGCCCGTCGGCGAAGACGCGCTGCTGGATCAGCCGCGACACCTCCGTCGAGGGTGTCAGGGCCGAGAAGTGCGCGTCGGAGAAGTGGGCGGCGGCGCCCTCGGTGAACAACCCGGCGTGGCCTTCCCTGTACCCGGCGCGCCCCGTCGTCGAGAGCGAGATCGTGTTCTGCCCGTCGACGTAGCCGCGCAGTACCCCGTCGTTGATCGAGCTGAGGGTCACGGTGTAGGTTTTGTGAGGGTGCAAGCGGAAGTCGTATGGCAGGGTCTTGGCCGCGACGATCGCGCCGTCGCGATGGACCGCCAGGCGCATCGCGTTGGCGGCCGGGTTGAGGGCGAAGCTGTAGCCGCCGAAGGCCACGCCGGGACTCGACGGCGCTTGCACGAAGACGCCGGCCCAACCGTCGGCCGAGGCCTCGAACGACACGCCGGCCTCGATGGACGACATGTGCCCATAGGCGTCGGGGTGGAAGGCCGGGTGGAAGCCGCCGCTCTCCCCTTGGTAGAGAGAACGCCGCGCCTCGGGCGCGTTCCCCGTGCGCGCCCCGTCGTCCTCCCAGGCCCTCGTAGCGTAGCGCCAGGTGGCACCGTCCGAGCCCGGCGCCCACAGCACCGGCGGCTCGCCTGGGGCGTGGTCGCACCGATCCATCAGATCGAGGGCCGACGTTTCGGTGGCGACGTGCCCGCGCGGGAGGATCGCGCCCCAGCCCCGCACGGTGTCGGAGATGCGCACGTCGTCCACGTAGCCGTGCGCCAAGGCGCCGGGCGCGCCGCCGATGGTGACGCGGCGGTCGAAGGTGGTCGGGGCGCCGCCGATCGGCGCGCGGGCGACCTCGACGCCGTTGAGGTAGAGCGCTACGTCGCGCCGGCCGTCGCCCTCCCGCGGTCCCCAGGTGACGGCCAGGTGCACGGGGCTGTCGTAGGCGAAGGCTTGCTCCACGCTGCCAATGGCTTGCAGGGTCGTCCCGCCGGCCCCCAGCGTGGCCATCCAGCGGCGGTCCCCGCTGTAGAGCTCGAGCCACGCCGCCGCGCCCTCGGCCCGGAATACAGGCTTCCTGTCCCGTCGGTCCGGGTCGGCGGGGTCGGCGACGGGGATGAACCAGGCCTCAAACGTCCCCCGGTCGGAGGCGAGGGGCGAGGGGTAAGCGAGGCCCGCGTGCGCCGTCGCGTCGTAGGCGCCGCCGAAGCGGCCCGGCGCCAGGGTAGGCGCGGCGCCGGAATCGCCGGGCGGCGCCCCGCCACCGGGGGCGCCGCCTAATGGGCGCGCGTCTGTCGCTATGCCCGTGCCGGCGAGGCCGAGCGGGGCGTGCCCCTGGTCGGACAGGAACGAGCCGTTGAAGCGGGCGGTGAAGACCGTGTCCGGCTCGATCGGGTGGGGGATCGGCGCATTGCCCTTGAAGGCGGTCCAGGCGCCGCGGCGCGCGTCGATTGTTTCGCGGCTCTGCGTGTAGAGCGCGGGCAGCCCGACGACGTAGAGGCGCGCGACATCGGCCGGCCCGAGGGCGCGGTCGTGCATGGTGACCTCGTCGACGTAGCCCATGAAGGCGTCCGGGCGCGCCGCAGCGCGCCCGATCATGAGGTCCGCGGTCGTATCGCCGGGCACGAAGGGGACGCCATCGCCACTGCCGGCCGGCGCGCCATCGGCATACAAGCGTAGGTGACCGGTGGCGGCATCGGCCGTCCCGACGATGTGTGTCCACCGGCCCTCCCGTAGGACGCCCGGCGCCGAGACGACCGCGTGCTCGTGGCCGCGGTCCTCTCGGACCACGAAGCGGATCGCCCCCTCGTCGCCCAGCAGCAGGCCATAGCCGCGGTTATCGTGGAGCTTCTGGACGATGGCCTGGCCGGCCATGGCGGCGGGGGGCTTGTCGGGCTTGAGCCAGGCGGACACCGTGAGGCGGCCGCCGTTGTCCAGCGCGGGCGCGTGCCGCACCTGCAGCCAGCGCGCGCCGTTCAGGTAGACGGCGCCGCCGCGCTTACCGGCGCGGTGCAACGAGGCCGTCAGGCCGCTGTCGGCGGTGTTCCAGCGCGTGCCCGTGACATAGGCGGTGTGCCCCCGCCCCGATACGTCCCTGAACGCGTAGCCGCTGCCCTCATCGAAGGTCCAGGCGGCCTGCAGGCCGGCGGCCGGGACCCTGGGCTCGATATGACGCCAGCGGATGGTGACGTCCGCCGCGCGCGCCGGGAGGGTGACCGGGCGGAGTGCCGCCACGCCCGCGCCGGGCATGGCCCGCGGCACGTCCGGCACGTCCGGCGCGAAGGCGCGGGCCGCCTTCGCGGACGCGGCGCGCGGCCGCAGCGCCGCCAGCGTCAGCGCGCCGCTCGCCGTGATGAACGCACGGCGCGACACCACTCGTTTTTTCCCCATACCCTACCCCTTTCGTGTTTTGTGACGGCCTGACGAAGTGATCGGCGCGTCGCGTGAGATCACCGGCGCAGACCTTTCAAGGCCCCGTCCCGACCATACGATGTCAATCGCGGGCCGCCTCATCCCTTGACGGCGCCGGCCACCAGCCCTTGGATGAGGTACCGTTGCAGGAAGATGAACAGGACGATGAACGGGATGGCCACCAACACCGACCCGGCGGCGAACGTCGTGTAACCGACCGCGCCTTCGCCCTGCGACGAGTTCATGTTGAACAAGCCCACGGCCAAGGTTTGTTTCGACGGGCTGCTCAGGATCAGCCCGGCGAACAGGTAGTCCAGCCAGGGTCCGATAAACCCGGTGAGCGCGATGAACACCAGCATGGGCTGCGACAGCGGGAGGATGATGCGGGCGAAGATCGTGAGCTGGCTCGCCCCGTCGATGCGCGCGGCCTCGTCGAGGCTGCGCGGGACGGTGTCGAAGAACCCCTTGCAAATGAAGAGGTTCCCGATGATCGCGCCGGTCGAATACACCAGGATGAGCCCCCAGTGCTGGTCCAGCAGCCCGAACTGGTTCATCAGGATGTACAGCGCGATCAGCCCCAGGAAGCCGGGGAACATCTGGATGATCAGCGCGAAGGTCAGCATCCCTTTGCGCCCGAAGAAGTGGAAGCGCGAGATGACATACGCGGTGGGGACCGAGAGCGCCAGGCTCAGCGTCATGGTGAAGACGGCGATCTTGAACGTGTTGAAGTACCAGAGCGGATAGTCCGTCTGGAAGAACAGCTCGTGGTAGTGCTCCAGCGTCCACTGCTGGGGGAGGATGGACGCGCTGAACGAGCTGTTCCCCGTCTGGAACGACGACAGCACGATGTAGAGCACCGGGAAGAGGCTCAGGATGGACAGGAGCGCCAGCAGGGCGTAGCTCACCCCCAGCTTGACCGGGTTCACGCCCCGCCTTCGCGCGGCCCGTGCCCGTGCTCCGGCCCTAGGCCGCGCCCCCGCGCGGGCCGCGACACCCGCATCGCCGTCGGATCCGACGTTCATTGCACCATCCCCTCCTCGCGGAAAGACCGCGACCGGTAGAAGTTGATCAGCGAGAGCGTGACCACGAAGATGAAGATCAGCACGCCGATGGCCGAGGCGAGATTGTAGCTGTTCGCCCCGAAGTTCACCGTCAGCTTGTAGAGCCACGTGATCAGGATATCCGTGCTGCCGGCGGTCAGGTAGCGCGGCTCCGCCGGGTTCCCACCGGTGAACAGGAAGATCACGTTGAAGTTGTTGAAGTTCCCGACGAAGGACAGGATCAGTAGCGGGGCGGTGGCGTACAGGAACAGCGGCAGCGTGATGCCGCGGAACCGCTGCAACATGGTCGCGCCGTCGACCTCCGCCGCCTCGTACAACTCCCGCGGGATGGTCGTCAACACCCCCGACGCGAAGGCCATGGAGACCGGCACGCCCAGCCACATGTTCACCAGCAGCAGGCTGACCTTGGCCCACACCGGGTCGGTGAGCCACGGGACGCTGGGCAAGCCGATCAGGTTGAGGTAGTGGTCGATGGGGCCGAGCGAGTTGAATAGGTTGCCCATGATCAACAGGGACAGGAACGAGGGGATGGCCCATGGCACGATCAGGATGGTGCGCCACATCGCCTTGAGGCGGATGCCCTGCTGCGCGATGAGGAGCGCCACGAGCAGGCCACCGAAGAACGTCGACAGGGTGGCGAGGACGGCCCAGACGACCGTCCATGTGAACACGCCGACGAACGTGGCGGCCAGGCTGGGATCGCCGAACAGGCCCCGGAAGGTATCCAGCCCGACCCAATTGACCAGCGCATGCGGCGGCAGGTGGTTGGGGCCGGAGTAATTGGTGAACGCCAACAGGATCATGAAGACCACGGGCACGACGCTGAACAGGAAGACCAGGATGGCCGGGATGCCGAGCACCGCATAGGGGAAATAGTGGCCTTGCCCGCCGACCCTCTGGTTAGTCAGGCCGAGGCGCAGATACCGGTCGCGCCGCCGGCCGATGGTGCGCGCGTCGGCGATGTTGACGGCGTACAGCACGAGGATGAGGAGCAGGAAAACGAGCGCGATGAGCCCCTGGATCATCAGGAAGATGGAGTTGTCGCCGGGCACCATCTTGTAGATGCCCCCGACGCTGGCGAGGTGCTCGCCGTGCGCGCCCAGGGTCATCAGACCCCTGATGCTGGCGATCCAATAGGGCGTCAGCAGCCACCCGACAACTTCGATCGCGGCGAACGCGAGGCCTTTTTTAATCTGGCTATTGTAGACCTGCCCCAGGCCCATGAAGACCACCGACAGGATCGTCGCCACCGTCCCGTGTTTGCGCTCGGGTAGTCGGACCCCGCTATCGGTGAGCGGTTGGGAACTGTGCTGCATGGAGGTGTTCCTCTTCGCGATACAAGGAGAGCCCCGTGGCGGTACGCCGTGCGATCGAGGGTGGGACGTGGGGCCACGTCCCGCCCTCGTCGGGCCTACCTCGCTACTTCTTGGTCTTGGCGATGCCCGACTTGATCTGCGTCACGGCGTTGTTCAGCAGCGCCTGCGGGTCCTTCCCGCTGTCCCAGATCGCCGGCATCACCGTGAAGAAGGGGCCCCAGACCTGCGTCATGGCCGGGACGTTGGGGACCGCCACGGAGTTCCTGTACTCCTGCAGGAACGTCCGCGTCGCCGCGTCACCCTGCACCGCCGCCGAGTTCTCGAACCCCTTGGCGGGCGTGACCATGCCGATGGTCTGGTAGAGCTTGGTCAGCTCCGGCGTGCTCGTGGCGAAGTGCGCGAACAGCCGCGCGGCGATGGGGTACTTCGAGTAGGCGTTGACGAACATGGCCAGCTCGGTCTCGAACGGCCGCATAGGCTGCCCGTTGGGCAGCGTCGGCAGGGGGGCCACGCCGTAGTCCAGCCCCTTGACGGCCTTGAAGTAAGGGATCGACCAGGGGCCGTCGATGTTCATGGCCGCCTGGCCTTTCTCGAACAGGCTGGTGGCCAGCTGGTACGTGGCGTCGCCGCTCTTCAGCGGGAGGACGCTGCTCTTGAGCGATTGGAAGAATTTGGCGCCCTGCACCGCGGCGGAGTTGTTCAGGCCGATGTCGTTGATGTTGGAGCTGGTAACCGAGCCACCGAACACGTAGCCGCCGTACCCGGAGAGGAAGCCGTAGTCGGCCCACGCGTTGGCGGGCTCGAACACGAGGGCAAACTTCTTGGCCTTGGCATTGTTGAACGTCTTGGCGAAGGCGATGACGTCGTTCCACGTCTTCGGCGGCGTCTTGACCAGCTTCTTGTTGTAGTAGAGGGCGTCGAGGCCGACCGAGAGCGGATAGCCGTACAGCAGCCCGTTGTACGTCACCTCCCGGGTCGCCGCGGCGGGCCACTCGTCCTTGGTCGAGGAGGCGAACACGTCGTTGGGCAACACCAGCCCTGCGCTGACGTTAGTGCCCAGCTCGCTGCTCGGGGTGGTGACGACATCGGCCGCCTTGCCGGCCGGGCCGGCGACGGCCAGCTTGGCCGACTGCTGCCCCGCCGAGAGCAGCGGCACGAATGTGACCGGCACATGGTACTTGGCCTGGAAGTCCTTGATCACGGCCTCGAAGCCGGGCTGGTACTGCGGGTCGTCCCACATGACGAGGTGCGCGCCCGCTTCGGGTTGGGGCTCGGCCGCGGCGATGACCTGGCGGCCGCCCGTGGCCGCGCTGACGCCCCGCGCGTCGCCCGCGAACGCCGCGACGGAACACAGCGCCGTGGTGATGGACAGCGTGGCCAATAATTTCTTCTTCACCTTGATAACTCCTGCTTGACGCTACGTCTGGACTTGCGCGGGATCGCCCGCGGTCACCTAATCCGGTGATGAGGATAGCCTTCCTGTGTTTCTATTTTCTTACACCGTCAGATGTCTGTCTGTCCTCCTTTCACTGTCACGGGGGCGCGGGATGGGTTCCGCACGAATCGCGGACGACGAGGCGGCAGGGCAGGCGGACGATACCGCGCTCCTTATCCCCGTCGATCATGTTCAGCAGCCGCGTCCCGGCGAGGCGCCCCAACTCGTGCAGCTCCATGTCCACCGAGGTGAGGGGCGGCCGCGTCGCGGCGGCGATAATGTCCCAGTTGTCGTAGCCGACCACCGCCACGTCGTCCGGCACGCGTGCCCCCCGCGCGCGCAGCCCATCCACGACCCCGCGCGCGATCTGGTCGCTGCCGCAGAACACGCCGTCGATCGTGGGGTCGCCGTCGAGCAGCAAGTTGATCGCGCTGTAGCCCCAGGCATCCTGCCACGGCCCCGAGAGCACGCGCTCGTCGGGCAGGGCGACGCCGTGCTCGACGAGCGCCTGGCGCATGGCGCCCTGCCGCAGCCGCACCGCCTCGAACCGGCTGGGACCCGTGACGTGCGCCAGGCGGCGGCGCCCGTGCGCGAGGAGGTGCTCGGTGGCCAGGCGCCCGCCCTGCGCGTCGTCGGGCAGGAGGTAGAGCGCGCCGGGCTCCGCGACCTGCGTGTAGGCGTAGAGAACGGGGACGCGCGTGCCGCCTACGTCGATGGGGGGGCGGGGGTCAGTGCGCCGCGCCGTGACGATGATGCCGTCGACGCGCTTGGCGAGGAGGGCCTCGATGTGCTGGCGCTCGCGCGCGGGATCGTCGCGCGCGTCGCACAGGAAGACGGAGACCTCGGCGGCGCCGAGGGCGTCCTCGATGCCGGTCAAGAGGGGGATGCTGAAGCGGCCGTAGGAGTCGGTGGTGAGCAGCCCGACAGTGAAGGTGCGGCCGCGCACGAGGCTGTGCGCGAGGTCGTTGGGGCGGAACCTCAGCCGCGCGGCTTCCACCTGCACGCGCTCGCGCGTCTCCGGGCGCAGCTTGCCGTGGCCGTTGAGGGCCTTGGAGACCGTACCGATGGCCACGCCCGCCGCCTGCGCGACGTCGTAGATGGTCGGCACCGGCGCGCGCCCCAGCGCTGTCTCGGCCAGTTGATCGGGAGGGGTAATCATCGCCTCTTCCATTACGCTGTCCCGGCGTTTCGAAGGTTGTGCCTGCGTACCCGCGCGGCACGCCAATTGGGAAAGGCTTTTCCCAGCTGCTACCCGTTATGGTACACTTGCCTTCGAGTGGTGTCAAGGGGCGCGGGCTCCGACGCCAGGGCAATCGCATGACGGTCCCTTCTCCGACGTTCGTTCGGTATCGAGCGTAAACACACGACGTCACCGAATTAGTAGACGTCAGCAAAGGGCAAAACCGACGATTCGTCGGTAAAGAACCCATGATGCGATTGCCCTGGGTGGAACCAGACGGCCGCGGCGATGAGCCGGACGCACGATGTCTACCGGCTGGACATGCAGAACCCCGCCGACAGCGTGACGTGGGCGCCGCTCGCCCTGGTACGCACGCCGGCGAAGGCCGAGGACTGGGCGCGGGCCTGGCTGCACAACTCGAAGCCCGCCGACAGCGCCCCGCCCCAGCCCTACTTCGAGCAGGCCGTCTTGCTGCTCATGGCGGCGGGCGTGATGCACGTCCACGCCGTCGCCGCAGCAGAGGGCCGGCCCTCCGGCACGCTAAACGAACTGCTGGCTCTGCTGCTCCAGCCGAACGTGGAGGCCATCGAGAAGGCGTTGAAGAAGGGGCCGAGCGGCGCGGAAACGGGGCCGGCGGCGCAGTTCCTCGGGCTCATCGCCGAGCACCGCGAGCAGTTCCTCGGGCTCATCGCCGAGCACCGCGACCTGCGCTCCTCCATCCCCTCGGGGCTAGCCCCGCGCCTCTCCGCGCTCGCCGATCCCGCCATCAAGGCCGTCGTCGGCGGCCAGGGCACGCTCGACCTCGACCGCCTCGGGCGTACGGGCCGGCGTCCGGTAGCGCTCTACATCGTGATCCCGGCCGGGGACGACACGCTGCGCCCGCTCGTCGCGGCGCTGTTCACGACGATGTTCACCGTGCTGCTGGACCGCGCGCGCACGCTGCCCAATGGGGAGTTGGCGCGCGAGGTGCGCCTGCTGCTGGACGAGTTCGGCACGATGGGGGCGATCCCCAACGCGCCCAAGTGGTTCAACATTTGCCGGCAGCCGCGCATCTCCCGCGTCCTCAGCTTTCAGTCGTTCAGCCAGGTGGTCGACGATTACGGAGAGTTGGGGGCGAAGGCCATCATCGACTCGTGCAACGTGCTCGGCTGGCTGGGTGGGACGCGCGGCGACGACGCCAAGTGGGCGAGCGAAGCGCTGGGCAACCGCACCGTATTGGCTCACGGAGAAGGCGAGTCGCGGACGGCCGGGCTGTTCGGCCGCAGCCCTGATCGGGGCAGCCAATCGGTGAGCGAGACCGGCGTGCCCCTCCTGTTCCCCGACGATTTAGCGGCCTCGTCGCGGCGGCGCGTCGTCGCCATCGCCCGCGAGGCGCGGCCCCTGGACCTGCGCACGCGGCCGATGTGGTCCGTGCGGGCCATGCGTCGCCTGATGACGCGCCCGGCCCCGCGCGCGTGCGTCGAAGCCCCGGCGGAGCCCACACCCACGCCTGCGGCCATCACACCCGCGCATGAGGACGCACAGGTGGTGGCCGTGCCCAACGTGGCGCGGGGAGTCGCGCCGGTCGGGACGCCCCGCGCGCCGGTGCGTGTGCTGGCGAAGCCGGCCCCGGCGACACCCCCACCAGCGCCCGCAGCCCCGGCGGCGGTAGCGTCCGCAACCTCCACGCCAGCGGCGGCGACGGACCCGGTCCCGGCGGCGGTCGCGCCCGCATCACGCCCGGCGCGACTACCCACGGCCCCCGTGAAGTATGGCACGGCCTATGATTGGACGGGCCTGCCATGACCGCACACATGAGGCGCCGGATAGCGCTGTGGAGGGAGGGGCAGGGCGGGCGGACGGGCACCGCCTTTACGCGGGGGGAGTGTGTGGGCTACAATGCTCATCATGAAGGAGTGCGTCATGTAGCACGAATGCGTGGCTGTAGCGGCCACAATGCAAGAGACCCACCGGCAACCAACCGGTGAGTCTCTTGCAGCCCTGCCCTATTTTAATAGTGACCGGCGCTGGTGTACCTGCGGAGAAAGCAAACCACCAGAGCCACCAAAACGGAGGCCGCCGCCCCGAGGAGTTACCAGCTCCGAACCGGGTTGCGGGCCTGCACAGGAGGCGTTTATGCTTCAAAGCACACCCATGCTCTCCCGACAGGATAGCGCGGACCCGCGCGCCTGTCAACAGGATGACCCCGCCCACCCATGGACAGGCGCCGGGACGGTCGATACGCGGTCCCTCATCGCGGCCGTGGCCCGCGCCTATAACGCCAGCTACCACCTCGCGGATGACGTGACCCCCGACGCGATCCTGGGGCCGGCCCGCACGCCTGCCGTGGCCTGGGCACGGCACCTCTGCGCCTACCTGCTCGTGGAGGACGACCACCTCACGCACGCGGCGGCGGCGCGGGTCCTCGGACGCGGCGATCATTCCACGTCCGTCAACAGCCGCGCGCGGATCAGCGCGGCCCTGCCCCACGACACACGCCTAGCCCGCATGCTCGATCGCGTCCGCGCGGACCTGGCCGGCCACCGCCGCGCCGACGACGAGGGTCTGCGTACGCGGCGCGACGAGAACCGCCGGCGCGAACTGGCCGAGACCTCCGCGCGGGAGTGGGACGAATACCGCTACTGGCGACTGCGCGCCCTGCACGCGGGGGGCGCCTGGTGAGCGCCCGCACGACAGCCGCATCGGCGCTGATGGAGCGGCCCGCCGTCCCGGTCCCGCGCGACGGGTGGGTGCAGGTCGCCAACGCCTTCATCGACGAGCGGCCGCTCGACAACGAGCGCCTGGCGCACGTCATCCTGATGAGCTACGCCTGGGACGAGGAGGCGTGCCATCCCTATCAGGAGGAGTTGGCCGCCCGCCTGGGGGTCTCGGTGCGCACGATCAAGCGGCGGGTCGGCGAGCTGCGCGCGGCGGCGCTGGTCACGGTGGAGCGCGGCGGGGGGCAGGACCACCCCAACGTCTACCATCTCCACGTCCGGCCCGTGCGCGCCGACGACGACGTGCGCTTCACCACGATCCTGCACCGCGTCCTGGACGACGCGACGCTCTCGCAGGGGGCCAGGCGCGCGTACATCGTGCTGTGTCGCCGCGCCGGCGGGAACGGGTGGTGCCCGTGCAGCAACACGGCGTTGGGGACGGCGATCGGGGTCAAGCCGCGCGTGGTGTACGACTACGTGCGCGAGTTGGAGGAGGCCGGCTATCTGCGCCTCACCGAGCGCCCAGGCCGGAGCAATCGCTACACCGTCGAGACACCCGAGCGGCGCAAGCGGTCGGCAGGACCAGGGGCTATCCCTCCGCTCGCCGCCGTCCCCTCCCCGCTGCCCGAGGCGGCCACCGCGGACACCCGGTGGCGCGCGCTCTACGTCGCGTTGATGCGCGTGGAGCCGACGAAGCGCTTGGGGCGGCGGGTGCGGACGCTGCTCGCCGACGTCGGCGAGGCCACGGTGCTAGAGGCGATCGAGGGCGCGGCCGAGTTCGCGGCGCGCATCCACGCCCGCGCGCTGACCATCGGCATGATCCGGGTCGAGGTGGGCAAAATCCGAGGCGAGGACGGGTTGCCGGCGCTGGACGCACGGCCCGACGTCGAGGTAGTGGAGATCGTGCCACCGCCGCCAGACATGGAGCCGACCTGGCGCGACACGCTCGGCGAGTTGCGCAGCGAGCTGACGCCGGAGAACTACAAGCGGTGGTTGGAGTCCACGACGGTCGTGGGCTTCGACGGTGGGCTGCTGCACGTCGGCGTGCCCGACAGCTTCACGCAGCAGTGGCTAGACAAGCGCCTGCGCGGGCCGATCGAGCGGGCGCTGGGTCGTGTCGCGCCGGGCGTGCGCGTCACCTTCGAGGTCCGGGAGCCTGCGGCGGCTGCGGATGAGGCGCTGCACGCGCCGCAGGCGTCGACGTCGGCGCGAGCCTCGCCTGCGGCCGGTGAACGCCTGACCATTGAACGCTGTGCCCACTGCCATTTCGCGCCCTGCCGCTGTCCCCGCAAGGAGCGGCGGGCGCGGGAACGGGCTGGTGAAAAGACGCGACCATGAGTATTGCAAGGGTAGACTGCCCTATGTGTTGATAGGCTCGGTTAGTACTGGACTTGTCGAGCATGTAGGCGCTCGGAAGCGAGGAGGGGAGATATGACGTACAACGAGGTCATCGAAACGATCGGAAGCTCGACGGGCGACGACTGGGTTCATGATGGACCGCGCCTCATGACCGTTGACGCTGCTGGGAAGATCTCTTTAGGACCTTACGAGTGACATTGATCGCAAAATGCGCACAAGTTTGGTTTCGGCTCTGCCGCGTTAGGACCTTACGAGTGACATTGATCGCAAAATGCGCACAAGTTTGGTTTCGGCTCTGCCGCGT
>JAABUX010007411.1_pt1 | contig 12902 bp, 11 predicted proteins | sample 5561851 | NCBI WGS metagenome assembly JAABUX01 (sample SAMN10711883, study PRJNA513361) | rock metagenome | isolation source: Antarctica rocks | place: Antarctica: Victoria Land, Richard Nunatak red sandstone | collected 2016-01-03 | reverse complement strand
GGATGGGACGAGGTCGGCACTCGCGACGGCGTCGTCGCGTTCGAGGACCACGAGTGCGCCTCCGCTCCACGTTCGCGGTGTCGCGCGGACGGCGTCGAGCGCGATGCGCGCGAGCGTGCCTTTCGCGGTGACGACCGCGAGATCGCTGCCCACGTCACCGACGATGAAACGCGCGAGCGCGCCCGACTTCGCGCTCGGGGTGAACGCGATCACGCCCTTGCCGCCGCGCGCCTGCACCTCGAATTCCGCGAGCGCCGTCTTCTTGCCCAAGCCTCGCGTGCCGATGCAAACGGCGAAACGATCGCGGTCCATCGCGCGCGTGTCGAGTTCTTCCACGCGGGTGACCACGCCGTCGACCTCTTTCTTGACGACGTGGCGTTTTTGCGCGATCCCGCCGCCGGGCACGATCCCCATGCCCGCGATGCTTTCGTTCGCGGCGAGGCGCATGCCGCGCGTCCCGCCGGCACCTCGCCCCATCGACCGCAACTGCTCGTCGTCGATCACGAAGCGGATCGCGCGGCCGCCGGTGCCCGCGAGCAAAACGTGATCGAAGTCGCGCGCGATCTCGGCGGCGACGACCGCGTCGCCCGCGTCGACCTTCATCGCGCCGATGCCGCCGCGACGCGCGGCCCCGGCGAATTCGGAGAGCTTGGTGCGTTTGATCGCGCCCGCTCGCGTGATCGTCACGAGCGACGGCGTCTCGAGAAAATCGTCGACGACCAGGAGCCGGACGATCGTATCGTTCGCATCGATGCCCTCGATGACGTTGCGCACGTGACGCGCTCTGCCGCCGGGCCCGGTTTCGAGAATATCGAAGATCTTGCGCCCGTGGGCCTGGCCCCCCGCGGTGATTGCGAGCAGATACCCGTGCGTCGTCGTGGCGCGCACGTCTTCGACGTAGTCGTCGGGTGCGGTCGCGAGATGCGCGCGCGATTTCGTGCCGCGTGTCGTGCGTTCGGCAACGGCGGCGGGCACGCGGCGCACGTAGCCGTTGCCGCTGAGCACGACGAGCACGTCTTCGCGAACTTGCAACTCTTCGCGACGCAGACGCGCGATCGTCTGCTCGACGCGCGTCTGCCGATCGCGACCGTGCTCGTCGACGACCGCCTTGAGATCTTTGCGCAACACGGTCGTTTGGCGGCGCTCGCTCGCGAGCAACGCTTCGAGGTCGCGAACCTCGGCCGTGACCGTCGCGTGCTCCTTGCGGATCGCATCGAGTTCGAGGCCCGTGAGCTTCGCGAGCCGCAATTCGAGGATCGCCTGCGACTGGACCTCGTCGATGTCGAGCAGGTTCATCAGCGCGATCTTCGCTTGCGGCGCATCCTTGCTCGCGCGGATCGTCGCGATCACGCGGTCCATCAGACCGATCGCCTTGATGAAGCCTTCGAGGACGTGGAGGCGTTCGCGCGCTCTCCCGAGATCGAACTGCGCGGCGCGGCGGATCGTCTCGAGACGGAACGCGACCCAGCGCTCGAGGATCTCGCGCACGTTCATCTGGCGCGGTTGTTTGCCGGCGAGCAGCATCGCGTTGTAGGCGATCGTGACCTCGAGCCCGGTGCGTCGCGCGATGAGTTGGTTGAACACCATCTCCGCCGACGTTCCGCGGCGCAGTTCGACGACGATGCGGATGCCTTTTTTGTTGGATTCGTCGCGCAGGTCCGTCACGTCGTCGACCGATTTGCCGTTGACGAGTTCGGCGATCTTTTCGACGATCGTCGACTTGTTCGATTGATACGGTACCGAATCGATCACGAGTAATGTCTTGCTCTTGACGGTCTCCTCGTGCCACGTGCCGCGCAGCTTCACCGAGCCGCGGCCCGTCTCCAGAGCCGCGATGTAGCCGTCGAGATCGTGTACGACGCCTCCGGTCGGGAAATCCGGCGCGACCATGATGCGCGCGATGTCGCGCGCCGCGACCTCGCGATCGTCGAGATAGGCGAAGACGGCGTTCGCGACTTCGCGTAGGTTGTGCGGCGGCAGCGACGTCGCCATGCCGACGGCGATGCCGTCGGTTCCGTTCACCAAGATGTTGGGAAACGACACGGGCAGGATCACGGGCTCGGTCACCGAGCCGTCGAAGTTGTCGCGGACGTCCACCGTTTCTTTATCGATACCGCCGAAGAACGCCATCGCGATTCTTGCGAGCTTCATTTCCGTATAGCGGTATGCGGCCGGTCCGTCGCCGTCGATCGAGCCGAAATTTCCCTGGCCCGTGATCAGCGGGTGCAAGAGCGACCACGGCTGCGCCATGCGCACCGCAGCGTCGTACACCGACGTGTCGCCGTGCGGATGATACAGCTTAAGCACCTCGCCGACGACGCCCGCACTCTTGCGCGTCTGTTTCTCAGGCGTCAAACCCATCTCGCGCATCGCATAGAGAATGCGACGATGCACGGGTTTGAGACCGTCGCGCACGTCGGGAAGCGCGCGATCTTGGATGACGGACATCGCGTAATCGATGAACGATTTGCGCATGTGGGTGTCGACGGATAGATCGACGACGGTCGGGGCCTGCGAACTCACCCGCCATCAGTAGCGGGCGCGGGTGCCTCGGCCCTGTCGCTTGAAATGACCGACGATGACCGTAACTCCCATCGCGAAGCCGCGCCGCTGGAACGTCGAGGTCGACGGTATCTGTTGGCTTCCACGCATGGCCGATAAAGCTCGCATGCGCGAATCGGGTTCGCTCGGCGCCTATCTGCTCGGACATTCGCCCGTCGATCGGGCCCTGCTCGCGCGTTTGGGGTGCTCGACGGAAGAGTTCGCTGCTCTCGCGTGCCGCTGTTCGGGCGATGCAGCCGTGCTCGCCGCACTGCGGACGCGCGGCTTCGACGAAGCGCGCGTACGGAAATGGAGCGCGGCGTTCCCGGTGCGTTACAAGGCCTATATCGCGCTGTGGGATCTCGATGAAGGCTATCGCACCGCGACGGCGTTCGAAAAACCGCTCATCGCACTCTCACGCGCGATCGAAGGGCCCATCATGGGCCTCGCGCGCCGGCTCATCAAAGCGCCCTAACGCGGCGCGATACGCAGGACCTCGTTGAGGTAGAAGACGTGCTTTTCGAGCACGCGTTCGTGGCGGGCGAGCGCCGTCTCGAGTTCGTGACATCCAAGTTGATCGAGCTGATCGCAGCGTCCGTAGATGACGAGCCAAACACGATCGTCGTGCGGGAGTCGCGCGAGGGCCGACTCGCCGTCGGCGACGCCGTGTACGTACATCGCATCGACATCGTAGCGGTCGGGAGGCAACGGCCGCGGGAAGGGCACGACGCGAGCCGAGCCGTGATAGTAACGCTCGAAGGCGGGTAACGAGTCGGCTTCCGTGACCGCAATGACGTCGCCCGGGCGCGCGAGCGTCGATAAGAGCGCGCCGACGCGCGGCCAATCGCCTTGTTTCGCGCCGGTGTGATACGTCCAGCCGACCGTCGCGGCCGTCGCGAGCGCGATCGTCACGGCCATCGTCGCGCCTGCCGCACGCGCGTACGGGCTCGCGAATGCGGCCACGAGTGCGTACGCGGCGACGACTTCGGGCACGAAGAGCGCGATAAAATGGCGCGGCGCGACGAGCTCGTAGCGCAGGACGTCGGCGAGCACGACGTAGATCGCTTCGACGACGAGCGCCATCGCGATGATGGCGCTCGTCCGCCGATCGAGTCGCGGCCGTCCCACAACGATCGCCGCGACGAGGACGAGCGCCGAGGCGAGCACCGCGACGTACCCGACCGTGCCGCCGAAACGTTCGTAGCCCAGCGGTAGCACGAAGTCGATGAGCGGGTGCATGAAGACGGCGGCGGGTGACGGCAAAAGCGCGTCCGGTACGGCGAATTGGTTGCCGACTTGCGCGTGCACGAACACGCCGAGCGGCAAGAAGAGGGCGGCCACGACGACTCCGACGACGATGAAGGCGCCGAGCGCGCGCCACTTCCGCACGATGGCGAGTGCCACCGCGAATGCGACGAACTCGAACGCCAGAAAATACTGCGTCCATAGCGACGCGACCGCAATGGCGACGAAGGCAAGACGCGCGCGCGTCGATGTTCTCGAAAAGAAGCCGTCGTCGAAGGCGAGCCACGCCAAGACCGAGAGCGCGAGGGCGAACGCGTAGAGTCGGATTTCCAGCGCCGCGTATACGGTGAACGGATTGAACGCGACGAGCGCCACGAGCGGCCACGCGGGCTGTCGCGGCCAGATGCGTCGTGCGATGGCCGCCATTGCGAGCGACGCGACGAGCGCGCATGCCACGGAGAAAACACGTGCGAAAAAGACGGAACTCGTGAGCGTGCGCAGCGCCGCGAGCACGACGAAATACAGTGGGGGTTGGAGTTCGAAATCGATTGCGCGATGGAACGCGTAGCCCGGCCCGCGCGCGGTCGTCGCGAGCGTGTATTCCTCGTCGTGCCAGGTTCCGAATGCGACCGCGCAGACGAGCATGGCGATCGCCTGGACGCCCACGACGATCCACACGCGCATGCCAAAACCACGCCCATCATACGGCGGCATCCACCTCGATAATGCACGGGGCTGCGTTTCCCCTCGTCGAAGGAGCTGTCGCGTGGAGGAACGCCGCAGGCCGTACGATCTCGACCGCCTCACCGCCGTCGCGCTGGCCGTGTTTGCCGAACGCGGTTACGACGGGGCGTCGATGGACGACGTGGCGCGTGCCGCCGGAATCACGAAGGCCGCGATCTACCACCATGTGGCGAGTAAAGAAGCCCTTTTGGCGCGTGGAATCGAGCGCGCCCTGAAGGCGCTCTTCGGCGTGTTGGAGGAGCGCGGCGCGCGCGAAGGCCGTGCGATCGCGCGCTTGCGGTACGTCGTTCGAAGCGTCGCTCGGCTCGCGTTCGACGTGCGCCCGGAGCTTACGGTCCTCGTCCGCGTGCGCGGAAACTCGACGACCGAGCGGGACGCACGCGAACGGCGGCGGTCCTTCGATCGGCGCGTTGCAACCATCGTTCGGGCCGCGCAAGTGGACGGCGACATCGACCCGGGCCTGGACGCGGACGTCGTCACGAAGCTCGTTTTCGGCATGTGCAATTCCGTGGTCGAATGGTACCGCGACGACGGTCCGCTTCCGGCCGATGCGATCGCCGAGCATGTCGAGCGCTTGCTATTCGAACGCGTCGGTCCGCGGCGAATCGCCGTCGCCGGCAGTTGACCACCGTCGAGCTTTTCGATACGATAGGGCTGAACTTACCGTTTGGTAAGGTTCCTGCAGAGGTACGTGGACGCATGAGCGATCGGAACACGGCAGCGTGATGGTGGAAGAACACCCATTTCGGGCGACCTTCGACGATCTCGCGATCGGGCGCACGTTGCAGACCGCCTCGCGCACGATCACGGAAGCCGACATCGACGCGTTCACCGCGTTGACGGGCGATTCGTTCTACGCACATACCGACGATGCGGCGGCGCGGCGCAATCCGTTCTTCGGCGGTCGCGTCGCACACGGGTATCTCTTGCTGTCCTTTGCAGCCGGACTCTTCGTCGATCCGGCACCGGGACCGGTGCTCGCGAATACCGGCCTCGACAACCTGCGCTTCCGCAAACCCGTTCGCGCGGGCGATGCGATTTTGGTTACGCTGACGGTGAAAGCGAAAACGCCACGCAAACCTGGCTATGGTGAGGTACGTTGGGACGTTGCGATCGCCGACCAGCGTGGCGACGTCGTCGCGACCTACGAACTCTTGACGTACAACGAAACGACGTCCGGCGCCGCCGAACGACTTGCTCGCGACGGCGCCGCGGCGCACGTGGAGGGCTGAGCGATGTATACGCAACTCGTCGATGTCGCCGAGATCTCGGACGACGCGGACGTCGAACGACGATTCGACGCGAAGCTGGCGCGCGGAGTCGCGATCGAATGCGACGATGCGATGCCGCGCGCGTACCGCGAAACGCTCGTGCGTCAGATCTCGCAGCACGCGCACAGCGAATACGTGGGGATGCTGCCCGAAGCGAATTGGATCTCGCGGGCGCCGTCGCTCGAACGCAAGTGCGTGTTGCTCGCGAAGGTGCAAGACGAGGCCGGCCACGCGCTCTATCTGTATAGCGCGGCCGAGACGCTCGGCACGTCGCGCGATACGATGCTCGATGCGCTCCACAGCGGACGCGCGAAGTATTCGTCGATCTTCAACTATCCGACACTCACGTGGGCCGACGCCGGGACGATCGGCTGGCTCGTCGATGGCGCGGCCATCATCAACCAGATTCCGCTCACCCGTTGTTCGTACGGCCCCTACGCTCGTGCGATGGTAAAGATCTGCAAGGAAGAGAGCTTCCATCAGCGCCAGGGTTTCGACGCACTACGCGCGCTCTGCACGGGAACACCGGAGCAGAAAGCGCTCGCGCAGGACGCGCTCGACCGCTGGTGGTGGCCCGCGGTCATGATGTTCGGGCCACCCGACGCTCAATCGCAGCATAACGAACGCTCGATGCGCTGGAAGATCAAGCTCTTTACCAACGACGAGTTGCGGCAACGCTTCGTCGATCAGACCGTGCCGCAAGCCGAGCACCTCGGTCTCACGATTCCCGACCCCGACCTGCGGTGGAATGCGCAGCGCGGTCATTACGATTTCGGGGCGCCGAATTGGGATGAGTTCTTCGCCGTCGTTCGCGGTGCAGGGCCGTGCAATCGCGAACGCCTCGCCGCGCGCGTCGCCGCGCACGACGGTGGCGCGTGGGTGCGCGAAGCGGCTGCGGCGCACGCGCGCAAGCGCGCGACGGGCGTCGCTTCGTGAACGCGGCCGAACGTGCGACCTGGCCGCTGTGGGAAGTCTTCGTGCGCAGTGCGTCGGGACTCGCGCACAAGCACGTCGGCAGTCTGCACGCCGCCGATGCGCAGATGGCGCTTACGAACGCACGCGACGTCTACACGCGCCGACACGAAGGCGCGAGCCTCTGGATCGTGCGGGCGAGCGATATCGTCGCGAGCCCTCCGCAGGAGAGCGACGAGCTTTTCGCCGCGGCGGGCGATAAGCCGTATCGCGCGCCGACGCACTATCCGGTGCCCGAGGGCGTGAAGCACCTGTGACCGCGCACGTCGCGTTGCCGCTACGCATGGGCGATAACGCGCTCGTGCTCGCGCAACGGCTCGGCGAATGGACCGGCCGCGGACCGGCGCTCGAAGAAGACCTCGCTCTCACCAACGTGACGCTCGATCTCGTCGGCCATGCGCGACTCTGGCTCGCGTACGCGGGCGAATTGGAAGGTCGCAGTCGCACCGAAGATGCGCTTGCCTACGGTCGTGATCAGCGCGCGTTTGCGAACGTGCTGCTCGTCGAGCGCCCGAACGGCGATTACGCGCACACGACCGCGCGGCAATTTTGCTTCGACGTCTGGCACGCGCTCGCGCTGCGCGCGCTATCGTCGTCGCTCGATCCTCGGATCGCGGAGATTGCCGCAAAGGCGGCTCCGGAAGTCGCCTATCACGCGCGCCGTAGCGCGGCGTGGGTCGTACGGATGGGCGACGGCACGGCCGAGAGCCACGCGCGAATCGCGGCGGCGTTCGATGCGGTATGGCCGTACACGGGCGAGTTGTTCACGCCCGACGCGATCGACACGGAGAATGCGCACAGCGGTATCGGCTTCGAGGTCGCGGCGCTGCGCGATCCGTGGCGGGAGCACGTGGGCCGAGTGCTTGCCGATGCCACGCTCGCGATGCCCGAAGACGGCGCGATGCACACGGGCGGCAAATCGGGTCGACATACCGAGGCGCTCTCGTATCTGCTCGCCGAGATGCAGTCGGTCGCGCGGTCGGTGCCGGCGCAGCGATGGTAGCCGAGCGCGCGGAAATCTTTGCCTGGCTCGCGGATGTGCCCGATCCCGAGATTCCGGCGATCTCGATCTGCGATCTCGGGATCGTGCGCGATGCGTGGTGGTCGGACGAGCTCGATGCGACGCTGCACGTGGCGATCACGCCGACGTATGCAGGCTGTCCCGCGATGCGGACGATCGCGAGCGACGTCGTGGCGGCTTTGCACGCGCGCGGGATCGCGAACGTCGCGATCGAGACGCGGCTCTCGCCGCCGTGGACGACCGATTGGCTCACGGCTGACGGACGTGAGAAGCTGCGTGCCTTCGGCATCTCGCCGCCGCGCGCGCGCGATGCGAACGACGGGCGGGGCACCCTCGACTTGGTCTCGCTCCTGGTGGAGCCCGACGAACGCGCGGCCTGTCCGCGTTGCGCGAGCACGACCGTGGTGCTCGTGAGCCGCTTTGCTTCGACGCCGTGCAAGGCGCTCTACCGCTGCGGTGTCTGCCGGGAACCGTTCGATCATTTCAAAACGCACTGATCCCGCGTTCCATCCGCTTACCATCGCCGCTGTCGAACCGCTGACGCGCGACGCCGTTACCGTGACGTTCGCGGTGCCCGCGCCGCTTCGCGAACGCTTCACGTTCCAGCCCGGACAAGTCCTCACGCTCGAAGCAGAGATCGATGGCGAACCCGTGCGGCGTTCGTACTCGATCTGCTCGACGCCGGACGCGCCGGGTCTGCGCGTCGCGATCAAGCGCGTCGCGGACGGCCGATTCTCCACGTGGGCGCACGCCGCGCTCGTGCCGGGAGCCATGGTCGCCGTCGCGCCGCCCGCAGGGCGATTCGGCACGGCCCTCCGTGCCGCGACGCGCTCGGACGGACACACGCTCGCCTTCGCTGCGGGGAGCGGGATCACGCCGATCCTCGCGATCGTCGCGCACGCACTCGAAACCGAACCGGAACGGCGTGTGACGCTGGTGTACGGCAATCGCGCCGCGTCGCACGTCATGTTTCGCGAAGAGATCCTCGCGCTGAAGAATCGCTACCTCGACCGCTTCGCGCCGCTCTTCGTCATGAGCCGAGAGCCGCAAGATATCGACGCGCTCGCGGGGCGCATCGATGAAGCGACGTGCGATGCGCTGTTGCGCGGGTGGATCGACGCACGCGACGTCGATCGCGCGTACGTGTGTGGACCGCGCGACATGCACGCGGGCGTCGTCGCCGCGCTCGTGGCGCACGGCATCGCACGCGAACATATCGCGATCGAACGCTTCGGCGTGACGAGTTCGGGCGCTGCGGATGACGTGCGCACGTCGCAACCGCGTAACGGGGACGCGATGGTGCCCGACGTCGGTTGGTGCGACGCGCGTGCGACCGTCGATGGTCGAGCCTTCGAATTTTCGATCCGGCGTGAAGAGACCGTGCTCGATGCCGCGCTCCGCGCGGGCGTCGAGCTACCGTACTCGTGCAAGGGCGGCGTGTGTTCGACGTGCCGCGCCGTGCTCGTGGACGGTGAGGTCGATATGGACGTCCACTACGCGCTCGAGGATTACGAGATCGCGCGCGGGTTCATTCTCACCTGTCAGAGTTACGCCGCGACCCGGGCGCTGCACATCGACCTGGACGCCCGCGAACTCGGCTGACCGCGCGTTCGCCCGGGATCGTCGTCAACGCGGCGGCGCGTCTTTCACGTACCGGTCGAGCCAATCGACCATTTCGGCGAGGACGGTGGCATTGGTTTCTTGGCCGAGATAGCCGTGCGCCTCGTAGGGCAGCATGACCAGGCGCGCGGTCGCGCCATTGCCTTTGAGTGCCGCGTACATGCGTTCCGATTGGATCGGAAAGGTGCCGGTGTTGTCGTCGATCGCGCCGTGGATGAGCAAGAGCGGGTCGGCTATCTTATCCGCCAGCGCGAACGGCGACATCTTCGTGTAGAGGTCCGTCGCCTGCCAGTACGTTCGACGCTCGTTCTGAAATCCGAATGGCGTGAGCGTGCGATTGTAGGCGCCGCTGCGGGCGATACCCGCTCGGAAGAGGCGCGTGTGAGCGAGCAGATTAGCGGTCATGAACGCGCCGTAGGAATGTCCGCCGATGCCGACGCGCGCCGGGTCGGTCACGCCGATGGCGACCGCCTTCTCGATCGCGGCCTGCGCGCCCGCGACGAGCTGCTCCACGTACGTGTCGTTCGCGGTCAACGAATCGCCGACGATCGGGATCGACGCGTTGTCCAGGACCGCGTAGCCCGCGAGCGCGAGGTAGATCTCCGAGGCGCCGCCGACCGTCGCAAAGGTCTGGGTACTATTGGTTACCTGCGACGCGACGCCGGGATCGTTGAATTCCGCCGGGTATGCCCACAGGAGCGTCGGCAGCCGCGTGCCCGCTTTGTAACCCGGCGGCAGGTAGAGCGTGAACGAGCAATCGACGCCGTCCGCGCGTTTGTACGTGACGACGCGGCGCTCGATGGTGCGCAGTTTCGGTGCGGGGTCGACGACGTGCGTCAGCGCGCGATCGCCGCCAGCCGTCTGCACGACGACGTTCGGGGGCATGGTCGGCGATTGTCGCTGCAGGAGGAGCCGTGCGTGCGCGGCGTCCGCAAAGCCGAGCGGCGTATCTAGCGGCGCGAGCGCCGATCGAAAAACGCGCGTCGCCGTGCCGGTCGCGAGGTCGAGACGATCGACGAACGGGCGCCGGCCCTCCGGTCCGAATCCGCCGCCGCTCGAAAAGATTGCGTCGCCGTCGTGAATGATGGCTGGCGTATCGTTCGGCATCGTGCGCGGCATCGGCTGACCCGGGTCGTGATACGCGTCGCCGTCGCGCAGCGGTTCTCCGATGGCCTTGGGCGCGGCGCCGCGCGCATCGACGAGCCAGCGACGCGTCAGTCGCGTCTTGCGCTCGTATTCACGCACGATCGCGCGATCGTCATCGACGAACCACGCGACTTCGCGCACGCGCGACGCGGTGCGGATGAGTTCGGCGGGTGGTGCGGCGCCCGTGCCGACGGCCCGCGCGAACACGCGATCGCGCTGCGTCGCATCGACGCGCGGATCGCCGCCGTCGAGCGCTTCGACGTACGCGAGGGTCGCGGGCGCACTTGGCTTCCAGGCGACGTCGCGCGGCCCGGTAACGACACCGTCGACGGGGATCGCATCGGCGAGCGGCCGGTTTGCGATCGTCTCGACGCGCGATCCGTCACGTGCGAGCACGTCGATCGCCACGGGAAAACGTTCGTACGGAAAGAGATACGAATACGGCCGGTGCAACCGCTCGACGAGCACGTAGGCTCCGTTCGGCGATGGCGATGCCGACGTGTAGATGGCGGGCGCACCGAGCGGCGTCGGCCGCCCCGTCGCGATGTCGACGGTCGCGAGTTGTGAGGTACCGTAGTAATCGAAGAGCGCTTCGTCGTACGGATTCTTGAGCAGGTCTTCGTACGTCACGATTTGGCCCGCTTTGCCGCTGGTTTCTTGCACGATCGGTCCACTCGGGACGACGGGCGCATTCGGCGGCGGGCCGGTGCGCGCGATGGCGCGGACGAGGAGTGTGTGCCGCCCGGCATCCAGGCGAACGGATCGCCGAAGAGTCCGTTGAGTTTGACGCCCGGTGCACGCACGAGCGCGGCGGTCGCGGTCGTGCCGAGGTAGAGATCGGTGCCGTCCGGGGTCGCGTTCGCGAGGGCGAAATGTGCGCCGTCGGGGCTGAAGCGCATGGCGGTCACGCGTGCGTTCGGCGGAAGCCCAACCGTCGTCGACTCGCCGTTCGCAACGCGCACGAGTGCGAGCGAGGTGAACGCGACAGCGTGATGCGGCCCGTTCGTCGCGGGGTCGACGCGCAAGCCCGCGATGCGCAGCATCGGCCGCGCAAGATCGGCGATCGGCGGATAGCGCAGCGGCGTGACGACCGCGAGCGTGTCATGTGTCGGGCTGACGATCGTCGCGGGCAAGGCGGGCGCATGGTAGACGTCGGCGATGGCTTGCGGGGGCTGGCGGTAGCTGATGGTGTCTCCTCGAGCGACGGACGGAAGCAGCGCCACGACGGCGAGCGCCGCGGTCAGACGAAGGCGTACGGGCATGGCGCGGGCTACCCGGTTGCGGCTAGCGTCGCCTGCGGTAAAGCGCGCGACGGGCCGCGAAGATCGCGCGCATGGCAAGCACCACGCGTCCCGCCGTCGCGGATCTCAGAGCCTCGCTCGAAGCCTTCATGCACGACGTCGTCGTGCCGGGCGAACGTCTCTATTGGGAGCAGCACGCGACCTACGCGAACCGTTGGACGATTCCGCCCGCGATGGAAGCGATGAAAGCGCGCGCGCGCGAGGCGGGTCTGTGGAATCTCTTTCTTCCCGAAAGCGAAGACGGCGCCGGTCTCACGAATGCCGAGTACGCACCGCTGTGCGAGATCATGGGCCGCTCCGCGATCGCGCCCGAAGTCTTCAATTGCAACGCACCCGACACGGGCAACATGGAGGTACTCGTTCGCTACGGCACGCCGGATCAAAAACGCATGTGGCTCGATCCGCTGCTGCGCGGCGAGATCCGCAGCGCCTTTGCGATGACCGAGCCCGATGTCGCGTCGTCGGATGCGACCAACATCGAAGCGCGTATCGTCCGCGACGGCGATCACTACGTGATCAACGCGCGCAAATGGTGGACGACGGGGGCGCCCGACCCGCGCTGCAAGATTCTCATCTTCATGGGCAAGACCGATCCTTCGGCACCGAAGCATCTCGCGCAATCGATGGTGCTCGTGCCGATGGAGACGCCCGGCGTCGCGATCGTTCGCCCGCTTACCGTCTTCGGGTACGACGACGCGCCGCACGGTCACGCCGAGATGACCTTCACGGACGTTCGCGTCCCCGCGAGTAACGTGTTGCTCGGCGAAGGGCGCGGCTTCGAGATCGCTCAGGGGCGCCTGGGACCCGGGCGCATCCACCACTGCATGCGCCTCATCGGCGCGGCGGAACGGGCGCTTGCGGCGATGTGCGAACGCGCGCTCGCGCGTACGGCGTTCGGCAAGCCGCTGGCAGCGAAGGGCGTGATCGGGGAGTGGATCGCCGACTCGCGCATCGAGATCGATCAAGCACGATTGCTCACGTTGCACGCCGCCGAGACGATGGACCGCGCGGGCAACAAGGCCGCACGTGGCGCGATCGCAG
>JAABUX010007410.1_pt1 | contig 12902 bp, 16 predicted proteins | sample 5561851 | NCBI WGS metagenome assembly JAABUX01 (sample SAMN10711883, study PRJNA513361) | rock metagenome | isolation source: Antarctica rocks | place: Antarctica: Victoria Land, Richard Nunatak red sandstone | collected 2016-01-03 | reverse complement strand
TCTGGGGCATCAACTCGTTCGACCAGTGGGGCGTGGAGCTGGGCAAGGTGCTGGCGAGCAAGGTGCGCGCGGAGGTGCACGCCTGCCGCACCAAGAGCCGCAACGTGCTGCCCTCGGACGGCTTCAATGCGTCCACCACGCGCCTGCTCAACCGGTGCGCCGCGCGCCGCGGCCGGCCGCCACGGCCGGTCGATTCCTGCCGCTGTGGCTGTTGCTTGGGCTGCGCGCTGTGCTTGGCTGTTCGCTTTTGCGCGCCGACCCGCCACAGACGCCGCCGGTAGAGCATGCATGCCCGCCATGTCTGCTAGCGCGCCGCAGCGGCATGTGCCTGGTCATGCAGTGCAGTACATCGCTCAGGCCTGGCGCTGTCTGCGCAGGTACCTGGAGGGCAAGGCGCGGCTGCTGTACCCGGAGCCAGAGGACGTGTTCCCGTGCGACTTGATAGACTCGGACACCTGCCGCCCGCCCTCGTCGTACGTGTGAGGCTGAGGAGGCAGTGAGGGCGCCCGAGCCGGCCAGGGGGCCGCATGCGGCAAATGGTTTGTGCAGCGAGCGGAGACGCAGCCTGTTTGTGCAGGACCTTTTCAGAGTAGGCAACTGCCACTGCCCTAGCGCGGGCCCGCCAGTGCTGTGTTTGGCAGGGTGGTCATGAAATGCTACACCAGGTCGTGTGCTAACGTTCACTGAATGTGACATGCTCAGGTCTGTGAAAGGCAACAGTACTTGTCTATCTAGCCAACTTTAGAAAGGGAGAAGATAGTCGAGGCCTTAAAAAAAGACCCTATCAGGGCTCGCTGAGCAAGAAGCGCGGGCTTTTGCTCGGGAGACCGCCGCTACATGGTGACAGCCAAATAGGCTGTGCTAAAACGGGCGTGTTGACTGAGTGTCCGCTCTTGAGACTGAAGAGGTGGCTTGTGAACGGTGTTGTAGGCAGCTGGCTCCACTAATGCAGGTGTGAGCCAGAGTGTGTACACCAGTCATGCTAGACCTGTGGTACGAGGGTCTATTACAGGTGCAGTGATGTATCAGTGAATCAGCTGTGAGTAGGCTCTGTATAGTGCGCTTTCTCATTTTCTGCTTGCAGAAAAAAAAGTGCCTGAGCTCTTACTGGTGCTGTATTCTAAGCAGCGCGTCATTTCATGCAGTACTCCGTGCAGCACCTACATGTGTGAGCTCTCACTGTTTGTCGACCCTGACATACATCCTTCCCTGGTTCATGAGGAACCCGCACACTAGATCAACGGCAGACTCTGCTGTCACCCCTGCCTGGAGGGCGAGCGCCCTGCCTGGAGGGCAAGCGCTGCTTACAGAGGGTCGCGGACTGTCATGACCAGTGTGCATTAGCATCTCGTACCAGAAAAAGAGCCAGCACTGCCTACCAGTTCCATGCCAATTCCATTGATGGCCTGTGCTAAGACAGCTTCTTATTCCTGGAGGCGAGCTCGCTCCTGCGTACCCGAGCAAAGCACAGATTTGCTCACTGTGTGCATGCATGACAAAGGAAATGCTATGCACATAACACATCAGCCACATGAGCTGTTGACGCACTTAGCACATCAGACAACCTGCTGTTAACGCACTGCGGCAGCCTCATGCTGTGCACGGTGCTGAGTGTAACGACAGCCCGTAACAAGGTGGGAGGGCGCACATTGCTTCGGTGGCCGCCGCCGCGCGCGTGACTTGGCAGGCGGCACGCCAGAGCACGAGCGCGGGGATGACAACCCAGATGGAGTTCACACACACAAAGTAGAACCAAAAGTACAGTGGCTCTGGTCGCGAGCTGGACAAGCCTGCACGGGCGGGCACATTAGTCCGGTCAACTCGTCTGGATGTGAGCAGGTGAAGCATGAGAGCTTCCAAGACTCTCAGGTTCAGCACAGTGTCATGGGAGCTGCATCATGTTATGCTTCTCAGGGCGCCAACATGGACCAGAAGGCGCGCCTTCGACATAAGTAGTGGCAAAGTACAGGACGTCGCCATAGAGCTGGCCTAGGGAGATCGCTATCTGCACGCACGCCGGAGTCTGGCTTTCGGCCGTGGCCCTGTGCAGTCCAAGACAAAGTGGGGGGTGCCCTGCCTGCATCACGTGCCGCCAGGGCCAGCGCCTTGCGATGGCGTACACCGCTAGCAGGCTCAGCGGCCCCCACAGGAAGGCGGTGACGGCCTCCATGCAGATGACAAAGCTGTCGCGCGTGGCATAGCGCGAGTCCGCCTTTGCGTACTCCTTCCCTGCCCCCGCCCCTGACCCGCCTCAGACCCGTGGCACGGCACAGCACCACAGCAGTGATAATGAGCTTGGACGCTCGTCGCACATATCTCCATCAGCACGTTGCCGCTCGTGCTCCTGTAGAAGTCAGCGTGCAGCACCACGGCGCCTGCGCAGTGCACCCGCTACGCTTACATCCAGCCTGTGGCAGCAACAGCCTTCTGCTACTTTTGGCAAGCAACGACGGTTTTTCCTCACCTTCGACCACAAGGTGGGTGGTGCCCGAAACAGCCATCCAGCACATGATGAGGCGGTCCGCGGTCGTCAGCCGCTTCCCCAGACCTGCGGACCAGTCAGTCTTATAACGAGCTGCGTCCATACCATAAGCACTGCTGAAAGTGCAGCAGTGTCTGCTGCGGGGTGGGCTGCGCGCCAGAGGCCGCCCATGTGCATGCAAAGATGACCGCGGCGGCGCCAAAGAACGCCGTGAGGATGCCTTCGTATGGGAGCACCAGGGGCTGGTAGCCAGGCAGCAGAAGGTCCCGGGGGTAGTACGGGTGGCGGTCGCCAGGCACATCAGCCACTGCGCTTGGAACAGAGCTGAAGAGCGACCTCGCGCCGCTGACAAGTAGGTCCATCCGAAGCAGCACTTGCTTCAGCAGGAGCTTTGCGCATCTGGAGACGCTCAGACGCCCCGTAGTGGGCATCACGCATGGGTATTGCTGCATGCGCAGCTTGGCGATGAGATGATCTGTGAGGTCCCGCCATGTGATCGTGCTCCCGGTGCCCAGAGTGCGTCCTGGCAGTGATGGCAACATGCTTTGCATGTCTGCGTGCACCCGGGTGACTGCACAGCACGTGCTGCATGGCCGCCGGCAGCCTGGTCCGCAGTGCTCACAGCTCAGTCTGCTTCAGCGCGAGGCCACACTGGCAGCCCGGCGTCCTGGCAGCCCTCGGCGCCGCCGCGCGCGCGGCGTCACTGGCCGCGCTCCAAGGCCACGAGTTCCAGCTCAAACACGCGCGACTTGCCGGCCATCATGTTGTTTGCGTCCAGGCGGACGTTGGCCTCGCCCAGCGCCACCACCAGCGCGGTGTCGGCATTGGCCAGCTCTACCAGCATGCCCTCCTTCAGGCCGCCCTGGCTGCGGTAGCGCCCTTCCAGGCGCTCGATCTCTGGGTGCATGCGCGGCACCTGCAGCGAGGGACTTGAAATCACATGCTGCGGAACAGCGCGACTGCCAGCCACAGCTCCTTCTGCATACAGCTAGACAGGCATTACTCAGGCGCGGAGCTGCCACTGCATGGATGGCTGCTGAGCACCAGATGGTCCCAAGTACTCAGCAGGTAGGTGGCCCCTAACAGCAGCAGCTGCCACGTGCGCTTATGCCAGGTACGAGCGAGGGCGCATCTAAAAAAGCACAGAAACAACATAAGCTGGAACAGGTTAACATCACGACCTGTTAGAACAGGCGTTGCAATGTTGCAGGTGCTGGGCAGCACCTCGAAGAGCAGGTCGCGCTTCCACTCGCCGCCCTTGGCCTCCAGGGTTGTGGTGCCGCCGATGGGCAGGCCCCGGATGGCCGCGTCAAAGGCCTGGAAGAGCTGCACAGCGGGCGGAGCGCCACTCAGTGGCAGTCAGGTGGGCTCCCCGTCAGGAGTCTGATGCACCGCCGGCCAGGGGAGAGCGCAGGCCCGCTTACCGGGTTGCCAACAGCCTCCCCGGCGCCAACCTCAAACGTCACCTGCTGCCCCACACCTTGCCTGACTGTGGATTGGAGGCAGTGCATACACGTGCCTAGTGCCACAGGTGCGGCAGACGCTTCAGCGTTTACATGCATGCACATGCGTGCCAGCGCGTCACAGGAGGAGCCGCACTGGTTCACTGTGCTCCCTGGAGTCGTCGACAATGTTGCCACTTTCGTCTCGACATACGTAGTGCAGCACGACAGTGTCTCCCTCCACCGCTACGCGAGGTGCGTCACCTGTTGCAGGCAGGCAGGTGGCGCGTGGGTGCTTGCAAGAGGCGCTGCCAGCACTGGTGCACTCAAGCTTGCGCATACCGGTAACAAGCTGAGTGGAGCCCTGCTGCTCGATGCAGCCGCAGCGCCTCCGCGCTCGTGGCCGCGCCACTGCTAGGTGTGCAGGTTGCAAGGCAACCTGGCCTTGCCGCACTTGCCTGTGAGCACAACTCAACGAATGTGCATGCGCTCTGCTACAGGGCGCTCTGCCGCCATGCAAGCAGGCCGGGCGGCAGCTAGATCGGACAGTCATTGTGCAGGTCGCTTGCACGCTGTGGGTCTGAGAGGCGCCCATCTCCAGTGGAGAACCTGCCCAAGATGAACATGGCAACTTTGTTGATTGCCAGGCAGTTTTGTCAGGGTAAGGTGTAACTACTTGAGCAGTGTGGGCGGCAGAATGTTTTGGGGCTGGGCAGAATGGCAGGCCCTTTTGGCAGAAGAGAGCGCCTGCCGGCAGAAATCTGCCTACTCCCTGAAATGTGTGTGTGTGGGGGTCTAATGGCCCAGGATTAGGGGCATTGGTGGCCAAACCCTGGAAACATGCCAGGTTTCTGCATGCGGGCATTTCTGCCAGATTACTGATGCGGGCAGAAGTATTCTGCTGGCCTGGCAGAATGCTGCCTGGTTAATGGCAGGCCTTCTGCCGCTCACACTGCACTTGAGGCAACCAATCTTATCCGTGGAAAAACAGGCCAGACATTTAACTTGCTGTGGACTGCTGCACATTGCTGTAGACATCGCGGGGCATCGCTGTGACATCGCAGGGACACTGGCTGAGCTGGTAATGAATAAGTGTGCAGAAGTGTGCCTGCGCAACCAGAAGGGGGTACGAGAAAAGGGCGCAATACGCTCAACCATGGCTCAAAGCACACTCGCGTCATGTTTTGATCTGAAGGTGAGGTGATGTATAGCCTGCCTATCTCACTGTGCCGTCACGCCCGGCAGCGCCAAGGTGCGGCAGCGCCAAGGTGCGGGTGCGCGGGGGAGGTCAGGGTGCGGCTGCGTGATTGCGGAGGGCGTAAGGACGGGTAGCACTTCGTGAGCGCGCACTTCGAGGGCGCGCACTTCCCAGGCCCGGTGCACGCGCAGCTTGCCATGGCTCAACCTCAGGTAGGCGAGGTTGTTCTGCTCCACGCAGCAATACGTGCTCCACTTTAGCTCATGCGCAGCGCGGCCGGACTGGAATGAGGGCGCCGCAGCTGCCCGCACGCTCGCTGCAGCTCTCGCACGGACTGCGCGTCTGGCAGAGGTGGTCGCCTCGGTGGAGCACCATGACGTGTCTCGGTGCTTCACCGCGGCGGCCGCTCCTTCCAGAGATGCCGATCGCGCAGTACTGCACCGAGCGTGAGCCGGCCGCGCTGCGCAGGAGCTAATATGCAGCACGTACTGCTGCGAGAGCAGAACAACCTCGCCTACCTGAGGTTCGGCCAGTGCAGGCTGTGCACGCACTGGGACTGCGACGCCCTGCTGCGTGGTGAGGTTGACGCGGTTGCTGTGGGCGAGCGCACCATCCTGCTGGCCTCCTTGATGGGCCCCTTTGCGGCCCGCGCTACACGTTCCACCGCTAGTTGGTGTGCGCCCCCGCGCTGCACTGCAACATCCCAGAGCGACACGAGCGGCTCTGGCAGTGCTGCGCCTCTGGCGCCCTGAGTGACGAGCGGCGCGTGCTGCTCGGATGCACTGCGAGGCAGAGTTGCTAAGGACGGGCTTGCGCAAGCACCGCGATGATGTGTGCATGAGAAGAAGCCCTGCATGGTGTGGCATGCGTTTATGTTAGGAGTGCATGAGATCACACGGATGGGACTGCAAACGTTCGGCGCTCAGCAGTCTAGCTGGGGCTGTGCTGTGCATGAAGTCTATCTTTCAATTGCTCAGGTAGATTTCTTACACTGGCGCAGCCCCAGCTAGGCTGGGGTTGAGCGTCGGGCCTTTGCAATCCAACCGTGTAATCCCATGCATTTGCAGACAAAGCAGGCAACACTATGCAGGTCTCTTGCCATATGCTAACATATTCAGATTGCGCGGGTGAGAGGAAAAAAGCTGCGCACACCTGTCCCCAGCACTTTGCAGCACACTGCAATCAACCAGCATGTGCCGCTCATCACCTAGGGCGCCAGAGTCGCATCACTGACAGAGCTCACACATTGCAGGTAAGCAATGGACTAGCAAGTCACTGTAGAGCTTTCTGCGACCGGCATCCTCCTATTCTTCTGCAGGGCACAACAATGATGCCAGGTTTGGGTCGCAAGGCTGCAATGTGAAACCAAGGCCTGCTGTGTTGAAGCAAACTGTTGGGCACATTTGATGCACACTGCAACAGGCGCATGCACGTCTTCCAAGCATTTACAAAACAGCTGCGCATGTTCCGCACTGCCCTTCCAAGGGCTTCACGAAAGCTGCTAGCACCAATAGACAACATAGCAGCAAATGACAGCCGTCGGAACAGAGCTGCTGCTGGACAGCTTACACACACTACCTGCAACGCAGGTATTGGCAGTCCTCGGCACGCCTGACACCAGGCTGACCAACCTCTCACACGAGCTGCACGCCGCGCCCAGCAACCACCTCGCCCAGCACCAGGGCGTCCGGGTCGGCGGCGCGCGCGGCGGCCGCGCTGTCCCGCCCCACCACCACCAGCATGCCGATGCCCATGTTGAAGGTGCGGAACATCTCGTCCTCCGCCACGCCGCCCGCCTGCTCCAAGCAGGCCTCTTCATCAGCCGCAGGCGGCCGCGCGGGCGCACACGCTGCTGCCACGAGGGTTCCCGCACGCTGCCGTGTCCGTGCGGCGTGCTTGCCTTTTACATAGTCGCGGGGGCTGCTTGCATGCGTATTCATATTGCGCTTTGCTCTGATCTCAGAAGCACAAGGCAAGCCACAGCATAGGTGCTATACACAGCGGCAATCAGACATTCGAGCACCTGCATACTACACATGGTCACATGTGAATGCTGTCGCATCAGGGCATCTGTGCAGACGCGGCGGGTGTGACGACAGCCCCGCGGCGCAATGCGCGATCATTCCCACTGGCGTCCAGTCCACGGCCAGAGAGCAGCAACATCACGGCGTCCTGATGTGGGGCGCGCCTGCTGCAGCCAGCGGAAGAGCGGCGGCACCTCCCAGGCGTCCGTGCGGATCCTGAAGCCCAGGTCCTTGCCCTTGGGCACGATGCGCGGAATGTTCTCAGGGAACCCGCCTCCGGTGATGTGCACCACGCCCTGCGCATGCGATGAAGCGAACGTGAGGATAACTGCACGGTGGCAGGAGGCTGCCTGTGCAGGTCACATTGTTTGGCCTTCTGTCCAGGTTCCTGACAAGGCATGAAGCATGAGAGCAGGTCACAGCACTGCGTAGCTGCAAGGCTCTCTGGTTTCCGGGTCCTGCAGCGATGAGAACCTCAGCTGGATCGCACTTGTGCCGCTCTGCAGGCGGGAGCGCCGGGCCCAATGCGCACCCGCACGTCCACGCCGTCGGCGCCGATGAGTGCCAGCAGCCTGCGCACGTAGAGGGCGGTCGGCGCGAGCAGCGCGTCGCCAACGGTGCCGCCGCCGCCCCAGGGCGCCGCTGCGTCCAGGCGCGTCTGGGACACCTGGCGGCGCGTTGGACGCGGCTTCGAGGCCGCTGCAGCATGCCTAGTGGCGATGGCACCGGCGGCTCCTCGGTTGCGCAAGTCAAGACAGCTGCCCCATCTCAGACACCAGGGCGCTAGCCAGCTCCTGAGATGCACATTGCCAGAAGGAGTCTGAAAGGCTGCACGCATGTTTACTGTATTGTGCAAACATAGTTGTTATGGAGTGCAGGGTTCAGGGTGCTGGTGGCCATACCGTCCAACACAGGAGGCAGGGGAGCACCTCTAGGACCTTGCGCACGAGTGAAAAGCCATTGGAGTGGACGCCCGACGACGGGAAGCCCAGCAGCATGTCGCCCTCGGCGATCCGCGCGCCGTCGATGACCGCGTCGCGCGCCACGGCGCCCACCGCAAAGCCCGCCACGTCATACTCGCCCGCCGCATAGAAGCCCGGCATCTCCGCGGTCTGCGCAGTGTGCGCACGGCCTGCTCGTGCGCCGCACGTAAAGGGATGTGTTGCGGCACGCTTGGCACGCAGCCACCTAAGAGGGACACAGCCCTGGTGCGTGGACGCAGCACAAAGCGCAGTAAGCAGCCCCGATCGTGCTGCGTGCAACAACAAGGGCACGTCAGGCTGCTGAGTGACGTGCATAGCAAGAGCACAGGCGCCGGCGCACCTCGCCGCCCAGCAGCACGCAGTCGCTCTGCCTGCACCCCTCCACGATGCCCTTCACCACCTGCGCCCGTCCGCGGGAGCCGGTCAGCGCAGGCGACGCGCCGCAGCCGCTGCGCTGCCTGCCGCAAGCGCAGCCCGTGCGCGGCACGCGCGCCAGGGACCAGCGCATGCGCACCGCCTCCGCCTGGTCCACATCCAGCTTCCCGGTGGCAAAGTAGTCCAGGAAGAAGAGCGGCTTGGCGCCGGAGGTGATTATGTCATTCACGCTCATCGCCACCAGGTCGATGCCGATCGTGTCATGCTTGCCCAGCTCGAACGCGAGCTTGAGCTTGGTGCCCACGCCGTCCGTGCCGGCGACCAGGAAGGAGTCGCCTTGCCGGTTCAACAGGAGCGCATTCAGCTTGCGGCAGCACGTATGCTTGGTCGGAGGGCACCCACTGACAGTCACCATCTATATTTACACAGTTACCATCGCTATATTTATATACGTGCGCACCAAAGGGGACCATGCCGCTGAAGCCGCCAATGCTCGGATTGAGCTTTTGGATGCGGCGCACGAGCTCGTTGCCAGCGCTGATGTCCACGCCGGCATCTTTGTAGCTGAGGCCCTTGCCGCCGGCTGGCGCCTCTGCGCGGCACCTCAGCCGCTGGGGCCGGCATGGCTGCGCTGCGGATGCGGACGGAAGGCACACGCATCCCCGCGCTCGCAGGCTCGGCCGCAGCCATGCGTTCCCCGGCGCCTGGTTGTTGCCAATGCCAGCGGCCATGCCGTGCAACGTGCTACCTCTCCGCACACCCCATTCTGGATATTCACAGGCACCTCACAGTGCGACCAGTCCTTTGAGCACACTGACACGAACCGCTCTGATGTCTCACGCCTTGGCGCATCCAGGAGAAACAGCTCTTAAGCGCAGGCCCTCTTAGGGCTTTGCGTCATAAGAGGTGTGCATATGCGAAGGTAAGGAAAGGAGAAGTAAGAGGCCCATTCTGAGAAGCGTGCTAAAAGCTGCTTGCTTGGAGACACATAGTACAGAGGTCTGCGATGGCGCACCGCTCCGGATGTGCAGGCTCGGCGCCGCGGCTGGCAGGTTGGCCTGGCCTCGTGTTCTTTTATGCCTGTACTGCATTCAAGCTGTTTGAAGCCTGCAGTCCTGGCTTGATATTTGTGCTCGGCCCTGACCAATACATTACTGAAGCGCTTCTTGCACTAAAAGAGGTTGGCACCTGCCGCAGCAGGCTGGTCAACGCAAACGGCGAGGGCGCAGACTTGCAGGCCGCTGTGTGCTGTGTCGGCCCCCCCGGCGCCGGCTGTCAGGCCGCCCGCAACAACCGGCTCGGTGCGCGGCCCGTGCTGACCGCGGCGTGGGCAAGAGCTTGTGCTGGCAGAAGTACGAGCGAGCCAACAACTAGTACCTCTGTGTAGGCCGCCTGCTTGCCAAAGCCCGCACAGACTGCGTGTATGGAAGCCTGATAAAGCTGCAGTGCAGCAGAGCGCGCTTACAAAGGTGGGCACTGCCTTGTGTCAGGAGCAAGCAGGCTGGTGGTCCTGCGCAGGTGAAGAAGGCGCAGACGTTGACGGAGAAGATTTTGGCGCGGCACAGCAACAACGCGAGCGTGGCGCCCGGCCAGAACATCTGGACCAACGTAGATAAGCTGATGACGCACGACGTGTGCGGGCCGGGCACCTTTGGCATTTTCCAGCGCGAGTTTGGCGAGAACGCACAGGTCAGCCGCCCCGCTTGCTGCCTGCAGCGACCTTGCCCGTACAGCAAGGACTGCGCTGAACGTACCTCCGTGATGGTCGCTCATGCTGTCCGCCGTGCGCCTCTGCGGCAGGTCTGGGACCCAGAGAAGATTGTCATCATACCAGACCACTACATCTTCACGTCTGACCCGCGTGCCAATCGCAATGTGGACATCCTGAGGTGTGCGTCATATCTGCGCCCTTCCGCCGCACAGGTGCTTGTCACGCGCTGCGAGCCACTGGCTGCTAAGGCAGTGTGGTGGGGCAGGGATATGGTAAAACAGTACGGCATCAAGTACTTCTACGACATCACAGACCGCAGTGACTTCCGCGCAAATCCCGACTACAAGGGCGTGTGCCACATCGCGCTGGCGCAGGAGGGCCACTGCAAGCCTGGTGCGTGCCTTGATTTGACTAGGCAGCTTCCCGCCCGAGCTGCCATTTAGTTTTACCGCCAGTGTAAGGGTGTACGAAGGGTGACGCACATCGTGTTCAGGATTGGCAGCATCGCCTGGCGCTTGTCGCTGAAATGTGTTTCCATTATTGTCGTCGCCGCCTTGCTGATCACACTGTCCTTGCTGGGCTTTATAGTGCTCATCATTAGTGTAGAACCTTGCTGAGAAGCGCGCTGAGCTGCGCCGGCCGCGTAGGCGAGGTCCTGTTCGGCACGGACTCGCACACATGCAACGCGGGTGCGTTCGGCCAGTTCGCGACGGGCGTGGGCAACACGGACGCCGGCTTCATCATGGGCACTGGCAAGCTGCTCATCAAGGTGCGGCTGTGTAAAAGCTACGACATGGGCCGGCATGGCCTGACGCAACTGCAAGAGCGCGCGCAGCGCACGAGCCGATAGCTTGTTTGCAGACGCCGTGGGCAAGGAATGCATCAATAAAGAGTTAAACGTCTGTTCCATATTAACATGGCACCAGGCTGCCACGTGAAGCGGCGGCGCGCACAAGCGTGTGCTGTGCGGCAGCGGCTGGTGCCGCGCGGGCCGCAGCTCGTCACCACGTGGCGCGTGCAGGTGCCGCCGACGCTGCGCTTCGTGTTCGAGGGCGAGCTGCCGAGCTACCTGCTGGCCAAGGACCTGATCCTGCAGGTCATCGGCGAGATCAGCGTCGCCGGCGGCACGTACAAGGCCATGGAGTTCACTGGGCCGGTCGTGGACGCGATGACCATGGAGGACCGCATGATGCTCTGCAACATGGTCGTCGAGGCCGGCGGCAAGAACGGCACGGCCCCGCTTGTGTGCGGGCAGGGAGTGTGCAGGCGGGAGAGGGAGCACGCAACAGCCAATTCAGCGAGGCACTTGTCTCGTGCTCAGGGCGCGTGCATCGCTCGGCGGCGGTCCCTCCCTGTCTGCTGTCTAGCATGGTCGTTCCCTAGCATCGGTGCAAATGCCTGCAGGCAGCGCTTGCGTCGCGTCAGAGAACCTCCGGCTGCGGAAGCCATTGCCTTGGTGCCGGCCCGCGCAGGCACCTGCCCGCCCGACCAGACGACCTTCGACTACGTGCGCGAGCGCACGTCGGAGCCGTTCGAGCCGGTGTATGCGGACGACGCCGCGTCGTACGTCCAGGAGTACCGCTTCGACGTGTCTAAGCTGCAGCCGCTGGTGGCCGCGCCGCACTCGCCCGACAACCGCAAGAACGCGGCCGAGTGCCGGGACGTGAAGATCGACCGCGTGTACATCGGGTGCGCGCCGCAGCACTGGCCTGGGCGGGCATGGCGCTTTGCACGCCTTGTGAGTGAGATCCATTAAAAAAATTTGACGCTGGGCTCCCTGCTAACTCAACACGCGCCTTGCCTTGAAGGTAGGTGGATGTCTGTCGCGCACTACCCACACCACAGAGCGCGCTGGCCCGCCGCGTGCCGCGGCCCAGGCCAGTGTGGGCGCGCTCAGGACGGCAAGCCTTAAGCGCCCTTGCAGTGCGCGATGGTCCACGTGCGGCACCACAACTGCGCCCACGCCAAGCCCAGACACGCGTCGAGCGACCCTGACTCCGGCGCGCGGCCGCCAGGTCGTGCACGGCGGCAAGGCGAGGGACTTCCAGGGTGTTTGGATTAGGGTTACGTGTCAGGTGACCCTGATCCCTGTGCGGCGCCGCCAGGTCGTGCACGGGCGGCAAGACGGAGGACTTCCAGGCGGCGGCGCGGCTGCTGCACCGCGCGGGCGGGCGCGTGGTGGTGCCCACGTTCCTGGTGCCGGCCACGCAGAAGGTCTGGGCGGACGTGTACGGCCAGCCGCTGCCCGACTGCGGCGGCCTCACCGCCGCGCAGGCGCGCCGCCTGGCCCCGGCGGTGCCGGCGGCAGGACAACCTCATATGCGTTTCGGTGAGCGGGGGCGCGTGCTGCCCGCGGCCGCCAGGCTTGCGGCGGCCGCAGACCCACGTGCGCTGGCTTGCGTGACTGGCATTCGAGGGGGTTCCACGGGACTTCAGCAGTGATCTAGTGCTTGGGAGGAGTCCGGCGTCGAGGGCGGGGACGGCGTATGACGGGGGCGGGGCCGGGCAGGTGTTTGACGCAGCGGGGTGCGTGGCGCCCGCCGCGCCCAGCTGCGCGGCGTGCCTGGGCGGGCCCAAGGACACGTTCGCGCGCATGAACGAGCCGCAGGTCTGCGTGTCCACCACCAACAGGCGCGCGGCGGCCCTTGGCTTTTGACCAGCCTGCCCTGCCAAGGAAAGATTGCCAT
>JAABUX010007409.1_pt1 | contig 12903 bp, 13 predicted proteins | sample 5561851 | NCBI WGS metagenome assembly JAABUX01 (sample SAMN10711883, study PRJNA513361) | rock metagenome | isolation source: Antarctica rocks | place: Antarctica: Victoria Land, Richard Nunatak red sandstone | collected 2016-01-03 | reverse complement strand
CGTGCACCGCGCTCAGCCCGCCGTCCAGCGCCCGTGCACCGCCGTGCTCCCGCGCCGCGCCCACCGGCCGCCCCTCTCGTGGGACGCGTGTCCTCCCAACACGGCCAGTGTAGCACGGAGCGGGGGGCTGTCAAGGAACACGCGCGCCCGCGCCCGCTGCGGCCGCGCGGCGCCCCTGACCGGGCCGCGGGGCGGCGGGGCGCGCCCGGCGGGGCGGGCCGGCGGCCGCACCTAACCCTCTCACCATCGTGGGGCGCGCCCCAATCGTATGGCGCGCGCATGACGCGTCAATGGTTGTCAACAAGCGGCTGGATGCGTAAGCTAGCATAGTGAAGAGTCGAGAGTACACTGACGAACGTGTCCGCATCCGTTCGACCATACTACCACAGACGCGCGGCGCGAACCCGTGGCGGCGCGGCGTCGCTATCGGGTGGACGACGCGCGCCTCCATGGTTGTCGTGGCGCTTAGTCATGCCCTCCTATTTTTAGGGCTTTTCAAGATACGGCTGCATGCGACGGGCATGTTCTACTACGAACTTGGCTCCGACACGCAGCACGTCTACTGGCCGGCCGTGCAGAAGCTGCTGACCGGGCGCGTCCCCTACGTCGATCCCCACTTCTTCGTCGAGTACCCGCCGTTGGGCACGGCCTTCTTTTTGCTGCCCGCCCTGCTGCACCCCACGTCGCTGCGCGTCTACGATTGGCTGTTCGCCGTGGAGGTCCTGGCCGTCGACCTCGCCACGCTGCCCCTCATCGCCCGGTTGGCTTGGCGACAACAGGTTTCCGCGAGGGCTGCTCTTACAGCGTACGGCGTGCTCATCCCCTTGTTAGGCTCCCTCGTCACGCAGCGCTACGACCTCGTCCCGGCGACGCTCACGCTCGGCGCGCTTCTGGCGTTACTGGGAGGGCGCTCGGTCGTGGCCTGGGTCCTGCTGCTAGCAGCCACCCTTATGAAGCTCTACCCCGCGGTGTTGGTTCCACTATTCCTGCTGTACGAGTGGCAATCCCTCCTCGACGTCCTAACGCGTGCGGATACTACCAACGTGATGCAACGCGTCGGGGGTATCGTCCTCTACGTCGGCGGTCTGATAGTGTCCACCGTTGGGTGGTATCTCCTGGCGCCGGCGTCACTGTGGCGTTTTATCGCATGGGAAACGCGACGAGGTATTGAAATCGAAAGCCTTGCCGGCTCGGTGGCCGAGATTGCGCATCTCCTGGGACTGCCGGCGCATAAGGTCGATTCGTATGGTTCGTACGACATTATGTCGGCATTAACACCCACTCTGGAAGCACTTTCAACAATCGTGACGGTCGGTTTGCTGGCGCTGGTTTACCTATCATACGCCCGTCGCCTCGCGCGACAGCACGGGACCCCTGGACGCAGAGAAACGTATGGACGAGCTAGCTGGATAGCGTCCGCCCACCGACGAACCGTCCTCGCCGCCAACAGGAGAGATGAGAAAGCCATTGCTGTGTCGGACGCGCGTGGACTCATTATCTACGCAACGTTGGCCGTGCTAGCCGTGCTACTCGGCAGCAAGCTGCTCTCCATCCAGTTCCTGCTCTGGCTCCTGCCACTGCTCGTTGTGCAGCCACATCGTTTTCGCCCCGTCATCGCGCTCTCGCTCGGCGTCGTCCTGCTCTCGCAGTGGGCCTATCCGATGCACTGGCATGATTTGTGGAGCTTCAAGCCGGGTCTCATCGTGCAAGTGGCGCTCCGCAACCTGTTGCTCGTGGGCCTGTTTGTGATGCTATGGCGCCATCGTGGGGATACGTGGCCGGTGAGCATAGAGAGGGAAACGGCATGATACCAATGTCACCGGTCCGCGCCAAGCGAAGACACCATGCCAGCCCCGCATCGGCGCCGCTCACACCACCCATCCACGTCCTCGCCGCGCGCCGCGTCGTGCCGGCGCGCTCGTGGGCGTGGGAGTTACTGCGCGACGTTTTGCCCGTAGTATTGTTCACGCGCCTGCTCTTCATCGCGCTTACGTTGCTCACACCCCTATGGCGCGCCATCACGGGAATACCCCCCCTTGCCTTCTTTCCGGCCACGGGCACGGCCTTCGATGGCTGGAACCGTTGGGACGCGCGTTGGTACGACGACATCGCGCGCCTGGGTTACAATCTGCACGGCCCGACCGGCTTCAAGAATGTGGCCTTCTTCCCGCTCTATCCGCTGCTGACGCGCACACTGCACAGCGCCATCGCGGCTTTCGTTGGCAATGTACTGGACATGCCCTTGCCGGACAAGTTCTACCCGCCGTACCTCGTGCCGGGTATGATCGTGGCCAACGTGTGCGCGGCCGCCGCGCTGGCCTTCCTGTACGGGCTAGTGCGCCTCGACCACGGCCGCCCGGTCGCCCGGCGCACGGTGACCCTGCTCGCGCTGTGCCCACCCTCGGTCTTCCTGTTCGCGGCCTATAGCGAGGGCACATTCCTGCTCTGCGCCATCGCCTTTTTCTATGCCTTGCGGCTGGAGCGCTGGTGGCAGGCCGGGTTGTGGGGCCTGTTGGCCGCCGCGACGCGCCCGCCGGGCATCGTCTTGCTAGCGCCCTTCGCGCTGGCCTGGGTCGAAGCTCACCCGGTCGTCGCGCGCACGCTGGCGGATCGCCTCGGCGACGCCTGGCGCCTGACCCTCACGCGTCTACGCCCGCGGGAGGCGGAGTCGCCGCGGCCCGTCCCAGCGGCGGTGCGCATCGATCTCTACCAACCGCGCGCGCACGGTTCCGTGGCACGGAGCGGCGGCGCGAACGGGGATGCGGCGATCACACCGATGTCCCCGCGGGCGGCGAGTTGGCATAGCCGATGGCGCCAGTGGCCGGAGGAGGCGCGGCGCGCCGCCCGCAACGGCGCGCCGGTCGTGGCGATCCCGCTCGGCCTAATCCTATTCATGGTCTTCCTCGGCCGTACGTTCGACGACCCCCTGTGGTTCAGCCACGCGCAGCAGGCCTGGATGCGCACGTTCGCCCCGCCGTGGGAAACGCTCTACATCAGCGTGGCCTGGCCCCTCGGCGACCTGCTGCGCGGCACGCTCACCGTCGTCGACTTCTATGCCCTGCACGACCTCCTGTACGAGGTGGCCGGCCTGGCCCTGACCTACCTCGCCTGGCGGCGCCTGCCGCGCACGCAAGGCGTCTACCTCTGGCTGGTGTGGCTGATGCTGCTCTCCTCGCCGGCCATGCTGACGGAGCGCCGCACCCTCGAGCCGCACCATGATGTGCTGATGTCGCTGCCGCGCCTGCTGTTGATGCTGTTCCCGCTCTGCACCTACCTGGGGCTGCAACGCCGCCTGTACCGGCCGCTCATCGTCCTCTTCACCATCGGACTAATCGCCTATACGGAGATCTTCCTGACCGGCGGGTGGCTCTCGTGACCATCACGCTCGGCTTCATCCTCGTGGCCATCCTGATCGCGGTCGCCGCCGGCCTGTTCGGCTCGCTGCTGGGCCTCGGCGGCGGCCTCTTCGTCGTACCGCTGCTGACGGGCCTGCTGCACGTCCCCATCCACAACGCCATCGGCGCCAGCATCGTCGCCGTCATCGCCACGTCGAGCACCGGCGGGAGCGCCTACCTGCGGCAGCGCGTGGCTAACATACGCCTGGGCATGACGCTGGAGATGGGGACCGTGCTGGGGGCGATCCTGGGCGCGCTGACCACGGCCGCGGCGAGCCCACGCGTGCTCGACCTCGTGTTCGGCGTCGTGCTGCTCTACACTGGCTACTACATGGCGCGCGGCAGCCGCGGCGACCTGGTGCGGACGCCGGCGGGAGCGCCTACCGTGCTCGACTTCTCCTATCACGACGCGCGGGAGAAACGGGACGTGCCGTACCGCGTGCGGCGCCTCCCCATTGGCCTGGGCGTGGGGTTCATCGCCGGCTACGTGTCGGGTATCCTCGGCGTCGGCGGCGGCCTGTTCAAGGTCCCCGCCATGGCCCTGCTGATGGGCGTGCCCCTGAAAGTCGCCACGGCCACCAGTACCTTCATGATCGGCGTGACCGGGACCGCCGGAGCCTTCATCCAGTACACGCACGGCCTCGTCGACCCCACGCTGACCGTGCCCGTGGTCGTCGGCGTCATCGGCGGCGCGCTGCTCGGTCCACGCGTGGCGGGCCGCCTGCCCGTGGCGCGGTTGCGCCAAATCTTCGTGGTGGTCGTGCTCATCTTCGCGGCGGAGATGTTGTTGCGCGCCGCGACGGGGGCGGCATGAACGGGGCGAGTGGCGAGTGGCGAGTGACGAGTGACGAGTGGCGACAAAGATAGATCGTAGTAAGATTGTGACATGAACGACACGACCGGCGCCGACAGCGCTCTTTATCGCGTGATGGCGCGCCTGCTCTCGGTGGGCGTGACGCTCAGTATCGCCCTGATGGCGCTGGGGTTCCTACTGCTGGCCGCGCGGCACCAGTTGGGACGCGCCACTTGGTTGCCGCTCGGGAGCGTCGTCCCGCGTACGCTTGCCGGCGACCCCGCCGGCATCCTCGACCTGGGGGTGTTGGTCCTCTTCGCCACGCCGGCGCTACGTGTCGTCGCCGCGATCGGGCTCTTCGCCGCCGAACGACAGCGGCGCTACGTCGTCATCTCCACCGTCGTGCTGCTGCTGCTCGCGCTCAGCGTCGCCGTGTCGGCGCGCTAGAAGCTGTCAGCTGTCAGCTGTCAGCTTTTAGGTGGCGTAACGCTCGTGGCTCCTGGTAGCCTAATCTAGAAACGCTCGCTGTACACCTACAGATGTTATGATCAACAATAAGCTGACAGCTGATAGCTGACGGCTGAAAGCTATGTATGCCATTTATTGGTTCGCACGGCGCGTGGCAAGGCGGCGAGCGCCTGGATGAGGGCGCGCGCGAGGCCGTACGGCGGGCCGAGCGTATGGCCGCCGCGTATGGTATGCGCCAGGCCACGCCCGACGTGCTGCTGCGCGCGCTCCTGGACGACCCCGACGGCGTGCCCGCGCGTGTCCTCGCGGCGGCCGGCGCCGATGTCGCGGCGCTGCGCGCGTCCCTGGACGACAACCTCAACCGCGGCAAAGCCCCTCTGGGCGGACGCTCGGCGCTCGACGCCGACACGCGTGAGATCATCGTGCTGGGGACCAACGAGGCGCGACGCGACGGCGTCGAACAGGCGGGCGCGGGCCATGTGCTGATCGGGCTCGTAGAGTCGCGCGCGGGGAAGGGCGCGCGTTCATTGACGCGGCAGGGCGCCACTGTCGCGGCGCTGCGTTCCCTGGTGCAAGATCTACAGGAAGCGACCGAAGAGGGCGGCGCCGCGGCCGCCCTCTTCGCCGCCTCGTTCCCCCGCTTCCTGGCGCGGGTCGGCGGCGCCGTGGCCTGCCCCACCTGCGGCGCGCCGCTGCACGGTAGCTTCCACTACTGCTACAACTGTGGGACGCAATTGTAGACTGCCAGCTAACAACTGGCAACTAATTTAACTATCGTCGCGCCCGTGTACCTGCGCGGGGGGGCTGGTCGCCTCGACCGCCGTGAAAGGCTCCAGGATCTTGTACATATGGCTCGCGCCGCGCGGCACCACCCAGGAGTTGCCCGGTTCCAGCAACACCATCTGCCCCTCGATGTGCAATTCGGCGCGGCCGCCGATGACGTAACCGACCGTTTCGTAGGGTCGCGAGAGCGGCTCGTTTTCCTTCCGCGCGTTCGGCTGCTCGTCCTCCCACATGCGCATCGCCAAGTGGATGCCCGACGCGAGATACTTCTGCCCCAACTCACCTTTGGGCGAGTTGCGCGAGTCGATTTTGGTCACGGTCGTATCGGCCATGGTCGTCTCCTCTGCTGTCGTTGTCTTGTGTTCGACGGTCTCGCCCGTACTCAGACAGACGAGCGTCTACAACAAGGGAGAGTGCAGGTTTCGTACCCGGTTGTAGGGCGCGCCGCGTTGCGGCGACGCGGCGTGCGCCCTCGGCGTCGGAACCTGCAACAGGACGCTGTGCTTCTGGGGGCCATACGGCGCCGTATGTTTCTGGTGGACGTAGTAGTACCCGACCCACCCGCCGGCGACCAGGCCCGGCAGCAGCAAAGCCAGAGTGATGATGAGGGGAATAAGCCGTTGTCGCACGTCTTAAAGAGTCTCCTTCTGTCGTGATGTCGTGTAGGACTACTATCAGCATAGCCCGCGCCCGCGCTTGCGGCCACCCTCCCCCTATAATTTATGACAAGCGCTGAAACTCGATCTCCGCCGACGCGCGGCGTTTGGTCAGGATGCAGCGTTCCAACACGTACGACTCGTACATCTCACGCGCGACGCGCACCGCGGCCTGGTGCCGCGGCAACCGCAGGGCCGCTTTGGCGTGTTCCCGCGTTTCCCATAAGCAAAACGACAGGCATTCGCGGTTCCCACCCAACTCGCCCCTGAAATAGTACATGAGGCCGCCCGCGTCCAAGGCTTCGGCGTGCGCGTGGTCGTCGAACTCGGTCAGCACGTCCACGTCGGCTGTCTCATGGCGCACCGAGCGGAAAACGACCAGGTACCATTGACCCTCCGTGACCTCGCGTAGGCACGCGGCCCAGTTGAAGCCATCCGCGATGGGCAGCACGGCGTAGCGCTCCGTGGTGGGTGTGAGCCCGTGGAAGGGATAGGGGTCATTGAAAGGCGCCGCGTCATTCTCGACGATCAGTATGCCGCGTGCTGCCAGCCCGTCCACCATGTGTCCCCCTACTATCTATATAGACGCCAATAAAAAAGAGGTCCGCGACGGAGTAGATACCCCTACGCGGACCTCTAAATGAGCGGTCTGTCCTCTATCTACGCCAATGTTTGTCCTATCGTGGGACCGCGACATGGAACGACAAACGTGGCGCGCGCGAACTCAGAGCCGGACATCCTGTGTTGATCGCCGTGGCATGCCGCCCGATGCGTACCCAAGACGGCAATATAATCGGGACGGCGCGCAACGCGGCGCCGCCGCGCGGCCTGCTCCATATAGGGCGCTCCTCGGTATAAGGAGGGGACGCGGCGCACGCGTGGCATACCCAACCGGCGCCCCTGGATGGCCCACCGCATCATAAGCTTGCTCCCACTTCGGCGCGCTGTTCCATCTGTCCGTGCGCGTTACACCTATAAAATAGAGAATAAGGCGCCGACGTGTCGGCGGTCAACCCCCAAGATGTACATCGCTCCGTGCCTCGTGCCAGACATTGTAGCTAGATATGTGACAAGACACAGAATGGCGCACGGTCGGCGTGGTACAGTAACGATGATGAGTACAGCGGCACAAAACGGCGCCACGCGCGTCATTCTGCTGATGAGCGGCGTCACCTACCGCGGGACGGCGTTCATCGACGCGGCCGAGCGCCTGGGCCTGGAGGTCGTGCGGGGACTGGACATGCCGCGGCCATTGGCCCGCCACTGGCGTCCCACGCTGCCGCTCGACTTCCGCGACCCCGACCGCGCCGTGCGCGACCTCGTCGCCTACGCCCGGGAGCATCCCGTCGGGGCCATCCTCGCCGTCGACGACGCCGCGACCGTCATCGCGGCCGGCGCCTGCGCCGTGCTCGGCCGCGCGCACAACAGCCCCGACGCCGCGCTGGCCGCGCGCGACAAGAGCGTGATGCGCCGGCGCTTTGCCGCCGCCGGTGTGCCCAGCCCCGCGTTCCGCCTCTACCACACCGACGACGACCCCGCCCATGTCGCGCGCGAGGTGGCGTACCCCTGCGTCGTCAAGCCCACCACGCTCTCCGGCAGCCAGGGCGTGATCCGCGCCGACACGCCCAAGGAGCTGGCGCGGGCGTTCGCGCGCACGCGCTCCATCGTGCTGTGCGCCAACGCCGAAGGCAGCGCGCGGCCCTCCCGCCATATCCTGGTCGAGGACTACATCCCCGGCGTCGAGGTCGTCGTCGAGGGCATCCTGGCGGCGGGGCGCCTGACGCCGCTGGCGATCTTCGACAAGCCCGACCCGCTCACCGGCCCCTTCTTCGAGGAGACAATCTACGTCACGCCCTCGCGCCTGCCCGCTATTGTACAGGGCGCCATCGTGGCGACGGCAGCGCGCGCGTGCGCCGCGCTCGGCCTGCGCGAGGGGCCGGTCCACGCCGAACTGCGCGTCGACGAGGGGCGCCCGTGGGTGGTGGAGGTAGCCGGCCGCTCCATCGGCGGCCTGTGCGCCAAGATCCTGCGCTTCGGCACGGAGGGAACATCGTTGGAAGAGCTCATCCTGCGCGCGGCTGTGGGCAATGGCGGCGAGGCGCCGCGCCGCGAGGAGCGCGCCGGCGGGGTCATGATGATCCCCATCCCGCGCGCGGGCATCCTCAAGGCCGTGCAGGGGCTGGACGAGGCCAAAGCCGTCGCGGGCGTCGAAGAGATCGACCTGACCATCCCCTTGCAGCACCCCGTCACGCCGCTGCCGGAGGGCGCGCAATATCTCGGCTTCATCTTCGCGCGCGGCGACACACCGGACGCGGTCGAGGCGGCCCTGCGCGAGGCGCACCGCCGCCTGCGCTTCACCATCGTCCCCGAGCTGCGGGTGTTGTCGCGCTAGCGCCTACGCGTGCTCTCCGTCACGCAATCACGGCAACCCTCATTGTCCCCCACCTGTGTCATGCGCTACGCCGGCGTCCGCGCGGTCGAACAAATCGCCATATTCGGCGTCGGCATCCGCCATCATGCCTTCCTCGATCGCCGCGTCGATCTCCTCCTGCGTCATCCCCCGATCGTGTAGCGTGTGCGCGTCTATGAACGCACGGAGACCCACAAGCGCGGGCAGCACATGGCACGCGAACGTGCTGGGTCCGGTTTGTATACACACGAGTTCCGTCCCGGTCTCGATGCCCATTGCCCTGCGGATCGGCTCCGGTACTATTATCCGCCCCTCGTCCTGCACTCGCACGATAGCCATATTTCACGTCCACTTAAAAATGCGGCCAGATAAAAACGTGTGGAAAAAATGCGACGTAAGATCGGCCTGCCCATCACATCTTTATAGACGTAAGGGCATGGTGGCAGGGGCAGGGCTGACCCGTGCCATCCCCTTGGCCTTATAGGGGGAACGCGTCGTATGGGCTGTGCGGCGCGTCCCCTTTTCCGCGTGTCGTTGGCGCTCTGGCCGCGACGATAGGTCCAGCGAATGGGGCCGGTCAACTACCCGTCTTGCCTACCTGGCGCCGCTTTACCCGCTCGGCCAACTCTTGTCGATGCCGGGGATCGGCATTGAAGGCATGCAGCCAGTCGAGCGCTTCCGCGACCGCGGCTTCGGTCTCGCGGCGCACTTGCTCTTCCGACACGCCGCGTTTCTCGGCGATCTCGCGCACTCTACGCTCGTGCAACAATCGGCTGTATGTGGCTACCAACCCCTGTAGTTCGGCGCTTTCGGATTCCGATAGCACCCCTCGGTCGAACAACTCGCCCATACGGCGGCTATCTTCCGGCCCGAGTATGGGCTGTTCCCCCCTGACGTAGATGCTCATCATCTGTACTGGCCCTTGCTTTACTCGCCGCGCCTTTGTTTTAGGATACTGTACTATAGTGTTTACTGTCGGCAAGCGTTCGGTATTCAACCATACTACGCCGGTCAGGGCTACCAGCGCAAAGCGTTTCACGGTAAGATGGAAAGCATAGACACGGACAAAACGAACAACGAACGAGGTCGGTTATGGCGCCGCAAGAGACCATTGAGAAGGCTAGGAATGTCGTAGAGGAGTTGCCTCGCCGGGGCGAGACCGGGCAGGCGGAGGTGATCGAGGCGATCCTCGCCGAAATGACGAACTCCGCAACAAATTTCAAGACGAACAGCAGATAAACGCGCAGCGCGCGGGCGACGAGGTTGGCAACCTTGAAGGCGCTACGGGGCAACAGATAGAGGGGTGGGTTCGAGAAGGGCGCTACTCGTCGTACCGCGTTGGCGGGAATCTTGTTGTGCCGCGCGAGATTATGGAAGAATACGTGCGCGGCGCGGGGACGGCGCTGGAATTGGACGATCTCTCGCCTGAAGAGGCGGCGCGGGTGGTCGCGGAAGGCCGCAAGCGTCAATCATGACGGACCCTTCCACGGCGCCGGATCTCCCGCGCGCCGTCCTTGACACCTCCGTGCTCGTGAGTGGCGATCGCCATAGATTATGGGCTGCCGCCAAATACGGTTTCCACGAGGCCGTGTGGAGCACGTTCATCGTCGCGGAGTTGGCACCCGTGCGCGTAGAGCTTGGCATAGCCAGGGGCGTCGCGCGCACGGTCTACCGCCAGCGTATCAACAATCTCGTCCATCAACTGTCGCTCGGGTTACGTGTCGCCGACTACCAAACGATTGATGTTACCGGCGCGCTTTCCGACCCTGACGACGAGCCGATATTGGCGGCGGCGAAAGCGGCGCATGCCGCGTACATCGTATCGCACAACACCAAAGATTATCCGCCAAGCGGCACGATCATGGGCGTGCGCTATCTCTCGCCAGAAGACTTTATTGTCTTGCTGGACGCGCTCTATCCGGGGCAAAACGTCCGCCTTCGCGCCGATAGCGCGCCTGAGGATCCCGACGTACGGCTACCTTAATTGCGCAAAGGCCGAACTGCTCTAGTGGCATATGGCTTAGCCCTCATGTAGGACAGCGGGGGCCGCGACACTCTTCGTGGTGACGCACTCTTCCCATCTGGGGAACGGCTGCGAGGTCCGCGGGCTTGTAGCGCGCGATGGCGGCGACAAACAAGCGCGCCTTACGAGTTCCCCTCCTGCGGGACGGTCATAAAATGTGGCCCATCGTTCCCCAATTCGGCTCGTTGTCCTGTTCAACCTGATTGGCTCGACCGGGTGGTAGGCGTGAGCTTTAGTCCCCTCTGATCAAGATTGAGGGGCGACCATTCCGCCGCCACGCTCTTGATGGTTACGCCCTCTCCAGGCGGGTCTGCCACGTATTCGCTTGGATCGGGGCGCAACACGAATTTGACAGTGTATAGCGCCTCGTTATAGCGTGGTCGCCGTCCCCATCGGCTTATGTATGTGTCGGTCATCCCCGAAAACGCGCCCACGAACGCCGTTACCAGGGCCTCGTCCGCGACAGGTTCCGGCCGTGATTCGATCTCTATGCCGGAACTCAGTCCAACGATGACCCTGGGGGGGGATGTATGACCATTGTCGTTCGTGAATGATCCCGACGAACACCCAAGCGCGACGGCCAAGGCATCCACCGTCTCTTGCAGGGTAGGCAGCGGCCGATCTTGGCTCCGACGAGTCTGTGCGATGTACGCGAACGCGTCGCCGACAATGTCAGCGGGCCTATCCCCGATGACGTCGCTCTTATCGATATTCCACCATGACATGGCTAGACCCTCACTGTTTCCAGTTGGTGCGTTTCCGTGCACGATGAGGCGTCCGACGCGCCGCATTACAGTGCGGAAGCATTTAGCCCAGGCGCGGCACGGCCGGGGCCGCGACGCTCTTCATGGTGACGTACTCGTCCCAGGGTGCGGCGGCGAGGTCTTCGGGCCGGTAGCGCGCGATGGCGGCGACGAACAGCCGCGCGGCCTGCAGGTTGGTCAGCAGCGGCACGTTGTAGTCGATGGCGGCGCGCCGGATGGCGTAGTCGTCCTCGAACTGCTCGCTGGCGAACTCGTCGGTCACGTTGATCAGGAGGTCGATGCGCCGCTCACTCAGCAGGTCGATGATGCCCGGCGCGCCCTTCTCACGCACTTTGTAGATCCGCGCGTTGGGGATGTCGTTGGCGGTCAGGAAGGCCGAGGTCATGCGCGTGGCGTAGATGCGCAGGCCCAGCGCGTGCAGCCGCCGCGCCGACTCCAGGAAGCGCCGTTTGTTCTCGTCCCCGCCCAGACTCAGCAGCACCGAGTCGCGCGGCAGGCGCGTGCCGACCGCGATCAGGCTTTTCAAATACGCCTCGTGCAGGTCGCGCCCGAACGTGCCGACCTCGCCCGTCGAGGCCATCTCCACGCGCAGGATGGGGTCGGCCCCCTTGAGGCGCGAGAACGAGAACTGCGGCGCCTTGACGCCCACGTAGTCGAGGTCGACCGTCTGGTACGTCCCCGCCACGTCCTCGCCCAGCATGGCGCGTACGGCCAGGTCCACGAAGTCGTAGCCCGTGACCTTGGAGACGAAGGGGAAGGAGCGGCTGGCGCGCAGGTTGAGTTCGATCACCCGTACCGCGCCGTCTTTGGCCAGGAACTGGATGTTGAACGGTCCCGTGATGTCGAGCGCTTTGGCCAGGCGCTTGGCGATGGTCTTGATCTGGCGCAACGTGTCGAGGTACACCCGCTGCGGCGGGACCATCACCGTGGCGTCGCCCGAGTGCACGCCGGCGTTCTCGACGTGCTCGGAGAGGGCGTAGATGACGAGCTTACCGCGCTTGGCCACGGCGTCGATCTCGATCTCCTTGGCCCCCTCGACGAACTTGCTGACCACGATGGGGTGCTCGGAGCTGACGCGCGCCACGCGCAGGTAGTCGCGCAGTTGCGTCTCGTTATAGGCCACGTTCATGGCGGCGCCGGAGAGCACGTAGCTCGGCCGCACCAGCACGGGGTAGCCCGCGCGCGTCGCGAAAGACGCCGCCTGCTCCGGCGAGGCCAGTTCGGCCCACGGCGGCTGGTCGATGCCCAACTCGTCGCACAGGGCCGAGAACTTGTGGCGGTCCTCGGCGCGGTCGATGGAGACAGGCGAGGTGCCCAGCACGGGGATGCCCTCGGCGTGCAGGCCGAGCGCGAGGTTGTTGGGCTCCTGCCCGCCCATGGAGAGCACGACGTAGGCGGGGCGCTCGATCTCGTAGATGTCGCGCACGCGCTCGAAGGAGAGTTCCTCGAAGTAGAGCTTGTCGCAGATGTCGTAGTCGGTCGACACGGTCTCGGGGTTGTTGTTGACCATGATCACGCTGTAGCCGCGCGCGCGCAGCGTCGCCGCCGCGGTCACGGTGCACCAGTCGAACTCGACCGACGAGCCGATGCGGTAGGGACCCGAGCCCAGCA
>JAABUX010007408.1_pt1 | contig 12904 bp, 16 predicted proteins | sample 5561851 | NCBI WGS metagenome assembly JAABUX01 (sample SAMN10711883, study PRJNA513361) | rock metagenome | isolation source: Antarctica rocks | place: Antarctica: Victoria Land, Richard Nunatak red sandstone | collected 2016-01-03 | reverse complement strand
CAACTACCGACAGGCCATCGAGGACCTCACCCACACAACAGGTCTCGCAGCATGACCGCACAACCATGATGCGAACGTCCAAAACTTGACTCAAAACTCCGGCTTCGCCGGATCTAGCCCTCTAGCCGGTCAAGTCACGCCGGAATCAGTGCACCGGCCGCCCCGTCGTCATCGTCGCCCTGGTCCTGGTTGGCGGCCGGGAAGATGTGATCCATAGCTGATGCCCCGCCCTCGATCACGGGCCGCAACTGGTGCCGGTAGACGGTCTCGGTGACCGTCGTCGTCTGGTGGCCCACCATTCGGGCAATGTCCTCCAGCGGAACCCCGGAATCCGACAGCAGTGAGACGAAACTGTGGCGCAGTTCCCGAGGCGCCCACTCCTTCGGATTCAGCCCGGCCGTTGCGATCACCTTGCGAAAGTCACGCCGTACATTATGCGCGGTCATTGGCGTGCCGTTCCTGGTGGCGAATATCAGGGCATTTTCCGCGGGCATGCCTTGCGTGGCCCAGAGAGCTTTCAGTGCCTCTACGCAACGCTGCGGGAGGGCCAGGGACCGGCGGGATTTCCTAGTCTTGGTGTCGCCAGTGGCCCGGACCGAACGCCACACGTATACCGCGTATTCAGCGTGCTGCCATCTGGCCTCAGCAACGGGCACCCATGCCTGCCGTTCAGCGACATAGGCGACGACGTAAGGCCACATCAGCCCCCGGACCTCTTCGGTGCGCATTCCCGTGAGTAGCGATAGGACGATGTAGGCGTGCATCCTCGGGGTGGCCGTGTCCGCCGCTGTCAGCACGGCCTGTGCCTGGCCGAGGGTCATCGACTTGGACGGGCGGCCGCCACTCCCAGCGGGAACGTCGCACAGGAGCACGACGTTCCGCCGGACTTTGTCTCGCGCCTGCGCATTCCTGACGGCCCGCCGAAGGATTGAGTGAATAATCCGCAGAGACCGCGTAGTGAGGCATGACGACTTCTGTGCCAGTAGCTTTTCTACGTCCTCGACGGTCAAATCGCGGAGCTTGCGCTTGCCGAGTACCGGCAGAATGTGGATCTTGGCATAAGTCCGGTACATGTTTACCGTGTGTGGGTCACGTCCGCTCAGCCCGTAGGCCAGCCAGTAGTGCACCGATTCGGCCAAGGTGTAGCCGCCCGCCAGCGCTGTTAGCCCGTCGTCGTAGTCGCGCAGCATTTCCTTGAGCTTGTCTTTGGCTTCGGTCTTGGTCTTGCCGCTGGCTTTTCGGGTGACGCGCTTTCCGCGTCCGTCGTAGCCGGTGGTGACTTCGGCTATCCAGCGCTGGCGGCTTTCGCTCCAATACAGGCCGCCGTCTCCTCTGCAGCGTCGTGTGGTCATGTCAGGCGGCCCCTTCCGCTTCGGTTTCGAGTAGGGCGATGTATTCGGCTATCGCTGTGGCGGAAACGCGGCGGCAGCGGCCCTGCTTGACCGACCGGAGGCGCCCGGAGCGGATCAGCTCGTAGACGACGCTGCGGCTGAATCCGGTCATGCGCATGACCTCGGGCACTGTGTAGAGACGCAGCGATTCGAGGGCGGCGGCGGTCATGCGGCGCCCCCGTCGATGCCGTAAAGGCGCCGGGTATCCGTCCCAGCCGTCCCGGTCGTCCCGTCGCAGGTCAGCCCTGGGACGGGTGGATCGGCGGGACGGATCGATCCGTCCCAGGTTTCGATCCGTCCCGCGTCTGAGCTGGGCGGGGACGGCTGGGACGGCTGGGACGCTTCCCATGGCGGAGGGGGGCAGTAGCGGGTCCAGGCGTCGGTGAAGTCGGCGCGTTCGTAGCCCTTGACCTGGCCGATGGGCTCGCCGAACCGGATGTTGGCGGAGCGGATGTCGTAGTCGCGCAGCAGGGTGGCGAGCCGCTTGGGGGTGATGCCCTCGGGTCCGTGGTCGCACCAGGGGGCCTCGGGGTCGGCGCGGAGCCGGTTGATCAGGACCGTGGTCGGGAGCGCGGCGGCGGCGCCGAACGCGGCGCGGCAGTCGGCCAGGAGCCGGATGCGGTCGGATATCTCGGCGCCCTGGTCACGGTCGGCGGTGAGCGCGACGGCGGCGGCACGGGCACGGTCGGGCCACCCGTCTCCGGCGAGGTCGGCTATGGCGATGAGGGGTTCCCAGGTGTCGGCGGCGCGGTCTTCCAGGGGCATGGGCGGCTCGGCTTTCTCCAGCTCGGCCAGGTGCGCGGAGGCCCATCCGGCGAGGGCGGCGGCGGTGGTGGTGAGGGCGGGCCGGTCGCGCTTGTGCCGGAACGGGGCGACGGTCTCGCCGGGGGCGCGGCGGCGCATGCGGATGACGACGGCGCGGTCCTCGATGGTGTCGGGCATGGCCCCGATCCCGGCGAGGGCGGCCATCGCGAAGGTGGGGATGCGCTCGACGGTGCGGGTCGCGGCGTCGTAGCGCAGTGCGGGCCGGTTGCGCTGGTGCCCGGCGTTCAGCAGCCCGCGCAGGTCTTCGCTGCCCTCGGCGTTCTTCCCGCCGAAGATCGTGTCGGCCTCGTCGAGCAGCAGGGTCGGCACGATGTCGGCGCCGATGGACCGGTACACCGCGGCCGGGGACCCGTTCACGGTGATCAGCGGGTTATGGCAGGTGCCTTCCACGATGTCGAGCAGCCGGGACTTCCCGCACCGCTTCTCCGGGGCCCGGATGACTAGCCGGGGCGCGCACGCCCAGGCGTCCTGGGCGTGGGTAGCGGCGATCCACAGCGCCACCGCGGCGGCGGCGTCGGCGGAGGGCAGGATGACGTACCGGTTGAGGATGGCGAGCAGCTCGCCGAGGACGGCGGCGCCTTCGGCCAGTCGGGGGCTGGTCATGCGGTGGCTCCCTCGTCGCGGAACGCGCCGTTGATGGCGCGGATGTCGCGTTCGGTCTGCTGAGCGGCGATCCCGGCGGCGGTCAGCGCGGCGCGGGCGTCGTCGGGGGTGATGACCCCGGCAGTGACCATGCGGGCCACGCCGCGGGCGGCGCCGTAGAGCGTGGTCCGGCGGCGGCCCTCGGGGGCTTGCTCGACGGCGCGCAGGTGCGCGGCCAGCAGCGCGGGGGGTGATGAGATGCCCCCCGCGCGGCGGGTCGGCACCGGGCCGGCGAGCGGCGCGGGCTCGGCCGGTAGTGGCGGGGTGATGGCCGCGCGCAGCGCGGGGGGCATCTCGGCCACGGGCCGCCGCCCGGCCCACCGGTAGGGCTGGCCGGTGCCCGGATGGACCGAGGGCGGCGCGGCGACGTACCCGCCGTCGCCCTTGATATCGACCCCGGCCCGGCCGGCCAGCGCGGGCACGGTCGGGCCGCCGGGGTGCCGGTAGTACAGGTGCCAGCCGCCGCCGCCGGTTGCCACGGTCGCGGTCGGTGTCATCAGGGCCGCATCGGGCTGGCCGCCGTTGCGCGGGTCGATGTCGACGACGCACAGCCCGGACGCGGTTCCGGTGCGGATGGCCAGCAGCCCGCCGGGTATCCGGGTGACCATGGCGGCGAGCCGGGCCGGGTCGGTGGTGGCGGCGTAGAACCCGTGACAGGTCAGGCAGGCGCATGCAGCCCGGTCATGGGCGGGACCGGCGGTGCGGCAGGGCGGGCAGTTGGGGACGGGCCGCTTGGACCGGCCGAGCACGAACACCGGCCAGCCCTGCCGCAGGTAGCCCAGCGCGGCAGCCTTCATGATGGCGGGTCCCGAAGGGTCCTGTTGCATCTGGGTTCTCCTAGAACAGGGGTTCGGCGGCGCTGAGCGCGTCCAGGGCGTCACGGCGTGCCCTGTCGCGCACTGCGCGGCGAGGGCGGTGTGGCAGTCGTCGCACAGGGCGTACAGGGCGGTCGCGGGCATGGCGGCGGCGGCGTGGAACGGGGCGGGGGCGCGGGGCACCGCGTGCAGCGGCGCCCGCGGGGAGCTGTGGCGGATGCACCGGCCGCCGCCGTTCTTGTGCTTGCGCCCGCACTCGGCGGTGCATTCGCACCGGTTCCCGGCGCGGGCGATGACCTCATGCCACAGGCCGGCGGCGATGACCGGGCCGGGGCAGGGTCCGGCGGTCACCGGCTGGCCCCGGTGGCAGGGCCGGGGCAGGCGGCGCAGCGGCTGTCCTCGGGTGCGGTTCCGAAGAACCCGGCGTCGCACTGGCGGCAGGCCCACTCGCCGGGCCGGGGGTCCCGCCAGCCGCGCGTCATGATGATCGCGGCTTTGGCGGTGATGGCGGCGCCCAGGTCTATGCCGAGCATGTCGGCGGTGACGTAGGCGGTGATCACGACGTCGGCCAGCTCGGTGACCATTTCGGCCCGGGTGCCGGTGCGGCGGGCGAGCCCGGCCCAGCGGCGGAACGCGCCGACGAACTCGCCCGCTTCCTCGGCCAGGGCCAGGGCCTGGCCAGCCTGGCGGGTGTCCTCGTCGAAGTGCCCGGCCAGGCGGCGGCTGATCTCGGCGGCCAGGTCGGTCAGGGCGGTATTGCGGTACCCGGCCGGGGCGCGGGCGGCGTCGGCGTCGAGCACTTTGCCCAGGGCGCCGATGAGGTCGGCTCGGACGACTGCCTCGATCAGCGCGTCATCGTCGCTGGCGTGCTGACCTGACGGGCTGGCGGTCTGTGGCGTGCTGGTGATGGCGTGGGTCAGGGTCATAGCGGTTTCTCCCGGCGGGTCAGAGCGAGGTGGCGAGTGTGGTGAGGGCGGTGATGATCTGGCGGGCGAGGGCGGCGGCCCCGGCGGGGTTTTTGACCAGCCAGATGACGGCGATGATCAGCGCGACCCAGGTGAGTGCCTTCTTCACGGGTGGTTCTCCTGTCGGGTGTGGTGCGGGTTACCGGGTGCCGTCGTGGTGGAGGCGGCGGAGGTAGTTCCAGGCGCGGCGGCCGAGGCGGAGCCGTCCGCCGGTGCCGTGGCAGTGGTGGCAGTACCGCCAGGACCGGCCGCCGGGTGAGCGGCGTTTCCCGGCGCCGTCGCAGCGGTGGCAGGCGCGGAACGGCCACACGACGCATGCGCCGAGGTAACCGAGGGTGACGACGATGAGGATCAGGATCAGGGTGCTAGCGGGCGCGGCGTGGGGGTGCACGGTGCCTCCGGGGGCTGTTTTCGGGTACGCGGGGCCGTGACCTGCTAGCAGGTGTGCTTGCAGGCCGGGATGAATGCGGGGGTGCTAGCGGGGGTGCTAGCGCTAGCAGGTGCGCCCGCTAGCGCTAGCAGCCCTCAGGCAGCTAGTCGGTGCCCCGGTTCTGGTTACGGCGGGTGACCGCGGTCAGGATGTCGGCGTGGGCGGGACCGCGGCGGTTGACGGTCTTGCCGTCGATCCGGCGGCCGATCTGCCCGGCGCGGATGTGGTGCACGGCCAGGGCGGCGGTGAGCTGCGCGGGCTCCCACGGCCCGTAGACGTCGGGGCGGAGGCTGGCGAGGCGCTCCAGGAGCGTCTCGTTCCAGGCGGCGTCCTCCCCGGCGGGCCAGACCGCGGCAACGTCGGCGAGCACGTCGAAGGCGGCGACTTGCCGGGCCGGGCTGCCCTCGGGCAGCACTCCGGCGGCGCCGCGGGCGGCGACGGCGCGGGCCATGACTTTCGCGGCGGCGTCGTTGTCGACGTTGAAGGACCGGCGGGCGCCGGGCTTGCCCATTCCGGCGAGGATGCCCCATCCGGCTTCGGTGACCGGCTCGAAGACGGTGGCGCGGTACCCGAGCTTGTAGGCGGACGTGCCGAGGATCATGTCGTTGGCGACCTGATCGGCGACGGACAGGCAGAACCGGGTGTTGATGTTGCGGGTGATCCCGGTCGGCAGGCTGTCCTTGTCGGGGATCTGGGTGCCGATGAGCAGGATGATGCCCAGTGCGCGGAACAGCTTGATGCACCGTTCCGCGGTCTCCCCGGCGGCCTTGCCGGTCTTGCCGAACAGGGCGAGTTCCTGGAACTCGTCCACGAATACCACTAGCGGGTGCAGCCCGGAGCCCTTGATGGCGGCCAGCTCGGCGGTGACCTTGTTCTCGGGGGCCATGCCCAGGTCGGCGTAGTGCTGGATGCGCTTGGACCGGCGCTGGCCTTCGCCGTAGAGCCAGCCGAACATGTCGGCGCAGGCGGTCAGGGTGTCGTCGTCGTTGCCGCTGCCGTATTCCGCGCACACGGTCTCCAGGGGCTTGAAGTCCCCGGTGCCCTTGAGTTCATATCCGCGCAGCTCCGCGCGGATATCCAGGGCGGCGGCGAGGGCCAGGAGGCGCAGCGCGAACGACTTCCCGCTGCCGGGCTGCCCGCCGACTAGCCAGTTGCGGAACATCAGCGAGACCGGCGTCACGTCCAGCCGCGGGGTGGTCGCGAACGGGAACGGCTTGAACAGGTCCACCGCGCCGTCGCGCAGCAGCGGCCACGCGGGCTGCCGCATCTGGGAGGCGGGCTCATGGCCGACCCACAGGGCCAGCCGCCCGGTGTGGCCGGGCGCGGGCTCGGGCCATACCTGATCCAGCGGCAGCCGCAGCCCGGACGCCAGGCGCCCGCGGCGGGCGATGACGTCGGCGGCCTCCACCCCATAGGGCAGGTCCACGACGGCCAGGTGGCCGGGGCCGTCGCGGTGGATCTCCACCGGGAACGAGATCGCATTCGGGTCTTTCGCTACCGCGGAGTTGATCCCGGCGAGCTGGATGGACATCAGCGCCCGACGGACCAGCTCGGCGGTGAGCTTGCGGTACGCGGCGCCCTGCCGCACCCGGTCGGTGATCGGCTTGTCCGCCGGGCGGCCGAGCCGGGCCAGCAGCACCGCGACGGCGGCCAGCCCGGCAAGCCGGGCCAGCGCGGGGACCGGGCCGAAGGCCAGCAGCAGCATGGCCACCGCGGCGAGCACGGCCCCGGCGGCGACCAGGGGCCACCGCCACCGGGACTGGCGCTGGCGGCGGGCGTCCAGCTTGAGCCAGGCGTCGTGGTCGCCGTGCCCGGCGGCGGCCTGCCGCAGGTGCCAGTTCCCGTCCTCGGCGCTGGCCCACCGGGCCAGCCGCCCGGCCGCCCGCACCGCGCCGACCGGCGCGAACACGGCCGTCTTGGCGGCGTACTTCGGTGCCCGGACGGCGTGGAACGCGGCGTGATACCGGACCTCCCGCACAGCCCACGTGAGCGACCCGGACAGGGCAGAGCGGGAGGCGATCGTCGGCGGGATGACCGGCGCCCGGTCGCCGCTGGCGCGGCCCGGCCGGTGACCGTCCGGCGGGTCGACCGGGACGCCCTGGAGTACCCGGTCCACGGCGACCGACTCGGCGTCGGCGTCGGCACCGTCGTCGTCTCCGTCGTCGTCCGGGACCGGGACCGCCGGGAGGCGGGGACCGCGGGGGCCGTCGTCCCCGGCGCCGTCCGCGGACGGTCCGGGACCGGTCAGGAAGTCGTCTTGCTCGTCGTCCACGACGGCGGGGATGCGGGCGGGGAAGTCCACGACTTCGCCCATCGCAGCGTCGGTCATGACGGGGTACCTCCATCGGCGAGAGCCGGAACAGGATCAGGGGCGGGGGTGGCGGCGGGGTCGGCGGGTGCTTCGGTCTTGAGGCGGGCCAGCAGGGCGCCGACGCGGGCGTTCCCGGCCGGGCGCCCGGCGTCGCGCAGCGCGGCGGCGAGGGTGTCGCGGGTCAGGGGCAGGCCGCGGGCGGCGAGGTCGGCGGTGACCCGCCATCCCAGCGGCAACAGCGCGTCCACGTCCGGGACGGCAGCCCGGCGCGGCTTGCGGGACGACCGTCCCCGGCGCGCCGGACGGGACCGCAGTACGAGCGCGGGGGGCGCGACGGCAGGCAGGGCCGGGGACGGAGCGTCGGCCGCCGCCAGCGGGACCAGAGCACCCGGGGCGAGGTCGCCGGCCCGGCCGTCCGCAGGGGCACGGTCGGCGGGCGGCCCGCTGGCGTGCAGCAGGTGAGTGAGCGCAGCGGCCATGCCCAGGGTCAGGACCGGCAGGCAGGACACCAGCATCACCACCGGCCACGGCGCCCGGTACTGGTGCGCGGCAGCCAGCAGGTGATAGATGACCTGACCGGCCATGCCCAGGCCCAGGGCGCCCAGCGCGGACCGCTTCGCGAACCGGCGGGCGGCGGCCGGGGTGCCCGGCGCGAGCCACGCTCCCAGCGCGTACGCGCCGTACGCCTCGACTCCGACTGGCAGGGTGATCGCGGTGTTCAGCTCGAAGCCCGACGCGATGCCCGGCAGCGGGTGAACAATCCCGAACCCGCACAGCGTGCCCAGCCCGACCCACCCCGACCACACCGCGACCGCGGCCGGGGCGCCGATCGCGGCCAGCGGCCAGCGGCGCGACCGCGCGGCGCCGGGGCTCACGGCCGGGCTCCGCGCCGTGAGAGCCTGGCGGGGGCGGGACGGCGCTGCGCTAGCTGGGGACGCCGGAGCGCGCCGGGTACCGGCCGGACGCCAGCCGGGCGAGAGGGCAGGACAGTCACCCGCACGGCGGGGACAATCCGCGCTGCGGCGCGCGGGAACGCAGTCGTGGTGTTCGGGATGCGCGCCCGCCGGGCGCGGACCACGCGGACGGTCACCACCGTCCCCGCGGCGACGATCACCGCGCCGCTGGCGGCGGCCAGCGTCCAGCCGATGATCTCCAGCACGTGCACGACCTTCGGCCAGATCGCCCGCAGTCCGACCGCGATGAACACCAGCAAGGCGATTACTGCGGCGGCCGGGCCGCCGCTACCGCCGCAGCCGTCGCAGTGCAGCCCGTTGCAGCCCATCACGCCACCTCCGCGCTTGCGGAGCTGGCCGGGCACGGCCGGCCAGCGATACGGCGGGCCGCCAGCACCCGCCGCTCAAGGCGCCGCAGCCGCCGCCAGTCCAGCGGCGACGGGCCGCCCGCGGCAGACAGCATGCGGACCTCGGCGTCAACGACATTCAGTTCCGCCTCGATCAGCGGCCATTCGCCGTCGATCGCTGCCAGGTCGGCGGACGTGGGCTCCGTGCCGCCGGTCATGACGCACGCTCCGCGGCCAGCAGCCGTTCCGCGGCGGCGATGTGGTCACGGTGCGCGGCGGCGCGGATCTCGGCGGCGCGGCCGGCCCCGGTCTCCCGGTCGAACGCGGCCCGCCAGGCGTCGTGCAGGTCATCCAGCAGGCTGTAGGCGTCCACGGCAAGCTCGGACATGCAGCCGTGCACGCGGTTCTGCCGGGCGACCGCGGCGGTCAGGTCCGCGGTCAAGATCTTGATGTCGCCGGTGTCCAGCCCGGCGAACAAGTCCGCGCCGATCACTAGGCGTGGCGGCCGGTCGGGGGTCATCATGTGTGGTGCCTTCCTTGGGTGGGAGGTAGGGCCGGGGGCGCCGCTGCTTGGCGGTGGAGGCGCTCCTGGGTTCCTAGTTGTGCTGTTGTACCAACAACCGCATTAAGGCATGCGCCCGCCACTGATGTCAAGCACTTGTTAGGATGTAGGTACAAATTATCAAGTCAGGAGCCATCAGTGAGTCTCAACCCGGCCGACTCCCGGCCCCGGTACCAGCAGCTAGCGGCGCTACTGCGTGAGCAGATCGAGACTGGCGAGCTGGCAGAGGGCGACCGCGTTCCGACCGAAGCCGAGCTGGCCGACCGATACGGAGCTAGCCGCAACACGGTACGGCTAGCACTCGGCCGACTGCGGGCTGAGGGACTACTGATCTCGCAGCAAGGAAAAGGCAGTTTCGTGCGCTCAGACGGGCCGATCAAGTACTACGCATCCCTGTCGGGCTCGCGTCAGCGGCGGCTGGCGGCCGATCGTCGGCTAGACACATTTGGACAGCAGGTCCAAGCGCATGGCAAGGTTCCGAAGCAGGTAAGCACAACCAAGGTAATCCCGGCCGCTGGCGAAATTGCCACACGTCTTGCCCTGGAGCCTGGAGACGAAATAGGTGTACGTCGCCGTGTGCAGTACGCCGACGATGAACCCATCCAACTGGGCGACAGCTATTATCCGTACGCCATAGTCAGAGATAGTAAAATCATGAACCCGGCGGACGTGCCTGAAGGCACCGATCAAGTGCTCGAAGATCTCGGGTACACCCCGGTCCATTACGCAGACGAGATCACCTGGCGAATGCCGACAAATGCAGAGGCAACGAAACTTCATATGGAGCAGGGAATACCTGTCGGCCGCCTCCTAAGGACAAGCTACGATCCATCAGACCGGCCGATCGAGGTCTATGAGGTCATCATGCCTGCAAATCTGCATGCTCTCTTGTACGAGGTTTCCGCCGAATGAACCTCAGTCCTGTAACTCTCTCGGGAAGTCTCGTTACTCTTGAGCCATTGCAGGAATGGCACGCGGGGGAACTGCTAGCCGCTGCTGCTCATGATGAAGTGTGGACTTATCTTGATGAATCGACCCCGGTCACGATAGAGCAAGTACAGGCGCTGATAGCAGACGCCAAAGACGAGCAGCGGCGCGGGGCGAGACTCGCTTTCGCTATGGTGGATAAGGCAAGTGGAACAGCGGTCGGCAGCACGAGCTACATTGATATCAGACCACAGGATCGAGGCCTAGAAATAGGTTGGGTGTGGAGCAGTCCAAGTGTCTGGGGTACAGGTATAAATGCAGAGGCTTTTTACCTGCTGCTACGACATGCGTTCGACGATCAGGACGTGATACGCGTTGCGCTTAAGACCGACAGGCGAAACCTTCGCTCGCAGCGGGCTATAGAGGCGCTTGGCGCTTCCCGCGAGGGGTTGTGGAGGAATCACCGAATACTGAGTACAGGAGATTACCGCGACACAATCTATTACAGCGTAATAGATTCAGAATGGCCGACCGTCCGGAGCCCTCTTGAAGCACGCTTGAGCCGTCTCAGGGCTCTACCTCAAGCATGGCCCGCACGAGCTACAGATACCCGAACGTCTGACCAGACCGGGCAAACGTGACCTGCTAGGCACTAGTTGCCTAACTCTGGTGGAAGTCCTCCGCATGAGCTACGCGGAGCGCGGGGGCAAGTCGAGGAGGATCTGGGCCAGGCCCGCAGCTTGGACTTCGCCTATTCCCCGCGACCTTAGCCAGTCCGGAAGGAACAATGGCGGCCATGCTTGATCACCGGGAATGACCTGGTGGTGTGGCGTCCCGGCCGAGGGTAACCGGCCTAGCTTCCAGCTCAGGGTGGTGCAAGAACCTGTCTATCAGTGCGGCTGCGCCGCCGACGCAGGTCCAGTCGTCGTCCCACAGCGTTGACACCAGCCACGAGCGGTCAGCGGGAAACATCAAGTTGGGCAAGGAACCCTTCCAGAACGACCCATCGCCGTAGTGGCGCCAGGTGGCGGCCTGTTCCGGCCCCGCCTCGACCAGCACGTATTTCCACCCGCTGTACAAGGTCACCTTCGGCGCATCGGGGAAAACAATGTCATCGGCGCCAGTGTCGAGATACCCCAGCCACCACGGCTGGCCCGGCGACTGCTCGCTCAGCAGCGCAAGCACTGCCCGGTCATGCCGGTCCTGTCCCTCACCGCCGTGCGGCAGCACGACCGTGGCATAGGTCTCAAATACCGGTGGGATGGCGGCGATGATGGCCTGGCTCATGGATGTGCCATCGGCAATCCAGGCGACTTCGGCGGCGGTCCCGATCCGCCACGTGCTGCCGTCCCCGACCCTTGTGATCATGTCACTTACCTGCCTACATCGATTCGGCGGCCGGGTGCCGAAAATGACGGGCCAAGCCCGGCACTCTCAACTCTCTACGCCCGTCACTATCTCGACTTGCGGAAGATATCTCGAAATGTGGGGGCATCTCTGCGTGCCTCTTATGGCACCCGACAGTTGATATCTTGCTTTGAAGTTGTGGACGAAGCGCTGCCGGACTCGCCTACGGGATACACGTTGACCACGCTGCGCCAGCTCGTCCGAGTAGTGGTCTGGCAAACCGCGCGCGCGGTCGCGCGATGGCCTGCGCCCCCACCGGGAATGTAGGTTCCTTGCCCCGCCTGGCCCCGGTCTCTCCAACTGCCGTCGTTAAAGTATTCCTGCAAGACGATGTCAACCTGCGCGCTGGCGGCGGTGCAGTTACCTCGCTTCCACCAGCCGTGACCGGACGCTGTAGCCGGGGGGGTCGAGGAGACATGGACGTAATCGCCCGCCGCGATGGGACTGCACGAGCTCCCCTGGCCCGGCCTATGGCTTGTCGCTGAAGTAGTCTCGTGGTTCGAATTCACCGCTCCCACGGGCGCGAGAGCGGGAACGGCAGCATGCGAGTGCGGGGGCACCGGCGCCGCACTCGCGGGGTAGTATGGCGCCACTAGCAGTGCGCTGACGGTGCTGGCCGCTAGGACAAGCTTGGGAAGATAGAAAACCATGTCGACACCTCACCAGGTCACCGGACATTGTCACATTATTGCTCATAGTGACAATTACTGTCAACTGTTTTCTCGATGCAGGAGGCCGTTCACTGGAACGGAGACGTGCCCAGATTCGTGCCAGATCCAGCCGATCATGAGGGTCGCCAGCAGGCACTGGCGGTATCGATTTCTGCGGCCTACCTGCGTAGCGGCTGGTACAGGGCCAGCCAAACATGTTCTTGTAATGAATAGATCGTCGGTTCGATTTCGATGGGTGGCTTCCAGCTCAGGGGCCTTCCCCCCGGTCCGAGCGAGGGTCTACCTGAGTTCAGCGCGGGGGAGGACGAGTCACGCTCGCAACGGAAGGCTGGGCGGAGGCAGCACAAGTCCATGCTTGGCCGCTGGGTGACTAACTGGGTGACGACGGGGACGGACCTTCGTGTACGCCGAGGTACGTCCTCTGCCTCGCCCAGGCTGGCCAGGCTAGGTTCTGCCTGGCCAGCAGGTGGCCGGTGACGCCTTACAAGCGAGGGGTCGCAGGTTCGAAACCTGCTGCGCCCACCAGGGAGGTCTGGACCGTACCCGCTTTGGTGGACACTCGAGTAAACTGCCCGATGTGTCGGGAGAATAAGAAATGGGTTCGACGCGCAGGGCTTTCACTCCTGAGTATAAGGAGCAGGCCGTAGCTTTCGTCCTC
>JAABUX010007407.1_pt1 | contig 12904 bp, 12 predicted proteins | sample 5561851 | NCBI WGS metagenome assembly JAABUX01 (sample SAMN10711883, study PRJNA513361) | rock metagenome | isolation source: Antarctica rocks | place: Antarctica: Victoria Land, Richard Nunatak red sandstone | collected 2016-01-03 | reverse complement strand
GATGAAATGCGACGCTTGCTCAAGCCCAAGGCCGACCTCGAAGCTCGCAAGGAGCCGCAGGTAGTCCTCGTTCATCGTCCAGCGCGGCAGCGGAGCGGGCTCGAACCGATTGGCCAGTTGCGGATCGGTTTGAATGGTATTGAACGCATCATGCGTCCCGGCGACGACGATCGGAATGTGCAACTCGTTGCCCAAGAACTTGATGACGTTGAGGAAGGAGCGCTGGCGTAGCGTCGGACCGGCACACACGTGGTGAATCTCGTCAATGATGAGCATCTTGACGTTGCCGGTTGCGAGGAGCGAAGCGCCTGATCCTGGAGCTGGGCAGTAGTGTATGACGGTCGAAACGGTGCGCAGCCTGTGCGAGGATGGCCAGATAGAAGCGCCGCTCGTCGGGGACCGGCGGCGCTTGCACGGCTATGACCGGGATGCGCAAGATCGTGCGCGGCGCCGTAAGTTGCCGCGGATGTCGATGCACGAAATGCTTGACCAGGGCGGCCTTGCCGTTGTTGGTTTCGCCCACGATGAGCAGGTTTGGCATCCGATGCGTTTTGGGCAACACGAGTAATTCGTCGAGTCTCGCGCCGATCTGCTCGGCACGCGCGTACCGGATCCACCGGGTACGAATCGCGGCGATGCGGTCGGCGCGTGTCACGGAGCAAATCAAGGCCGGCCAGCGTCGGATCGACCGCGATCGCATCCGACGCAGCGGCAATGGTTGCTGGACGCCGCTCGCGGGCACGTCGGGCACGTTTGGTTTCACTGGCCGCGCGTGCTTCATGGTCGCGCAGTCGTGCATACAAAGCGAAAATCGCTGTCTCGTCTCGCCTACCCACTCGAAGTCCTGAAGAGCCTTTTTCCTTCTTGCCGAAGCTCGCATTGTAGAACTCGGCCTGGGTAAGGGGTTCGTTCGGCTGGGCAATCATGCTGGCTGCTCCATCGTTCGGTCTGCTCGCTCCGAATGAACGCTGCTCTCGAGCACGGGCCTTTGACCGCTTCGCGCCCGCGAATCGTTTCCGATCACGCACTCGACTTTTTTATGGAAACGTGTTTTCCCCGCGCAGGATCGAACTCCCCGGGTCGACACGCTGAGAGCCGCGCCGTATCCCAGCATCGAACGCACAGCGCGTCGACATAACGACGAGCGGATGCGGGCGAGCAGGCGCGGAGTCATGGTTGCGAGCGTCGTGATCGTTTGCATGACGGCTGCGAACGTGCGCGCTCCGTCCCGGCAGGGTCGTCATCGAAATCGTCGGAGCACGAATTCAAACTGCCCTCTCCGCTGCGACCGGCACGAACTGACCGAGTCCGAAGTGCGAGTACCGCACGAGTATCAGTGGCCCGCATACGGCTTGCGAAAAGGTGATCTCGACCGCGAAGCTGGTGCGGCATGCGCATCGCGGCGACGCATTCGTCGAAAGGCGTCGCCGCGTGTTTTTCGCCGCGTGGGCGAACCGATGAGTTGAACGCCATTCGAAACGTCCACCGATAGCGGCTCCGGGAAGCCGTGTTGCTGGAGGGACCGTCGGACCTGCGCTTCGGGCCCGTCAGCTTTCATTTCGTCGGACCGCCGGCTGGTGAACTTCATGTGTCGTTCGAGAACGAACGGCGTTGCAGATCGCCACCGCGTCGCCAAAACGAGATCGGCGTTGCCGAGATGAGTGAGGGAATACGAAGCGTTCGGCGGCAAATCGAGCCGTCCGTCATAGAGCGAGCGGACGGACACGATGGCACGATGGGCATCGTTCGATGATCCGCAAGGGAACCACACGTCGAGGTGATCGATGTGTGAGTCTTCATCGAGATCGCGTGGCAGGAAGAAGGCATGCCCGTGTCCGGTTGCCGGTTCCCCGTTCGGTCCTTTTCCACTGAGCAGAGGGTCTGCCGAACGCAGCTCGCGGCCCGATGAGTGCCTCATTGCGGCCGAGCGCATGGCCTCCGCTACCGTGAGCGTCTCCAAGATCGATGGCCGTAAGTATCTCGATTGCGCCGGCCCCTCGAGAATGAACCGCTCGATCCGCGGCGGCATTTGGACCGCCGAACGTTCGCGCGCGGCGGTATCGCGCGCATCCATCCCAAAGTGGGGCGGAAACTTATAGTCGTACGAGCTCGTTCCGGGCGGCGTGACAAGACGTTCGCCGCGCATCGCTGCGGTCGTCATGAGTAACTGTTCGAGGAGTGCACTCCCGCGCAGCTCCGGTGATGCGCCGAGCCGGCGAACGACCGGACCTTCGCCGTCGGTGAGGTCTCGTAAGCCAACGTGAATCCGATCGTGCGTCCAGGCCTTGATCGTGTCGACGAGGCTGAGCTCGCACCACGATTCGGCTCGCCCAGCGATGGGGTCCGCATCCCAAAACTTCATGCCAAATTACTTGAGGATGCGATTCGACCACGCCGAGCTTTTACGCGCGCGTAGGGCGCCTGTGAGCACGGCAGGCAGGTCTTGCGTTGAGGACGAGCTGGCGAGATGCAACAGACGATACAGGGCGCCGCCTTTGACGGCCCGTTCTCGCTGCGCACGCTTCCAGTCCGCCGGCTCGCTCAAGCGGGAAGTCCGAGCTCAAGTCGCTCGACTGCGATAGTCGAATCGGCGGCGATAACTTCGCCAGCTTCGGAGGCCAACCGGATGCTGACAAGGAGCGACTCGCGCGCCTCATCGATCGTCGCGCCATTGCCAACGATCCCGTCAATGTCGGCGAATCTCGACCAAATACGACCGTCGCTGGCCTCTTCGAATATGGCGAAGTGCGTCACTTCAAGCTCGCTTTCTTGATGATGCTGTTGAGCGTTCCAAGCGGAACGTCAGCGCCGAGCGTATGGACCAGGACGACGACGACGCCTATTTTCGTCGGGTAACGGATCGTCCAGGCTTCCGTGTAATCGCACAATATATCTGCAGGAACGCTGTATCTGCCGTAAGGACGCACTTGCCCGTTTCCCAAATAGATTTCGCGATCAATGAAAGCGCCTTCGGCTAAGTAAGGCCGCCCCTGGCGCTTGAATGATCGGCACGAGAAGGCGTGCAGCCTCAGCATCCGGCGCGTGCAGCGCTCGATAAAGATCGAGGCTCAGCTGCATCCGTAGCCACATCGTGGCCGGCAATCGAAGAACACGCTCAAGCCGGATCGCAATCTGTGGCGTAATGCTGTGCTTGCCATTCTCGATCTCGCAGTACGTAGGACGATCGAGTCCCAACGCGTCGGCAAGCTGCTTTTGTGTCAGACCGAGCGGCTCTCTGAACTCGTAGCGTAACATCTTACCCGGAGAAGTCGGTTCGCGATGCGTTTGCAAGGTGATGATACGTGCCATATCAGGTGTCCCGTGAGCCTCGTGCGTAGTTCGTGGTAATCGACGATCTCGACATTTCGTGGTTCGTCGTCGGTCCAGACGAAGCAGACTCGATATTGCAAGTTAATTCGGATGCTGTGTTGACCTTCTCGATCGCCATTGAGAGCTTCACGGTGTTTGCTGGGCGAGTTCTTCTCCTGGCAGGCGCTCGTCGAAGGCCGGTACGAGCTCGTAGACGGCCACATCGTCCCCCATCCGGACTATGTGACGCCGGCCGGCTTCGCCGCGCCCGATGCGGAACATGGGCTCGTCTGTTTGAATCTCGGCATCGCCTTGCAGGCTCAGCTTCAGGCTCCCTGTCGCGCCCTTATGCCGGCGTGGGCGTCGTTGTCGATCGCGGAGATGCCAACATCGCGGACGTCGCCGTCTCATGCGACGAGAGCGACCGCCGCCGGCATTGATCGCCCCGCGCTATGTTTTCGAAGTCTCGTCGCAAAAGACGTATTGTATCGACAGCGGACGGAAGGTCGCCGAATACCTGGCGATTCCGACCATCGAGGCGTATGTCGTCCTCGACCGGCCGCGACGTTCGCTCACCGTCTATCGCGCAGACGCCGGCCCGCAAACGTTCTGCACCGGCATGGTCCTCCTCGGCGACGTCTCACTCCACCTCGAAGCGCTCTTCGCTTGAGTATCGAGGAATAGCCGCAACGCGACGGCTTACGTCAGCTTCTTAGGATTTAAAGGTATTCGGCGAGCGGGCTGCGGCTCTGCCGCAGCGGTACGATCAACGGTCACGCCTACCGAAGCCTTCGCCGAGAGCCGCAGCTGCGAGCTGCGCGTCGAACGACAGCAACTGCAACTCGGGCAGATCGGCTTGGAGCGCCTTAGCCGCTGCAAGATGCCAAAGATCGGCGCCGCGAAGCGGCCATGCCAGCGCGAGCGCCGCGGTTTGATGTCTATCCGGATCGACGCTGAGGCGGACCCACGGCCCATGGTCAACGGCTTCGCGCGCGCTCCGAACGAGATCCAGCGCGAGCGCGCGCTCGCGTTCTATACGCGCGATGACCGCCTGCACCTCGGCCCAGCCGAGGGATGACATGAGATGCGTTCCCGGCGCTCGAGCCGCAGCCAATGCTTCGTCGGAATGACGATCCAGGAAGAGCGTCGAGACGATGGCGGACGTATCCCAGTACACGACGCCCGATCGAGCGGCGCTCATGCCCCCCGCTCTTCATCGAGGAAACGCTGCGCAAGCCCCTCGGCGAGTGCTAACGGAGGCGGAAGCGGAGCGGCCGGAACGGTGTGCCGTTCGACGATACCGAGCGTTTCGAGTCGTTTGAGTCTCTCGCTCAGTGGCCCGCGTGGAGCCCCCGCGGGGACCAGCCGAGCAATCGGCTTGCCGCGTTCGGTGATGACCCATTCGCGCCCGAGTTGCACATCGCGCAGGAGTTCGCTCAGCCGCGCCTTGGCCTCTCGGATCCCCGCTTCGCGTGTAGTCTTCATGACCACATGCTAGCGTTGATTCACCAATTGCGTCAAGTTCGGCTGATCGATGCGCGCGCGAGCACAGGCGTTTTTTCTACGGCCGGGCGAGTGCCGCCGTTTTCTGTTGCGCGCGGCGGTGGCGCTCGATGTAGCTCGACGTGATCGGCAGCCGGAACTCAAGAACGCCGCGAGACGCGCGACGATCACGTCCTTCTTCAAGAGCTGCGCGCGAATCGAGCTGAGCTCCGATGAGGGGCGGTCGAGTGCCGCAACGATCTCGTCGCTGCGATGGGCGGATAGTGTGATCGACGCGCTCCAGGCGCAGGCTGCGTCGTGCTTCAACGGGGCCGCGACGCGTACGTCGCGGATAGGCCGGGCTCGATCGTCGATCAGGGCACGATCGCGCATGCTTCAACGGGGCCGCGACGCGTACGTCGCGGATAGTACATGGCAAATCGACAAGGACGGCTGGATACGCAGCTTCAACGGGGCCGCGACGCGTACGTCGCGGATAGTGCGCTCGCGCACGAACGCCTACGCGATCGAGCTACGGCTTCAACGGGGCCGCGACGCGTACGTCGCGGATAGGCAGGCGTGCCTCCCGACGCCGCTCGCGACCTACGCTCGCTTCAACGGGGCCGCGACGCGTACGTCGCGGATAGTCGGTTGGCTGGGTCGCCGTCAGCGGCAACGCAATGCTTCAACGGGGCCGCGACGCGTACGTCGCGGATAGCGGCTTCGCGATCGCGGCCGCGGCTGCGGCCGGCGACGCTTCAACGGGGCCGCGACGCGTACGTCGCGGATAGCCGCTCGCGGCCCCGCGTGGCACCTACGATGCAGCCGCGCTTCAACGGGGCCGCGACGCGTACGTCGCGGATAGGTCGGCGAAGTCGGTCCAACGAGCCATCGCGCACCTGAAGCTTCAACGGGGCCGCGACGCGTACGTCGCGGATAGTCGGGGGTTACTTCCTCTGGGAGCGCAACCATCACAAGCTTCAACGGGGCCGCGACGCGTACGTCGCGGATAGCGCACGAAGATGCGTGTCGTATCGTTAGAGCTTCCTGCTTCAACGGGGCCGCGACGCGTACGTCGCGGATAGGAATGCGCCCGAATCGTCAAGTTGGCCGAAGGGTTGTGGCTTCAACGGGGCCGCGACGCGTACGTCGCGGATAGCTCTTAGTTCCTAACGACTCGGGACTAGGATGCTGGGCTTCAACGGGGCCGCGACGCGTACGTCGTGGATAGCTGATCGCCGGACACCCCGGTGAACATTTTAACGGAAGCTTCAACGGGGCCGCGACGCGTACGTCGCGGATAGGCGTTTACCTTAATTGGCATCTATGCGTGGGCCAAGCTTCAACGGGGCCGCGACGCGTACGTCGCGGATAGCACACTCCACAATGATCGTGAGGCAAACATGAAACAGCCGCTTCAACGGGGCCGCGACGCGTACGTCGCGGATAGTCGCTTCGACGTCCCGATCGAGCGCGTGTTCGCGATCGCTTCAACGGGGCCGCGACGCGTACGTCGCGGATAGAGCGCGCTGATACGCGCCATGAGCTCGGAACGCAAGCTTCAACGGGGCCGCGACGCGTACGTCGCGGATAGTCTGGCACGGCGATCGTTGGGTTCAACGCTTACACGCTTCAACGGGGCCGCGACGCGTACGTCGCGGATAGGATTCACGTTCGAAGCGCGGATCGGCCGATCAACTTGCTTCAACGGGGCCGCGACGCGTACGTCGCGGATAGTCCGCCAACCAACCCGACCAGCGACAAAAGCACAAGCTTCAACGGGGCCGCGACGCGTACGTCGCGGATAGCTCACGCTTCGCCGCGATCCGCACAGCGAGCGCGAGCGCTTCAACGGGGCCGCGACGCGTACGTCGCGGATAGGTAAACTCGCCCCCGATTTGCGGCGCGGGCGTCTCCGGCTTCAACGGGGCCGCGACGCGTACGTCGCGGATAGCTGAGCTCCGGCCTCCGATCCATGCGACCACGATCCGCGCTTCAACGGGGCCGCGACGCGTACGTCGCGGATAGCGCGCTTCGAACGTGAATCGTAGCTCCGATATCGGGGCTTCAACGGGGCCGCGACGCGTACGTCGCGGATAGTCGAGCTGCTCGACTGCGCGCCGCGTCCCGATATCGAGCTTCAACGGGGCCGCGACGCGTACGTCGCGGATAGCTATTCGGGGCGAAGTTCGAGCCGCGTTGATCTCCGCGCTTCAACGGGGCCGCGACGCGTACGTCGCGGATAGAGACGCATCATCGTACTCACCAAAGAGGAGCACTCATGCTTCAACGGGGCCGCGACGCGTACGTCGCGGATAGGCGCCTCCGCTTCGAGCACGAGCCGTCGAGGTCTGCGGCTTCAACGGGGCCGCGACGCGTACGTCGCGGATAGTGCTCGTCGCGTCGATGGCGCGCGGGACGTTGCTCCCGCTTCAACGGGGCCGCGACGCGTACGTCGCGGATAGCGCCCAACCCTGCGTTGCGCGATGCGCAACCACCCAGCTTCAACGGGGCCGCGACGCGTACGTCGCGGATAGCTTTACTACTTCGGATGCACGAATTTTTAGCTTTTGCTTCAACGGGGCCGCGACGCGTACGTCGCGGATAGCTCTCGCAACCACGCGCTTCCAAAGCGTTCGCAGCCTGCTTCAACGGGGCCGCGACGCGTACGTCGCGGATAGCGATCTTTGGCTTGACCGCAAAACTGACCCGCGCCAAGCTTCAACGGGGCCGCGACGCGTACGTCGCGGATAGCTTATCAGTGATGGGTCCGCCGCAATCGGCACACACGCTTCAACGGGGCCGCGACGCGTACGTCGCGGATAGCGATCGTCTTCTTATCCATTTAAGTTGTCCAATAATTGCTTCAACGGGGCCGCGACGCGTACGTCGCGGATAGTCGCGCACGCCAATTGACGGTGACCTCACCCCGTAGCTTCAACGGGGCCGCGACGCGTACGTCGCGGATAGGCTGGCTGCACTGCTTACGGTAAGCGCCCGCACATGCTTCAACGGGGCCGCGACGCGTACGTCGCGGATAGTCGGGGTGAACGCACCCGTCACGTCGATATTGCCATGCTTCAACGGGGCCGCGACGCGTACGTCGCGGATAGGGAAGCCAATACTGTGCCGAATTCGATACGCAAACGTTGCTTCAACGGGGCCGCGACGCGTACGTCGCGGATAGGCCGCCGTCTGCGGAGACGATCGTTGAGGCGGTCCAGCTTCAACGGGGCCGCGACGCGTACGTCGCGGATAGGCTCGATGTGGGCGCGGCGATCGTGGCGCTGATCCTGCTTCAACGGGGCCGCGACGCGTACGTCGCGGATAGGGCACTCGCGCCCGTGAGAAGTCCGCCGATGGATTGCTTCAACGGGGCCGCGACGCGTACGTCGCGGATAGGCCTCGGCGCAATAACTTGTCCCCGCCGTGGTAGTGCTTCAACGGGGCCGCGACGCGTACGTCGCGGATAGCGCGGCCACAAGCGCGTGGGGGCGAAGATGCTGCTCGCTTCAACGGGGCCGCGACGCGTACGTCGCGGATAGGGGTTCTGGCCGGTGAATCCGCTCACGGTCCAGAGCGCTTCAACGGGGCCGCGACGCGTACGTCGCGGATAGGAACCGCATCGGGCGCGCATGATTATTGGTTTATCGGGCTTCAACGGGGCCGCGACGCGTACGTCGCGGATAGTCCGCCGCGTCGTCGCTTGTCGATACCCGCATCACGCTTCAACGGGGCCGCGACGCGTACGTCGCGGATAGGCGCGGCCACAAGCGCGTGGGGGCGAAGATGCTGCTCGCTTCAACGGGGCCGCGACGCGTACGTCGCGGATAGACGCCTGCGCCGACATCCTCAAAGGCATCGCGGTTTACGCTTCAACGGGGCCGCGACGCGTACGTCGCGGATAGCGGGCGGACTCGTGATGCTGCCCGTCGTGTACCGCGCTTCAACGGGGCCGCGACGCGTACGTCGCGGATAGGCGAGGGCGGACGCTCGAGAAACGTCGCGACGATCTTGCTTCAACGGGGCCGCGACGCGTACGTCGCGGATAGGCTGCGGTGCGACCGCGTTCACGGTTCCGGTCGAGCTGCTTCAACGGGGCCGCGACGCGTACGTCGCGGATAGATGAGGGTCTCGACGAATTTGCGTCCGACAAGATCGCTTCAACGGGGCCGCGACGCGTACGTCGCGGATAGGCCATCGTTCAACAGAACTATCTTGAGAAGCGGTTCGGCTTCAACGGGGCCGCGACGCGTACGTCGCGGATAGTCTGTCGCCTCACCGCTACGAATCCCGAGCGCACCGCTTCAACGGGGCCGCGACGCGTACGTCGCGGATAGGGCAACTTCCAGGGCGCGTTCATGAAGAACGTCATGGCTTCAACGGGGCCGCGACGCGTACGTCGCGGATAGATGACGAAGGACCAACTGGCCCTTCGCGAGACGTACGCTTCAACGGGGCCGCGACGCGTACGTCGCGGATAGTGATTACGTGAGCGCCACCACCTCGCAGGTCAAGGCGCTTCAACGGGGCCGCGACGCGTACGTCGCGGATAGCAAGGCGGGGAGCGCGGAAAGATGGGCCGCGAGCGCGTGCTTCAACGGGGCCGCGACGCGTACGTCGCGGATAGGTTGCGATACGAACCGTTGGGTTTCACGCGTCGGCGCTTCAACGGGGCCGCGACGCGTACGTCGCGGATAGCTCGCGGCGAACGCGCGCCGAATCGTGCGCGAACACGTGCTTCAACGGGGCCGCGACGCGTACGTCGCGGATAGCCTACGTCATCAGTTACGGACAGTCGACGGAAGGGGCGCTTCAACGGGGCCGCGACGCGTACGTCGCGGATAGTCTGCGACCGGACCATCGCGACCGTGACGCTCATCGCTTCAACGGGGCCGCGACGCGTACGTCGCGGATAGGCCAGGCGGCATGATCGTCCTCGCGGGAAGGTGCGTGCTTCAACGGGGCCGCGACGCGTACGTCGCGGATAGGACGTGGTCTGGCGACAGCGGGCGTGCCGTGATCGACGCTTCAACGGGGCCGCGACGCGTACGTCGCGGATAGCCGCAACCCGCGCCCGAGGTGCCCGACCCGGTTCCCGCTTCAACGGGGCCGCGACGCGTACGTCGCGGATAGGCGCTTCTTCTGATCAATCAGGGGATCGTGCATAGCAAGCTTCAACGGGGCCGCGACGCGTACGTCGCGGATAGCGATCGTGACTGTCGCAAAAGTACGATCGCTTCGCGCTTCAACGGGGCCGCGACGCGTACGTCGCGGATAGGGCGGCTCAGGCGACGCGACGGGCGCGAGAAGCGATGCTTCAACGGGGCCGCGACGCGTACGTCGCGGATGCCGACGTCGTGTTCATCGACCACATGCAGCACATCGCTTCAACGGGGCCGCGACGCGTACGTCGCGGATAGCTTGCGAGCGCGAACGGTATCAGGAGCGTAAACGTCGGTGCTTCAACGGGGCCGCGACGCGTACGTCGCGGATAGTGCGGCGGCGCCGTCTTCGCGACCGAGCGTGAACGCGCTTCAACGGGGCCGCGACGCGTACGTCGCGGATAGACCACACCCCTCGTTCTCCGAAGACGAAGACGAAGACGCTTCAACGGGGCCGCGACGCGTACGTCGCGGATAGGCGCTCGAAAGCCAAGTCGCCTAGCCTCACACACTCGCTTCAACGGGGCCGCGACGCGTACGTCGCGGATAGGCCGCTATTGGCGCCTGCAGCACCCGCCGTGGAAGCGCTTCAACGGGGCCGCGACGCGTACGTCGCGGATAGGACCGAGGAGCTCCCCGAAGCGCGTCTCGCCGGCATGCTTCAACGGGGCCGCGACGCGTACGTCGCGGATAGGTCGGCCTCGCGCAGTTCGAGTCGGGTCGTGTCGTGGCTTCAACGGGGCCGCGACGCGTACGTCGCGGATAGCCCATGCGTACGGCGAAACTGAGTTCCCCGGCGTCGATACGCTTCAACGGGGCCGCGACGCGTACGTCGCGGATAGGCCGTTCGGCTCGCTCCCGGGGAAGTCATCAACAAGGGCGCTTCAACGGGGCCGCGACGCGTACGTCGCGGATAGCCGCGTCGCGGCCGGAAAGGCCCGTCGTGGCTGGTGCTTCAACGGGGCCGCGACGCGTACGTCGCGGATAGTGCGTACGTCGACCCTCGGAGAGCAGCGCGGTACATCGCTTCAACGGGGCCGCGACGCGTACGTCGCGGATAGCTCGCGCGCGGCGGACGATACCGGGTTCGCTGCGACGCTTCAACGGGGCCGCGACGCGTACGTCGCGGATAGTTCCGTGACGGCCGCGTCGAGCTTCTGAACGGGCGTGCTTCAACGGGGCCGCGACGCGTACGTCGCGGATAGGCACCCTATCATGCCAATCCCGGCCGTGCTCGAACTGCTTCAACGGGGCCGCGACGCGTACGTCGCGGATAGGCCGAAATGATGTGGCACGCCTGGGGCACGGCCATCGTGCTTCAACGGGGCCGCGACGCGTACGTCGCGGATAGGGAAGTCGCCGCGTGTGGTGGAGTTGCGTTAGCAACGGCTTCAACGGGGCCGCGACGCGTACGTCGCGGATAGAGCCGATCGCGCACGTTCCGGTGATCGAGCCGACGCCTGCTTCAACGGGGCCGCGACGCGTACGTCGCGGATAGGTGTGCGGGCGACGTTCTCCGCCCACGAATCCGACGGCTTCAACGGGGCCGCGACGCGTACGTCGCGGATAGTGAGGCGTCGGGTGCCGCGAGCGCACCGGCAGAGGCGGCTTCAACGGGGCCGCGACGCGTACGTCGCGGATAGGCAAAGTCCGAAAAACTGTCGCCAGAAGCTCACGGCGGTGCTTCAACGGGGCCGCGACGCGTACGTCGCGGATAGGGGGATGACGGGCGCACGGTTGCGGCCCGTGTTATCCGGCTTCAACGGGGCCGCGACGCGTACGTCGCGGATAGCTGATTCGTCGCTTCGCGCGATCGCATGAAGGTACTGCTTCAACGGGGCCGCGACGCGTACGTCGCGGATAGTCGAACGCCGCGTTCGCGAGCGGGCCGCCGGTCGGCACGCTTCAACGGGGCCGCGACGCGTACGTCGCGGATAGTGTACTTGGTGCCGGTCGTCGCGAAGTTCGACGCAAGGCTTCAACGGGGCCGCGACGCGTACGTCGCGGATAGGACGGTCTCACCCGACCAGCGCCAGGCGAACGTGCTGCTTCAACGGGGCCGCGACGCGTACGTCGCGGATAGGCACCACCGCGAACGGGCTCGTGGCCGCGTCCTGGTGGCTTCAACGGGGCCGCGACGCGTACGTCGCGGATAGGCTATAGTCGCGACCATCCCAACAGCAGCAACGACCGCTTCAACGGGGCCGCGACGCGTACGTCGCGGATAGTCATGGGCCGCCGACGTCATCAATGGTGTGGCTGAGCTTCAACGGGGCCGCGACGCGTACGTCGCGGATAGTCTGGATCTGCGCGTTCGAAAGTCTCTCGAACGAGTTGCTTCAACGGGGCCGCGACGCGTACGTCGCGGATAGGGCCGAGATCGGGATCACGGGCGCGGCGTTCACAAGCGCTTCAACGGGGCCGCGACGCGTACGTCGCGGATAGTCGCTCGGGCCGCGCCCTCATAACCCATCGCGTGCTGCTTCAACGGGGCCGCGACGCGTACGTCGCGGATAGAACGGAGCAATGCGCCGGTAGCCGCCAAGACGATGGCTTCAACGGGGCCGCGACGCGTACGTCGCGGATAGGGTGATGGTGCCGGGCGTGAAAAAATACAAGACGACGGCTTCAACGGGGCCGCGACGCGTACGTCGCGGATAGCTACACCTCGGTGCAGCCGAACTCGGTCGTGACGTCGCTTCAACGGGGCCGCGACGCGTACGTCGCGGATAGCTTTCGCGGGGCGTTGCTGGCGGCAGGGCGCTGCACGCTTCAACGGGGCCGCGACGCGTACGTCGCGGATAGCCGCGAACCACAAGCCAACCGTTCGCGGCAACGATGCTTCAACGGGGCCGCGACGCGTACGTCGCGGATAGTCAACCAATCATCCTCGCGGGCGATGATGCCAGCCAGCTTCAACGGGGCCGCGACGCGTACGTCGCGGATAG
>JAABUX010007406.1_pt1 | contig 12904 bp, 16 predicted proteins | sample 5561851 | NCBI WGS metagenome assembly JAABUX01 (sample SAMN10711883, study PRJNA513361) | rock metagenome | isolation source: Antarctica rocks | place: Antarctica: Victoria Land, Richard Nunatak red sandstone | collected 2016-01-03 | reverse complement strand
CGCCGGTGGTGCAAAGAAGGACTCTGGGAGCGTGTCCTCCAGATTCTGCTCCCACAGAGCGTGTCTCCTGTGGCTTGTCTCTCTCCTCCCGTTCCCTAACGGCCTAAGTGGGGTTGTAGTACTAAGAACTGAAAAAGAGAACAACTCCTCTAAAAACAGCGTCGGGTGCGAAGTCCTGACACTCGTCGCCGATGGGTATACCAGTCAAGAGATCGCCGAGCACCTGATCCTGAGCATCAAAACGGTTCAGGTGCATTGAACACACATAACGGAGAAGCTCGGTCTTCATACCATTGCTCATCTGGTCTGCTTTACCCTTCGTCATAGACTCGTTGAACTTGAGGTGTAGTAGGGTGCATCATAGTATTCGGGGCGAAATAGACGCTAGGAGATAGAACCACTTGCAGAGAGTGTTCCACAGAGCAACCAAGATGAAAGATGTTCTCATAGATCATGATGTAATCAGAGTTAACGAATGAAAAGGATAGAGATTACGCACCTCATCGGGGAAGCTACGAACACCTCTTGTTTCATGGAATCATTCACCGTCACAACAGAAGGAAAATAGGAGCATGGACGAAATACGCTATATCGCGGGCACGCTGGTTGGAGCAGGGGTTGACAGCACCTTGCTTGATGAAGCCCTGAAGGAGAAGCCCCATTTTATCGCGTGCGATGCAGGCACCACGGATGCTGGCCCGTTCTCGCTTGGTTCTGGACAGCCTGCGTTTGCCCGTGAAGCGGTCAAGCGCGACCTTGCCGCCTTTCTGGAGACGGGTCGTCGAGCAGGCATTCCCGTGTTGATCGGCTCCGCTGGGACTGCTGGGGGAGATGCACAGGTGGATTGGACGCTTGACATCGTCAGCGAGATTGTGAGGGAAGCAGGGGTGAAAGTGCGCACAGCCGTGATTTACGCAGAGCAGGACAAGGAGTCGCTCATCGAGCTGTTCCAGCAGGGACGTCTCAAGCCGCTTGACGCCGCACCTCACCTGAATGAAGAGACGATCAAAGGGAGTGCGCACATTGTGGGAATGATGGGTGCCGAACCCTTACAGAGCGCACTTGCCGAGGGAGTTGATTTGATCCTTGCCGGTCGATGCAGCGATTCGGCACTGTATGCCGCGTTGCCCATCCTCCACGGTTTTCCCGAAGGATTGGCCTGGCACGCTGGCAAAGTGGTGGAATGCGGCACCATGGCCTGTGAGACCCCTGGGAATGGCATCATGTTCGTGTGTCTACGCCATGACCACTTTCTCGTCAAACCCTTTGGACAGGGGTTGCGCTGCACGCCCCAGAGTATTGCCTCGCACAGCTTGTATGAAAATGTGGACCCGTTTCATTTCACCGAAAGCTCTGGTACCGCCGATATTACCGAGGCGACCTACGAAGCCATCGATCCGATCACGGTCCGCGTGGCCAACAGCCATTTCCAGCCAGCAGACCCCTACACGGTCAAGTTGGAAGGCGCGGAATTGCTGGGATACCAGACGATCATGATTGGGGGGATACGCGATCCGTTCCTGCTGCGGCAACTCGATAGCTGGCTGGCCCATGTTCGCGCCTACATCGAGAAGACCATTGAGAAAGTGCTGGGGAGTCAGCTCACGAAAGAGGACTATCATCTCGTGTTCCACGTCTATGGGCGTGACGGCGTGATGGGCTCTCTGGAACCTGAACGCGAGGTGATCCCCAAAGAGGTGGGCATTGTCCTGGAAGCCACAGCCGCAACCCAGCAGCTTGCCACCAGTATTGCTCAACTCAGCCGTCAGCCGCTCCTGCACTATCCCATCGCAGAATGGCACGGCTCGACCACCAGCTTCGCGTATCTCCATAGTCCTGCGCACATTGAGCGCGGAGCTGTCTACCGTTTCAATTTACATCACGTGGTCATCCCCCACTCTCCACTAGAACTGTTCCGTACACACTTCGTCGAGATCGGATGAACGACCCTGAGACACGTGAAACAAGGAGCATTGAGATGAAACTTGCAGATATCGCCACCCTGATCCGTAGTAAAAACGCTGGACCGTTCTTCCTGACCTTTGACATTATGTTTGCTGACGAGGAGCGGTACCGACTCGTCAAGGCATCGCAGTGCCTGAATGCACAGATGTTTGCTGCACTCTACGCATGTCCTGTGCAGGTTGTACGCTTCTTTGAGTGTGAGAACGCGCTCGCCTTCAAGTTCTCCATCCCTCGCCCCATTACCCAGGGAGACGTTGGGGATGCAGACTCGCATGGAGGACAACAGTTTGCCCCATTGATGACCGTCGAGATTCCGCTCCCCGACGACCAGAGCATTCACCTCTGGCACAAAAGAGCAATCTTGAATCGCGTCTTGAGGGAAGAATAGTCTATCTGGACCTCCTGAGACGCAGGTCCACCTGAATACAAGAAGGAGATACACTTATGGGAGTTGCTACTGCACAGGCAACGATTGCAGCACGTATGGAGCGCGTTCCTCTGTTCTCCCTGCATCGTAAGCTGGTCTTGGTTCTGGGGATTGGAACGTTCTTTGATCTCTTCGATGTCGCGTTAGGCGGTCTGTTAGCGGCGATCCTGACACCCATTTACCACTTAAACGCCTTTCAGACAGCGGCCATCATCGCCTCAGGGTTCTTCGGCATGTTCGTTGGTGCTCTTGGCCTCAGCGTCGTTTCGGACTCCTTTGGTCGACGCACCATGTTCTTGATTGACTTGCTGATCTACTCGCTCTTCTCCCTAGCTGTCGCCTTCTCGCCCAACGTGATCTGGGTGATCATTTTTCGCTTTTTTGCTGGCATCGGGCTTGGGGCCACCCCCCCGCTTACTGATGTCTATCTGAGCGAGATGCTTCCCCACCGGGTGCGTGGGCGGTATACCGCGTGGGCCTATACCATTGGCTTGCTAGGAGTGCCTGTCGCGGGGCTGCTCTCAAAAGTGCTGGTCTCAACCGCCTTCCTCATCGCAGGATGGCGCTGGTTGCTCGTCGTGGGGGCATTGGGCGCACTCGTCGTCTGGTTTCTCCGCCGTGGCCTTCCCGAATCTCCGCGCTGGTTGGAGATCCGCAAGAAAACAGTCGCCGCCGAGTCTGCGATCAGTGCGATTGAGCACGCCTCCATGCGCGAACTCCATCTGACCGAACTACCACCACCAACCCTGGTGGTGGTGGAGCCGCCGAAACGTGCGACGCTCACAGAGTCCTTTCGTGGCAGCTATGCCAAGCGTACCGTCATGCTCTTGATCTTCCAGTTCTTTCAAGCCGTTGGTTTCTATGGCTTCGGCTCGCTGGCTCCGCTTATCCTGGTCGCCAAAGGCTTCAGTGTCGTCAACACGCTGGCGTATACGGCACCCATTGCCCTTGGGTATCCTCTGGGATCATTGCTCTCGGTTCCCATTGTCGAGCACATGGAGCGCAAATGGTTGATTGTTGCAACCGCACTGCTCATGGCACTCTTTGGGCTTGTCTTCGGGTTTGCGACCTGGGTCCCACTCATTCTCGCCTCCGGTTTTCTGCTGACGGTGGTCAGTCAAGTGTTCTCGAATGGCTACCACATCTACCAAGCTGAAATTTTTCCCACACGTATGCGCGGCACGGCGGTGGGAATGGCCTTCAGCTTGAGCCGTCTTTCCAGTGGCATCCTGCCCTTTGTGGCGCTTCCCCTGCTGCAAAGCTCTGGTCCCATTGCAGTCTTCACCGCGTGCGCCATCATCATGGGCATCGTGAGTCTGGATGTGGGCGTCCTGGGTCCCAGGACGACAGGCCAGTCTCTGGAAAAAATTGCGCACTGAAAGGTCCTTTTGTTGGTATAAGGAGAAATAACAGATGAAGAACCCCATACGACAACACTCACTGCCTACGGTTTCTGATGCTTCCGGCGCAACGACTCAATCTCTGCCTCTCGCCAGACGGGCCCTGAAAAAGGTCCCAGAAGTGACGGTCTTTTTCTGGATACTGAAATTGTTGACGACAGCATTCGGTGAGTCAAGCGCGGACTCCCTGTTTCATGTGTTTGTCCTTAAACCGCTGATCGCAATCGCAATCGGAGCCATTGGCCTCATTGTCGCATTGAGCTTGCAACTGACTGCCCGTCGATATGTCGCCTGGATCTACTGGTTCGCGGTCGCCATGATAGCCGTATTCGGGACAATGGCTGCTGATGTAGCACACGTTGGGTTGGGTGTCTCCTATCAAACCTCAACCGTGTTCTTTGCCACCGTCCTGGCCGTCATCTTTGTGATCTGGTACGTGAGCGAGAAAACCTTGTCGATCCACAGTATTTCTACTCGACGCCGTGAGTTCTTTTACTGGGGCGCGGTCATGGCAACGTTCGCGCTCGGCACCGCTGCCGGTGACCTAACCGCGAAAACTCTCGGGTGGGGGTATTTTTCCTCGACTCTTCTGTTTCTCGCCATCATTGCTGTCCCGGCTCTGGGGTACTGGAAAATGGGTTGGAACGCGATTTTCGCTTTCTGGTTCGCGTACATCGTGACCCGGCCACTCGGCGCATCGTTTGCCGACTGGATGGGGAAATCGACTCTGGGAGGTCTGGGATTGGGCGATGGGTGGGTGAGCCTGGCTCTCGTGCTTGCAGCCATCGGCTTCGTCAGATATCTGACGGTTAGCCGCAGAGATACGAAGGACGAATAACGCTCACTTCCTTCTGTGGGGAGTAGAACCACGTTCCTGATAGAATGAGCAACGAGCTGGTCAACGCTTGTTCAGCTTGACCAGCTCGTTGCTCATTCTAACGTACTCTGTTTCTATTGGTAAATGCCCTGAAAAGTGGTTCTTACACACTCTGACACTGTTGGCGAACCCCTCAAGCGACTAAAGCTGCGAAGAGAGAGGTTCGCGTAGGAGCAACAGAGGGTTCTTCCAACCATGCTACGACGCGCACAATATTGATTGCTGTAGCACAGGCAAGGTGCTGGAGATGCGTTTTCGCAAGACCTTCATAGCGGCTTCGACGCATCCCAAAGGCTCGGACGCCCTGCGATATGGTCGCCTCAATCCCAGCTCGTTTGTGATAGACCTTCCAAAACTCAGGAGTTTTTTCGCGTACTCTCGCCTTCTGTAAGGCCATGTGATGTTCCTCTTTCCTCACCGTGATCGTTCGCCGATCAGTCTTGGTACACTGAGAACGGCAAGGGCATGCTTGGCAGTCGATCACTCGAAAACTTGATCTTGATGACCTCATGGTCGCGTCGATCAAGAGCTGGGGTCCAACTGGAACTTTCGTGTCCCGTCGGACAAATCGCTTGGTGGGCATGCCAATCGAGCTGGAAACTATTTGCGTCGAAGCCCTGTTGTGCTTGCCCTTGCCATTTGTTGTCCGCTCGAGTGGGAGCAATCAACTCGATGCCATAGTCGAGTTGGCTCGCGACGAATTGCTTGGACTCGGCGTAGTTCGTATCGCTCAGATGCTCTTTGGGCAACAACTCCTTGCATAGGGTTTACTCTACAATCTCTGCTTTTTTGAGCGAATGTACGCTCATTATACGAGGTAAAAAGGGTTCGCCAACAGTGTCATGGTGCGGAAGACCCAATTTATTTTACAAACAACAAAAAATACGTTTCTTTCCGACTTGCTGTACCAGAGAGGCGACACAACGAATATCCTAGTCTGCACAGCATTGTTTTTCCTTTCCCAATAACGTATGCTTTACGCGAGTGCAATGCCTTCCTCAGTGGGAAACAGGAGTTTCCTCACGTTTCCCCACTTGAGGAACCTATTCATATGTTCATTAGAAACTTGGTCATCTCCGAGCCGAAGCACGTTCCGTATGAGAAGAGACACGACAAAGATGGGTGTCTCAAGGAGGTATCATCATGTATCCCAAGTACAACACGCTTCGGCGAACGCCGGGCTTCGTGACGTGGCTGCTCTGGGTCGTCCTGACCATTATCGGGGGAAGCCTCGGTACCACCATGACTCTCCTCAACCCCAACTCAACCTCTTTCCTCAACCAGATGTTCATCTGGTTCTTCCTGGTCTGGCCTCTCTTCTTTGTCGCGCTCGGTCAGTGGCTCCTCCTACGCCGCTTTGTTGCTCAATCGGGGTGGTGGCTCCTCACAAGTGTACTCGGCTTCTTCTTTGTCATCCCCTATCTTTTCTATGGCTTCTCAGCCGAGTCTACCGACGGGAAGTCACTGATCTTTGGGACCTCGGAGTTCTGGGGAGCAACGCTCTTCCTGGTGATCCTCTCGCTCATCTGTGGGAGCATCGTGGGGCTGGTTCAAAGCGGACTGGTGATCTGGCTCTTTGGCAAAAGACCGAGACGGCGGCTCTGGTGGGTCAGTGCTAGTGCTCTCGCCTGGGCCATAGGTTTTCCCTTGGGCCAACAGGTTCTCGGGAGTCTCTTCTGGCTCAAGTCAACCCCATCCTCACTGATTGCAGCATGGGTGATGCAAGGGACAACCTGGGGGATCATCGGTATGATCACAGGTACCGTTCTGGTCTGGCTCGGACGCACGACGGTGCCTGATCTGTGAAGCGTATCCTCTCCTCTAGCTACCACAATCCTGAGTGTATCGAGCAGGCTATTCTTGTGAGTCCAAAGTCATCTTGTCTGCTTTAAATTTCTTGCAACACAACCCCTTACAGCAGACCGCCTCTGTCGCTTCCCTTACGGCAAAGCGGCGGGCCTTTAGGTCTCTCGCGGCGTTGATCCTGCAGCCCGATTTTTGCATTTTTGGGGCGCGTGGCTGTCAGAATGGCTGTCAAACAGCTATTCTTCTCATTATTGAAGAGAGATAAAGCAAGGTGTATAGACGGTTGAGTAGAGGTCCGTTAGTAACGAGTCTCTGTTATACGACATTTTGGAGGGTGCCGACGCAAGGGGGGAAAAGCAGGCTTACCACAAGCGGCTTTGCGGCGCATGTGAGGCATCTGGTTTTATTTGTAGGAGTCCTAGGTAATCGCTATTTCCCGCTCTTTTGGCTGTCAAATCGCTCTCTTTTTTCAGAATTTGCTTGTAAAGCCATGAAAATGTATGCATGTCACAGAAATCACGGGGTAGTTTCACCCCGTGATTTCTGTGATGGACAGTAAGAGAGAACTCAATGCATTGTCAGGGCCACATGATCCACGTACATGTACGCGTAGTAGGAGTAGCCGTTTGCGTTCTCGTGATCCAGTTCCTGGATGCCGATTGTCTGTCCTGCATACAGGACAGATCGAAGGTCAACAGTATCCAGGCGCGGTCGTTGCTGGTCTTCCTGAAGAGTTGCTGAATCACCTGCACACTACCGTTAATGATGTCTGCCTCCTGTCAGGCATACTGGTGGTCGAACTGGGAATAGTGACCATCTGGTCGGCAATCGAATCTCCTTGCTGGCCGCTGGTAGTCCCGACTCGCAATGAATACCTTCCACTATGTGCCCTGGTAGTAGTGCATATCGGTAAGTTCTGTCCTGTGTAGGTCCAACTCCCACTCGTTTCAAAGCTCCCATTCTGGATCAGATTGCTGGTGGGAGGCGTTCCGGTCGGTGTGGGTGTCGGTATGTTGGTCGGTGTGGGTGTCGGTATGTTGGTCGCGATGGGCGTAGGTATGTTGGTTGCTGTTGGTGTGGGTGTCCCACCATTGCCAAACTGAACGTCGAGGACTGCGTGCAGTTCGATGCCATTGGGCGCAACTCCCGTCTGACCGTGCAGGAAATCGAAAAAGCCAACGCCGATGATGGTGACGGGCACGTTGGCCGTCTGAAAGGTGTCAGTCACGGTGTATCGGGCATCGAATTCGGAGCGGGCTTGCTGGATGCCAGGCAGCAACGGGCTGGAGGCCCCAACGCAGGTTGGGTCAGGAATCTCGACGATCATGGTGTTGCCAGCTCCGTCGGCAAGGATCAGGTGGTAGTCGGAGTCGCTCTCCAGTTTGTACTCGGTCAGGGTCTCGTGGAGTTGAAAGACGGTGGTCTCGGTTGGCTGGATGCGATTGTTGGGCGGCAGATTGCTTGGCGTTGGCAGCGCGACCAACGAGGCAATTGTGGTCTGGGTTGTAGACTGAAGATTGATCAGACCAACGTCGGCGTCGGTGCCGGTTTTGACTGCCCAGCGTTCCAGCCCACAGGAGCCAGAGGAACTGAGTGGGGATGAGCGAAGGGCTTCATGATCGGTATCGGCGTTGCCAGTATCTTGTGGTTGTTGCTGCTGTTTGGCACTCACCTGGTGAGTGTATGCAGTACTTATCCCGACCACTGCAACGACGAGCAGGAGGACGAGAACCAGGAAAATTCGCCGTTTCATACAAAACTCCTTTAACTGAAGAGAAATACCTCTTTTCAACGGGAAGAGAAATCACCAGCACGCTGCAAGACGCGAGATGAGGAACGCCCTGAGATCACGCGCCCATCCCCGAGATCAGTGGACCTGGATACTTAAGTAAACGGCAACGTGATGAAATCTAAGGCACCTTTGTACTCAACTGGTGTTCCTATGTTCGTCACTCATAGTAATGCGCCTCCTAGAATGCTTCGACGCTGAGCCTCAGAAGGCGTGAGAAGGACGCAACGCCAATGAGATGATACCAGAAGGTGATCTTCGTGACGTGAACGCTAAGCCAAATCGCTCAAAAAAGGGAAAGAGGGGAAAAGCGCAAAGACAGCACATGCTGGAACGAGAAAGAGCAATGCCAGCCGAAATCACGTCATCTGGCAAGGCATGCTTGTCCGCTGAAGTCCAAAGCGATGAGCCTGAGCGACACGATGATGACGAAGCCAGTTCGTCGCTCCGCTCAAGCTCTTCTGTCCTGCCAATTTTGCCAGGAGTAACAAACAGAGGATGAAAGCCAGTTCGTAGCGTTTCCCTTGAACGTGTCGTGCATCAGGAAGCTCTTGCAAGGCGTCGTACAGGGAGAAGACCATCTCAAGGTTGTCTTCATCCCTCGTTGATGCTTTCTTTGAGAGCAATGTTGTAGAGTCCATGAGAGAGATTTCCTTGTGGGGTGTTGATTCTTTTGTATTCTACAAGAAAATCTCTTCTTTTTCACCTCCTCTGGGAGATTTGGAAAGCCCTGCCAGAAGCTTTCGTCTCTTGACAAAAGTATTGCATCACATGTATACTTTTCATCAAGAGACGTGACACGTCTCACCAAGAACTTATCCTTGTAGCCAGCTTACCAAAAGAGTGCTTCTTGAGGTGAGGCATTGAGAGCTACGGAATTGCTCCAAAGGCCAGGGTAAACCCAGGCATTATGTATTTGTGCAAGCCATACCTGCGAACAGATCGAGAGTTGCTTTCAAAAACCACCTGAGAGGATAGTCGTACAGTGGTTCGAGACGGTTTTTTGTCCATCCCCGGACAATGCGGTTTCGGTTACGTACAGACTGATGTGGTCCCCTTTTCATGGAGTCAGTGAACTTAGAAACTCATCCCTTCTGTTGTTCATAGACGGCTGGACTAAGATAGCCCAAAGACGAATGCCGTCGTTGTCGATTGTAAAACACTTCCATATATTCAAAGAGGGATTGTCGAGCCTCTCGACGAGTATGATAACTCCGTCGATCTGTCCACTCGCATTTTAGGGAGCCGAAGAAGCTCTCCATTACTGCATTGTCATAGCCATTTCCTTTGCGGCTCATGCTCACTTGGATGCCTTCTTGAGCCAAGAGGGCTTGATAGCTCGCACTCGTATACTGGCTTCCCCTATCTGAGTGATGCAGAAGTCCAGCATGTGGATGCCGACGAGCGAGAGCCATGAGCAAGGCTTGCTCGACCAACTCTGCATCTCGATGCGTTCCCATTGCCCAACCCACAACAAAACGAGAGAAGAGGTCCAAGACCACAGACAGGTAGAGCCATCCTTCTGCTGTCCACACTCCTGTGATATCTGCGACCCAGTTGGTATTGGGTGCCTCTGCTGCGAAGTGTCGATCTAAAAGGTTCTTGGCTACTGGATCAGCATGCTGACTATCTGTCGTCACCGTGCGATGTCGAGGAGGCGGTGAACAGATTCCTAGCTGATGCATCAGACGAACCACCCGTTTCCGTCCACACGCTTCTCCTTGAGCGAGCAGTTCTGCCTGAATCCGCCGGCTTCCATAGATGTGATGGCTTGCCTTATGAGCTTGGCAAATGCGAGTCGCCAGTTGCTCATTGGCAACCACCCGCAAACTTGGCTCGCGCCGTTTCCATGCATAGTAGCCGCTCTGGGAAACCTCAAGGACCCGACACATCCGTTGCACAGGAAACTCCTGCTGATGTTGGGCAATGAATTGATACGTCATTTGGGGTCCTTTGAGAAAATGCTGACTACTTTTTTTAAGATGTCGCGTTCCTGTCGCATGATCTCTAGTTCACGTTTGAGTTGATGCAGTTCTTCCTCTTGAGCTGTCTGATGACCGCTCCCTGGAAAGGCTTGTTCCCCCTGTTTCGTGAACTGCTGGCACCAATGGCAGAGTGTACTATCAGCGATTCCCAGGTCACGTGCCACTTGAGTCATACTTTTGCCGCTGGTTTCTACCAGGCGAACAGCCTCTTGCTTAAACTCCTTGGTATACGTTCGCTGTTCTTTTGGCATACTCTTGTTCCCTTTCTTTGGAAGAGTATACTCCAAGTTCCTCGACTCCACCAAATCGGGACCAGCTCACAAGGCGTTCTATCATTAGTAAGCAGACTGGTAACAAACCTGGACAAAGTAACTGTGCATTCGTGCTGTAAGAAAACTGCGTTCATGTGCTATACTCCAATTATGAAGAAAGCAGATACTCTTCCAGTTCTCTCGTTTGCGACTCAGCAGGATTGGGAAGCGTGGCTCGAAGAACATCATGCTGATACGCGAGGTATCTGGCTCAAGATAGCGAAAAAAGAAACGGGCATCCCTTCGGTCTCGTATCCCGAGGCCCTAGAGGGGGCACTCTGTTATGGCTGGATTGATGGGCAAAAAGCCTCGCACGACGAGCACTACTGGCTCCAAAAGTTTACACCGCGTAGCCCGAAGAGTATCTGGTCACAAGTGAACTGTGAGAAGGCGACAGCACTTACAGCTTCTGGCAGAATGCGTCCAGCAGGTATGCATCAGGTGGAGCGGGCGAAGGCTGATGGGCGCTGGGAAGCGGCCTATGACTCTCAAAGTACGATTGCCATTCCTGAGGACTTTCAACACGAACTGGACGCCAACCCACAAGCAAACGCGTTTTTCCAGACGCTCAATAGTGCCAACCGCTACGCCATCCTCTTCCGCATCCAGACAGCGAAAAAAATGGAAACCCGGGCTACTCGCATCCGAACATTCATCGACATGCTCACGAACCAGCAAAAACTTCATCCCTAGCGGAACTGCGTACTTACCTATAATAAAAAGAAGAGAGAAGTTGTATGGCCGATATACCGACACATCCTACCTTACCAGAACTACAATCCTATATGGATAAGATTTGTAATGAACGTGGCTGGACGAAAGATAGCTATGCCGAGAAGTTCTTGCTCTTCACCGAAGAGGTCGGAGAGCTCGCAAAAGCCATCCGTAAAACACAGGGCCTGTACCAGGAAAAGGCAAAGGCCCCACACAAGCAGGGCGGGCTTGAGGAAGAGTTCGCCGACGTCTTGAGTTACTTGCTGGACTTAGCCAACGCGTTCCACGTTGACCTGGAAACGGCGTTCCGTGAGAAAGAGCGAGTCAATGCAACCAGAACGTGGGAGTAGCATCAGGCTCTCTTCAAAGAACGAACGAGCTGCCTCTGCCTCTGCTTGCTGGAGATGCCAGAGTCCCAGACCATACAGCACCCAAGCAATCCCACCCGAATACTGTTCTGCTTTGAGGAGCTTCAAACTTTCTTCGAGCAGCGAATGAATACGAGGGTAGACGGCGGAATCGGCGAAGCGGAGACGTGTCAGTGCAAGGGCAGTCTGTCTCCAATCGCTTGAGAAAGACTCTCCTCATACAGGGAGACAGCGGCAGGAGCATCACCACATGAGGAAGCGATTCGCGCTAGCCGATGCATGACACGTACTATTCCTCGCTAATCGTGCAGTTCTTGGTACAAGTTCAGACTCTCTCGGCATAGCCTCTCGGCTCGCTCATACTCTCCTTGCCACAGAGCAAGCCATCCGGCTCCGTGAAGGGCCTTTGCCCGTATGGATGGAGAAATTCCTTCGCCTTTCGGCAAGACTCGCTCAACAAATTGCTGCCCCTCGCGCACGTAGCCATTGTTGACCCAGAACCACTGCAAGGCCGCGATGAATCGCCACGCGATTTCTCTGTGCTGGCGACTCTCTCCCTGCTCTCCTGACCACTCAAGAGCCGCACGCACATTATCATGCTCCTGTTCGAGTAGCTCAAACCCCAGTTCTTCTTCCGGCCAATCAAGCGCACCCAGTGGTAAGAAACGCTGAGAGGAAGCAACTCGCTCTTCAAAGGACTTGTGCTGAGTGTTTTGTGCCAGCCCATCCAGAAAGTGAGCCATGCAGTATACCCAGGCCACGGCTCACCTCCATCGGTGGTGAGGAATGACTGCGAGACTGACTCGCTCCACGGCGGGTCTTCCACAATGACCACACGCACCAGTTGTGGAAAGGTTGCGGCAACCTGTGCGGTCGTCAAGGCTCCGTTGGAGAAGCCACATACTGATGGTTTCTGAAGTTCAAGTTCCTGAATCAGTGCTGCAACGTCCTGATTGAGAAGTTCTTGCGAATATCCCCTCTCAGGACCAGAAGATCGACCGGTGCCCTCTCGCATCGACCATAACCACATCATACTCGTGTTCTACTGCTCCCGCCACACGCGACCAACACAGGCCATTTTCAGTAAGCCCATGAAGGAGGAGGAACGGAGGCTTCTCATTGCCACTGCGATAGTAGTGCTGATGGATGCCATTGGCGAAAACGTCTCCTTCGTTCCAAAACGTTTGCTGATTGAAACTCATACCTGTTCTCCTTCTTTCCAGTCCGATGTTCGGATCTGTTCGTTTTCGTTTCCTAGTATA
>JAABUX010007404.1_pt1 | contig 12907 bp, 12 predicted proteins | sample 5561851 | NCBI WGS metagenome assembly JAABUX01 (sample SAMN10711883, study PRJNA513361) | rock metagenome | isolation source: Antarctica rocks | place: Antarctica: Victoria Land, Richard Nunatak red sandstone | collected 2016-01-03 | reverse complement strand
TTCATCCGAGCGCTTCTGCGAGCCGCTGCACCCACGCGTCGGCTACGATCGCCGTCGCTTGGGTCCGAGCAGCCGCGCGCGATGCCGGCCGCGCATGGGTGCGGAACCAGGCGAGCACCGACGCGCGGGACGACGGGAGACCATGCGCACGCAAGTCTGCGACGATTGCGTCTAGGTTGCCTCGCACGAGGTGACCAGATTCAGGTGGAGTCGTACGCCGGCACAGGCTCGGAGCGAGCCCCTCGAATTCGGATCCGACGCGCCAGCGTCCGCGAACGCGGTGGAGGTCGGGGACGATGCGGCCGCCGGCTCGTTCGAGGGCTTCGAAGTAGGGCGCTTCTGCGACGCGCAGGGCGGCCAGGGATTCATCTGTCACGCGATCGTACTCGGCGCGGCGGCGTTTACGGCCGAGCGCAAGGATGGCGGCGCGGCGTGGCGGCGAGGCACTTAGCTCGTTTGCTATCTCCTTCAAGGCTCGGCCGATACGGTTTACGGCGGGCGAACTCGCGGGCGCATTGCCGGCGCGCACGGCGTCGACTTGCGCATCGGGCGTGCGCGCTTTGCGAGCCACGTCGCGCGACGACATGCCTTCGAGCAGAACTCGCACGACTTGCGGTGCCGAACGAAAGACGCCGCGCAAGTCGCCGTCCGTGTCTGCGACGAGTTCACCGAGCGCGGTTGCTACGCCGTCTTCGAAATGCTGCGATTCCTTGCCGACGATATCAGCTTCGGTTGCGACTCGTACCGCGCGACGCACGAGCGGACCGCGATAGGTGCGCGCTAAGTCATCGCACGGGGAACCATCCGAGCACAAACCTTTGGGTTCGGGGTGCTTAATATGAACGTCCGCGAGATTCGCAAAGTCGACGAGGCGCACGCGAATTTCGTGTGAGACGAACGAATCGGTATGCACGATTATATCGGCCGGCACGACGACATCGACGCGAGCGCCTGTGTGGGTATCGAACCACGGCGATGCATCATCTTGTGCTAGCCATGTCTCGGGAGCGCAAAGCGGCGCAAAAAGCCGAGGGTTAACATTTCGTTCACGGCCGGGAACCGGAGCGAACGCGCGCAATTTTTTCTCCGCCCGCTTGCGCGCTTCGACCCACGTCAGCGTCGTCTTCGAGTTACGTAGAAACTTCAGGGCATCGTCTTCGGTGGCACCGGGAAGTTCCGTTTGCAAGGCTTGCACGTAAAGGTCGAGCGTACCATCCGGAAGCGCACGATCGCGCCGTTTATAGCGGCGTAGCACGTCCACATACTCGCTGCGTTCGCGGCCTTCTAGCGTTGCGGGGACGATCGTGCCGCCGACGCGTGCGAGCGCCAGGCGATACGGGTCGAATTGCGCGAGGAACTCGTTGCGAATGAGTGTGGCCGTTGCTTCGATGTGGTTCTTCCAATCGCGGTCGCCCACATTCGCCGGTCCTGAGCTTCCAAAAGGCCCTCGTTCGCGTCGGGCGGTGAGACCGAAACCGAACGGCTTTACCCGTTCGTCATACGAGCGCGAAGCGTTATATAAGTCAAATGCCTCCCAGGTCTTCGGGGACGAGACCGGCATTCGCGCGACGACGGGACTCGTGAACCATTGCGGCTGAGCGCTAGGTATCCCAAGCTCGCGGCATACGATGACGTGCCAGAAGTCTTTAATCCAAGCTTTCCCTTTCTGGCCCGCAATCGGGTTGGCAATTGCGCCGAGCCCGCTTTCGGTGTATTGCGATTTCGTTGTACCGTTCGCAAGCGTGAAGTCGAGACACGGCGATCCGTCTTCGTGAAGCTCGAATAACGCATAACGCTTCGAGGAAACCGCATACGCGTACAATTGCCGTTGCACGTCACCGGGACCATAGTTGATATCTTCGACTTTCAGGATGGATTCTTTCACAATTTTACGATCATACGGCGAAAGCGGCTTGAAACGCGCCACGATCGCATCGACGTGCGCAAATGAAAGGGCGCGTATCCCTCGGTTTTCGTCCGCGTGCGGGCCACGATATCCGTCCGGTCGTTTCCAATCCTCGAAACCATTCGGGCAAGGAACGACACCGCCGTCGCGGGTTGCAACGATAGCCATGCTGTCAGTATCTTCCAGCACGCTCGTCCCGCCACGTTCGCGCACTTCCGCTTCGAGCAGCGCCAGCATGAGATGCGCCCCCGCCGTAATGAGCGACGAAATAGGCGGGAACGAAAAGAGGCCGGGAAGCTCGGGCGCGTCCGTGAGCATCTCGAACGATTCTTCGCCGCAATGAACGCGTACGTCTACCGGTTGATTTTCGTCGCTAACATTCGATTCGGCATAGATTCCATAGCCCGTGCCGTTCGCAAGGACCTTGAGACCTTTTTGCACGCGTTCGCGCTCGTCGTCCGAGAGCGTTTCATCTGCTCTGACGATTTGGCGCTGCTCGATAATGCGCGAGAATACATCATCGGTTCGCGGATCAATTGACGCGGCGCCCATGAAGTCGATCGGACGGAGCGCTTCGAGCATAGCCACGCTTCCATCGGGTTTCCGAGCCGGCTCGACTCGTAGCGCCTGCACGATGCGTGGACGAGTTCCCGTCATCACGAACGACGCGAGAATATCGGGACCAGCATACCACGCTGCTTCGCCCTCAACATGAACCATCCCGATATTCGGAGCATCGCCTTTGGCGAACGTTGCGCGCACGGGTAGCACCCCCGTTCCGTCACGTTCGATGCGCGCAAAGAAGGCGAGCCGCTTCCACGTTTGCGGATCGAATGCGTCTTCATAGGCGATCGAAGCGAGAAACGTTCGGACATCATCCGTTACGTCAACGACGGTCATCGATTTGGCGCGCAAAATGTTAATTGTTCCGAGCAGTGCGTTTGCCGTGGGATACATGGAGAGGAAATCCGTATAGACGACGGGGACAATCGCGCGTCGAATACCGATGTTCGTCCGTCCGCCGAAGAACGCGGCCTGTGCGATGCCGAGCATGTCGCGAGGGAAATCTGGCGAACGTTCGAGCGGAGGCGTGATGCCCATCGCGCGTAGATATGCTTTGCCGATTGAAGCCGACGAAAAGGCGCGATCCGGCTCTAGGTCGATGGGATGGCGCGCATATTCGCGAAGTGCAGTATTAAGAAGTTCTCCGGTCGATGCTACGTCGTTCAAATTATAGCGAACGTAATCGGCCTCGAAGTTCCATCCCGGGTGACCATCTTGCGGAACGCCTTTCGGCTTGGCACCGTAGGCTTTGCACGCGCTTTCGAGCGAATGCGTGGTATCGGTCAGCGCCTTCACGAGAACTGCTACGTCTAAAAAGCGCCCGGCGAACCAACCGTGCTTTTCGACATAATCTTTGCGAATAGCTTCTTCAACGTCTTTGCGCCGGTCTTTCGGTACCGCGAGCCATTCGCGCGCTGCACGGTCGTTAAAGCCGAGGTTCTTTTCACTCATGGTATCCCAGGGGGCGCGAACGTACCCGTGTTCGATGCGCGACGCCTTTTTTCTAACCGAGAGCACAACGTCATCGGCCTCGGGAATCGTACGTGCGTGCGTGAAGCGAATCGACGCCTTGTTCGGGCCAAGTGACTTGACGGTGATTCGAGGGCGAAACGGCCGGTTCAGCATATTGCCCATCGCATCGTGCACGATCGCACCGCTCTTCGTCGCCTTCGGCCACATCACGAAAGAGAAACCGCCCTTAGCATTCCCGCGTGCGAGACCTGCCTCGCGAGCAACTCGACTGATGTCGAACGGCATATTGAACGCGACGACGAGCGCGTGTTGTTTATACGCTAACTCATAAAAGAGTTCGAGGAAGTCGGTGTGTGAATGCACGACGAGTCGTTGGTCGATCGCATTCGCGAGTAAACGTACGCGAGTCGCTATATTGCTTGGAACATCGGGGCCATCTGCAAAGAAGAGTCCGCGCTCCGCCGGTTCGTCGCGATACCATTCGTTCTTCCCGTCGCGTTCATAGAGTGCATATCCACCGAACGTAAGGCGCTGCGCTGCGTCGATCGTGGTTTCCGTATCGAACACGAGCGCGACTGCCGGCAGCGGGGTCTTCTTACGCTGACGAGTTGTTACGCGAGGTTTCGTTTCCTCGCAATATCCTCGGATGGCTTCGGTGACGAGATTAGTCTCCATGTTCTGTTCCATAGTCGCCAAGGCGGTCGAAAAGTTCATCTTCACGCACGCGACGGTAGTATGCTCGCCGTTCTATCGAAGCAAGTTGCTCGAACGTCCATAGCATACGCACGCTTTCGCCATCGGCGAATGTGACAGAAACGTGTTCGAATTTCGCGAGTTCCCGGGCATGATCCGGGTTTGAGGTATTTGGATTAAAGGCTAGCATGCCATCATCGGCTACTATCGTGTTTATCAGCCTGCCGTGTTCTGAAAGAAGGTCGCGGGTTTTCCAATTTGTGATGCGGCCGATAACAGAGCCGTCGGGAGTCAATACGATCATAGCGACGGGTCTCTTTACAGAAACAGGTTTTTTCGGCCCCGCGTAAGCTCTTTTACTCATAGGTTCTCCATATTTTGAAAGCGTCGGGTGAGATGTTCTGCGAGCCAGATGAATAGAACGGCGATGCCGTAAAGCCAGGCGATCGTGCGCTGATGTATGAGTCGTATTGGATTACACAGTATATTTTGCGGAATGAGCCGTACCTGAAGCGCAGTCATTTCGCGATGCGCATTCGCATTAAGCGCTATCGTCAATGTCGAATGTGCTTGGCCGGCAAGATGATGCTGCTCCATGTCGCTAACGCCGCGCTCGCGAGCGTCACAGACAGCGCAGAGAATAGGGTCACCGAACACGAGCGCGTCGATATGATCGTAGCCGCAGCGTGCGCAGCATACGTCAACGCCGAGCCGCGACACGCGGCGTGAGCGCCCAATCGCTGGCGAAATGTTCTTCTTATTCATGCCGCCACGTCCGCGTTACTCGTGTCGTATGGGCCGTTGCCACTATAAAGGCCGCGACGCACGAGGTCTTGCACTTGCGCGAGGTTCGATACGATGCGAATGCGACGGCCATCCGCTAACGTGACCGAGCGCTTTTCCAATTTCGCGAGTTCGCGCACGTTCTTTGGGCTCGGCGTATTGATGACCGCGTTCACGAGCGCGCTATGCCGGCCCAGAAGGTTGCGGGTCTTTGATCCGCTGACGAGGCCAACGATCGGGCCATCTGTCGTCAGCATCGACATCGATGCGATCGCGCTGTCGAGCTTCTTCGGAATGAGGCGACTGCCGACGCGTTCGAGACTCGAACCAGCATAGCGTTTGACGGCGCCGGGCGTTGTCTTCGCGAGTTTGGCCGCTTGGGCGAGCCCCAGACCCGGATCGCGGCGCAATTCGAGCACGGCTCGATTCGCGCGGCCGGCCGTGCTCTTCTCGAATTTATCAGGGTCGCTTAAGAGGCTCGGAGCCGGCTTCTTCGGCGTCGCTAACCGGATTGCATGACTTTGGTACCCCTTTGCTTGGGCGCGAGCATTTTGGAGACTTCTGTATGAGACAAACGTCTGGCCGGCGAAATCTCCGCTTTTCGGGGTCACCGGCCCCCGCTGTTGTGAAAGTCCTTTTGCGCGCGCCATTTATCACGCAACCTTTCGCAAGCGAGGTGCGCGATCGTAGGGCCGCAAGGTCGACAGTAAACGCGCATTGCTCCCGCGTGAAACCACGTCGATAAGGACGTAACATTCATCTGAGCGATTCGCCGGTGTCGATATGACGGCATCATCGTATTGCATGCCGTCGCAATCCACGTACCGGAAGAGAATGCCAGGGCGATGGAGTTCTGCAAGGCGCTGCCAATTGGTTTTCGAGAGCGGCCCTTTACACACAAAGACGCATACGGGCGCGTTGCTCGAAACGAATCCCGCCGGTAAGGAAGCCTCGTCTCCAAGTAGCGCTGCCGCTATGGGCGATGCCGGCTTCTCTTTTGCCGGGAGCGGTGCATGAGTCGCTCGTTCGGTGATACGTTTACGGCGAGCTTCTTCACGTTCGCGGCTGCAGCGTTCGCGATACAGAGTCTGCACGAGGCTTTCAAAGTCGTCGAGTTCTTTGAACGTCATCGGAAAGCGTGCTAAGATTCTACGTTGCTCTCGAATCGCCGCAGTAGCCTGGGCATGGAAGTTCGTAAGGGTCGCAATCGTTTGTTCGAAAAACGCGGCCTCATCGCAATCGCGAGAGCCTCTACGGAGACGGGTTTGGAATTCACGCTTATCGCGTACGAAACAGTGCCGGTCACGCAGAAGCTCGGCCAAGGTTTTATAGCAAGACCGCAGGGTGGCGCAATCTGCCGCTACGTCAGCAGTGAGTGAGGCTCCCCGAACGCCGCCTGCAATTTCTGCGAGGAACGCATCGAGGGTGTCAAAGCCGGAGGAGAGCGCATACTTCTCCGGGCCGTTTTCGCTCGGATGTTTTACACGTTTCGTCATCATCTTATGCACTCACGCGTTCCAGGCGACGTAGCAAGCGCGTCGTCAGAGCAATCGTGATAGCATCGGAAACACGGCCGGCGTTCCAGCGCTTCGTTACGGCGATGGCTGCGTGTGTGGGCAACTCGCGGCGCAACCGGTCGAGCGCGCGATCCGTCGCGGGTTCATCTCGCCACGGCGCATGCCGGAGTGTTAGCGGGTTTGGACCATGACGAACGATCGCGCGATGAATCTGCTCCGCGAGTTCGGGAAGCGGCAGCGCAATGAGGCGTTGTTCAACGCCATACGAATTCAGAAGTAATCCCTCCCAAAGACCGGAGCCGTTCGCGTCGCGCGTAACGAACCAAATTAAGCTCTTTCCGATACCGAGCGCGGAGCCGCCGAGGACGGAAAGCCACGCATTCTTCGCATACTTGCGTCCGAGCGCGCCGAGCGGATTACGTTCGTCGGCTGGATCGTTTGCAGATTCACCCGTACCATGCAGAAGCACGGAATCGAGCAACACCTGACGAGGGTCTACGTCGCGGCCCATCACATCGACGATCGTACACGTCGTCTTCCCGGGCGCAACGCGTAGCACGCGTCCAATAATTTGCAGGTACTTCGTTGTGCTTTGGGTCGGCGCGGCGATAACGACAATCGAAGCGAGCGGTTCGTCGAAGCCTTCCGTGAGACAGCCGATGTTGATCAGGAGACCGTGGCCGCGTGCGCGCCAATCGGCGATGTGTCGAGCGCGATCGGCGGGATGTGTTTCGCCCAGAATAAGGTCGACCGGGATGCCGGTTTTTCGATAGGCTTCAGTCAGGCTCCGAGCGTGCGCGACGCTCGCGGCGAAAACGAGACCAAGTTCCCCGCGAACGTGGTGCAGTGAAGCTGCGACGGTAGCCGACGCGGAGCGCAGCATTTCGTCGGCGAGCGCGCCCGGAGCGTAATCGCCGCTGCTGGTACGAATGCTCGTGAGATGAAGCTTCGGAAGATGCAACGTAACGGATATCGGTTTTGCAAGGACGCCGAGAGCCGCCAAATCTTCAATATCGCGAGAGAACACGCAGCGCGGGAAGACATCGGTCATGCGCCTACGATCCATACGCGCGGGGGTCGCCGTGCAGCCGATGAAGAGCGCGTGCGGATTGTTTGCACGGATCGCGTCGAGAATGGTCGCATAACGACTGCCCGGCACGGCATGATGCGCTTCATCTACGAGAATTAGCGACACGGGCGGTCCCGCAACATACGCTGCGAGACGTTTGGGCGTTAGCGAATCCACGATCGCGACCATTGCGCTACGCTCGAAACTTGTCTCGCGTCCGCCGGCAAGCGTGCCCATTGGAACTCCGAAGGCTGCGAAGCGCTCGGCAATTTGCGCGCAAAGTTCCGTTCTGTGGACCAGCGCGAGAACTCGGCCATTCGTACCAAAGCGCCGTGCTAAGTCGGCGAGGATGTGCGTTTTTCCAGCGCCGGTAGGCAACACGAAGTAAACGGCATCTGCACCGCTGGCATGTGCTTCAGTTATGAAACGAACAGCTTCGCGTTGGTATTCGCGCAGACTAGGAAGCAATTGCAAGGTCGAGACGCTCACTTCGAGCACCCGCGCGAAAAGCGTTTCGCCAGCGAAAAGCGTTTCGCGCGTTGCGGACAGATACCTAAGAGCGCATGAGCATCGCCGCTACTGCCGTCGTCGTCGTTATCGTCACCAGACGAGCGAATCGCGGTATGCCAGCAGAAACGCACGCGCCGGGAGACGGCGATGCGGTAATGCGGCGATGTAGACCGGCGAATAAAGTCCTGGAAGCGAACGTAGTGCTGCCATTGGAACTCGTTCATCCAAGCAGCCGGATTGTGTCGTCGCCGCCGCGGGTCGCCGCGCTTGGGAGTAAGTCGATTGGCGGGCTCGACCGGTTCCGGCGGAAGCACCAGCACGGTCTCTTGCAGGAGTCGCGATTCATTTGGTAGATTAAGCATATCGCCTAGGCACCTTTCTTTTGGATGGAAGCTGAGAGTTGGGAAGCGAAGAGTCGCGTGATGAGCGCGGCTCTTTCGTTTTGGTGCTACTCGTCAGAGGTCGCGGTCGAAAGAACAGATTGTTCCATGCAGACCTTCTTCGGCGCCGTCGAAAACTGAAAAGCTGGTTCAGGGACCTGCGACCCGACGGTCGAGGTCACGATCGGGCAACCACGCGAGCGAAGCGAATTTTCGAGAGACCGCCGTCGAGTTTTCGGACGTAAAACCTATCGACGAATTTGCGTTCGTTGACGAGCAGGCGCGTAGGAATACCGAGCGCGCGAACCGCTTGGTACTCGTCGAAGCACCCCTGCCCGATGGTTCCGTCAGGATTCGGGATGAGCACGAAATCGTCGAGCGTTTCAACGATGCCGGGCCATTGGCGCTCCCAATCTTCGTGTGAGCCGAACAACGTTGCCGAATCGAGCACTTCGTGAGTGTTGTATTGTTTGCGAACACTCGCGATGGCGTTGTCACCGTACTTCGTGCCGTAGGTTGCTTTCGGACGCGCAGCATAGACGTAGAGCGTCATCGCGACACATCCGCCGTGTCCGATGCAACGTCGTCGCGCTTACGTTCGAGTTCGATCGCGTCTTCGATAAGGCGCTGAACGATCGGCGACGGCGACCGATAACCAAGCCGTTCGGCTTCGCGGGTCAAGAACTCGATATGATGCGAGCCAAGAACGACCCAAGCTCTATCCCATCGGAAGGGTTGGCGCACAGCGACTCCGAGGGCGCCCGTGCGGGTTGGCGTGGTGATTGGCATGGGGCGAGCTTACAACACTGGCCTAAGCGGCGTTTGGCGATAAAGGGACGCCTAATCGGCGCGGTCGCCACCATCGGCGGGCTCTTTTACAAGTACCACTAGACAACATTTACAAGTACTGCTAACATGAGGTGTGGAACGTCTTACGGAATCAGAGGTCATCGCGGCGCTCGCCGCGCGCGGGGTATTCATGTCGCCAAAAAAACTAAAGACGTATCGGATGCGCGGCTTCATCGAGCGCCCTGAGCAGATTCACGTTGCCGGCGTCCGAGGTTCGAAGTCGCTCTATCCGGCGTCGGTCGTCGACGAGCTCGAGTCTTTGGAACGAGCCGGTCGGAACAAGGGGCTTCGACGCTCGACCTCTGGGCGGGCGTTTATCGCATGGTTGACAGCTATAACCGCAAACGCTCGCAAGAACCGCTCACTATTGAACGCGTTACGCGATGAACTAGAGAGCACACAGGCGACTACCAAACACTCACCCCCGGCGGATTTTATTTTTAATCCGCCCGACGTACAAGACCCCCGTTACAAGGATCGACTCGACGAAGGATTAGCTCTCTCCGAATCTGTGGCGGAGCTCTACCGCAAAGACGTTCGACCACTCATAAATTTCGTGGCCGACATGACTTTCGTTAGTGAACCAATTCACTCCAAGAGCGACGACGGATTACCAAAAGACGCCCGGCCGTCAGAACTTTTGCGAATATCGTATCTCGTGAACGATGACACTATAGAGCAAGCGCGACTGTTACTGCGTCGCGCCTATTTCGTGATGAAGTTTTACGCCCAAATCACCGCCAAGAAGGGAATGCCGCTAGAGCACGTACGTGTGTTAGAACTACTTGCTCCAATCGGTATGTTGAAAACGTACTTCGGTTCGATCGACGCCTTCTTTGCAAAGATAGGCCCCATGGCGGTTCTATGGCTCGCAAACCAGTACCGAACCGGAAATGAAACTTGGTTGAAACCGATAGAGCTTTTCATACATCCGTTCGAGGAAGCGATGCTATCGCTACCAGAAGGGCAACGCGCCGAATTCCTCGCTCCCGAAATTCCCTGCATTCCCGCGAAAGATAGGGCTTTCGCACCCAAACCTCTCCCATAGTTCCTTTGCGTATTGCGATGCGTTCGCGCGGGAGCCTCGCCTTTCTCCGCGCATCTTTCGTCAGACGTGGCCGCATCTGAACTCGCTCCCGATTTCACCTCGCTCGACGAGCCGCTTCGTGTTCGCGAGGGGACGCTCGTGCTCTGGGGATGCGGCGTTAGCGTGCGCGTCGAGCGGCGGCATCTGGTCGTGTCCGATGGCGTCGGCGTGTTGCGCCGAACGGCCCGCTATGCCAAGGCGCCGGCACGTCTGCGACGTTTAGTCATCATACGCGAGTCGGCCGGCAGCGTGACGCTCGATGCGATGGAATGGCTTCGCGACACGGGCGCGACGCTCGTCATTCTCGGTCGCAACGGAACGATTCACGCGACGGCCGGATCGCGACGTCTCGACGATGCAGCGCTGCGTCGCGCGCAAGCGATTGCGCCGGTCAGCGGAGCGGACCTCGAAGTCACGCGCTACCTGCTTGGCACAAAGGTCGAGCGACAAGCCGATGTGCTACGCTCACTCGTCCACGTCGATGCGTCGGTCCCCGCTGCGCTCGGTGCGATAGCCGAACGTATCCGACGCTCCGAGCGAATTTCGGTTGCGCTCGAAGCCGAAGCCGATGCCGCTGCGATCTATTGGGCGATGCTCGGCCCCGTCTCGCTCTCGTTCGTCACGCGGGACCTCGCGCGCATACCCGAACATTGGCGCACGATCGCGCAGCGCGGATCGTTGCTCACGGGCTCACCGCGCCGGGCCACGAATCCGGCCAATGCCACGCTGAACTATCTCTATGCGTTGCTCGAAGCGCAAACGACCCTTGCGCTCGAAGCGGCCGGGCTCGATGCGGGCCTCGGATGTTTTCATGTCGACGTGGCCGGCCGGCCCTCGTTTGCACTCGACGTTATGGAAGCCGCGCGTCCGCTCGTCGATACGCTCGCACTCGGTCTCTTTGCGTCGCGGCGCTTCGTCTTTGCCGATATCGTCGAGCAGCGCGACGGATCGTGCCGCCTAGCACCGTCGCTCGCCGTCACGCTCACGAAACTCACGCCTCGGTTCTTCGCATTCGTTGCGCCGATCGTCGAGGGCGTCATACGCATTCTCGAAGCGGCTCGGTCGGCAACGAATTCCCTTCGCATCGCTCCCTCTGCGCCAACGATGCTGACACAAGCGCGTCGCCGTATCGCCCGGCCGACGACGCTGCGCCGGTCGAATGCGGACCCGCTCGAAGCGCGTCGCTGCCGCGACTGTGGAACTCCGCTCGATCGTACGCGTGCGTCGCATCGGCAACGGCTATGTACGTCATGCTCCTCGCGAGCCCGGCCGACCATCCTCACGGAGTTTGCACATGCGGGCCAACGCACACTCGCGCAACATCGCGCAGAGGGCGTCGATCCGGCGCACGGTGGCGCTGCCGCAAAAGCGCGCGGAGCTTCGAACGCTGCCCACCAGCGCGCAGTAGCCGCGTTCGTCGACGACGGCTCGCTTGACGGACTCGACTTCGCCCGCGACGTTGCACCGGGACTCGCCGCGTTGCCGCTACGCACCATCGCCGAAGCCACCGGGCTATCCCAAGCGTACTGCTCGAAGATGCGTGCGGGGAGGTGCATTCCCCATCGCCGGCATTGGCAGGCGCTCGCCCGGATCATCGCTTCGGTGTAATCAGTGAGAGGCTATGGTCACAGGTCCCTGAACCGTCTTCTCGTGTTCTGTCTTGCGTCGAAGACGGAGATATGAAGTCTTGGCATCCGCCGATCATCATTCTATGAACTCGTTCGTCGTCGTTGACGTGGAAACGACCGGACTCGATTCGAACGTCGAGCACGTCATCGAGCTTGCGGCGCTCCGGTTCTCAGACGATGCGATCGTGAATTCATATAGCACGTACGTCGCAACGGAGCGTGACATACCGCCCGAGGTAAGCGCGGTTCACGGCATCACGCACAGCGATGTGAAGTTCGCCCCATTATGGTCCGATGTACAGCGCCGCCTCGTCTCATTCATGCGGCCGGGTGAACTCGTCGTGGCCCATCATGCGGAGTTCGATCGCGCCTTTCTGCCGTGCTTGGATGCGTCATACGTGGGCGTGCAGCGAACGCTTTGCGCGACATTTGTGGCCGAGCGCACCGGCGTATAAGAACCAAGTCCTGCGGCATTATCTCGGACTAACGCCGAAGGACCGGCGGGCGGCTAACCTCGCGCATCGCGCCTTCGATGATGCGCGAATCACGGGGCTTCTCTTCGATCGCGAAGTTCGCGAGTATTCCGATCGCAATGGAGCACCGACCATCGACGCGATCGTGCGGTTCATCGCATCGCCCCTTGCCGTCAACATCTTTCGCTACGGCCGTAAATGGTACGGCTCGCGCATCGACGAGATTCCGGTCGACTATCTCGCGTGGGTTCTCGCCGATGCACAGAGGCCGGGCGACGAGCGGTTTATGAACGTCGATTCCGACACGCTGGCCTCCGTCACACTATCAGTCAGCGCTCGAAGCGAGGCCAGAGCCGCTTAAAAGCGAGAGGCGTCTCGCCGATGTTTACTCGTAAACCGATAACCTGTGAGAACACAAAAACCAGAAGAGAAACTGATATGATGCGTACATATTTCCTGCACGTAGGTCTCGTCGC
>JAABUX010007402.1_pt1 | contig 12908 bp, 10 predicted proteins | sample 5561851 | NCBI WGS metagenome assembly JAABUX01 (sample SAMN10711883, study PRJNA513361) | rock metagenome | isolation source: Antarctica rocks | place: Antarctica: Victoria Land, Richard Nunatak red sandstone | collected 2016-01-03 | reverse complement strand
TCGTCAACGCGGGCTACCGCTTTCCGGCGGGGCGCGTGCTCGTCAATCTCGCACCCGCCGAGCTCAAGAAGGTCGGGCCCGGCTTCGATCTTGCAATCGCGCTCGCGCTCCTCGCCCTCGACGAGCAGAGCGGAGCATAAAGCACCCGAAACTTCGTCGGCGACTGAGTTTCACAATGACTTTGAGGCAGGCTTCGCTCGGAATATTGTTCCACCGCGGAACCGCGCCGCTTTTCGAACTACTTAAGCAGCGCTTCGCTTTTACCAGGACCACTGGCAGGTTCGCGTGGCGGAAAGCGAAGTAGTTCTTGTGCCGGATGCCGTCATTCGCTATAGGCAGCATTTGTTACGAGCCGCGCGTTGACAGAGTCGGTAAATGCTCGCAAGCGATTGGTGTACCAATACGTAGCGGTATTGTTTGCGAACGCGAGCGTTAGAGCTTTGCCGGGCAAGCTCACGAACATTCACGCTCCTCGCTGGTTAGCGAGAGCGTCTCGCGCTTCGAACTGCGCCTCGCGACCAGATTCGGATGCATTATTTCTTGATCGGAGCCGCGCGTTAGCTGAACGTCCGAGCGACGGGCCACCAGACACACGTCATCGGCGAGCCATCTCCAGCGCCAGATTCTCTCGGCCGTCCCCTGCCTCTGCCGTCTCTCGAGGATAAAAGTCGTGCACGGATGCGCGCTCGGCGGCGACATCAAGGTCTCTAGCCGTTCGAATTTGCGTAACGACGCCAAGGCGGCAAGTGCAACCCCTGAGAGAGCAGGGCGCCGAAGTCAGCCATTTCCCCGAGCATGCGACATCTTGCCGCGCTCGATCGCGGGTGCAAGATCCTCTAGCGACTGAGTTGCAACGGCGGCAGCACTAAAGAGGAGGACCCTTTAATAAATTCCGGCCCTGAAGGAATTTTCGTTGACAAAAAGTTTCTCAGGCTTTAAGGTTAATTCACAAATGAGCAATAGGTCAACATTTGTGAGGAGATGATATATGATTCTCGAGTCGATTCGACTGTCCAAGACTGCGTTGGCTCTAGCGCTTTTGCTTGGTATCGTCGCCGGAACTCAATCGAGAAGCGAAGCAAAAGGCTTGCTGATCGGCTTCAGCCAGGTTACGTTGCAATCGCCGTTCTATGTTCAGCTTCGAGACGGCACAGAAGCCGCGGCGAAGGCGCACGGCGACAAGCTTATCTTTTTAGATGCGAATGGCGACGTCACAAAACAGAATAATGATATTCAGGACCTCATCACTCGCAAGGTTGATGTCTTGATCATTAATCCGGTCAACGCCGACGCTGTTGCGCCGTCCCTCGCCGCGGCGAAAGCGGCGCACATCCCGGTGATCACGGTCGATCGCTCAGTGAAGATCCCGGTGGCCGCTTACGTCGGTCGCGACAATAAGCAGATGGGAAGGATCGTCGGTCATGCCGTCGTCGCCATGCTGCGCAAAGAAGGCAAGAAGAACGCGAAGATCATCGAGATCCAGGGCGACGCCGGCGGCGCCGTCATGATGGATCGTCGCGACGGCTTCAACGGAGCGGTCGCCGGTAGCGGCGCGAAGATCGTTTCGGGGCCGTACTCCGACTACATCCGTGCCAACGCGGTCACCGCGATGCAAGACTTGCTGCAAGCCAATCCCGATGTTTCCGTCGTCTTCGCCCACAACGACGACATGGCGCTCGGTGCGCTGCAAGTTCTGAGGGAAGCTGGTCGTAAGGACGTTATGGTCGCCGGTATCGACGGGCTTTCCGAGGCGTTGAACACGATGGCGTCCGGCGGAAACTTCGTCGCGACCGCGCTCAACGATCCAGTGTATCTCGGCGACGTGACGATTCAAGTCGCCGAACGCGTGAAGGCCGGAGAGAAGGTTCCCTCGTTCGTCAACGCCGGAACCGAGCTCGTCACCAAGGCGAACGTAACGTCGATCAACCGCTCGGCTGCCTTCGGTCAGTACCGGCCCCACGTCTTCGAGAACTAGCCTCGCAGATCACACTACCCCACTTCGAACTCGCGCCTTAAAAAACGAGGTTGTTCATGCGTGCTGCCGTGCTGCACACTCCCGGTGACATACGAGTGGAATCAGTTCCCGAGCCGAAGGCGACCGTCGGCAATGTCGTCGTGAAGGTCGCTGCGGTTGGCGTGTGCGGCTCCGATCTTCCGCGGATGCTCACGAAGGGCGCGCACCGGATGCCGCTGATCTGCGGACACGAGTTCTCGGGTCACGTCGTCGACGTCGGTTCGGGAGTCACCGGATACGCAACCGGCGATCTCGTGACGATCCCGCCGTTGATTCCGTGCAATCGTTGTTCGCAGTGCCTTCGCGGAAGCTTTTCCCGTTGCGAAGACTACGATTACTTCGGAAGCCGCCGTGACGGCGCGTACGCGGAGTTCGTCGAGGTCCCGGTCTCGAATTTGCTCAAGGTTCCGGCCGGCCTCGATCCGGCCGCGGCGGCGATGTGCGACCCGGCCGCGATCGCGCTCCATGCCGTGTGGAACGCAGGAGGGCTAACGGTCGGGAAGCGCGGCGGCGTCGTCGGGTGCGGACCGATCGGGCTCTTCGCAATCCAGTGGCTGCGGCTTCTCGGCGCACGCGACGTCGTCGCCGTCGACATCTCCGAGAAAAAGCTCGCGATGGCGCGTGAGGCAGGCGCAACGCATACCTTCCTGGGTACCGACGCCGTCCCCCCGGAGCTGCTGTGCGACGTCGTGATCGAGGCAGGGGGGAACTCGGCCACCATCGGACGCGCGATCACCATGACCGGCCCGGGTGGTCATGCGGCGTTCATCGGCATCCCGACGAGCGACGTCGCCCTAGAGAATAAGACGTTCCAGCACTTCCTCCGTCAGGAAATCTCGCTGCACGGGTCGTGGAACTCGTTCGGCGAGCCATTCCCCGGTGACCAGTGGACCGTTTCACTCGACCGGCTCGCCTCCGGCGACCTCAAGTGGCAGTTCATGATCACGCACGATCTCGACCTCGACGCGTTGCCCAAGACGTTTGCGAGCTTCGGCGATCCCTCGATCTTGTTCTCGAAGGTGCTCTTTCGGCCGTGAGACGGCTGCCGGCGACGCGAGTTCAGCATGGCTAACGTTCTCGCGCTCGACTTTGGGACGAGTAGCGTGCGCGCCGGCGTCTTCGAGACGTCGACTCGCACGATGCGCGCGGTTGCCGAGGAGCAGTATCCAACGACGCATCCACGGAGTGGCTGGGCGGAACAGAACCCAGAGGATTGGTGGAACGCGTTGCGCATCGTCGCACGTCGCGTCGTCGCCGATGCGGGCGCCGCGTCGATCAACGCGATGTGCGTCGCAGCGACGTCGTCGACCGTCGTCTTCTGCACGCGAGCGGGCATGCCGATTCGACCGGCGATCCTCTGGATGGACTGCCGCGCGGCAGTGCAGTCGAGGGCGACGGAGGCGGTACGGCATCAGGTCCTCGACTACAGCGGTGGAAGCGACGCCGTCGAATGGCTCATCCCCAAAGCCATGTGGCTTGCGCAGACGGAGCCGAATTGTTATCGCGAAGCGGAGGTTATTTGTGAAGCGGTCGACTTCATCAACTTCCGCCTGACGGGCTGCTGGACCGGATCACGGCTCAACGCCACGTGCAAGTGGAATTACAACGCCCTTGACGGGCGCTTTGCGCCGGAGCTATTCGAGGCGTTCGGAATCGCCGACATCGTGGATCGGCTTCCAACGGAGATCGTGCCCGTCGGGAAGATCGTCGGCGAAGTCGGGCCCGAGGTAGCGGCGGAACTCGGAATCACGCCGTACGCCATCGTTGCGCAGGGCGGCATCGACGCACACATGGGCGTCTTCGGTGCCGGCACGCTCGAGCCGGGAAACATGCTGATGATCGGCGGCACCTCGATCGTGCACTTGACGCAGTTCTCGGAGCGTCCGACGTTGCGCGGTATCTGGGGTCCGTACCCGAATGCGCTCGTCGACGGGCTTTGGCTCGTCGAGGGCGGTCAGGTGTCGGCGGGTTCCATTCTGACCTGGCTCACCGAGCGCATCTTTGGCCTCGACCGGTCCGGCGAGCTAGAGCTGATCGAGGAGGCGTCACGCATCGGCGTGGGCTCGAGCGGGCTGCTCACCCTCGATTATTGGATGGGGAACCGCACCCCATACCGGGATCCCGACCTGCGCGGCGGGATCCTCGGCCTCTCGCTTTGGCACGACAGAGCGGCCATCTATCATTCGGCCGTCGAAGCGATCGCGCTCGGTTCCGCCAACGTGATCGGCGAACTCCAGAACGACGGTGTGCGCATCGATCGCCTCGTGATCGCCGGCGGCATCTGTAAGAACGCACTCTGGTTGCGCGCAACCGCCGACGCCATCGGACGACCGATCGAAGTCGTGAGCGACGGCAACCTGAGCCTGCTCGGCGGCGCGGTCTCCGCGGCAGTTGCGCTGGGACTGTTTTCGAATTTGCTCGAGGCGTCGCAAGCCTTCGCCGCAGCGACTCGTGTGATCGAGCCGTGCGAAGCGAGTCACGAGTCGTTCACGAGACTGCTACCAGGCTACCGTCATGCAACGGAAACGATCGCGCCCATCGCGCACAGGCTCGTGCACGAAAGCGCCGGCAGGGTCGCCCGATGAAAGAGCTAGCCATGAGTACGACTCGACTGCCATCAGACGAGACGCGCGAACTCTTGATGCTCCAGGCGGCGAAGCTCTACTATGAGCTCGACAAGACGCAGAACGATATCGCTCGTGAGCTTGGGCTGACTCGCTGGCAGGTGAGCCGCCTGATCCAAGAAGCACGCGACGAAGGTATCGTTCGTATCGAGATTCTGCCGCGCTCGCAGCGACGCGTCCACCTCGAATCGAAGCTGCAGAAAACGTTCGGCTTGCGCGAAGCGATCATCGTTCACGCGCCGGAGACGAATAACGACGCGATGACGCTCGACAGCGTCGCGCAAGCCGCCGGCAAGTTTCTCACGACGATCAATCCGCCGCCGCCCCTGGTCGGCGTCTGCTGGGGCCGCACGATGGCGTCGGTCGCGCGCTGGTTGCCAAACGCCTGGGCCGGTGACGTCGAGGTGGTCCTCGTCAACGGCGCCACTACGTACCGCTCGACGTCCTTCCAGTCGAGCTTCGTTGCCGAACGATTCGCGCAGACGGCGACGAATGGCCGAGCCACGCTGCTGCCGGTTCCGGCGATCGTCGGCAAAGCCGCGACGCGCAGAGTGCTCGAGGACGACCCGGTGATCGCCGACGTCTTGCAGCTCGGTGCGAGCGCGCCGGTCGTTTGCTTCAGCATGGGCGCCCTCTCGGCTGGCTCCGTCTTGGTCGAGTCAGGTTATCTCGGTCTCGACGACATCGAACGCCTGACCCGAGCCGGCGCCGTCGGCGACATCCTCGGCCGTTTCATCGACGCTCATGGAGTCGTCGTCGACGAAGAGCTCGACGAGCGCACGATCGGGCTGCGACCGGACGCGCTACGCGACATCCCCTGGTCGATCGGTATCAGCTCCGGTCGAGCGAAACACGCCGTTGCTCTGAGCTGTCTCAAAGCCGGGTTCATCGATGTCTTCGTGAGCGACGATGCAACCGCGCTGTACGTCCTCGAGCATCATGATGATTGAACCGGTGCTCGACGTCCGGAACGTCTCGAAGCGGTTCCCGCCCAACGTCGTCGCGCTCGAGAGCGCCTCGTTGTCGGTCGTCGCAGGCGAAGTTCACTGCATCGTCGGCGCGAACGGCGCCGGCAAGTCGACCTTCCTCAAGATCATCTGCGGCGCTCTGCGACCTTCCTCGGGCGAACTGTTCGTCGACGGCAACCCCGTGAAGCTGCACTCGCCACAGGACGGTTCGCGCGTCGGAATCTCGATGATCTATCAGGAGCTCGACCTCGTGCCGCAGCTGACGGTCGAGCAGAACCTCTTCCTCGGTCACGCGCCGAGCACCGCGGGGTTCCTCAGTCGCCGGCAGCGACGGCAGCGATCGATCGAAGCGCTGTCGCTCGTCGGTGCGACGTTCGCGCCCCAAGCTCGTGTGGAGACGCTGTCGATTGCGAACCAGCAGCTCGCCGCGATCGCCCGCTCGCTCACGATGGACGCGAAGGTCATCGTCATGGACGAACCGTCGGCGGCGCTCAACGAACGCGAGCTCGAACGCGTCTTCGACGTCATCCGCGGACTCGTTCGGAAGAACGTCGCCACCGTCTACGTTAGCCACCGCCTCAATGAGGTTCGCGAGATCGGCGATCGCGTCACGGTGCTCAGGAACGGTCGTACGGTCGATACGTTTCGAGTCAAGGGGACTTCCGAGGCGACACTCGTCGATGCAGTCGTCGGCACGGACCGTTCTCTCGTCGAGCGGACGCCGCGTGGTCCGCTTCGCGGCGAGGTCGCGCTCGACGTGCTCACCCTCAGCGCCGAGAGCGGCTTGCTGATCGAGAATTTTCAAGTCCGATGGGGTGAGATCACTGGTCTCTCCGGCTTGAACGGCTCGGGGCGAACGACGTTTCTCAAAGCGCTCTTCGGAAGCATCGCTTCGAGCAGCGACGTGCGACTCGACGGGAAGCCCTTCCGTCCGAGCTCCGCGAGTACGTCGATACGGCGCGGCATCGGACTCGTACCGGAGAACCGCAAAACCGAAGGCCTCATCCTTGACGCCGCGATCTACCGCAACGCGACGCTGCCCTTCTTACGGCGCCGAATGATCGTGAATCACGCAGCGCTCAAGGCGCGATCGCGAACGGTCCTCACCAGTCTTGCAACCAAGTACGGAACTCTCGACCAGACCGTCCGGCAACTTTCCGGTGGCAACCAGCAGAAAGTCGTCCTGGCGAAGTGGATCATCGACGGTTGTCAGTTGCTGCTGCTCGACGAGCCGAGTCGAGGACTCGACGTCGGCGCGAAAGCGGACTTGTACACGTTGATCCGCGAGCTCGCCGACGCTGGCGCTGCAATCATCGTCGCGAGCAGTGAGCTCGACGAGCTTTACGCCGCCTGCGACTCGATCTGGGTTTTCCACGAAGGGCGCAACGTACGTCGTTACGATCCGGCGCTGACGCAACGTGAGGAAATCTCGAAGATGTCGCTACTCGGAACTGGAGGCTGACACGCATGGCCACGGTTGGAACGCATCGAGAAAGCGCGGGCGGCAACGGCCTACGGAGCCGATTGCGCGACGTCCTCGATCTCCTCTTACGATATAATTTCATCGTCATCTTCTTCGCGATGGTCGCGATTGCGACGTCGCTGTCGAGCGATTTCCTCACGTTCACGAACGTGTCGAATCTCTTTCAGCAGGCAGCGGTCGTCGGGATCGTGGCCGTCGGGATGACGTTCGTCGTCTTGACCGGCAACATCGATCTTTCGGTCGGGAGCATGACGGCGCTGGCAGGCGTCGTCGTCGCACTGCTCCTCTCGCGCGGCGTGCCGTGGGGAGCGGCGGTACTCGCGACGTTGCTCGTCGGCGTCTTCGGCGGCGCGCTGATGGGCGCGATCACGGCTTTCGCTCGCGTGCCGAGCTTCATCGTGACGCTGGCGGGGCTCGTCTCCTTACGCGGGATCACGTACATCATCTCGCAGGGAACGCCGATCGGGAACCTTCCACTCGTCTTTGATAAAATCGGGTCGTCGCTCGTGCCGGTATTCTCGGGCTTCGCATTTCCGACGATGGGCATCGCCTTTATCGCCATTTGCGTCGTCGCGGCGATCTTTCTCCGCTACACGACATTCGGTGAGTACATTTACGCGACCGGAGGCAACGCGGAGGCCGCTCGGCTCTCCGGTTTGCCGACGAAGCTCGTGGTGACCGTCGTCTTCGCAATCTCGGGGATGCTCGCCGCACTCGGCGGCGTGTTGCTGACGTCGCGACTGACCATCGGTCAGCCGACGGCGGCGCAGGGTCTCGAGCTCGATGCGATCGCGGCCGTCGTCTTAGGCGGCACGAGTCTCTTCGGCGGTCGCGGCGGGGTGCTCGGCACGTTCTTCGCCGTCATGTTGCTGCAGGTACTCCGGAACATCTTCAACCTGCTCGGGCTCGGCTCGTTCTACCAGATGACGGTCACCGGCGTGATCATCATCGCGGCAATCTTGCTCAACCGACTCATCGACCACTACGCGGGGCGAGAAAAATGATCGACCTACAACCGGAGCGATCCGTGAACCACCATCCTGCAACCGGTTTCGCTGTGGAACGGAACCCGGGAACGCCGTTGCACGTCGACTGGTTCGAGGCGACGCACGTCAATCTCAGTGCCGTCGACCGGCGCGCCGCGACGCTGGCGAGTCGGCGCTCGATGAAGAAGCAGTACCAAGCCGCCTGGCTCGTCAAGGCGATCACCTGCATCGACTTGACGACGCTCGCCGGTGACGACACGCCTGGCCGTGTCCGCCGGCTCGCGGCGAAGGCTCGGCGACCGGTCCGCCCCGACGTCGTCGCTGCGCTCGGCCTCGCCGACGCGCCTCCTACCGTCGGCGCCGTCTGCGTCTATCCGACGATGGTCGCTACTGCCGTCGAAGCGTTGGCCGGGTCCGGTATTCCGGTCGCTTCCGTCGCCACCGGCTTCCCCTCGGGCTTGACGCCGCTGCCGCAGCGACTCGCGGAGATCCGTTACGCAGTCGAGCAGGGGGCGGGCGAGATCGACATCGTCATCACGCGCGCGCACGCGCTGCTCGGGCATTGGCAATCATTGTACGACGAGATCCGCGCCATGCGCGAGGCGTGCGGCAACGCGCACCTCAAGGTCATTCTCGGAACCGGCGATCTCAAGTCCCTTCGCACCGTGTACAAAGCGAGTATGGTCGCGATGATGGCCGGCGCCGACTTCATTAAGACGTCGACCGGAAAGGAAGATGTCAACGCGACGCTTCCGGTCGGATTGACTATGGTGCGTGCGATCCGAGACTTCGGAGATCGCACGGGAGGCGTTCGCATCGGCTTCAAGCCGGCAGGCGGGCTCAAGACCGCCAAAGACTCGCTGACGTGGCTCACGCTCATGAACGAGGAATTGGGCGCCGCTTGGCTCGAGCCGGACCTCTTTCGGATCGGCGCGAGTTCGATGCTTTCCGACATCGAGCGTCAGCTCGAGCACTACGTCACCGGTCGATACGCATCGGCCGCTCACCACGCGCTGTCGTAGGAGAACGCGATAGATGATGACGGTCAAAGAGATCTTGAACGATATGGACTACGGCCCATCGCCCGAGGGTCGCGAACACGTTGACAGCTGGCTGACGCGTAACTCGAGCGGCTTCACGCACTTCATCAACGGTCAGTTCGTCGACACGGGCGAGCGAACGTTCTTCGACGTCTCGAACCCGGCTGACGACTCGGTGCTCGCGAGGGTCGCGCAGGGTACCGCGACGGACGTCGCGGCGGCGGTGGATGCGGCGCGGGATGCATTTACGTCATGGTCCGCGTTGCCGGGGCACGCACGCGCGCGCTACCTTTACGCGATCGCGAGACACGTCCAGAAACGCGAGCGGTTCCTTTCCGTTCTCGAGTCGCTCGACAACGGGAAGCCGCTGCGAGAGAGCCGTGATGTCGACGTCCCGCTCGTGGCGCGCCACTTCACCCACCACGCCGGCTGGGCAGAGCTTGTCGCATCCGAGTTCCCCGGTTACGGCCCGATCGGCGTCTGCGCGCAAATCATCCCGTGGAATTTTCCGCTGCTGATGCTCGCATGGAAGATCGCACCGGCGCTCGCCGCGGGAAACACCGTCGTGCTCAAGCCCGCCGAGTACACGCCGCTCACCGCGCTCGCGTTCGCCGAGATCTGCCGCGAGGTCGGGTTGCCGCCTGGCGTGATCAACATCGTGTGCGGAGACGGCGAGACCGGCGCTGCGCTCGTTGCACATTCGGGTGTCGCAAAGATCGCCTTCACCGGCTCGACCGAAATCGGTCGTACGATACGTGAAGCGACGGCCGGCTCCGGGAAGCAGCTCTCGCTGGAGCTCGGCGGCAAATCACCGTTCGTCGTATTTGACGACGCCGATCTCGACGGAGCCGTCGAAGGCGTCGTCGACGCGATTTGGTTCAATCAAGGTGAAGTGTGTTGCGCCGGTTCTCGGCTGCTCGTGCAGGAGGGAATCGCCGAACGCTTCCATGCAAAACTCCGACGGCGCATGGAAACGCTACGCGTCGGTGATCCGCTCGACAAGTCCACCGACGTCGGCGCCATCGTGGCGCCCGTCCAGCTCGCGCGTATCCAAGAACTCGTCGACCGCGGCGTTCAAGAGGGCGGCACGGTGTGGCGTTCCCCCGGGACATTGCCCGAAAGCGGGAACTACTATCCGCCGACGCTCATCACCGACGTCGACCCGGCGTCAACCCTCGCAGCCGTCGAGATCTTTGGGCCCGTCGCCGTTTCGATGAGCTTTCGAACGCTCGACGAGGCGATCGCGCTTGCGAACAACACGCAGTATGGTCTCGCCGCGTCGATCTGGTCCGAGAACATCAACGTCGCCCTCGATGCCGCCGCGAAGATCAAAGCCGGCGTCGTTTGGATCAACTCGACGAACCTTTTCGATGCGGCTGCAGGCTTCGGCGGATACAAGGCGAGCGGGTTCGGGCGCGAGGGCGGCCGCGAAGGCATGTACGACTACCTCGTGCCGGAATCAGAGCGGCGAACGACGCCTGAGACGTACGCGAACGGGTTCGTCGCGTCGCCGCTGCCGACGTCACCGGACCTCGCGAATCGAGACGGTCTTCCGGACGTCGACCGCACGGCGAAGCTCTACATCGGGGGGAAGCAGGTCCGACCCGATTCCGGCCATAGCTTCACGATGTTCGATCGTGCGGGCTCGCGCCTCGGAGAGGCCGGCCTCGGGTCTCGCAAAGACATTCGCAACGCCGTCGAGGCCGCAGCAAAGGCCGGCAGCTGGAGCACCGCGACCGGGCACAGCCGCGCGCAAGTCCTGTACTACATCGCTGAGAATTTCTCGAGTCGTGCCGAGGAAATGGCCGAGAGACTTTGTGCCGCCGGTGCTCCGAGTATGGACGCGGCGACACGCGAGGTCGAAGCGGCGATCGGCCGTATCTTCTGGTACGCCGCGTGGGCGGACAAATACGACGGGCGCGTCCATTCGACGAAATCGCGCCACATAACGCTCGCGGTATCCGAAGCGTGGGGCGCCATGGGCGTCGTCGCGCCCGACGAAGCTCCGCTCCTCTCGCTCGTTTCGCTCGTCACGCCTGCGATCGCCCTGGGCAATCGAGTCGTCGTCGTTCCTTCGGAGCGATCACCACTTGTCGCAACGGATCTCTACCAGGTTCTCGAGACGAGCGACGTGCCGGCCGGAGTCATCAACATCGTGACGGGCGAGCGTGACGTCCTCGCGAACGTGCTTGCCCAGCACGACGGCGTTGCGGCACTTTGGTACTTCGGCTCGAAGCTCGGGAGCGCTAGCGTGGAGAAGCTGAGCGCCGGCAATGTAAAGAGCACATGGGTCAGTCATGGTCGTACGCGAAACTGGCACTCGAGTGAAGAGGGACAGGGTCACGAGTATCTCCGACACGCGACGCAGATAAAGAATATCTGGATCCCCTTCGGAGACTAATCGCAACGAGCCGTTGCTGATTACACCTCGACGCTCGTACGAAGTCCGAGCTCGTCGAGGTGAAGCAGCAAGTCTTCCGGGTCGGCGTAAACGCGATACGCTCCGGCCCGAATCAGCTCGTCGGTACCGTAGCCTCCGGTAAGCAGGCCAATCCCGAGCGCCCCCGCGCGTTGAGCAGCGAGCAGGTCCCAAATGGAATCTCCAACCACGAAGACAGTTCGCGGGTCCACCTCTAATCGTCGGGCCGCTTCGAGGAAGAGATCGGGGTTCGGTTTCGCATACTTTACGTCCGTTCGCGTTACGATCGGAACGTCATCGGAGACACCTAGCACGCCGAGCGTGTGCGTGGCTGTTGCTCGTGAACTGCTCGTTGCGATTGCCCACTTGATATTTTCGTTGGTCAACTTCGTGAGGAGTTGGCGCGCCCCCGGGCAAGGCTTGATCTCAGACGCCATCCTCGCGTATTCTTCCGTGTGACCATGACGGAGCTTTACGACGACCTCAGGCGACAGCTCGATTCCGAGCTCGCGTTGTAACGCGCGTACGAATAAACCGCCGCTCATACCGATACGGCGGTGAATTCTCCAAAGCGAGAGGTTGATATCGTTCGCTCGTAGAGCGATGTCCCACGCGAGGACGTGCTGGTAGACGTTGTCTGCGAGCGTGCCGTCGAGGTCGAAGATCATAGCAGCGTCGTGTCCATTCGTCATAAGCGAGACGTTTCGCTTAACACTCTCTGCTCCTCGGCGTCGAGCGATTTTCTCAACGATGTACAGCACCGTCGACCATTTAAGGGGTATTTTCGCGCAGAGCCGACGTTCATCCAAGGTCTTCGAACAGCGGGCCGGCAAGCAGCAACGAAGCGCATGCCCCGACCGCGAGATAGCGCCCGAACCGCCTTCTTCAGCGCGGTTATCAATAGCATGCTGACGGTTGACCCAGCAACGCTCGCTCTTCACAGAGGCGGCAGTTCCGCACCAAACAAGAAAAACTCACGTTGACTCGTGAGCGGAACTTACGTTACATATTTGTAAGGTGGATCTCGACGGTGCGTCTGCTGAATAAGAAGCCGTTAGCACCTGTCAACTCGCCAAGCGCTCGAGAAGCGCCGCGTTCTCAAAGGCCAGATCCCGAATTCGTGTCTTTTCGAAAAGCCGATACGCCATCGGACGCGGGCCGGTAGCCAGAGGCGGCAAGGAACTTGGCGAAGTACGTAGACATCGCTTCGAGCCGCATAAGGGACGCCGCAGCTGGTTCTCTGATCGTTAGCAGGTTGCGGAATTTCGCGACGAAACCGTCGTCAAATCAAGGTTTGCGAAGGCCTTAGCCCCGTCTTCGGCCGTTTTTGGTCTGTTCGCTTGATTCGCCGAGCTCTTTTTTCGACTTTTGCGC
>JAABUX010007401.1_pt1 | contig 12909 bp, 12 predicted proteins | sample 5561851 | NCBI WGS metagenome assembly JAABUX01 (sample SAMN10711883, study PRJNA513361) | rock metagenome | isolation source: Antarctica rocks | place: Antarctica: Victoria Land, Richard Nunatak red sandstone | collected 2016-01-03 | reverse complement strand
TGGGGATGCGTGCCGTCCGTCCGGCTGCCGACGTAGGCGTAGCGGCCGGAGACGGCCAGCGCCGCGTTCATGCCGCGCGCCAGCAGCGGGCTGCGCCCCACCAACTCAAAGTTGTCCGTTATCCCGACCATGTCTTTCGAGCGCGTCAGATTCGGCGCGGCCGTGACAGAACGCTGCGCAACCGTGCGCCATGGCACGACGCCCGCTATGCAAAGCGCCAGGACGACGGTCAAAAGGGTGGTAATGGCCGGGAGGCCGCGAGCCAGCGGCTCCGTCCGCTGCGCGGACGAGCGTGTGGATTGTGGGATAATGCGTTCGATGCGTGGCATGTCCATGGTGGTCCACCTGCTAAGCGACGAAGGTGAAGGGCGGGGACGCGTATCATCCCGGTACCGGGATGATACGCGCCCCCGCCCTTCACGTCCAATCCTTGCAGGCCGTTACCCCTAGCCGCAGTCGCGAGTCCGCTCTCGTGCTCCCCTCTCCCACGGCTCGGCTGGACCGGGACCGGCCGCAGCCGGTCGGGGGCTATCCGCAGAGCGTAGCTGGGAGAGCCGGTTGGGCTGTCGGCCCCGCAGAGCCGAGAGACCGATCCACATGGGCGGGGGGTGAGGGTCGTGGTTACTCGCCTTCGCCGGCCGCCTCGCCGGAGACCGGCTCCGACTGGCCCGCGGCCTCCTCGGCCATGATCTCGGCCTCGGACTCCTCGTCGGCCAACTGTGGCTGGGTCAGCTTGAACACAAGCTCGTCCCCGAGCGTCAGCACCTCGACCTTGGCGCGGTCGAGCTTGAGGTCGCTCACGTGGATAGCGGTGTCGAAGTCGACCAGCGCCGAGAGGTCCACTTCGATGTCGGCCGGTAGGTCGTCGGGCAGCGCGCTGATGTGCAGCGAGTCGAGCGACTGCAGCAGGATGGCGTCGCCCGCGCTCATCAACTCGGACTCGCCGGTTCCCAGGATCGTCACCACGGCCGTGACCTTCTCGCGCAGGTTGACCTGCTTGAACTCCACATGGATCAACTGGCCGCTGCGTGGGCTGGTGACCGCTCTGGACAGCAGGACGGGCCGCGTCTGATCCGCGACGCTCAGGTCGATCACGGTCGTGGGGAGCAAGTTGCGGTACAGCAGCCCGAAGGCGTGCGCGTCGAGCGTGATCGCCGTCGACTCCACGTTGTGGCCGTAGATATTGGCGGGCAACTGGCCCGCGCGGCGCAGCGTCTTCACCTTCTTACCCAGCACCGTGCGCGGCTCCGCCGTCAGCTTGGCGTGCTTCATCGTCTCTTTCCCCTCCTCTACTACTCGATTACTCGGTATGACTGCGATGACTCCCGTGACTGTGCCGTAGCGCCGTGCATCCCTGTGAGCGAGCGTCGACCGCGAACGGCTGTCTCGTATTTGTCCGGTACCTGCCACGCCATGCCGGGCGCGACAGCACAACAAGAAGCCCGGCGCAACGCGCCGGGCGCTGACTATCATTATACAGATGCGGCCACTGCGCTGTGTTAGCTGTTGATACAGATGCGGCCACTGCGCTGTGTTAGCTGTTGGCGATGAACCCAAGGTCACATGACGTGCGCTATAATTGACCCGACATCCGTTCGGCGTCTCCCTGGAGCCTATCTAGAGAGGGAGTATCGATGCGCTCGTCTCGTGTCCTCGTCTCGTTGCTCGTCCTGGCCCTGACCGTCGTTCCCCTCGCTCGTCCGCTGACCAGTCCCGCAACGACTGCCGCAACCGTTGAAATAGGCTCGGCGTCCTACTGGGAGATCGGGCGGCCCGCCCGCCACGTTCGCTACCAGGCGATTGCGACGGAGCACGCGTCTGGGTTGCCGACGAAAGCGGGTAGGTCGCCCGCGCTCCCAGTAGGGTTGCTCGCGGTCCCGATGAGGGTGCGGCCCAACGCCGTCCCGCAAGGAGCAACGGAGCCGCTCACGGTGACGCTGTGGAGCGTCAGCGACGGTGTGACGGTCTATGCCTCACCGCTGCTCGGGGTGGGCGCGATTGTGCTGGCGCGCTTGCCCGGCAACCAGCCGCTGCGTGTCGCCACGTCGAGCCTGGACAATCCGATCTGGGGCCGTACGCTGTTGTGGGGCAGCGTCCCGGCCTGGGTCCCGTTGGCCTCCTTGCGCGCATACCCCACGAGTTATGGCTACGCGCCGGGCATCCCGCTACCAATCCTGCCCGCGCCGATCGCGAACGTGGCCATGGCGCTGCGGGCAAGCCTGTCCCTGCGTGTCCCCGCCTACCTGCGCGCCGCGCCGGGCTTCGCCGCCGCCCACCTGGCGCTGCTGCACAACGGCGCCATCCTGCCAGCCGACTCCTGGGCCGTCGATGAGGTCGGCGCCGCGTGGTACCACGTGAACGGTCCTGCCGGCAGCGGCTGGATCTACGGCGACGCGGCGACGTTCCTGACCTCGCGCCCGACTGTTCCCAAGACGCTGCTGGCGCCGTTCCATGGCAAGGGCATGTGGGCGACCTACGGGCTGCTGCAGACCTCGCCGGTCACGGCCGTGGTCGCGGCGGCGCGCGCCGCCGGGCTGACCCACCTCTACGTCGAGGTCGCGCGCTCCAACCGGGGCTTCTATGGCGCGGCTGGGCTGGCCGCGCTGCTCCCCGTGGCCCATCGCGCCGGCATCCGCGTGATCGCCTGGGTTTATCCCTTCCTGCGCAATCTGCCCGTCGACGTGGCCACGAGTGCGGCCGCGGCCACCCTCACCGCGCCGACAGGAGATCGCCCCGACGGCCTCGTCGCCGACGTGGAGGAGAACATGGCCGAGCCGGCGGTGCGCGCCTACGGACAGATTCTGCGCGCCATGCTGGGACCCGACGAGCCCATGGCCATCGCCACCTACCCGCCGCAGTGGGCCGCGGGCCGTACCTACCCGTTCGCCACGGCGGCGCTCAGCTGGAACGTCATCGTGCCAATGGACTACTGGCGCCTCTACCACCGCGCCTACAGCGCGGCCGAGGTGTACAATTTCGTGTCTCAGGGTGTGAGGAGCATCCGCGCCGCCACGCGCCCCGACCAGCCCGTCGAGGTGCTGGGCCAGATGTTCGACGTGCGCCAGAGCGGGGTCAACAGTCCCGCCGCCGCCGAGGTGTCCGCGGCAGCCACCGCCGCGCGCGACAGCCACGCCATCGGCATCAGCTACTTCGAATGGAACCACGCCACGCCCGAGGAGTGGGACGCGCTGACGAGGCTGCCCGCTATGGAGTCCCGGTAGACATGCGCCAGGACGCCGACATCGCCTACGTGGTGGGCGACGCGACCCGCCCGCAGGGTCAAGGCCCGCGCGTGATCGTCCACGTCTGCAACGACCTCGGCGGCTGGGGCCGCGGCTTCGTGCTGGCCCTGTCGCGCGCCTACCCCGAGCCGGAGCGGCGCTATCGCGCCTGGCACACGCGGCGCGACGACGACGGCGCGCCCTTCGCGCTAGGCCAGGCCCAGATCGTGCCCGTCGCGCCTGACCTATGGGTCGCCAATGTGATTGGACAGCACGGCGTGCGGCGCGCGGGGACGGATGGGCCGCCGCCCGTGCGCTATGAGGCGATCCGCGAGGGGCTGGCCCGCGTCGCGTCGTTTGCCCTCGCGCACGACGCCTCGGTCCACATGCCGCGCATCGGGACCGGCTTGGCCGGCGGCGAGTGGCCCGAGATCGAGTCTATCGTCCGCGTCGAACTGACGGGGCAGGGCATAGCCGTGACCGTCTACGATCTGGGACACTGATGGCATAAGCGTGCGCGTATGATGCGTCGCGGACAGGCGCGTCTTGTAGAGGAGTCACGACGATGACGACCGCACAACGGATGACCTTCGACGACCTGATGGCCCAGCCGGATGACGGACAGCTCTACGAGCTTGTCCGAGGGGAGATCATACGCATGCCGCCGCCCAAGACAAACCACGGGTATGTGGAGGCAGCCCTGGTGGGAGCCATCGATCGCTACCTGCATGCCCGTGCCCTCGGTCTGGGCTGGGACGAGAGCCAGGGACTGGCCGCCCGCTCGCGGTTAGTCGGGCGTCAGCTGAGCGGCGAGGCAGGGGTGCGCTTCCGGTTGCCCGATGACCCCGATCAGACGCGCGGGCTCGACGCGGGCTACCTCAGCCCCGAGCAGGTTGCGCGCCTTGCAAACGTGCCGGCCAGCGAGTATATCCGCGAGGCGCCGGTGCTGTGCGTCGAGGTCATCAGCCCCTCGGAGACGGCGGCTTACGTCGATCAAAAAGTCGCCGATTACCTCGCGGCGGGGGCGCGGCAGGTCTGGCTGCTCTATCCGCCGCGACGCGTGGTGCGCGTGTTCTACCCCGACGAAACCTCGCGCACGGTCGCGGCGAACGGAACGCTCGACGGCGGCGACATCTTGCCCGGCTTCATGATCGCGCTGTCCGGCATCTTCGAATGACCTTGTCCTATAACACGGTATCGACCCGCGACATTCTATAACACGATATCGACCTGCAACTGAAGCCGCATGGCAAAAGACGATGACTAAAGTCGTTGAGGCCCCAGGTGTTGAGACACTTTAGTGTCCGTGGTTTGCCATGCGACTTGGGTCAAAGGCTGAGTCTAACGCTGTAGTAGTTATCCGCGCCATGAGCTGGCAGATCTGCCGACGTGGATGGCAGGGAGGGACGGGAGGATATGAAAGAATCGACGCGGCGCGTCGTGGACGCCCTGGAGGCGGCCGGCGTCGAGACGCGGGTGGTGGAGTTTGCCGACAGCACGCGCACGGCCGAGGAGGCCGCCGCGGCGGTCGGCACGACGGTGGGCCGCATCGTCAAATCGCTTGTCTTCGTGGCCGATGGGCAGCCCATCCTGGCGCTCGTCTCGGGCTCGAACCGCCTCGACACGGCCCGACTCTCCGCGCACCTGGACCGTAAGATCGGGCGCGCCAACGCCGACGAGGTGCGTCGGGCCACCGGCTTCGCCATCGGCGGCGTCGCGCCCCTGGGGCACGCCCAACCCTTGCCCGTCTACATCGACCGCGACCTCACCGCCTACGACGTGGTCTACGCCGCCGCGGGCACCCCCAATACCGTCTTCCCCATTGCTCCCGCCGACCTGATCCGCGTCACCTCCGGCACGGTCCTCGACCTAGCCGAGCGCGGATAACACCGCGGTGGCGTATCCCGGCCTGCTACAGGAACAATTGCGCGACTCCCGCGATATGGTCGCCGCCGTGCCCCGCGCCTATTGCCTGGGCATAGACATCCCGCACGGCCGTCGCGGTTGGCACGGCCGCGTCCACGCCCCGCGCCGTCTCCACGACGTATCGTAGGTCCTTCTCTACCAGGTCGATCGGGAACAGCGGCGCGAACGCCCGCGCCAGCATCAGCGCGGCCGCGCCCTTTAGCGCCGGACTGGTCACGGGTAGTTGGCCCAGGATCTCGACGGCCACGCCTTCATTCACGCCCGCCTTGCCGAGCAGGCCGAGGAGTTCGCCCAGGGCCGCGACCTGGATAGCGAAGAGCGCGTTGACGACGAGCTTGAGCGCCATACCCTGCCCGATCGGGCCGACGTGGTGGATCGCCCCGCCCATGGCGCCCAGGATAGGCGTGGCGCGCGCGAGCGCGTCGGGGTCGCCGCCCACCAGGTAGACGAGTTGGCCGGCCTCGGCCTGCGGTCGGGATCCGACCACTGGCGCGTCGAGGAACGCGGCACCCCGCCCGACGATGCGCCCCGCGAGTTCGCGCGCCCAGCCCGGCGTCAAGGTGCTCGACTCGATGGCGATCGCGCCCGCGGCGAGGCCCTCCAGACCGCCGGTGTCCGCGTCGAGCCAGACGGCGCGCGAGGCGTCGTCGTCGGCCACCATGCCGATGACGACATCGGCCCCTACGGCGGCGTCACGAGGCGTCCGTGCGCGCACGGCGCCCTCGGCCTCCAGCGCCTCCGCTCGCCCCGGCGTCCGGTTATACACCACGACCTCATGCCCCGCCCGCAGCAACGCGCGCGCCATGCGTGACCCCATGGCCCCCACCCCCAGGATTGCGACCTTACTCATCACCACACCCCTCTCGTCCCATCCGTCCCATCACGATCCGTCCTATGACGATACCCTCACCCCGCCTTCCCTACCCTTTACCGGTTGATCCGTATGGGCGCCTCCGGTGGGCTTGGGCCGCATGACCTATCCACGGCGCCGAAGCAGTCGGACGCTCCTCCTCGCGCGGCCGCCTCACATCGCCGCAAACTGTCGCTCGACCGCCTTGTGGTCCTGGCGCCAACCGTCGTAGACCTGGCGCGACATCGGCTCGGGGAAGATGTCCTCCGCGTTCGCTTCCACCCCGTCCAGCACGGCGCGGGCCACATCCCGCGGGTCGGCCTTCGGCATCTCCATGGCCCGGATCATCTCCGTATCCACGGCGCCCGGGAAGACGCCATAGACGACGATGCCCTTCTTGGCTAGATCGGCGCGGATTGACTGGGTCATCGACCAGGCCGCCGCTTTCGAGGCGTTGTAGGCGCCCAGTCCCGGCATGCTGGCCAGCGCCACGAGGGTCAGCAGGTTGACGATCCCGCCGCCGCCGTTGGCTTCGATAATCGGCGCGAAGGCGCGGACCATGCGCAGCGTGCCGTAGTAATTGGTCTCCAGGTCCCGCGCCACCAACTCCTGCGGCGCGTCCAGGATACTGCCGAAGGTGATCGCGCCGGCATTGTTGATCAGCAGGGTGACGTCTTCCGCTCGCGCGGCGGCCGCCGCGACCTGCTGCCGGTCGGTGATGTCGAGGCGCAGGGGTACGACCCGCGTCGGGTCGAGGGCAACCATCCCCTCCAGCGTCGCCGGCACGCGGGCGGCGGCATATACGCGGCGCGCGCCGCGCTCCAGCAGGCGCTCCGCCAGGGCGCGACCGATGCCACGGTTGGCGCCGGTCACGAGGGCGACGGTGTTCTCGATATCCATGGATTCTCCTCTGTGTTCAGTTTTCGGTCTATGACGACCCAACGAGTCTCGCGTCGCGTGTCTTGGTTTCCTCCCGCAGCATAGATGCTGCGAGGGGCGCGCGACAGGCCTTCCATGGCACGACATCAATGCGTATACTGCATGAATGGACAGCACAACATTGAGCACGTTTGTCGAGGTGATGCGGCGCGGCAGCTTCGCCGCCGTTGCCCGCGATCGCAACGTGGACCCATCCTCGATCTCGCGCGCCATTGCCGGGCTCGAGGACGAGCTGGGGGTGCGCCTCTTCCACCGCACCACCCGTCGGCTCTCGCCGACGGGAGCCGGCGTCGCGTACTTCGAGCGCGTCGAGCCGCTCGTCGAGGAATTGGAGCGCGCCCGGCTCACGGCCGCCGACAACGACCAGCGCCCGACAGGTACCTTGCGCATCGCTGCTCCGGTCAGCTTCGCACAGTTGAACCTCGTGCCCCTGCTCCCGGAGTTGGCAGAGCTCTACCCAGACCTCTCGTTCGACCTCGTGCTGACGGACGCCGCGCTCGACTTAGTGGACGAGCGCATCGACGTGGCGGTGCGCCTGGGGCCACTACCGGACTCGCGGCTCGTCGCGCGGCGCCTCGCGCCCCTGGTCGCCCGGGTCTGTGCCAGCCCAGCCTACCTGGATCGCCATGGACGGCCAGACGCGCCGAGCGCCCTGGAGCGGCACAACTGCCTGCTCCTGAACATGCCGGGGTTCGCAGATCAGTGGCAGTTCCGGGATCGGGACGGGCATATCACCGACGTGCGTGTGCGGGGGCGCCTCTGCACCTCCAACGCGATCGCGCTCAAGCAGTGCGCCCTTGCCGGCATGGGCGTCATCTTGCAAGCCCGGTGGATCGTCGGCCGGGAATTGCACGACGGCACGCTGGTCGACCTGTTCCCCGACCACGAGGCGACGGCGGCAACCTTTGCGTCGCCCGCCATCTGGCTGCTCTACCCGACGCGCGCCTATCTGCCGCTGAAAGTGCAGGTCTTCGTGAACTATTTGAACCAAAAATTTAAGGGCACTCCCCCCTGGGATACCCCCTCCTTTGGTTGAATCATGTGCGTCTATGTCTCGGGGAGAGTATCATGCCGTACGTACACTGCGGTCAGAAATCGGATGATGGAGGCAAGACATGGTACAGCAAGATGCCGATGAGACGGTACACGCAACACCGCCGCAGGCGCGCGTCGCGCCGGTCGTGGAGACGCTGCACGGGGTCGAGGTCGTCGACCCTTATCGCTGGTTGGAGGACGGCGACGACCCCGAGGCGCGCGCCTGGACCGCCGCCCAGAACGCCTACACGCGACAGGCGCTGGACCGCCGGCCGGAGCACGCCGTGCTCCATCGCCGCTTGGCCGAGTTGATGGCCACCGGCTACGTCCAGGCGCCCGTGTTCAAGGGCGGCCGCTACTTCTACACCATGCGCACCGGCGCGCAGAATCAGGCCGTGCTGATGGTCCGCGAGGGCGGCCCAACCGGGCACGACGGGCGGGACCGCGTGCTGATCGACCCAGCCGGCCTGAGCGAGGACGGCGCCGTCGCGCTGGACTGGTGGTATCCCTCGCCCGACGGCGCTCTGCTGGCTTATGGCCTCAGCGAGGGCGGCGACGAGTGGAGCACCTTGCGCGTGATGGACGTCGCAAACGGGAGGCGCCGCCCCGACATCATCGCCCGCACCCGCGCCTCCAGCCTGGTCTGGCTGCCCGACGCCTCCGGTTTCTACTACACCCGCTACCCTGCGCCGGGCGCGGTTCCCGAGGGCGGGGAGTCGTACCATCGCGATGTCTACCTGCACTTGCTCGGCTTCGATCCCGCCGCCGACCCGCTGGTCTATGCCGATCCCGACCCGCAGGCGTACCCCTCGGTCGTACTATCCCGCGACGGCCGCTATCTCCTGGTCGAGAGCGCGCACGGCTGGAGCGACGTGACGCTGCTGTGGCGCGACCTGCGCGAGCCCGAATCGACGTTCGTCACGCTGAGCGAGGGGCTGCAGGCGCTCTTCGCCGTCGAAGAGGCCGACGGCGCCCTCTATCTCCTGACCAACTGGGAGGCGCCGCGCTACCGCGTGCTGCGCGCGCCGCTGGCCGCGCCGACCCGCGCCAACTGGCGTGAACTGATCCCAGAGGGGCCGCACCCGCTGCAGAGCCTCAAGATTGCCGGGCCACGATTGGTGGTGGAGACGTTGGAGAACGCCGTCTCGCACCTGCGCCTGTTCGACCGCGAGGGCGGCGTCCAGGGCGAAATCCCTTTGCCGGTGGAGGGCACGGTCTATGGTCCCGCCACTAGCCACGAGCGGGATGAGACGCTCTTCGCCTTTACCTCGTTCGCCCTGCCCGTCACCGCCTATCGCTACGACGGCGCGACGGGGAGGTTAGAGGTCTTCCGGGCGCCCGCGACCCCTCCCGGCGTCGACCCCGCGCGCGTCGCGGCGCGGCAGGTCTGGTACCCCTCCAAAGACGGTACGCCGATCTCCATGTTCGTGGTACACAGGGCGGACCTCGCCCTCGACGGGGCGCGGCCGACGGTGCTGACCGGCTATGGCGGCTTCAACATCAGCCGCACCGCCGAGTTCGGCAGCGGGGCCATGCACGCCTGGCTCGAGCGCGGCGGCGTCTACGCGCTGCCCAACCTGCGCGGCGGCGGCGAGTATGGCGAGGAGTGGCATCGGGCCGGCATGTTGGGGCCCAAGCAGAACGTCTTCGACGACTTTGCCGCGGCAGGCGACTGGCTGGTGGCCAACGGCTACACGAGGCCGTCGCGCCTGGCCTGCTGGGGCGGGAGCAACGGCGGCCTGCTGGCCGGCGCCGCGGTGACGCAGCGGCCCGACCTGTTTCGGGCCGCCGTCTGCGCCGTGCCGCTGCTGGACATGCTGCGTTACCACCTGTTCCAGATCGCGCGACTCTGGATCCCTGAGTACGGCTGCGCCGACGATCCCAACGCCTTCCGCTGGCTCCACGCCTACTCGCCCTATCATCACGTGGACGATGGCGCGGACATCACGTATCCCGCTGTCCTGTTGATGACGGCGGAGGGCGACAGCCGCGTCGATCCGCTGCACGCTCGCAAGATGGCGGCCCGCCTGCAAGCCCGCGCGCACGCCGGCGCCGCGGACGACGAGCGCCCTGTCTTGTTGCGCGTGGAATCGCGGGCAGGACACGGCGTCGGCAAGCCGCTAACCAAGCTTGTCGATGAGCAGACCGACACCTGGACCTTTGTCGCCTGGCAACTCGGACTCCCGGTGACGTAAGGCCCCGATCCCCCGCGCGGCGCCCTGTCGTGCTAAACGGGACGGACAGGTTTGAGCTGCTGCCTCCCTTGACGGGCCACCCTCGACGGGCCATGGTCTTCTCCCCCATTTAGGGGATGACCAAAGGTCCCGGCTCCCGTAGGATAGGTGTATCTCCCCCGGATTGTCGGGCCTGACGCCGGACGACGAGCGCGTCGGCGTCCTGCCGATCCGCTCGGGGGCGGGCGCGGAGAGTAGACATATGAGTAGTGCGGGAAGGTGTTCCTATGGACAGAGAGTACAGCGTCGACGACCGTTCGTTCAGCGGCCGCATCCGGCTTCACACCGCGGACCTCGAAGGCGGGCCGCGCTTCCCGGATGCTCGGGCGTGGCGCTCGCTGCCCTCCGGCTTTATGAACCGGCGCCACATCAGCGGTCTGGGCGCCGCCACGAGCAAGCAGGCGGCCGGACAAGCCGCGGCGGCGCCGCCCGCAGCTCGTACCACACCTACGGCGCTCCCCACGTCCGCCACGCCCACCGTCTTCCCCTCGCTCCAATTCCGGCGCCTGCCAGCTGCCCCGCCTCGCGCAACATCTATCCGCTCCACGACGCGCACACCCGAGGACGCGCCCAATAACCGTGAGGTGACAGGGACGGACCAGCCACGCATCGTCAATCTGGTCGAGCGGCGAAAGCGCGCGGCGTCATCGGTCCCTGCCGCTCCACATGGCAAGAAGGCCGACGCCGACAATACGACGCCGTCGTCATTCCGGCCACCCGAATCTCTGGCCGTGACGCCGACGCCGTCCTGGACGCCCGAGTCTCTGGCCATGACGCGGCTACGGGCGCAACTCAAACTGGCCCATGACGAACTGGCGGTGCTGCGCAACCGGGAGCGCCATCCCGGACCCGACGGACAGCGGTCGCCCTCTCCGTCTCCTTTCGAGCTTGCCCGCCTGGCCCGCGGCGAGGTCGTTAGGACGCTTCTTCCCATCCTCGACGACCTGGAGCGCGCCTCCGAGGGGTTCCCGCCCCAGCCCAACGACGACTCCGGCGCCCTCCGCCTGCAACGCATCGGCCAGGACCTCCGTGACCTGCTGGAGCGCCAAGGCGTGGAGCGGATCGCCTCGTCGCACGGTCCATACGATCCGCGACGGCATGAGATCGTCGACGACACGTATGATCCCTCCGTGCCGTCCCACACCGTCACCGCCGTCCACCGCCCCGGCTACGCTCTGCATGGCCGCATCCTCCGCCGGGCGCAAGTGCAGGTCTCCACGACGCGCAAGGACGTATAAGAACCAGGCGGCCATGGTGTATGGTGTAGGCAAGGAGAGGGCGATGGAAACGCTGTCGCCCCAGGCTACCGTTAGCATTGGCGGATGACACTGTTAGACATAGTTCATTGGGAACCCGTTCCGCTTGTTGACAGGTTGCGCGCTCGGCAGGCACAACATGGAGGACACCAGACACATGACTGCACGACGCGCATCGACACCGGATCTCATAGCGCCGTGGGCCGAGATCGTGCCCCACACGCCGCCGATGACCGTGAATGACCTGCACGCTATCGTGGACGACGGATGGCGCTATGAACTGGTTCAAGGGGTCCTTGTTCGCATGCCAATGAGCGGCTACGAGGCGTCGAACATCGGTCTTCGCCTGGGCTCACGGTTAAGTGTGTACGTCGAGGACAACGACCTGGGCGGCGTGACCGGCGAACAGGGCGGCTATCGACTTGATCCCGCCCATCCCCGCGATACGGAACTTGGCCCCGACTATGCCTTTGTCCGCGCCGATCAACTACCGCCGCGCACCTCGCCCGAGTACAGTAAGGCGTTACAACTGGCCCCCGATCTTGCCATTGAGGTGGCGTCGGAGAACCAATATGCGCCTGGCATGGCAGTGAAGGTACGGACCTATCTCTCCTTTGGCACACGGCTGGTATGGGTCATCTGGCCGTGCTATGCGCGCGTATATTTATGTTATTATGGCAACAAAGCGCCGAAACCTCTGGGTGTTGGAGACGAGTTAAGCGGCGAGGACATTGTCCCCGGTTTCACGTATCCCGTTGCCCTCCTTTTTACCTGAGTAGGTGTTGCGAAGTTCGTGCAACCCGGAGAGGCTACACGAGGTATGCACCCAGGCGTGACGGCCGTGCAAGAACTTGCTGGTGTCTACTTAGCCGCCGAGCATGCATGCGTGGGTCCACCATATCGTCGACTGCTGCTAGCGCACGTTCGGCATCAGACGCGGTCTAGCCAATGGTACCGCTGGCTAGACCGCGTCTATATGGATGGTGATGTCATAGATTGCGCGCGACACCCGGTCCGCACGTCTCAGCAGGAGGTGCGATGTTAAGAGGAAGGCACAAGCTCATCGTGGTGGGCGCAATAGTCGCGCTTGTCGCTGTCGGGGGGAGCATCTTCTACCGCAATGTGGTATCCGAGGGGGAGCCGATCTATACGGTATCGGCGGTGCAACGCGGACTCGCGCTCGCGCCGGCGCGCTGGATTGGACACGTCGTGCGTATCCGCGGCTTCGCTTTGGCGTCATGCGGAGTTCCCGGCGGATGCCTATGGCGCCCGCCCGGTGTCTCACCGTTCGGTTTAGTCGATAGGCCGACCGGCGACGTACACTTAGGGACGCGGCAAGACAAAACTGTCCCAAGAGGAGTATGCTGTGTCGGGAAGAAGACCCAACGGACGGGGCAGCGGATGGAGGAGGGGGCATGGAGTTGACGGCGGAGTTGATGACCTTTTTG
>JAABUX010007400.1_pt1 | contig 12910 bp, 12 predicted proteins | sample 5561851 | NCBI WGS metagenome assembly JAABUX01 (sample SAMN10711883, study PRJNA513361) | rock metagenome | isolation source: Antarctica rocks | place: Antarctica: Victoria Land, Richard Nunatak red sandstone | collected 2016-01-03 | reverse complement strand
ATGGCCTTGTTCAGGTCGGTGCTGTACACCGGCTTGAGAGCAGCCAGGCTTTCGAAGCCGCGGCGCACCGCAAGGCCTCCGCCGGCCGGCGTGGAGGTGGCAACCGCCTTCACCAGAACCTGTGACACCAGGGTCGTCTCACTCGGAGGGCACGCGACCGCAATACCTGCGGAGTTCAGGTAGGTGATGGTCGTCGTGATCGACACCACGTCGGGCACGTTCTGCGCATTGCTCGTGGTCGCGCCGCAGGGCAGTGCGGCGACGGCGGTTTCCTGGATCGCTGCCAGCGTGGCATCGACCGCCCCCTCGGCGGTAGCCACGGAGACGGCCCGGTCGCGGTTGTTCGCCGTACCCCTGTTCTCGCGCACGGCCAAGCCGACCAGCGTGATGATCAGGACGCCCGCAAGCCCGATCAGGGCGATGGCGAACAGGAGGGCGACGCCCTCGTCGGACGTGCGGGCGCACGGCCAGCGGGTGGACATGCTGCTCCTAGGAGGACGGGGGCACCGGACTGCACAGCCCGGTGTCGTAGCCGTAGTTGGTGTTCCTTCCGGACACCGAAGTGGTGAGCACCACGGCGCCGGACCGGCGGGGGTCCCTGGCCTCGAACCGGACCTGCAGAAAGCGGCTGCTCGAGGCGGTCACCGCGTTCACCAGGGTGAAGGGCGCCGCGCTGGCCGTTCCCAGCAGGTTGCGGGCCTTGGTCGCCCAACCCGTCGTCTGCCCGTCGGTCTGCCAGGTCGGCGACCAGCTTCGGCTGCGCAGAATGCTGGTGCCGGGTTTCGCGGCGTCGGGCAGCACTTGCCACTGGACACACCGCTGGGCGCCATTGGCCTGGGTGTAGACCCGCATGCAGGTACCCGCGTAGGAGCCGCTGGGCGAGCAGGTGCTGGGTGAGGTCTCGTTCGCTGGGCTGTACAGGACGTTGCCCGAGCGGACCTGGCGGTCGATGTCGGCAGTCGCCAGCCGGGCCTCACCGTTGGCGTCCGCGCTGCCCTGCACGTCCGTCGTGTACTTCTGCCCGGTCGTGACCGCCTTGGTCACGATACTCATAGCGATGCTGAACACGACCATGCAGATGAGGAGCTCGATCAGCGTGAAGCCGTCCTGCGACGTGTCGTCTTGCGCCCGCGGGCGCAAGCTATGCATCGAACGCCGCCTTGTAGGAGGAGCGGGCTAGGATCGCGCCCAGGTCGACCGTCACGGCAAAACGGGTGGTCGGCACACCGTTGAGCGTGATGCCATAGACCAACGTCGCGGTCAGCGTGCTGGCCGGCGTAGCACTGGACAGGCACGCACTGAGCTTGCAGGTGGCGTCGGCATTGGCGACGTTGGGCAGCGGAGCTGCTGCACCGACGACCATGCTGCCCGACAGAGAGACCACCGCTGTCTGACTGCCCAGGGTGTAAGTGCCGGTGGTCGTGCCCAGGTTCGCGGAGAAGTTGCTGGTCAGGGTCTTAAAGTTGGTCAGGGTCTTGACCGTGCCAGTCGCGGCGTCGTAGTAGGTGAGCGTCCCACCGGCGCGGGTGAAGGAGGGGCTGCGAGCACCTTGTCCGACTTCGGAGTAGGCGCTCTCCTGCAGTCCGCTTACGGTGATGAGCGACCCAGTCCAGCCAGCAGGCGGAACATCACCGCTCTTAGCCGTCGGTAGTCCGCCGAGTGAAACGGTACCCAGCGTCCTGGTGGCTTGCGCGGTAAGGCAACCCACGCCCGAGGCCGTCGGGCAGGCGCTGCCGCCGGCGGTGCCCACCCGGGCAACCACCGAGCGGGTGGGGCCGGGCGCGGTACCGATGCTGGTGAGGTTGAAGTTCGGGGCGCCACTGGGCAGGGCGAGGTTCAGAACGGAGGAGGATCCGGTGGCCTGCACGGCGCCCCAGCTGCAGGGCTGGTTGAGGACAGACAGCACGGAGCCGGCTGCGTCGATGCACGAGATGCCTGTACTCGCAGCACTTGAGGAAAGGCTGCCGGTATCGCCGCTACTGGGCGCAAGACTGAGGAACCCGCCCGTGTCGCTCAGGCTCACCGCCGAGGTCGAGGGCTGGGTGACGCTTCCCGTACTCGTACTGGCCGCGGCAGACGACGGGTCGGTGTCGGCCGCTACGCTGGTCGATGATCCACCGCTGCTGGTATGACTCGAGGCCGTGTAGGCATCTGCGTCCGTCGTACTGGTGACGGCGGTCAGGTTCGTGATCTGTTCTGCGCTGAGGGTGGAGCTGACGCCGTTGAGCGTGAGGTCCAACTTCTTGCCGTTCAACCCCGGGATGTTGGACGTGCCGTCGTCGGCGTTGAGGACGGTGATGCCCGCCTTCGTCAGACCGGAGTCGCCGTTGAACGCGGCCTGGCAGGCACCGGCGTACGGGTGGGTGGCTGAGGACAGGCAGCGGCTTGGCGAGTAGGCGACCGAGCGCTGGATGACAGTTTTGATGCCCTTGCTCACGGAAGATGTCCAGGACACGAGGACGGTTAAGTCGAAAGAGGTTGCAGTAAGCGTTGGCTTGCTGACGTAGGTGGATACGCCGTAGGCCACGTTCTCGATTTTGGATGTGGCGGCGGGCCGGATGTGCGGCATGATGGGTGCGGCCGCCGGGCCCGACACCTGCAGCACCAGCGGTTCACTGATGCTGGCGATGCCCGGGGTGAACGTCCCGGTGACGCCGCTGGCACAGGCTCCGGAAAGAGATACCCGCGGATCGCCGACCACGTCGCTGCAGGTCATGCCCGCCGACAGCGTCCCGTAGTCCGTGGCCCGGAACTGCTCCATGACGCCGGTCGCGAGGCCAGTCGCAACCTGACGCTGCTTCGCAAGCGCCACGCCCGACAGCGACCCAATGAAACTGCCCGCGAGAGCAACCAGTACGAGCAGGGTGATGAACATCGCCACGGACAACTCGATGAGCGTGAAGCCGTCCTCCGTCGGCCGCAGCCGACGGTGTCCGGCGATGATCATGGGCAGGCTCCTGGTTGAAGGCCATTGAAGGCGCGGTACTTGTAGGGCTTGTGACCGCCCTGCGGGTCGGTGAGGGCGAAGCGCCAGCCCTGCGGCTGGTCGAGGTTCGAGGACGCTCCCGTCGCCGGCGGGGTGTCACCACTGGTAAGCCGTGCGGAGGAGTTGGACGAGCCGTCCGTCAGGCTGAGCTGCCCAGACGCAGCCGTCGAAAGCGAGAGCGGCCCGTTGCCCTCGACGAAGAACGTGGCTACTTCCTTGACCAGGATGCTGACGTCTACTTTGACGGTGCCGTCGTGGGCCCGCGAGCGTTGGGACAGGAAAAAAGGAAGTACGATTGCGGTCAGGACGCCGAGAATCATTATCACCACAAGTGGCTCGCTGACGGTGAGGCCGAAATCGGTGGGCTCACCGTTTTGCCTGGGGCTCGGTCATGAGGAGTACATCGACCTCGATCTGCGTCACTTGAGCAGCTTCCGGACGTGAGCCGGCCTTGATGCCGTCCGCAGAAGCCGGCAGGGCGGCTCCTTGTCAAGGGCCGCCCTGCCGGCGTGCAGCGCAGGGGTCAGGCGTAGTCGCCAGCGACGCAGTCACCGGTCTGCAGGCCGTTGGCGGCGGAGTACTTGTAGACCTTCTGCGAACCGCTACCGTTGGTGACCGATACGCACCAGCTGGTCTGGACATTGGCTGCGGCGCTACTGAAGTGCGGGGACCCACTCGTCAAGGCGACGTTCGCGCTGGCCGCGCCCAGGTCGGCCGCCGTCCCGGCTGCCACTGTGCCGCCAGTGACGTAGGTAAGCACGTAGTGCTTGGTGGTGGCATCGGGGGCCAGGCTGAAGGGGGCGGCGCTGTTTCCACAAAATACGTGGCCAGCTCCTTGCCGATAGTGGAAACATCGGCCTTGGCCGCAGTGTCCTGCGCTTTCTTGCGCTGATTGAGGAAGACCGGGATGGCGATCGCGGCGAGGATGCCGATGATGATCATGACGACCAGGAGCTCGATGAGGGTGAAGCCACCCTCGTTCTCCTCCTGGGCCTTACGGATACGAGCCAGCATTGCGATGTGTCCCTTCAGGACGAGGATGATGAACCGCCTGGCACATCCCCGTAGGCCCCTTGGAGAAGGAACCGGCCGAGGCAGCTGGGCTGACCCGAAGGTCCCCTGGCTTTGCGGCTCCGCCTTGCGGCAGGTGTGCTCCTTTCTTGGCCGTGCGGCTCGAGATGATGACAACAAGTAGGTCGTCGCCCGACAGGACTTCCTTGAGTCAGGCGAGGGGTGAAGTTGCGCCTGGCCCGACATGACTAGGCCGGCGCTCGCAGTTCGCGAACGCCGGCCCGGTACGAAGCTGCCTGCTGCTGCTACTTGATGAGGTCAAAGATCTTGAAGATCGGCATGTAGAGGGCGACGATCATGGAGCCGACGATCGCGCCGAGGAAGGCAATCATCACCGGTTCCAGCAGCGCGGTCAGGGACTCCGTCGTCGAATCGACTTCCTGGTCGTAGAACTCGGCGATCTTGTGCAGCATGGTGTCCAGTGCGCCGGTCTCCTCCCCCACCGCCATCATCTGCACCACCATCGGCGGGAAGACCGGATGGTCGAGCAGCGGCCTGGCGAGGGACTCGCCGGTGCGGACGCTCTCCTGCACGGCTCGGGTGGCACGTTCCAGGACGATGTTGCCGGTCGTTTCGGCGACGATGTCCAAGCTTTGCAGGATCGGCACACCGGACTGCATCATCGTGCCGAGATTGCGGGCGAACCGGGTCAGCGCAATCTTGCGGAACAGGTCACCGAACACCGGCAGCTTGAGCTTGAGCGGGTCCACTACGGCCCGGACCTCGGGCTTGCGCTTCACCTTCTTCCACACCGACAGGCCGACGAAGATGAGCACGACCAGCGGGACGACCCCGACCTTCAGGCCGCTGGACAGGGCCACCAGGATGCGCGTCGGAGCGGGCAGCTGGCCACCCAGCGTCTTGAACAGGCCGACGAACGTCGGCACGATGAACAGCAGCATCCCGATCACGGCGACGACGGCGATGCACAGCACCACGATGGGATAGGTCATGGCGGACTTCACCTTGCCGCGCAGCTTCACCTCCGCCTCGTAGTTGTTCGCGATCTGGAGCATGACGGAGTCCAGGAATCCGCCGATCTCGCCGGCCTTGCACATGTTCACCATGAGCGGCGGAAACGCCTCGGGGTGCTTGGCCATGCCGGAGGACAGGGAGTTGCCGGTCTCGATGTCGTTGCGGACCTCTCCGAGGATGCGGGCGAGCTCCTTGTTCTCCGTCTGGTCGGTAAGAATGCTCAGTGCCCGCAGCAGGGACAGCCCGCTGTTGACCATCGTGGCGAACTGACGGGCGAAGATGGACAGGTCTTTAAGGGTGACCTTCTTCTTGCCGAAGGACCCGAACGAGATCTCCTTCGACATCCCGCCCCCGCCCCCGACCTGGCTGATGCTGATGGGGGCGTAGCCCATCGACTTAAGCTTGGTGGCGACTTGGGCCTGGGACTCGGCCTCCAGCGTGCCGCTCTTGATGCTCCCTCTGAGGTCGCGGACCTTGTAGTCAAACTTCGTCGCGGTGGCCATCCCGCGTGCTCAGGCCCGGCCGGCGAGGCGCTGGAAGTCCTCGACGTGGTGACACTTCTCGAAGGCCGCGTCGTAGGTGATCCTGCCCTTCTTGACCAGCTCAGCGAGGTGCTGGTCCATCGTGGCCATGCCGTGCTTGGCCCCGGCCTGCATGGCGGAGTAGATCTGGTGGGTCTTGCCCTCACGGATCAGGTTGCGGATGGCCGGCGTCGCTGTCAGCACCTCGGTCGCGACGACCCGGCCCTTGCCGTCGGCGGTTTTGATGAGCTGCTGGCAGACAACCCCCTGCAGCGCGCTGGCGAGCTGGACCCGTACCTGCTGCTGCTGCGAGGGCGGAAACACGTCGATGACGCGGTCGATGGTCTGCGCAGCGTCCTGGGTGTGCAGGGTCGCCATCACGAGGTGGCCGGTTTCCGCCGCGGTCAGGGCGATCTCGATGGTCTCGAGGTCACGCATCTCGCCGACCAGGATGATGTCCGGGTCCTGGCGCAGCACGTGCTTGAGCGCGTTCTTGAAGGTGTGGGTGTCCTCCCCCACCTCGCGCTGGTTGATGAGACAGCCCTTGTGCTGGTGCAGGAACTCGATCGGGTCCTCGACGGTCATGATGTGGTCCCGGCGCTGCCGGTTCGCGAGGTCGACGACCGCGGCCAGCGTCGTGGACTTGCCCGAGCCGGTTGGGCCTGTCACGAGCACGAAGCCACGCGGCAGCATCGCGAAGTTCGCCACCGCCGGCGGTACGCCGAGGGCCTCGAGCGGCTTGATCTCGTACGGGATCAGACGGAACGCCGCCCCGACCGAGTCGCGCTGGCGGTACATGTTCACCCGGAAACGCGCCATGCCCGGCAGGCTGTAGGCGAAGTCGAGCTCGAGTACCTCCTCGAACCTCTCGCGCTGCTTCTGCGTGAGGATCGCGTACAGCGTCTTCAGGATCACCTGCGGCGTCAGGACCGGGAAGTCCTCGACCGGCTCGAGATGGCCGTGCATGCGCACCGTCGGCGGGGCACCGACCGTCAGGTGCAGGTCGGAGCAGCCACGTTCGAGCACCTGCAGCAGCAGGTCGGCCAGCAGGGTGCTGTCCTCGGAGTTGTCCTCGGCGCCCAGCCGTACCGCCGCTCCGGACTCCTTGTCGGGTGCCTCAAGCGTCCTGTCGACGCGGGTGTTCGTCGGCTGCTCGGGCACCAGCGCACCAGGTGCTGCAGACGCGGCGACCGGGACGTGCACGACAGCTGGGGCGACGGCTGCGGGCGCGTCGCAGGACATTGGGATGCGGGTGACGGGAGCCGGCGCGTACGACGAAACGGCAGACGAGGCGTACGCCGTCGCCTCGGGCAGGGCCGCGACAGGTGCAGCCACATGCGGGGCCGCGTAGAGCGGGCTGGCGACCGATGGTGCGGGTGCAACCACGGGAGGGGGGGCCATGGGCGCGGCAGGTGCCATCGAGGGGGGAGCGAGGGGAGGTGCCGCTACCGGCGGAGGTGCCGCTACCGGGGGAGGTGCCGCTACCGGGGGAGGTGCCGCTATCGGCGGAGGTGCCGCTACCGGGGGGGCCGCCACGGGGATCGGCGTCCCAAAGTACCCGTCAAGCCCCGACGGTGCCTGGTGCGCGTCCACGTGTCCTCCTCGAAGACCCGCTTGTACGGGTCCTCGGGGGCATCGACCGGCTGCCCGACCTCCTTGAGCCGCGCCGATGCGCGGGCGCGGCTCGACGCCGTTGCGGCTGGGCAGCCCGGGGCCTACTCATTCCACAGCTCCTTCCACAACAGGGGCGCGATCTTGACGGTAAGACGGAGTGATCGGCGTGTCGCGCACCACAGCGTCAAGATCGCAACAGGTGGGAGCAGCCGGGAACCGGGGGACCGGGGGCGGCGGGGAACCGGGGGGCGGTGGATCGACCGCTGAAGCTGTGAGCGGGTCAGACCACGACGCGCAGGATCTCCTCGATCGAGGTGTGGCCGGCCTTGACCTTCGTCAGCCCGTCGTTGCGCAAAGTGATCATGCCCTGCTCCAACGCCACCTTGCTGATGGTCAACGCGGAGGCGTGCTCGACCGCGAGCCGCTCGATCTCCTCCGAGACGGCCATCACCTCGTGCAGCGCCAGCCGCCCCTTGTACCCGGTCTTGGAGCACGCCGAGCAGCCGATCGGCCGGTACAGCGTCGGCAGCGGTTCGTCGGCGCCCCAGGGAAAGCGCGCGTCAACCAGGAGCTCGCGGCTCGGCGTGTACGCCTCCTTGCACTTCGGGCACAGCCGCCGGGCGAGGCGCTGCGCGAGCACGCAGTCAAGCGCCGAACCGACCAGGAAGGGCTCGATGCCCATCTCGGTCAGCCGGGTGATGGCCGAGGGCGCATCGTTGGTGTGCAGGGTCGACAGCACGAGGTGGCCGGTGAGGGCTGCCTCGACCGCGATCTGCGCCGTCTCATGGTCCCGGATCTCACCGAGCAGCACGATGTCGGGGTCCGAGCGCAGGATCGACCGCAGCGCGGCCGCGAAGGTCAGCCCGGCCTTGACGTTGGTCTGCACCTGGTTGATGCCGGGCAGCCGGTACTCGACCGGGTCCTCGACCGTGATGACGTTGACCTCGGGCTTGCTGACGATGTTGAGCGTCGCGTACAGGGTGGTCGACTTCCCCGAGCCCGTCGGCCCCGTGACGAGGATCATCCCGTACGGCTTGGCGAAGCTCTTGGAGAAGACGCCGTAGTTCTCCTGGCCGAAGCCGAGGTCAGCCAGGCTCAGCAGGGCGGTCGAGTTGTCCAGGATCCGCATGACGATCTTCTCGCCCCACACGGTGGGCAGCGTCGCGACCCGCAGGTCGATCTTCTTGCCGTTGGCATTCACCGACAGCCGGCCGTCCTGCGGGATCCGGCGCTCGGCGATGTTGATGTCGGCCATGATCTTCAGCCGGCTGGTGACGCCCGAGGTGATGCTCTTGGGCGAGCGCATCACCTCGTGCAGGACGCCGTCGATGCGGAAGCGCACCCGCAGGTCGCGCTCGGCCGGTTCGATGTGGATGTCGCTGGCCCGGTCCTGGATCGCCTGGCTGATGAGCAGGTTGACGAACTTCACGATCGGCGCGTCCTCGACGATCTCCTTGACCCTGCCGAGGTCGTCGTCGTCGTCCCGGCCGGCCTCCATAGCGATCGTCAGGTCGTCGAGCTCGGCGTCGCCGCGGTGGTAGCGGTTGATCGCCGCCAGCACGTCCGGCTTGGTGGCCACGACAGGCCGGATCTCCATGCCGGCCATGGAGCGCATGTCATCCAATGCGAACACGTTCGCCGGGTCCGCCATCGCCACGACGAGCTTGCCCTCGTCGTACCCGATGGGCAGGGCCGTGTGCCGGCGGCAGACCGAGTCGGGCACCCGCGACACCGCCGAACCGTCGACCGGGTAGTCCGACAGGTCGACGAACCGCATGCCGATCTGCTCCGCGAGGGAGGCCACCAGCTGGCCCTCGGTGAGAATCTGCAGGCGACGAGCACCCGACCGAGAGCGCGACCGAGCCGGCGCTGCTCCTCAAGAGCGACCTGGAGCTGTACGGGGGTGACGAGCCCGCCCTCGAGCAGGACGTCACCGAGCTGCTTCACGGTCTGCCGTCAGCGCTGGGCGCCTGCGTCGAGCTCACACCAGGTCATCGGTCCGCCAGCGGTGGACTTGACCCGTCCGGAGCCGGGCCTGTCTTCTGGGGTGCCACCCGGCTGGCCTTTCTTGAGCGTGCGGCCGGGGCCGATTGCACGATCGCAGCAGACACGTTCCTACGCGGGCAGACAGGGTCCTACGAGGGCAGACGGGCTCTTGCGCGGGCAGACACGTTCCTGCGCGGGCAGACGGGCTCGGTACGGGAGGGGCGCCCTTGCGCGGAACAGGTTCCGGGACGTGGCCGCTCCGAAGCGGACCTGTCTTCTGGCGTGCCGCCCGGGCAGCATCTGCTGAGCGTGCGGCTCAGGCGCATCGCTGCATCGCAGCAGACACGTTCATACGGGAGCAGACACGTGCCCTACGCCGAGCGGGAGGGCTCAGCTGGCGAGCGGGAGGGCCCAGGCCGCAGGCGCCGCGGTACCGGCGCGGGTGGCACGCGGTACGCGCGGGAGGCCGCAGCACCGGCGCGGGTGGCCGCGGTACCTGCTCGGGCCGCCGCGGTGCCGGCGCGGGGCCCGGGACGGTCAGTGGCGTTCGGTCAGGGTGCGAGCGAGCCGTCCGAGCGCACGGGCCTGGGTGGAGTCGGGCGGGAGACGGGTCGTACTGCCATCGCGGAGACCTAGCGAGACGCTCGACGTCGGAGCAGGGACATCCGGCGGAACTGGGGTGGCGTGGCCGGTGCCGAAGCGCGGGACCGGCGGCCGCTGCCCGACCGAGGACGAACGCGGACCGGGAATGGCCGACGGGCGCGCGACCCGCTGCGGCGCAGGCCGGTTCATGGCTGCCGCCGGCACGGGAGGCCCGGGTACCGCGGGCGGGGGCGCGGGCGCGGGCACGGGAGGCGCAGAAGCGGACGCGGAGACCGAAGACGCGGGGACCGAAGGTGCGGGCACGGGAGCCGAGGCCGGGGTGGCGAGCAGGCCGTAGGAAGACGGGCGGACCGGGGGCGCCTCCGTCAGCGTCGGCAGCCCTGCTGCGACGCGCTCGTGCCGACCGACGGCGCGGCGGCGAAAGGTCCACACGGCTAAGCCCTCGCCGGTTCGGAGACGTCGTCGAGGGAGCCCACGGCGCCGTACAGCACGGCCAGCAGGACGGCCTTGACTGACCCGAGGATCTCCCACATGAAGTCGAAGCCCTCCTGCCCGGGCGTACCGAACAGGTAGGGCACCAGGTCGCGGTCAAGGGTGATGCGTCCATCGCCACGGTCGTCGCGGCCTTGCGCGACCGCGTGTCGTCGGTGATGTCCTGCTCGGCCGACAGGACAGTGGTCTCACTGATCGTGCGGATCAGGGTCGTCTTGCCGGCCGAGAACGAACCCGTCACGAAGATCTTCACCGCCGTGCCGCCGTGCCTTCGCCGGCCGGGCGTCCGGGTGGTCTCGAGGGTCATCCGGTCAGAGCCCCCGAACGCCCACCATGAGCCGCAGCAGCAAGGCCTTGTTCAGATGAGGATCGATGTCGATTTGCGGTGACGCCTGACTGGGCACCAGGGCCAGCGGTTCGGGCGCGAGTGCGTGCGCACCACGGAAACCACCGACAGCCGAGCCCGACCCCGACGGCCTCGGATGGCCCCGCAGAGCGCAACGACACAACGGCACCCATCCCGGCCCCTGCCTCAGTGGGTGATGCCCCCAACCGGTGATCAGGTTCCCGTGGAAGGGGCGGAAGGAGCGGGAGCAGCCGACCCTCGAACGCGGCGAGCAGCTGCTGCCGCCGTGCCACGGCGCTTCCGCCGGAGTCGTCGGCGGCCAGCAGTCCACGCTCGACGAGGCCGGCCAGGACGCCGACCACGACGTACTCACCGCGACCGGACAGTGCGACGAGCTCCGACACCGGGCGTACGCCGTCGACGAGCGACAGCAGCGCCCACTCCTGCCGGGTCGCGGACGTCTCGCCGCTCGGGCAGGGCGCCAACGACAGGACCGTCGCCGGCGACGGTACGACCGCGGTCACCGCGGACCAGGACTCCAGCCGCCGGCGAGCTTCCGCGATGACCTGTTCGACCGGCAGGCTCAGGCCGAGCTCGTCCGGGTCGAGTTCTTCGGTAGTGAAGGCGAAGTCACCGTCGAGCCAGCGCAAGAGGTCGAAGACCGCGTCGGTGGCCTGCTCGGCGGCGACCTCGCGCACCAGCGCCTCGTCCAGTGCGCCCGCGTCCACAAGGGCGCGGCCAAGACCGAGGGACGGCTCGCCGACGCACTTCTCGATCGCGAGCCCCAACGCGGCGTCGTCGACGAGCCCGGCTCCGACCAACCGTCGGCCCAGCGCCTGTCGGCCGACATCGGAGCGCGCGCCGCACACGGCGCCCTCGCGCAGGTGCACCGCACCGTGCGCGTCCCCCCGGCGCAGGTGCAGCGCGCCGGTCTTGTTCGTCGTGCTTAGCAGCCGCAAGATGTCCGCCAGTCCGAACCCGTCCAGCGTCCCCTCGAGCCTCACGACGCGAACCGTCGCCGTCGCACGCCGCTGGGCCTAGGACCAGGGGGCGCTGTCGGGCAGCACCGTCTGGGGTGGCACCGATCCCGACGGCGCGTACGCCCCCCAGCTCGGCAGCGTGGCCGGTGTGCTTTGGCGCGGGAACGGCGGCAGCGCGGCCACCGCGGCCAGCAGCGGCTCCGACGGCGGCAGCACGGACGCCATGGGCAAACCGTCGAAGGAGACCACCGCGGCCGCTTCGAGCTGCGGCGTCGCGGCGAGCAGAGCGTGGATCGCCTGATCGGGCTGCTGCGAACGGCTCGCCCGGTGCAGATCGGACATGCCCTGGTCCTTTCCGACGCTGGCCGCACGGTCGGCGCTGCTGTCCCCATCGGCGGAGGGTGCGCAGGGCTTGAGCCTCACCCGCGGCTGGTCAGCGCCTCCCGCATGGCGTCCAGTGGCGCCGCGCGCCCGGTCATCAGCTCGACCTGCGCGGCGGCCTGGTGCAGGAGCATCGAGCTCCCCGGTACGACTGTTGCGCCCGCCGCCAGGTGTGCGGCCGCCAGCGGCGTTGGCCAAGGCGCGTACACGACGTCGAGCAGCACCGGGGGATGTCGCCCGACGGTCAGCGGCAGCGCAGCACCGGCGGGCGTCGTGCTGATGACGACGTCGGCCTCGAGCCCGGCGGCGAGGTCCAGCACGTCCACGGTCAGCGGCAGCCCCAGCCGCTCGGCCAGCTCCAGCAGAGGCGCCGCCTTCGCCGGCGACCGGGCCAGGACCCGCACCTCACCGGCGCCCAGCTCGGACAGGGCAACGACCGCGCTGGCCGCCGTCGCACCGGCACCGAGTACGACGGCCCGCGCGGGGCAACCGACCCCGACCTCGACGAGCGCGGCCACCATGCCGGCCACGTCGGTGTTCTCGCCGTGCCGGCCGTCCCGGAGCAGGACCGTGTTGGCCGCCCCGGTCAGCTCCACCAGCGGCGAGCGGGAGCCCAGCAGCGGCAGCACGGTCTGCTTGAGCGGCATCGTCAGCGACAGCCCGACCCACTGTTGGTCCAGCCCGTCGAGGAAGCCGGGCAGGTCGGTCGCGCCCACCTCGACGGCGTCGTACCGCCAGGGCAGGTCCAGGGCCGTGTAGGCGGCGCGATGGAGCAACGGCGAGAGCGAGTGGGCGATCGGCGAGCCGAGGACCGCGGCTCGCACCTAGTAGACGCCGTCCCGCTGCGCCTTGGCCTTCGCCGCCAGGAACTGCGGGTAGGACGCGGTGAACAGCGAGTGGCCCTGCTTGTCGATGGTGATGAAGAAGACGTAGTTGCCGACGGCAGGGTGCAGCG
>JAABUX010007398.1_pt1 | contig 12914 bp, 11 predicted proteins | sample 5561851 | NCBI WGS metagenome assembly JAABUX01 (sample SAMN10711883, study PRJNA513361) | rock metagenome | isolation source: Antarctica rocks | place: Antarctica: Victoria Land, Richard Nunatak red sandstone | collected 2016-01-03 | reverse complement strand
CAGACCAGCCGCCTGGAATCGCTGTTGGCTTCGCACCCCCTCCGCCCCCGGCCGTCAGTAAAGCGGAATGAGGGGCGGAATGAGGGGATGCTTGAGCATCCGCCCTTGAATGTGAGTTCATGAACTCTATGACTTGGCCAACTTCATGTTCTTGAGGCTCATGGACGCTCCTCCAATGAACGCGATCGATCCTTCAGGCGGCAACTTTGCCGACTCTTGCGGCGCATGCCCGGTGTAACTCGAGCACCAGAACGTCGATGCCGCTCATCGCTTCGCCATAGACTGCGGGCTGGATATCCCATTGGACATTCATCCCATCCCTGAAGCACCCGTCATGGCTGGTCTCCAGCAGGACGATACCGTCAAGTTTCAGAATGCCCGCGAGCCGCACAACGAACCGGCCTACAGCCTCGGTCGGCCCATCTTCGATAAGAAGGCGATCCAGCCCACGCTTGATCGCGGCGATCGAGGGGCCGTACAGCTCGACGTCACGGGCGGTGAAGATGCTGCCCTGTTCGGGCTGATACCCCCACCGCCACGCGTAGCACTCGTCGCGACGATCATCGATCTGGCACTGGAACCGGAAACGGTCGAGCCGCAGGACTTTGCGGCCGTCATCACCGCAACCGAGTATGCGGTAGCCGGCATAGCGCCGATGTGGCCAATCCGGGGTCTCGCGCATGGCGAGGGCATCGAAATGCGCGTAGGCATTGCCGCCGCTGCTCGGGCTGAGCCAGGGACGGATGACGAGCACGTTCCGATGCTCGCTGATCTTCGGCATGACCGTGTTTCCTTTGATTTCACCGGACCCGGTCCGGCTGGTGAAGACTGTGTCGGGGAAGCAGCTGCGGTTACGGAATGGCCGCTGCATCGAGTGCCTTGCGAGCGCGCAACCGCCATTGCGCGAACCAGTCCAGCAAATCCGCGCCCGAAATCGAGCAGTCCTCGTCCTCCGGACCATCGAACTGTTCGCTCCATGCCTCTGTCGCCTCGATCAGCATCTCCGCCATCAGCTTGCTGGCGGCAAACAAGGCGGCGTTGGCCTGTGCTTCGGCCTGGTTCTCAGGGGTGGGGCCGATCGGGTGCGCCCTGCCCACCCATTGTTCAGTCCCTTGGACCTGGACACCCCATGTACGGAGGATGCTGCCATCGTGCATGGTCTGGATTGTCGGCACCAACTTCCAATTGCCGGCAGTCGGATTACCCGGCCGGCTCATGGCTGCACCGTGGCGATCAGCCGATGCTGTGGAACCGTGGAAGCCTCTTCGGTCAGAAAGCCAGGTGCTGCGAGCAGAGCATAGGCAAAGACCGCCAGCAGGACGCTCCCTGCCAGGACTTTCATGTATTGCATTGTGGTCATTCTGATTACGCTCCTGATGACGTTTTTTTTGCGAAGACCTCATCCGGCAGGCGCTGCGGTGTAGGCGGGGCAAGGGCGCTTTTAGCGGGCCGCAGGCCGAACCCTTGCGGCGACTAGACCGACAGTGCCAGCCCTCCTTTCATTCCCGAGTTTTTTCGCTTTCCTCCCGGTTCTGGTTATTTCGAATCAACCCTCAGCCCCGCGAAAACTGCCGTGACAGCTCTAAACTATCCAGCTCTGCCAGCGCCCGGGCACCGATGCCGACAGCAGGTAGCGATCCTTTAGCTTGATCGTGCAGCCATCCAATGACGCGGTTCTCCGTTGGGATGTCGTCGATGAAGCAGGACGGTCGGGTGAAGCCGCGACGATACTCGACGTGGGTGATGCTGACGCGCAGCATGCCGCGGGTCAGCGCAACATACGCGAGCCGTCGTTCTTCATCGTGATCTCCATAGTTACTCGGAAACGACAAGGCATCCCATCCGGGCAGGAACACATGTGGGAATTCCAGACCCTTGCCCTTGTGCAGCGTCATCAGCTGTACGCGACCGTCCGTGGCCTCACCCGGCGCCGCACTTGCGAGCGCCGCGTGATCGAGCAGTTCCGACGCGTTGTGGAAGCCACCAGCCAGGGTCACGAGTTCCTGTAGGTTCTCCAGCCTGTCCTCCGTTTCTTCGGCCCGGCTGTCGCGCAACATCGCCCGATAACCGGTCCGGTCGAGCAGCAGTGACAGCTGATCTGCGAGTGATCCTGAGTTGCTGGGTGCCGCCGATCGCACTGCCTCCACGAAAGCCAAGGCCGCTGCCTTGGCTTTCGGCGGCAGCTTGGCGGTTTCCACCGCGCGCAAGAGCGAGACGTCGTGTAACGCCGCCTCGTCCTGGATTTCGGCGAGCGCTTTGGGCCCAAGGCCACGCGCAGGGATGTTGCATACGCGCCGGAAGGCCTCATCGGACTGAAAGTCATCGGGACGTGCCGCCAGCCGCAGCAGCGCCAGGGCATCTTTGATCTCGCCGCGCTGGTAGAAGCCGACATCTCCCACGAGAACATACGGCACATGGCCGCGCATCATTGATTCCTCGATCTGCCTGGACATGTGGTTCGAGCGGTACATCACCGCCATATCCTCCCAGGCGACGCCGCCTCCGCCGCGGCGTTTGATCTCGGCGACAAGACCGGCGGCCTCGCCCTCGGGGTTGTGAAAGCCGACGATCTCGATCGGCTCGCCGAGCGCCTTGATCGTACGCAAGGTCTTGCCCAGGCGCTTTTTGTCCTGGGCGATGACGGCATTGGCAGCGGAAAGAATATGGCCAGTCGATCGAAAATTATCCTCGAGACAGACCTGGCGTGCCTGTGGAAAGTCATGTACAAAACGACGAATATACGTTATATCGGCGCCCCGGAAAGAATAGACACTCTGGTCATCATCGCCAACTACGAAGATCTCGCCGTGGTTAGCTGCCAATAGTCTTAGCCAGGCATATTGGACATAGCAAATGTCCTGATACTCGTCGGCAAGGATACAATCGAACCGCTCGGCCCATCGCCGGCGGTAAAGTTCGTCGCGCTGCATCGCCTTGGTCGGCCATAGCAGAAGGTCTCCGAAATCCGCCGCGTTGGCCTCTCGGAGCCGGCGCTGATACTCGAGATAGACACGCGCGGCCATCCGCATGCCATCCGGGTCGATCGTGCCGTGCGCCGCTTGCGACTGAGCGATCATCGCCTCTACACGCCCGGGTGCTTCGTCCGGTGTGATCAGGTTGTCCTTGAAGGTGGCGATGCGCTTGCAGATCTGCTTGAGCGGGTCAGGCCCCTCCCCGGCACCGGCAGGATTGATGTTCATCGCCTTCAAGGTGCGCTTGACCAGCCGCTTGCTGTCGTCGGCATCGAGGATATCGAAGCCCGGCCGCAGCGTTGCCACCTCGGGTTCGAGGCGAAGCTGCCTTGCGCCAAGCCCGTGGAATGTTCCGCACCAGGACGGAACCGCCTGACCCGTCAGCAGGTTGCGGATCCGCCCCGTCATCTCCTTCGCTGCTTTGTTAGTGAACGTGACCGCGAGGATGCGCGAGGCCGGCACACCGCGCGCCACGATCCGCCAGGCGACGCCTGCGGTGAGCGTGCGCGTCTTTCCGGTGCCCGCCCCGGCCAGGACCAGCACGGCGCCTTGCAGGGTCGCAGCTTCGCGCTGCGCCGGGGTCAATCCGTCAAGGAGAGTGCTGCCCGTATCGGACTGGACTCCCGTCGTGACGGTCCGCTCCGGCGGTACGGTGAGGCTATTGTATTTCAACATGGCAGTTGTATCCGTGACAGACGAGAAGCTCCTCGTCGGTGGTGAAGATCCGGAAGCAAGTGTCGACGAGCCACTGGCCGTCGTCGTCGCGCTCGCCATCGACGACGACGCCCTCGACATGTTGTGAACCGTCATGCGCCTCCGCATAGACGAACGTGTCGGACAAGCTGCTGCCGGTTGGTGCTACGCACCTATGGCGCGTGCGCTCGGGCAAGTGGGAGAAGGCTGCGGCCAGCCTACGGATCGTCCGCTCGTGCTCGACAGCAGCATCGAGGTCGGCAGGCCGGTCGATGATGTCTTCGGCGCGCGTCAGCTCGCGATGCTTGGCCAGGAACAATCCGGCCGCGAGCTTTGCCGGCCACGGCTCCCACGGTTGCAGACCATCCAACTGCGGGAGAGGGTCGGTTGTGATCGGCTCGAGCCGGATGTTCAGGATGTCGCGTATATCTGTACGCGCCCAGCCAGCCACATGAAGCGCCTCGGAGGCTGCAGCCAGCCGATCGGCCCGCTTGTGCAGGACGAGATCGTCGCCCTTCCACGATGGCAGCTGATAGCGGATCTCGATCGCCTCGCGCAGCCGCCAATCCAGCGCCGCGAAATCATCGCCGAGATGGGGTTTGACCGGCGAGATCGGATCGAAGCTGAGCAGCCCCTCCGAGCCGTCATGCAGCAGCTCGCGCAAGGCTTCTCCCGGGCTGAGTGGTTGGTGCGGTTGCATCTGCTGGCGCAGCAGCAGCACCAACAAGCTGTGCTGGGCGACGGAAAGCGGCAGCTCCCAGCGTGAGTGACCGCCCCATCGATAGGTCCGAGACAGGCCGATGGCCAGGTCGCGGTCCTCCCACTGGTCCGGGTGCGGGGCGAGGAGGTTCAGACGCTTGCCGGACTTGAGCAGCACCCAGGCGCGATCGGGCTTCATGACCCCCTCCCCCGTTTCAGTGCGTCGTTCCAGTCGATGATGCCGTCCGGTGGCGCGAGGCGTTCCGAGCGGATGCCTGCCGCCCGCGCCATCCCGGCGAGGCGCGTGGCGTAGCCATCGCCAGCGCTATCGTTGTCGGTCGCCGCAACCAGCACGCCATCCGGCATGACCGAGAGCGCACGGAGCTGTAGTTCCAGCGCCGTGATCGTGCCTGGCCCCATGCCGCCCGCGGTCGCGACGTAGAGGGTGTCGGCACGCAGACGTTCGACGGCGGCGACGCTCATGGCGTCGATCGGCGCTTCGGCCACCACGAGACGACGCACCGGGACGCTGCTGGTCTTCAACCTGCCCGGCAGTCGGAACAAGGTCTTGTTCCCCCCCGGACTGAAGCCCCGGTAATCGGGACCACGCATCTCGATCCCGGTCAGGGTGGCCTCATGGTCACGGTGCGCGAACCAGGCACTGGCATAGGGGCCTTCGCGCAGGGCGTCGGCGTAGACGGCCGCCAGGACGATCGGTGGCGGAAGGCGCCGCTGCTCCGTCAGGTAGCGCCAGGTGGGCGATCCGCGGGCCGGGCGCCTTCGGCTGTCCCATTTCACGTCGAACGGCACGACGGGTCCGACCTTGGCCTGGCATGCCTCGTGGATGGGATAGGACGGGCTCAGGCCGATGAATGGCCGCAGCAGCTTGCGGACCTCGCCGAAGTTCAGGCCGGGATTCAGATATTGCACCAGGCCGAAGACGTCGCCTTTTGCCGTGCTTCCCGGATCCCACCATCCCCGTCCCTCGTGGGTGACCAGCAGGATCTCGCTCTCGGCGCGCCGGTACTTCAGGCAATGGCGGGTGCTCTGCTTCTCATCCAGCTGCCACGGTGGCGGGTGCCGCTCCAGCAACACGGCACAACTGACCCCAGCCCGCATCTGTTCGAGCTCAGCGTCATGACTGCTCATCGTCCACACTCCTGTTCTTGGAATGCAGCCCGACGATCGCGTGCCGCGGGCGGGACAAGGGCGCCTGCACAGCAGGCGGGAGCCCTGGCGACGCACCCTTGTGGCGCCCACGGCGAAAGCGATAGCGGCATCTACGGTCTCACATTTGCCGATCCTCACCTCAGCGTCGGTGTCGTAGGAGCGAACGGCACCGGCTGAATTCCAGCGTCTCTGGGTCATTCTCGTTCGCTCCAACCCGGGCAAGGCTGGAGCAGACCGACCGGAGATGATGATGCTGAGAGTGACCCGACGCGGAGACGTGCAGGACGTGCGGGAGCTATCTGCGCAGGAAGACCGCGCGGTGCGCCGAGCGTTCGGCCGCTTCCCGGAACCCGATGCGAGAACGGCGGGCGCTGCCGTCATACGGCGGTATCAGCGCCTTGGAGCGGGCTGCTGGGTCCTGTGCGACTGTCTTGGTGCCGTCAGCCGGCCACCCGCCCTGGTCCCGGTCTCAGAGACCCACATCCGGCGGCACTATGATCCGCCATGGCCGGCGCATGATCCGGATTGCGACTTCCATCGCGACGCCGCCGAACAACGCGCCATCACCCGAAGCTATGTTCGGCTTCCGGCTGGCAAAGCCCTCTCGCTGCTGAGTCGCCTGAATGAGGATACTGGAGCCCGAGGCCCACGCCTGACCACTCGCAGCTATGGGCGGCAACGTGGCGCACTGGCAACCTTGCTCATGCAGTTGATCGAGAACGCGGGCTTGAACCGCATTGCGGCCACGGGTCAGGTCGCTCCGGTCAGCGACCAGTACAAGGTTCTGCGCGCCGCCGCCCGGGGGATCAAAATCGACGAAGGCGTCAGGCTCTCATCCTTCCTCTGCACCTTTCTTCCAGCACTGCCAGAGTTCATGGTCCGCCTGGATCAAACGTCAGCAGCCCAGTTCACCAAATCAGGTCGGCCGCATGGGGTGTTGATCACGGTCGTCGCGGATGCCTCCGTTGGATCTCTGCGGCCACTCCATGGCGATCCTGTTCCAGTCCGCGGCGAGATCAGCATCTTCGGCGAACGCGAAGGTCATAGCCGGAACAGCGTCGATGAGCGTCGCGCCCGATCGCCCTACCTGGCGATCTGCGTGATCGGGCGTCCGGCGGCGAACAGGCCGGTCGTGATGTTGAAGGCCTATCTCCACCCCTGCCTTTCCGCGGGGCATCTGATGCCCGTGGACAGCAATCTTGAACGACAGACGTTCCAGCTGCTGGCTCGGCTGCGGAGCTGGCTCGCGCAGAAGAAGGGCATCGGGCTTGCGGTGACGAAGCCATTATTCGACATCTCCGCCAGGGCCGGGCGGACGGGCGTCGACACCGATCCGGACGAAGTTCGAGAGCCGTGCATCCCTGACTTCCTGCTGGAGGCAGATCGCGTGCCGCGAGGCGGCAGATCTTCGGTCGTCGTCGAGTGCATGGGCTACGCCGATGAGCAATATCGAGAGAGAAAGCAGCGCACCCACGCGCTGATGAGCCTCGCAACCGGACACTCCCCTATAGTCGAACACGACTTTCATTTTCCGGTAGATCAAAGTCAGTCAGATCGTGATCGGCGTTTTTGGTTAAGCTGCCGATGGCAAATCACCGGATCGAACGACAAGAATCGCACCCATGCTGAAACCGAGCTGTAGTTCACCCATCAAACTGAGGTAACTCCCGAACAGGGGTTGGTATCACCGACCGGGAAGGTGAGTGGGGAGCAAACTACCCGACGCATCGTCTGGACCGTCGTACAGCAACACAGTGAGTTGATTACTGATTTTCAGGATAGCATCCCTCGCATCCTGGACCGTGCGGTTTAGCGCGTCTTCGGGCGTGTCCGCGTTGTGCATGAACTGTAGAGGGGATGCGACGCCGGGCGGCGGGTCCAGGTCAATCCAAGCGCTATAGCGGTGCACCGTCCATTCCCCGGAGATGTGACTTCCTCTCGTGCGCACATGTATCTCCGTGCGCCCATTATACACTTGATAGTGGTAGCCAAAGTTCTCCCATACATCAGCTTCCCACCCTGGTCCCATGCGTAAAGCCAATGCAGCGGCTTCTCGGGGGGCTCGATCGTATGCAGCGCGAGAGAGCACTTGAAGCCACACCAGGGTGAGCAGAAGACGTGACCGAGCGAGACGGGCGATTGATCTGGTCTGGCCATGTCGCCTCCTTCGATTGGGTTGGTAGTCTGTTCAGGCCCAATGGCGGGTTCCTAGTGACCTTGACTGCCGCGCTCATCCCTCTGCAAGAGATCCGCCCGGGAAGTCAGTCCGCTGCAGGCCTAAGACGGCATCTACCGGCCCCCAAATTGAACGGAAAGGAGTGATGTGAGCCACAAATCGAGCAGCGACAGCGAGCTGAGGTGAATTACGACCTGCGCACGCTTGCAGCTCAGGAGCGGATGCCAGTGCGGCGAAGCCGAAGGCGCTCGTGGATGAGGATGATCCAGAGAATTGACGGTAGGGGTACCATCTGCCCGAACCAATCAGGGTTTACCCAACGCCCGGACCTGGCTGATCGTCTTTGGGATCGGCGGCTTGGATGGCAGCAGGATGAAACCACCCTTAACCTGGGGTCGGTTGAGGATACGTGTAAAAAGTAGTCACGAGCTCTGCTCGAAGGGGAGCGGTTGGGGATCGAGCGGGCCTGGAAGGTCGGCCATGTCGAGGCCGTATTTGCCGAAGCGGAGAATGTGCCCACGAATATAGGGGCTGAGACAGGCGACCAGGGCGGGCGTCACAGGACGGCCGTCCATAGCCATGCTGGACAAGATCTCGCTTAGGTCCGCGACGTTAGACAGCATGATCGTGTTGGCGACCAGGCTGGCGTATTTGAGCTGCTTCTCCTGCTCGACGGGGTCGCCGCTTTTGATCACCGGGCCGCCGAAGGACACCCAATCAAGGAAGTCGTTGTAGGCCTCAATCTTGGTTGTTTCGGCGCGGATGACCTGGCGGACTTTGATGTTGGAGAAAAATCGCAAGAGAAACAGCGTGCGTTCAACGCGGCCGAGCTCTCGGAAGGCGTGATAGAGCAGGCTGCGGCGATTGAATGTGCCAAGCTTGCGCAGCAGCATCGACGGCATGACCCGCCCGGCCTGGATGGATAGCACGACCTGGATCATGTCCCGCGCGTGCGTGGCGATCAGATCCCAATCGATCTCGCCGGTGAACAGCGCGTCGATATGCTCGTAGCGGGTTCCCTTGGCTGGGCGATACAAGGTGACGTCGCCCAGGCCGCGCATGCGCGGCATCAGCTTGATGCCCATGAGCCGACACAGGCCGAATACCGGTTCGCTTTGGCCCTGTGTGTCGGCGTGTAGCGTGTCGGGCTGGATGGTGGAGCGGTTCTTCAGTAGCCCGTCCAGGATGTGGACCGCTTCCCAAACGCCGCAGGGAATGAAGCTGGTGAACAGCGCGATGTAGGTGTCTGCGATGTGGTGGTAGGCGATCCCGCCATAGCCGCCATAGCGGATGTGCCGAGCACCGAGCAGGTTGTTCTCGCGCAGCTTGACATGGGTGCCGTCGGCGATCGCCGCGCGACCGCGGCCTCAATAGAGTGGCAGTGGGAAGCGGGCATACTGGTTGATGACGTCGACCATCCCGGCTTCCAGCTTGTCGGCGTTGATGTGCTGGGCGTTGATCCGGCGCAGCGCTTGCGCCGTTGCGACCTCGGGAGCATGGCGGGCAGTCTGGCCCGGCCCGAGGTTGCAGCCGTAGCCGAACACGGTGAACAGATAGCGCGGAATGGCCTGTGCGAGCTTTGGGTCGGAGCCGGAGGGCGGCCCAAAATGGCGGGTATAACGGGACCAGTGTTCGGCGCGCTTGAGGATGTCGAGAAGGTGGCGTTCCTTCATGCGGATGCGGACTTCCTCTTCGAAGGCAGTCAGCCCGGCAGGCTGCTCCGTCGTTGCCAGTTGCTTGAGGTGCGGTGTCCCATCGGCATCGAGGCTGAACTCGGTGTTGGCCGGAAACCCAGCGTCGACCTCGGCCGACAGCGTTGTGAGTTCGGCCTTCAGCGCCGCGGCGAAGCCTTCGCCCCGTTCGGGAATGCCGAGGGCGGCGCAGTAGGCCGGTAGCCTTGCTTCGCACTCGGCCCAAGGCAGGAGCTGGGCTCGATAGTCGGCAAAGGTCTCGGCGCCAACGACGTAAATATCTCCAGTCTGCAGCGCGTCGGCCAGGTGAACGAAGACGCACACCTCCAACGCCCTTCTGTCGAGCGTGCCCGTCTTGGACTGGCGTTTGGCAACGAAGCTCTGCCAGCGCTGGGAGGCAAAGCCGAGATCGACGCCGCCCTGGACCTCGTCGCGTCGTGCGTGACGGTTCACGCTCACGATCTCCAGTGCGTCCAGGAGGCTGCGATCCTGCGTGGCGGACTGGATGTCCATCAGGTCGAGCAGCCGGAACAGCAGGACGCGATGCTTGGCGTGGATCGGCCAGAGCAGTGGCAAGTCGTTGCCGCGATGCCAGGCGGAGACGGTTTCGCACTGCTCCGCCAGGGCCGCGACCCCACCCTGCTTTGACAACAACGTCCGGACTTGGCGTCCGAAGGCGGCATCTGTGTCCTGCTCCTGCTCGGTTTCCAGCACCTGGCCGAAGATGCCGATCAGGGTTTCCTCCATGGCCCGGTGCTGGTCGTGCAGGGCCTCGAGCTGCTCTTTGGCCGCAGCCTGGGTCCGCCGAACGCGGCGCAGCAGCATCTCGATCAACTCGTCACAGCAGCGCATGCGGGCCTGGCGCAGCAGGGCGAGCAGCAACGTGTATCGTTTGCCTGGTTGGGCGATGTCGAAGAGGTCGCTCACCTCCAAGGCTGCGGCTTCGGCCGCAAACTGGCGCAACTTGGTGTGGGCGATGCCCTCCAGCAGCGGTTCGGGATCGATCAGGTTGACCAGCCAATCGAGGCGGTCGGTCCAGAGTCCGATCGTTTTGGGGCTTGCCGGGCCAGGTGTCTGCTTGAGGCGATTGAAACCGGTCGTGATGCTGTCGGGCGGCTTGACCAGGAGCGTCTCCAGCACTGTCGCGTGCTCAGGCGCAAACCGGGCCGCGATGCGATCGTACATCCTGCCATGGACTTCGGCACGAAGCCGGTTCACGAGCCGTTCGAGGGTGCTGAACGCCGGCAGATCGACGGCGGCAGTCTGCAAGGCCTCGACAGCCCGATTGATGAGATCGGCAGGGTCGCTCATGGTTTCGGCAGCGTCGTGGACGATGTCGGCAATCATCGCCTCCGCCGCCGCGCCGTAGTCTGTGACGGAAAGGTAGATCCGCACCGCAACCTGGTAGCGATACAGCGACTTGGTCAGGCGCACCTCGTCGGGCCATGCTGGCAGTTCGGCGACCCCAAGTTGCGCCGCCAAATGAGCCACGATCCCGGCATGGACCGTGTTCGGCGCCGGGAAGCATCCAAAATCCCGGCGCGTCTTCAGCAGCATCGCCAGCAGCAGGCGGCCGGTGCCGACCCGTGCGCTCGCGTAAACGAAAGCGAGATCGGTCTCCGTCAGGTCGTAGCGGGCGCCGAGCTCGTCCCGGGTCAACCGCGCACCCGGCCGCGGATAGGCCGTGCGGTCAATGGCGGTCATGCAAATGTCCGGAAAAGGGTGCGCCGACGGGGCCGAGGAAGCTATGATGTTTAAAGGGGATAGGAGGTAGCGGTCCGGTGTCCGCAAAGGAATATCATTCTGGACGCAGGCGCGCGCCGCCCAGGCTTCGCCAAGGCACCCGCACCGCCCTCTACCTGCGCGTCTCGACCGCCGAGCAGAAGCCGGACCTGCAGTATGACGGCCTGCGCGGGTATGCCGGGCGCGCCAGCCTTGATGTGGTCGAGGACTACTGCGACGTCGCCGTGTCGGGCCGCCGGGAGGGCCGGCCGCAGCTCAATGCCCTGATGGCGGCGGCCCGCAACCAGGAGATCGACTGCGTGCTGGTGTGGAAGTTCGACCGCTTCGCCCGCAGCACGCGCCACCTGCTCGTGGCGCTCGAGGAGTTCGACCACCTCGGCGTGCGCTTCGTCAGCGTGCAGGACCAGATCGATACCGACAGCCCGATGGGCCGGGCGATGTTCACCATCATCGGCGCCATGGCCGAGCTAGAATCTTCCCTCATCAGCGAGCGTGTCACTGCTGGGATGCGGGCCGCCGAAGCGCGCGGCAGACATCTCGGGCGGCCGGCCACCTCGCAGCGCATCGTCAGCGAGATCGAGGCGCTCGCCACGTCCACCGGCCTTAGCATCCGCGCCATCCAGAAGCAGATTGCCGGCCGGGTCAGCCGAGGCACCGTTGGCGAGATCACCAAACGCGCCAGGACCACGGGGACCTAGGTTCAGATGGACAAGGAATGCGTGTAGGGTCTTGAAGTGTCGGAACTGATCTCTTGTCCGAGTGGCCCAGGCTTAATGAGCGTCATGATTGTTGGCTATCTTTGACCCAAGATGCATTCGTCCATCTTCCGCACCTTCGCGATAGGTTAACACCGGCCGAGCAATCGCCCATGCGCATCACACGCGAGGCGCTCGCCACCCGCGACGAGCGCGCTCGCGCAGCGGGCTATCCGGCTGATTGGCGCCAGTCGGACCAGCAAATTGACCGGTCGTGGCGTAGCTTTCTCTCAAGCCGAGTTGGGGCAGGCGATCCTTGGGTCTTCGGCTACGGATCGCTCATGTGGGACCCGGGCTTTCATTACACAGAAATCAGGCTGGCCGAGATTGAAGGGTATCAGCGCCGATTCACGTTCAAGATCGAGGTTATCACCGGCTCGCCAGAACGTCCCGGGCTTGTGCTGTCACTTGAACAGCAACCAGGTCGTTGCAGGGGCTTGGCGTTTCGGATCGCGGCGGATTTGGTGGAGGCGGAATCGGAAATCCTATGGCGGCGGGAGATGATTCTATTCAGCTACTCCCCCAGGATGGTATCGGTGGCTACGCCGCAAGGCAGCATAAAGGCCCTTGTATTTGCCTCAGACAGGTCGCAGCCAAACTACATAGGCGAACTCCCAACGAAGGAGACAGCGGCAACCATCGCTCAGGGTGTGGGTATTAGAGGCGCTAACCGCACTTATGTCGAGAAACTGGCGATTGAACTCAAGGAACTTGAGCTAGAAGATCCGTACATCGGGCAACTACTGGAGCAGATTAACAACACCGACTCTAACCAAGCATAGCTGGGCGGCTTGCACGCAATCTACGACCGGGAGCAAACCCGTAAGCCTAAGCTGGCTCCCGCTGGATGAGACTATCTGCGCCGTCTGGCTCACACCGAGTGACCACTTTTTACACGTATCCCGAACCTACCCTATATAGTCCAGAGCCGCGTCGTTGATCGTGTAGTCGGCATGGCCGCCGCGAAGCAGGCTGAGAAAGTTGACACGGCTCTTGCTGCCCGTCGTGCCGAACC
>JAABUX010007395.1_pt1 | contig 12915 bp, 9 predicted proteins | sample 5561851 | NCBI WGS metagenome assembly JAABUX01 (sample SAMN10711883, study PRJNA513361) | rock metagenome | isolation source: Antarctica rocks | place: Antarctica: Victoria Land, Richard Nunatak red sandstone | collected 2016-01-03 | reverse complement strand
ACGTGCAGCTGCCCCTGGAAGTCCAGGGCGTCCCCAGAGCCGAGCGTGAGCGGAGGACGACCGACTTGCTGCGTCTGATGAACCTGGGCGACTTCGCCGCCTCGTACCCCTGGCAACTCTCCGGCGGCATGCAACAGCGCGTCTCCATCGCCCGCGCGCTCTCGTTCCGACCATCTATCCTGCTGATGGACGAGCCGTTCGGCGCGCTCGACGAAATGACGCGCGAGCGTCTCAACATAGAGTTGCTCACCATCTGGGCGGAGACAGGCACGACGATCATCTTCGTGACGCATAGCATTCCCGAGGCGGTTTTCCTCTCCGACCGCATCGTGGTCATGACCCCGCGCCCCGGCAAGGTCGAGCGCATTATCCCGGTCGATCTACCGCGCCCGCGCGCCGCCACGACCCGCGAGGACGAGCGGTTCTTCCATCTCGTGAGCGAGGTGCGCGCCTGCCTGCGCGAGGAGCACGCCCTATGAGCCGATCGCCCGTCGCGCTGTCTCCCACCGCGACGCCTTCGCGCGGAACCGGCGCGGCAAAACGCGCCGCGCGCGGCCCGTGGCTCTCCGCGCTGCGCGGCCAGATCCCGGTCGCCGCCATCGCGGTCGTGCTGTTGGCGCTCTGGTACGGCCTGGGGCTCTACAGCGACGTGCCCTTCGCACAAGAGACCCTGGGCAAAGGCGCCACCTTCGACCAGGTCTTGCGCACAGCCCTGACGCTGCCCAGTCCCTTCGTGCCGCTGCCGCACCAGGTGCTGGGCGACTTCTTTGGCGCGCTGGCCCAGCCGTTCGACTCGCCACGCGGCCTGTGGGTCCACCTCGAGGCGACTGGCTCCGAGGCCTTGCTCGGGCTCTGCTGCGGCGCGATTCTGGGCGTGCTGATCGCCACTATCTTCGTGCATAGCCGCCCGATCGAAAGCGCCTTTCTGCCCTTCGTCGTCGCGTCACAGACCGTGCCCGTGCTAGCCCTGGCGCCTATCGTGGTCAGCACCCTGGGCATCACGCTGACCGCCAAAGTCGTCGTAGCCACCTATCTGGCCTTTTTCGCCGTGGCCGTCAGCACACTCAAAGGCTTCAAGAGCGCCGACCCGCTGGCGCTCGAGTTGATGCGCTCCTACGCGGCCAATCGCTGGCAGGTCTACCGCACACTGCTGTTCCCCGTGGCCTTGCCCTATCTATTCGCCGGGCTCAAGATTGCCGCCACGGCCAGCCTCGTGGGGGCCATCGTGGCCGAACTGCCCTTCGGGTCGCGTACCGGCTTGGGAGCGCGGCTAATCGAGGCCACCAACTACAACGAAACGATCGCTTGGTGGTCGACGATGCTGGCCGGGGCCGTCCTCGGCATCGTCGCGTTCGCCGCGATCTCGCTGCTGGAACGACTGGTGGTGAAGCGCCGCCCCGCCGAGATGGGAGGGTAGAGGTAGCTATGAGCCCCAACCTCGCTGTGCGGGCGCGTCTGTGGCAGATCCTCCCGCCGCTGCTGGCCCTCGTGGTCATCGTGGTCCTATGGCAGAAGGCCGCGACCCTGTCACAACTCTCGCACCCCGCCGATATCTGGAGCGCCTTCGTGGCCGCGCACGACACGCTGCTCGACGACGCCGTGGCCACCTTCTGGGAAGAGGCCCTGCGCGGTTACCTGATCGGCTGCGGCCTGGCCTTCGTGGTCGCGGCGGTCTGCGTGCGCTTCCCTACGCTGCGGCGCGGTCTGGTCCCGTACGCCGTGGTCAGCAACTCGATCCCTATCATCGCCTTCGCCCCCGTAGTCATCTTCTGGGTCGGCTTCGACTGGCAGTCCAAGGCCATCGTGGTCGTGCTGCTGACCTTCTTTCCGATGCTGGTCAATACCGTGGCCGGCCTGACCAGCGTCGACCCGCTGGCGCTCGAGTTGATGCGCTCCTACGCCGCGAGCGGTTGGACGGTGTTCTGGAAGCTGCGGCTGCCCAGCGCCTTGCCTTATATCTTCAACGGGTTGAAAATCTGCACCACGCTCAGCCTCATCGGCGCGGTGATCGCGGAGTACTTCCCCGGTCCCAACCGTGGGCTCGGTTTCGAGATCCTAGAGAAGGCCAACGAGGCCGCCTGGGACCAGGTGTGGGCGGGAGTGCTGCTGGCCTGCGCCCTCAGCATCCTGTTCTACGTCGCCGTGCTCAGCCTGGAGCGTATGCTCACGTTCTGGCACGTCTCCTACCGGGCACAACGGTAAGCCCTATCTCATGTGTATCTTTGTACCTTTATCGCTGCGACGAGGCAGCGCCGCGGCCACGGGGAAGTAGCCATTACTAACGGCCTGTGACGTCATGAAAGGAGGGATTGTACGCGCTATCCCGCTGTCATTCGTTTATCATATCGACCACGCCGACAGGCATGAGGAGGTCTACCGATGTTCCGCTCGACGCCATTATCCCAGCCACGCGCTTTCCGTCCCGCCCGCCTAACCGCGAGCCTTGCCATCACGGCCACGCTGCTGATCGCCACCGCCGGGGTGGCCGGGGCGGTCCAGCCCGCCACCCACGGTCGCGCCATGACCAAGGTCAACCTGGTGCTCAAGTGGCTGCCGCAGGCCCAGTTCGCCGGCTACTACGTCGCGCTCAAGAAAGGCTACTACAGCCGCCTGGGGCTGGACGTGAGCATACAGCCGGGAGGACCCGACATCCAGCCCGAGCAGGTCGTCGAGAACAAGGCGGCCGACTTCGGTCTGGACTGGCTGCCCTCGCTCTTGACGCAGCGCGACCACGGGCAGGATCTGGTCAACATCGCCCAGATCTATCAGACCACGGGTATGCGCTTGATCACCTACAAGACCAGCGGCATCAACAGCACCAAGGACTTCAAGGGCAAGAAGATTGGCGTGTGGCAGTACGGCAACCAATACCAGTTCCTGGCCTGGATGGCCAAGCTTGGCTACAACCCCGACAAAGATATGACGGTCATCCACCAGGGCTTCGAGATGAATACGTTCCTGGCTCACAAGCTCGACATGGCCTCGGCGATGACCTACAACGAACTCGGCGTCGTACTGGAGAGCGGCGTCAAGATGAGCCAACTCAATGTCTTCGACTACGGCAAGGCCGGCGTGAGCATGCTCGAGGACGGCATTTTCGCCCGCTCCGACTACTTAAAAGCGCACAAGGACGTGGCTACGCGCTTCGTCGAGGGCTCGATCCTGGGCTGGCAGGACGTGGTCAAGGACCCGACCGCCGCGTCCAAGATCGTTCTCACCTACGACACGGCAGGCCAGATGAGTCCCGTACATCAGGCCTATATGGCCAAGGAAGTGGACAAGTTGATCATGTACGGCCCGGCCAAGGCCAAGGGCATCGGCTACATGGACCCCACGGCCTTCGCCCGCACGGTCCAAATTAGCCTCAAGTACGGCGTGATCAAGAAGATGCCCAGCGGAGCCTACGACCAGTCCTACTGGTCGGCGGCCGTGGCGGCCCTCGCCAAGTCGCACCACTTGATGACGAGCATGTAAGTGGTGTAAGATACCCTCACTCCTACCCCCTCTCCTTTTGACATGGGAGAGGGGGTGGGAGTGAGGGGAGAAAAGGTAAATCATGCAGCTAGAGGAACGTACCGCCAAGACAGTTACCGGCGCGGACGAGGTTGTCGAGAACGATCGTCGCTATGTCCTGCACTCCTGGTCGAATCAGTCGCAGATCAACCCGTTGCCTGTCGCGGGGGCCGAGGGGCGCTACTTCTGGGACTACTCCGGCAAGCGCTACCTCGATTTCGCCTCGCAGCTCATCAACAGCAATCTGGGCCATCAGCACCCCCGCGTGGTCGCCGCGATCCAGGCCCAGGCCGCGAAATTGTGCTACGTCGCGCCGAGCTTCGCCAACGAGGCGCGCGGCACGTTGGGCCGGCTGCTGTCTGAGGTGACGCCGGGCGACCTGGAGATGAGCTTCTTCACTAACGGCGGCGCCGAGGCCAACGAAAACGCTGTCAAGATGGCGCGCGCTTTCACCGGCCGCCACAAGATCATCGCGCGCTACCGCTCCTACCATGGCGCCACGGCCGGCGCCGTCACCCTGACCGGCGACCCACGGCGCTGGACGGCTGAGCCGGGCATGCCCGGCGTGGTGCGCGTGCTCGACCCTTACCAGTACCGTTGTTCGTTCTGCGCGCCCGGCGGCTGTAACCTGCGCTGCGCCGACCACGTCGAGGAGGTGATCCAATACGAGGGGCCGCACACGATCGCAGCGATGATCCTGGAGCCCGTCACCGGGACCAACGGCGTGATCGTACCGCCGCCCGGCTACCTCCAGCGCGTGCGCGCGATCCTCGACCGCTACGACATCCTGATGATCGCCGACGAGGTGATGTGCGGCTTTGGGCGTACCGGCGCGTGGTTCGCCTGCCAGCACTGGGACGTCACGCCGGACCTGCTGACCGTCGCCAAAGGCATCAACTCGGGCTACGTCCCGCTCGGCGCGGTCGTGCTGCGCCGGCCCATCGCTGAGTGGTACCGGACCAACATGTTCTGGGGCGGCCTGACCTACAGCGGGCACCCGCTGGCCTGCGCCGCCGCCGTGGCCACCATCGAAACGTACCGCGACGAAGCGGTCATCGAGCACGCCTGGCGCATGGGCGATCTCGCGCGGCCGTTGTTGGAAGAATTGGCGGATCGCCACCCCAGCATCGGCGAGGTGCGCGGCCTGGGCCTGTTCTGGGGTCTTGAATTGGTCAAGGACCGCGCGACGCGCGAGCCGCTCGTGCCCTATAATGCGAGCGGGGCGGCGTTAGCGCCGATCAGCGCCATGCAGAAGCGGGCCATGGAGCGTGGGCTGTTCCTGTTCGCGCACTGGAACGTCGTCGTCATCGCGCCGCCGCTGACCATCACCGAGGGCGAGTTGCGCGAGGGACTGGACATCCTCGACGAGTGCCTGTCGATCGCGGACGTGGAGATGTAGGAATACCCTCACCCCCACCCCATGCGGATTGGTCTCTCTCCGCTCCGCTCCGACAGCCCAACCGGCTCTCCCGTGCGCGGGAGAGGGGGGCCGCCATACATAATAGGCGCTCGCCCTTTGAGCGTAGGGAGCGACAGCCATAATACGTAGGACGCGCCCCATCTCCCGCGCACGGGAGAGTGCGCTGGACCGTCGATCCCGCGGCTAGGGATCGGGGGGCCAGTTAGGAGTCGCCAAGGAATAACTTCCCGCCGCTGTCGGGCAAAGCGGCTATGAGCCTGCGCCCAAAAACGGGAAGTAATTGTTTAACGAGCCCTTAGCCATGGGGTGGAGATGAGGGCCGGTAGCGGGAGGGAGGATAGAGCGATGGATACTATCGTACGTGGCGGCACGATTGTCACCGCCAGCGACCAGTACGTGGCCGACATCGGGATCGAAGGCGGTGTCATCACGCGGATCGGGCGTGACCTGCTCGGCGACCTGGGCGGTGCCACTCCCGAGGGACGGTCGACGGGCCGGGTGACGGAGCCCGCCGGGAACGGGCCGCGCGTGATTGACGCCACGGGGACCTACGTGATCCCCGGCGCTATCGACGCGCACGTCCACCTGGACATGCCTTTCGGCGGAACCGTCACCTCGGACGACTATGAGACGGGCACGGTCGCCGCGGCCTGCGGCGGCGTGACCACGGTCGTGGACTACTGCCTGCAGAGCGTCGGCGGCACACTGGCGGCGGCGCTGGACACATGGCACGCCAAGGGTGAGGGCAAGGCGGTCATCGACTACGGCTTCCACATCGCCGTAACCGATCTCACCCCCGCGGTCATGGCCGAACTGCCCGCTGTCGTGGCGCACGGCGTCAGCAGCATCAAGTGCTTCATGGCCTATAAAGGCGTCTTCCAGATCCCTGATGATACGCTGTTCCAACTGCTGGAGCAGGCGCGCGAACTCGGCGCGCTGGTCAACGTGCACGCCGAGAACGGCGACGTGGTCGACATCCTGACCAAACGCTTCGTGGCCGAGAGTCTGCTGTCGCCCTGGTACCACCGCGCCAGCCGTCCGCCCGAGGTCGAGGGCGAGGCCACCAACCGCGCCATCGCGCTGGCCGAACTGGCCCACGCGCCGCTCAACGTCGTGCACGTCACCTGCCGTGAGGCGCTGGAGCGCATCGAGGCGGCGCGCGACCGTGGGCTGGCGATCTACGGCGAAACCTGCCCACAGTATCTCCTGCTCAACGAGGAGCAGTACCATGAAACGGATTGGGACGGCTTCGGCGGCGCCAAGTACGTGATGTCACCGCCGTTGCGCGCCAAGAGCAACAACGATATCCTGTGGCGCGCCCTGGCGCTGGGCAACCTACAAACGCTCATGACCGACCACTGCTCGTTCCGCATGCGCGATCAGAAGGCGCGCGGCCGCGACGACTTCTCCAAGATCCCCAACGGCGCGCCAGGCATCGAGACGCGCGTGCCCATCGCCTACTCCGAGGGCGTCGGCCAGGGCCACTTCTCGCTGCAGCGCATGGTGGCGTTGCTCTCCACCAACGCCGCGCGCATGTACGGTCTGTACCCGCGCAAGGGGACCATTGGCGTGGGCAGCGACGCCGACCTCGTGCTGATCGACCCCGACCGTCGCGTGACACTCTCGGCCGCCACGCTCAACCAGGACACCGACTATTGCCCCTTTGAGGGCCTGGAGTGCCACGGCTACCCCGCTATGACGCTCTCGCGCGGCGACATCATCGCCGTCGACGGCGCATACACCGGCGCTCGCGGCCGTGGGCAGTTCTTGCGCCGTGACGCGCATATGCCATTAAGCTGAAGATCTATGGCCTCGGTCGCGCGGCAGATCATTCCAACTGCGGTCGCGGGAGAGTTTCAGCTTGCGATTTATACGCCTTCGCGCTGAGATAAATTGGGGTGTGCCAGACAATGTGGACAGATACAGACATAAGCATGTTCAAGCAATCTTTGGCTGAGACAATAGCTTGGTGTGCCCCGCGCGCTTCCTTGGCTGATCCCGTATTTTGCTTGCGTGCATCCGCCTTGTGGCCTGCAATACGGCACAAGGACTTTTATGACGAACGAGTTCTCTACGTTGACGACGCTTGGAAAGGCTACTTAGAAACGCTCAGTATTGAAAAAACAGCTACAGCCGTCGATACGCTTATCACAGAAAGGGGCAGGCTGTTGCAATCAGAAAATAAACCGTCGAGCGTGATTACTGGGGACCTGGCTGGTGGACGCCTCCTACTTTCCGCGCCCGACTACGGTTTCTTCGATGGCGCATCAAAGGCTGAGAGCCGCGGCTTTATCGATGACGGAGATACTTCGCCTTGGGACACATGGGTATCATTTGTGTTCGATCCGACAATGGGGCAACAATTCTACGACTCTGGCATCGTTAGTTGGGTGCCTCCGCAGTTTATCGAGGAAGTTAACAAAGGAATACGCGTCAGCTTCGTGGACAACAACGTTTGGGCAGCGGACATCGACTCGGCATTTACCCATCGCCTGGCAGAAGCGCACCTACTGCGATGATACAGTTACAGCCTTTGTTCTGACACCGCAGCGCCCGCACGCTGCCATGCGACCGCGGTCGCAGGCTTAAGGAGTTCCTATCTTGACAACGGTTCCCCTACCCACCTCTATCCAGTCGCCGCCCGATCTCGCCGCCCGCTTCGCCGAGCGGCTGCCGCCGCTGCGGCCGGACGAGGCCCTGCTCGAGGCCAACCGCTGCCTCTATTGCTACGACGCGCCGTGTACGCGGGCCTGCCCCACGCACATCGATATCCCCGCCTTTATAAAGAAGATCTCAACCGATAATATGAAGGGCGCGGCGCGCGTGATCATGGAGTCCAACATCATGGGGGCCAGCTGCGCCCGCGTCTGCCCGGTCGAGGAGTTGTGCGAGGGCGCCTGCGTCTACAACGACGTCAGCCGTCCGATCGCCATCGGGCGGCTGCAGCGCCACGCCACCGACGACCTGTTCGCGCGCGACATCCGGCTGTTCGAGCCGGCGCCGTCGAACGGCCGCGCCGTCGCCGTGGTCGGCGCGGGACCGGCAGGGCTCTCCTGCGCTGCCGAGTTGGCCCGCGCCGGCTGCGCCGTGACCGTGTTCGACCGGCAGCCCGCCGCGGGCGGCCTTGCCACCTACGGTATCATCCCACTGCGCGAGCCCGTCCCGGTCATCCGCGCCGAGATCGCGCTGGTCGCGGACCTCGGCGTCCAGTTCCGCCAGGGCGTCGCCATCGGGCAGGACATCGCCATGGATGAGTTGCTGGCCGCCTTCGACGTCGTCTTCCTCGCCGTGGGCGCGGGCTCGCATGTCCACATGCCCATGATCCCCGGCGGCGGCCTGCCCGGCGTCCACGACGCGCTGGACCTCATCTCCGCCGTGCGCACCACGCCACTAGAAGACGTGCCCATCGCGCGGCGCGTGGCCGTGATCGGCGCGGGGAACACCGGCATGGACGCCCTGACCATCGCGCGCCGCCTCGGCGCGGAGCGGGTCACCTGCATCTATCGGCGCGGCGTGGCTGAGATGACGGCCTACCCCTCCGAGTATGAGTTCGTCAAAGCGGAGGAGGTCGAGTTCCTGTGGATGACCGCGCCGGTGCGCTTCCTGTCCGGCGACGACGGGCGCCTGGCGGCGGTCGAATGCGTCAAAATGCGCTTGGCCGAACCCGACGCCTCGGGACGGCGCTGGCCCGAGGCCGTGCCGGGCTCGGAGTTTGTGTTCCCGGTCGACATGGTCTTCTACGCCACCGGGCAGCAACGTGAGCCGGGCGTGTTCGAGGCGCTGAACCTGCCGCACGACAGCGGACGCCTGTTGGTCGACCCCGACACGTTGGGGACGGCCCACCCCAAGGTATTCGCCGGCGGCGACTGCGTGTCGACCGGAGCCGACCTGACCGTCGTGGCGGCCGTCCAACAGGGCAAGCGCGCCGCGTGGAGCATGCTGCGCCAGATGGAGGTACTGTAGATGGCCGATCTCTCGATCGACTGCGCGGGCATTAAATCGCCCAATCCGTTCTGGCTGGCCTCGGCCCCTCCCAGCAACTCCGGCTATCAGGTGATGCGCGCCTTCGAGCAGGGCTGGGGCGGCGCCGTGTGGAAGACCATCGGGCCGCCGGTGATGAACACGGTCAACCGCTACGGCGCGCTCACTCTGGGCGGCCAGAAGCTGGCCGGCATTAACAACATCGAACTCATCAGCGACCGTCCGATGGAGGACAACCTGCGCGAGATCGCCGAGGTCAAGCGGCGCTTCCCCGACCGCGCCGTGATCGTGTCGCTGATGGTCGAGTCGACGCGCGAGGCCTGGCGCGAGGCCGTCAAGCGCGCCGAGGACACCGGCTGCGACGGCCTGGAACTCAACTTCGGCTGCCCCCACGGCATGTCCGAGCGCGGCATGGGCTCGGCGGTGGGGCAGGTGCCCGAGTACAGCCGCATGATCACGGAGTGGGTCAAAGAAACCGCCACGACCCCGGTGCTGGTCAAGCTCTCGCCCAACATCACCAACATCCTGGGGCCGGCCCGCGCGGCGGTGCAGGGTGGCGGCGACGGCGTGTCGTTGATCAACACGATCAACAGCATCATCGGCGTCGACCTGGACACCTTCGAGCTGACGCCGTCGGTCGCCGGCAAGGGTGGGCACGGTGGTTTCGCCGGACCCGCCGTCAAGCCGATCGCCCTGCACATGGTCTCGCAGATCGCCTGCGACGCGGAGTGCGCGGGCATCCCCATCTCGGGCATCGGCGGGGTCGCCACCTGGCGTGACGCCGCCGAGTTCATGGCGCTCGGCGCGTCCTCGGTGCAGGTCTGCACCTCGGTGATGCACTACGGCTTCCGCATCGTCGAGGACCTGTGTGACGGGCTCTCCAACTGGCTCGACGCCAAGGGTATCGCCTCGGTCCGCGACATCATCGGCCGCTCGCTGCCGCGCGTCTCCGACTTCGGTGACCTCGACCTCACCTACAAGACGGTCGCGCATATCAACCCTGACACGTGTATCCGGTGCAATATGTGCTACATTGCCTGCGAGGACGGCGCCCACCAGTGCATCGACCTCGTGTCGACCGGCGTCGGTAGCCATCACCATATGCAGCCAACGGTGCGCGCGTCCGACTGCGTGGGCTGCGACCTGTGCTCGCTGGTCTGCCCCGTGCAGGACTGCATCACCATGCAGCCCGTGCCGAGCGCGGCGCAGCAGCGGGGCGAAGGGCCATTGAGTTGGAAGGAATTAACCGGGCAACTGCCCCAATCATTCACCTGGGGCGACTTCGTGCAGGCCATCGGGCCGGAGCATGTCGGGGGACACAAGTAGGGTCCCTCACCCCCGACCCCTCTCCCGTGCGCGGGAGAGGGGTCGGGGGTGAGGGACCGTTTAGGAGGATAGTATGACAACAGTAGAGAAGGCTCCGGCAGCAGCGGACGCGTCGACAGTGCGGCGCCTGCAAAACTATATTGGGGGACAGTGGGTCGACGCCACGCCGGTCGAGTGGGGCGCGGTGACGAACCCCGCTACAGGTGAGGTCCTGGCGGCGGTCCCCTATTCGAGCGCGGGCGATGTCGAGCGCGCCGTGGACGCGGCGCGCGCCGCCTTCCCGGCCTGGAGCGAGCGGCCGCCGCTGGAGCGCGCCCGCTATCTCTTCAATGTCAAGAACATCATGGAGGAGCACTTCGAGGAACTTGCCGTCATCCTCACCGACGAACTGGGCAAAGTGCTGCCCGACGCGCGGCTGGAGGTGCGGCGCGGCATCGAGATGGTCGAGGTCGCCACGGGCATCCCTAGTCTGATGATGGGCCAGACGCTGGAGAACGTGTCGCGCTCGGTCGACTCCGAGGCGCTGCGCCAGCCCATCGGCGTGTTTTGCGCCATCACGCCGTTCAACTTCCCCAACATGGTGCCCTTGTGGTTCCTGCCCTTCGCCGTGGCCTGCGGCAACACCTTCGTGCTCAAACCGTCCGAGCAGGTCCCGTTGAGCCAGATCCGTCTGTTCGAACTCTTGGAGGAGGCCGTCTTCCCGCCCGGAGTGATCAACCTCGTCAACGGCAGCCGCGACGCCGTGAACGCGCTGCTCGACCACCCCGGCATCGACGGCGTCTCGTTCGTGGGCGCGGCGGCGACGGCCAAGTACGTCTACAGGAGGGCGGCCGAGCGGGGCAAGCGCGTGCAGGCCCTCGGCGGGGCCAAGAACCACATGGTGGTGATGCCCGACGCCGTGCTGGAACCGACGCTCGACGGTATCATGAGCTCGGCCTTCGGCGCGGCGGGCCAGCGCTGTCTCGCTGGCAGCGTCGTGGTCGCGGTCGGCGATGTCTACGACAGCCTCAAAGCGGGTCTGGTGGAGAAAGCCTCGGCGCTGACGGTGGACGACGGGCACAACGAGGCGGCCGATGTCGGCCCCGTCGTATCCAAGGCGCACCAGAGCAAGGTGCTGGGCTGGATCGACAAGGGCGTGGCGGAGGGCGGACGCCTGCTGCTCGACGGACGCGACCATGCCACAACCCAAAAGATGGCGGATGGCTGCTTCATCGGCCCCACCATCTTCGATGGGGTGACGCCGGAGATGGAGATCGCGCGCGAGGAGATCTTCGGGCCGGTACTCTCGATCATCAGAGCGAACGACCTTGACGACGCGCTGGACATTGTGAACGGCAGCCGCTACGGCAACGCCACCACCATCTTCACCAGCAGCGGCAAGGCAGCGCGCGAGTACAAGCACCGCGTGCAGGCCGGCATGGTCGGCGTCAATATCGGTGTGGTCGCGCCGATGGCCTTCTTCTCGTTCACCGGCTGGAAAGACTCGTTCTTCGGCGATCTGCACGCCCACGGCCGCGACGCCATCAATTTCTACACTGAAACCAAGACGGTCGTGTCGCGCTGGTTCTGAGCTATCAGCTATCAGCCGTCAGCAGAGGACTGATAATGGTTGGGACACCGGTCCCCGGATTGCCGGCTGCTTGGCGAATTTGTAGGGGCGTATGGCGCGATACGGCCCTACCTCCGCCTCGCGCGCCGTGGTTTAGCGAACGCTAGTTGAGCAAGAGGTATCACATCATGAGCGACATCGCTGATCGAACCGCAACCGACTCTACACCCAACGCGGTACAACCCGACCGCGTCATCGCCGACCTGCGCGAGTTGGCCGCGCTGACGGGCGGGCCGGACGGCGCGCGGCGGCTGTGCTGGACCGACGAGTGGAAGACGGCGCGGGCGTGGCTGCGCGGCAAGCTCGACGAGCTATCGGCGGCGGTCGAAGTCGACCCGGCCGGCAACCTGTGGGCCACCATCCCCGGCCGGACGCCCGACGCGGTCGTGGTCGGGTCGCACATCGACTCAGTGCCACGCGGCGGCTGGCTCGACGGCGCGCTCGGCATCACCTCGGCGCTGGAGATGCTGCGCCTGTACGCGGGGACGACGCCCCCGGCCACGCTGCGCCTGGTCGATTGGGCCGACGAGGAGGGCGCGCGCTTCGGCCGCAGCCTGTTCGGCTCCAGCGCCGCCGCGGGCACACTCGACCCCGACTCAGTGCGCGGGCTGCGCGACCGCGACGGCGTCGCGCTGCCCGACGCCCTGGCCGCCCACGGGGTCGACCTCGACCAGGCCTACCGCGCGGGCGAGCAACTGGCCGGCGTCAAGGCCTATTTAGAGTTGCACATCGAGCAGGGTCCCGTGCTAGAGTCCAAGGGCATCCCCATCGGGCCCGTCCTGGGCACGTTTGGCGTAGAGCGCCACGCCATCCACTTCACCGGGCGTACCAGCCACGCCGGCTCCACGCCGATGGACCTGCGCCACGATGCGCTGGCCTGCGCCGCGCGCTTCGCCCTGGACGTGCGCGAGAGCGCCAAGCGGCGCGGCGGCGTTGCCACCTGCGGCAATATCACCGTCGCGCCCGGCATCGTCACCGCCATTCCCGGTACGTGCATGGTCACGCTCGACCAGCGCGCGCTGGACGCTGAGGCCCTGGCCGGTATGCTGCGCGACGCCCATGAGGC
>JAABUX010007394.1_pt1 | contig 12917 bp, 13 predicted proteins | sample 5561851 | NCBI WGS metagenome assembly JAABUX01 (sample SAMN10711883, study PRJNA513361) | rock metagenome | isolation source: Antarctica rocks | place: Antarctica: Victoria Land, Richard Nunatak red sandstone | collected 2016-01-03 | reverse complement strand
GCGCGGACCGACGCGTGCGTTGCCGATATGCTGAAGATAGCCATGCAACGACGATCCGGTAAACGGAGAGGGAAAGTCGAAGGGAAGCGGCCCGTGCAAGTGCCGGAGGTCGGAGAGCGTCGCGCGATCGAGCTGCGCCGCGAACGGTTGGTTGAGGACTGTCAGATAATCGGGATCGCGATCCGCGGAGTCGAGCGTTTCGCCCGACGGCATGACGTCGGCGGTGTATTCGCCGTCGGCAGCGCTGGACGCCGTTCCGTCGCTGCGCGTGTAGGTAACGTGCGCTTTGAAGCGCGTCAACTTCCCGTGGTGCGAAATCACGAGCGTTTGCGTGCCGACGTAGGTGACTTCGCTACGAATATCGCTATCGCCGATCGCGAAGCTGTCCTTGCCCGCAACCGCGTACGTTTGGTCGGCGGCGTCGGCTGCCGCGACGAGCGTTCCGATCAGGAGCGCCGTCAAGGAAAAGGCAACGAGCGGCGCGCGATTCATGCTGACGGATGGGTTCGCTTTCAACGGATTGGGCGACCGACGCGGCCGTGGGACAAGGGTATGTCCACGGTTCCGCAGATGTAGAAGGCGTCCATGCTGTTTACGCGCGCCTTCGCGCTCGCCGTCGCGCTGACGCTTGCTCTGAACGGTATGTCCTTTGCAAGGGCGGCCGAAACGCAAGTGCTTTCGGCGAAGCTCGAGCAGATTTATCTGACCGCCTTCGACGAGGCGCTCAATCGGCACGCGAGCCGTCAGCGCGACGGCACGACGTATGTATCGACGGGCGACATCGAAGCCGAATGGCTGCGCGACGCGAGTGCGGTTATGGAGCCGTACATCACCGAGGCCGCGGACGATCAACGTATCGCCGAGGCGCTGCGCGGCGTGGTCGCGCGCGAAGCGAAATACATCCTCCTCGATCCCTACGCTAACGCCTTCTCGTCCGACTATAAGGTCGTCGAGCGAAAATTCGAGATCGATTCGCTGCTCTATCCGATCTGGTTTGCCGACAAATATTGGCGGGCGACGGGCGACGCGTCCATCTTCACGCCCGAAGTGAACCGCGCGTTCGAGCGCGTGCTCACGACCTTCCGCGACGAACAGCATCACGATCGCCGCTCGCATTACCGCCATCCGGATCTCGCGAGCGGCGGCCGCGGAAGCGGCGTGCGCGACACCGGGATGATCTGGACCGGTTTCCGACCTTCCGACGACCCGGTTCGGTATCATTATAATGTTCCCGATAACATGTTCGCCGTGGTCGTTCTGCGTCGGCTCGCCGCGATCGAAACGAGGGTCTATCGCAATCGCCGCGACGCCATCAACGCCTGGGGTCTCGCGAAACAGATCGATCGCGGCATCACGCAATACGGCGTGACGCACGTCGGCGGCTTAGGCGACGTGTTCGCCTACGAAGTCGACGGATACGGCCATACCAATCTCATGGACGACGCAAATATTCCGTCGTTGCTCTCGATTCCGTTCTTCCACTATCGCAAGACCGACGATCGTGTGTACAAGATGACGCGCCGCTTCGTTCTTTCCAGTCGCAATCCGTACTATTACGACGGAAAGTACGCGAGCGGCATCGGCAGCCCGCACACACCGCGCGGCTACGTCTGGCCACTCTCGCTGATCGTCCAGGCGCTCACGTCCGGCGATCGGGCCGAGATCCGACGCGTGATGGGCTTCATCGCGGCCTCCGATATCGGCGATCATCGCCTGCACGAGTCGTTCAACTCGAATTGGCCCGAGGCGTTCACGCGCGACGACTTCGCGTGGCCCAACGCCCTCTACGGCGAACTCGTCATCCGTCAACGCGCCTCGTCGACGCCGATTCCGCTCAGCGACGCGCGGTAGCGGTCTACAGCACCTTCGAGAGGAACGTCTTCGTGCGTTCGGCTTGCGGTGACTCGAAGATCGCGTGGGGCGGGCCCTCTTCGACCACCACGCCGCCGTCCATGAACACGACGTGCGTGCCGACTTCGCGCGCGAAGCCCATCTCGTGCGTCACGCAGATCATCGTCGTATGTTCGTTCGCGAGCGCCTTCATCACGGCGAGGACCTCGCCCGTGATCTCGGGATCGAGGGCACTGGTGGCCTCGTCGAAGAGCATCACCTTCGGTTCCATCGCGAGCGCGCGCGCGATCGCGACGCGTTGCTGCTGGCCGCCGGAGAGTTGCGCGGGATAGCTTTCTGCTTTGTCGGCGAGACCCACTTTTGCGAGCAGGCCTCGCGCGAGGTCGTTCGCCTGCGCTTCGCCGAGTCCGCGGACCTTACGCGGCGCGAGCGTGACGTTCTCGAGCGACGTCATGTGCGGGAAGAGATTGAACTGTTGGAAGACCATACCGACGCGGCGGCGTAGGTCGACGTCTTTCACTGCGGGATCGGTGACGGAAAGCCCGTCGATGACGACGTCGCCCGCGTCGATCGTGACCAAGCGATTGATGCAGCGCAGCACCGTCGATTTGCCGCTACCCGAGGGACCGATGATGCAACAGACTTCGCCCGGGTCGACGGCGAGGTTGATGTCCTTAAGCACCTCGTGCGCACCGAACGATTTGCGGACGTGGGACATGGCGAGCATCGGCACGAGCGAACTCCTAGCTTACGCGAGACGTTTTTCGAGGCGCTGCGACGCGAGCGAGATCGGATAGTTCACGAAGAAATACGCGACGAGCACGGTGAGGTAGATCGGCAGCGCGATGTCGTTGTCGCGCTCGACGTTTTGGTGCGCGGTTTGCAAGAGGTCCGTCACGTTGATGAGTGACGAGAGCGAACTCGACTCGACGATGAGCGCGAAGAGCCCGACGAACGGCGGCAGCATGCGCCGCAGCGCCTGTGGGATGACGACGGACGCGAGGATCTGCGCGCGCGAGAGCCCGAGGGCACTCGCGGCTTCGGTCTGACCGCCCGCGATCGAGACGATCGCGCCGCGCACGATCTCACTGCCGAGCGCGCCCGCATAGAGGCAGAGCGCCGCGATCGCCGCGCCGTTGTTGCTCGTGTGCAAGCCGAGCTGCGGCAAGCCGAAGAAGAGGAAGTACATCAAGACGAGCAACGGAATGCCGCGTAAGAACTCGATGACGACGAGAATCGGCGCGTCGATCGCGCGCGGTGCCTGCGAGCGGACGACGCCGACGACGAATCCGATCAGCACCGCGAGCACCATTGCCGAAATGGAGACCAGGAACGTCGTCCCCAGACCCATGACCAGCGACGGCAACGCGTGGAGGTAGCTCGTCAACACCCGCTCACCGGGCTAGCGCAAAGCGGCGTTCGAGCGCGCGAAAGAGCGCACCTAAGAGTGCGACGCAGACGACGTACACGAGCCCGACGGTAAGGAAGAGTTCCGCGCTGACCAGGATCGTCGCGATCACGTCGTTGGCCTCGCCGAAGATATCGAGCACGCCGATCGACGCGACGAGCGTCGTGTTTTTGAACAGCGAGATCACGTTGTTACCGAGCGCCGGCAGACTGATGCGCACGGCTTGCGGCACGAGGACGTGGCGCAACTCGTCGACGCGCGAGAGGCCGAGTGCGGCCGCGGCTTCGCGTTGTCCCGTCGGCACCGCTTGCAAGCCCGCGCGGAGGATCTCGATATTGATCGCGCCCTGGTGCAGCACGAGACCGAGCGTCGCCGCGACGATCGCGGGGAGGACGAGGTGTGGCCCGATCCCGGGTATCTTCGGAATGGCGAAGGCCAGGAAGTAGATCTGCACGAGCGGCGGCGTGTTACGGAAGAATTCGGTGAACGCGGTCGCCGCGATGCGCGCGATGCGTGAGGCCGAGACGCGCATCGCCGCGCCGATCACGCCGACCGCGAGGGCGCCGGCCACACCGCAGGCCGCGATCTCGAGCGTGAGAACGAAACCGTGCGCGAGCTGCGGTGCAGCGTCGCGCACGATGGCAAAGTTGAGGCCCGTTGCGATGAGGATGGTCGCCTGCGATGGTTAGGGCATGAACCGTTTTGCCGAACCGTAGAGCCACTTGCGGTATTCTTTGGCGAGCAGTCCGCTCTTTTGGAATTTCGCGATCTCTTTGGAGATGAAATCGCACGGCGCCGCATCGCCCTTGCGGCATGCGGCGGCGATCGGCATGTCGTCGTGGGAGATGCCGACGGCTTTGTACTGCGGTTTCTGCGCCGTCAGGCCCACCAGGAGCGCCGTGTCTTGAATGAACGCGTCGGCGCGGCCTTGATCGACCGCGTCGAGCGCTTCGCTCGTCTGCGGGAGTTTGAGCAAGTTCGCATCCGGGACGAGCTTCGAAATGCCGGCTTCGCCCGTCGACCCCGGGACGACGACGACCGTCTTGCCCTTGAGATCGGCGGCCTCGTTGATCGTCGCGTTATTACGCTTGACCAGAATCTGCCAGCCCGACTTCATGTACGGCGACGAGAAGTCGATGACTTCTTTGCGTTTGTCCGTGACGGTCACGGTCGACATGAGGAAATCGACCTTACTCGTGTTGAGAAATTGGAACCGATTCGCCGAGACGACCGGGACGAATTCGATCGCGCCCGGCTTGCCGAGCAAGTCCTTCGCAATATCGTGCAAGAGATCGATCTCGAGGCCGACGTGATTCTCGCCGTCGAGAAAGCCGAACGGCGGATAGTCGGCTTTGACGCCGACGATCATCTTGCCGCGCGACTTGATCGTCGCGAGCGTATCTTCGGCGGAGGCAGCTTGTGGGGCGACGAGCGCGAGGCCGAACGAGGCGGCGGCGGCGAGCGCCGTGAGGCGAGCGGATAGCTTCATAGAACGACAAACTCCCGAGCGTACGTGGAACGACGACCCGGGGGGCATTACCCTGCGAGCGTCCCTTCCCTTCGAACGAGCGTGACGGCGTGCGCGTTAGCGCGCTGGAAGTTCGCGGCGACCGGGTTCGTTCGCGAAGAAACGCAGCGTCGCGACGCCGGAACAGACGACGACGCTATCAGGACGATCGTAGATGCGACCATCGACGTCGACGACGAATTTGCCCGCGCGAAAGGCATTCAAATTCGTACGGATACTGCGCTCGCGCTTGTCCTGCGGTGCGCGGCTACCGAGCGATTGCGCGATCGCGAGCGCGATGAGCCGGTCGACGCGCAGCGGTGTGGCGAGTGCGAAAGCGCCGCTGGCCGTCGCCGATATCGTCGCGAGATCGATGGGGATGGGAACCCGGAGCACGCGGCGCAGTTCGCGGCTCGTTCTCGCTCTCCATTTCGCAGTATGCGGCCCATCGAACGCGAACAGAAGCACGCGTGTCCGCTACGCCGCCTCGCCGTTCGCGCCCGCCCGGCGCCACATCGTCCCTACCGATCGTTCCGATCCTCATCGCCGTCGTCGTCCTGGGCTTCGTCATCGGCGCCGGCCTCTCGCTCCTGCGCAAGGGCGGTGCGAAGAACACGACGACTGTCGTCGCTGCAGCACGGCCGGAACCGACGCTTGCCCCCGTGACGCCGGCGCCGACCGATCCGCCGGGGCCGACCGATCCGCCCGCGACGGCCGCGGCGCCCGCGACGGCCGCCGCGCTCGTGACCGCCGCCGCGACGCAGCCGTCGCCGAGCGCCACCGCGCCGAAGCCGCGCGCGACGCACGCGCCGACCCGCGCACCGTCGTCGGCCGCCCCGTTCGTAGCCGCGCCCGCAACGCCCGCGCCGCCGACCGCGGCACCGGCGACGGCGGCTCCATCCAAACGCGCGACAGCGCCCGTGGCCGTTGTTCCGCGGCGCACCGCGGCGCCGGCCGCTGCGCAAGCCGTGGCAACGCGCGCGGCCGCGACCGCAGCGACCGCAGCGCCCGAGCCGGTCGCGACCGACGACGCCGATAGCGAGTTCGCGCGTCTCGCGAGCGCGGTCGTGCGCCAATATTTGGGTGCGGTGGGGCGCGGGGATACGGCCTCCGCGCGCGCGGCCTTCGGCTCGAACGGCGCAAGCGAAGCGTTGCCGGAGACGGGCGTCGTCGATGCGAGCACGCGCATCGAGCATCTCGAAGCGCGCAGCGCCGGCGACAACGTCACCGTCAACGTCGATATGCGGACCGCAAGCGGGTTGTATTTCGGACAGTATACCGTGCATCGATCGGACGCGGGCGCCGCCCTCATCACGACGCACGCGATCAACAAACTGTAGGAGCGTTCGTACAGCGATGAACGATACGCCGATCGATAGCCTCCTCGCGACGGGCGAACGCATCGCGCCGCCTGCAAGCGTCTCCGCGTGGGCGCCGATCGCCGATCAAGACGCTTGGAACGCGACGGCGAACGCCGATCCGCTCGCCTTTTGGGCAGCGTGCGCGCGACGCATCGTTTGGGAAACGCCGTTCGAGCGCGTGATGGACGGCGGAATGGGCGACGCGACGTGGTTCGCGGGCGGGCGCCTCAACGCAACGGTGTCGTGCTTGGACCGGCACGCGCGCGAACGGCCCGATGCGGTCGCATACCTCTATCTGCGTGAAGACGGCGTCGAAACGCGCACGACGTACGCGCAACTGTTGGCGCTGACCAACAGACTGGCGAACGCCCTCCGGCGCGACGGCGTCGTCGCGGGCGATCGCGTATGCATCTACATGCCGCTCTCCGTCGAGGGTATCGTCGCGATGCTCGCGTGCGCGCGTATCGGCGCAGTCCACAGCGTCGTGTATGCGGGCCTCGGCGCGACGGCGCTTCGCGATCGGATCGCGGACGCTGGCGCCGAAGTCGTCATCGGCGCCGACGTGACGTATCGGCGCGGCAAAGGCGTCGATCTGTTGACGATTCTCGAGGACGCGTTCCGCGATCTGCCGCAGGTTCGTCGCGTCGTCGTTTGGCGTCGCGCGATGGCAACGGGCGGCGCGGACGAGCGTGCGCGCGATCTCGCGAGCTACGTCGATGGCGAGTCGCCGAATTGCGAACCCACGATCGTCGACGCGGCACATCCGTTATTCATTCTGTATACGAGCGGCACGACCGGAAAGCCGAAGGGCGTCGTGATGACGCACGGTGGCTACCTCGTCGGCGCGACGGCGATGCTCGCCGATACGACGGGAATCGTACCGGCGGATGTGTACTGGTGCACGAGCGATATCGGGTGGATCGTCGGTCACACGCTCATCGTGTACGGCGCGCTCGCCAACGGTTTGATGAACGTCATCCGCGAGGGGTCGCCGGACTACCCGTCCGCGTCCGCCGTGTACGAGACGATCGCGAAACACGCGATCACCAAGCTCTATACCGCGCCGACGCTCGCGCGCATGCTGATGCGTTTCGGCGACGCGCTTGCGGCCGAGCACGACCTCTCGTCGCTGCAAGAAGTGCTGTGCGCGGGCGAGCCGCTCAACCCCGAAGCGTGGCGGTTCCTCTTCGAGGTCGTCGGCCGGAGAAACGCCGCGGTCTGCAATCAGTGGTGGCAGACGGAACTCGCGAGCCCGGCGATCGGGTACCTTCCGACGTCGCCCGTCCGGCCCGACAAAAGCGGCAAGCCCTTCGGTCCTTTACGATTTTCGGTACGCGACCAGTCCGGCGCGCCCGTGCCGCCGGGAACGGGCGGCCTGCTCGTGCTCGAGACGCCCGTACCGTACATGTTCGTCGACATCTGGAACGATCGAGCAAAATACCGCTCGTATTTCGATCGGATCCCGGGCTGCTACACTGCCGGCGACGTCGCGACGATCGATGCGGACGGTTTCATCCTCGTCCTCGGGCGTGCCGATGACGTACTCAGCGTCGCGGGCCACCGCATCGCGACGGCCGACGTGGAAAGCGCGCTCGTGTCGCATCCCGCGTGCGGGGAAGCGGGCGTCGTCGGAAAGCCTGATGACATCAAGGGCGAGGTCATCAAGGCGTTCGTCGTCTTACGTCTGGGTCACGTCGAGAGCGAGTCGCTCAAGGCGCAGCTCACCGAGCACGTCCGATACCATCTCGGGCCGATCGGCACGCCCGCCGAGATCGAGTTCGTTGCGAAGCTACCGAAGACGCGGAGCGGCAAGATCATGCGGCGCCTGCTCAAGGCGAAAGAAGCCGGTGCGGAACTCGGGGACATCACCACGCTCGAAGACTGATGGCGGCGACGCGTGCGACCCATGCGGACTACTAAGGCTCCACCGAGCGATGTAACTTCGTTTGCTTCGTTGGCCATCGGATCGCGACAGCCGACGTCGGAAGCGCAACGCGCCTTTCACACCCGCGTGCGGGGAAGGGGACGTCCTCGGCAAAACACAGGACATCACGGAAAGTTATCAAGGCTTTCGTCGCCTTATGAGTGAGGGAGACCGCAGAATGCATTCGAAGTCGTTCCTGACGGCCGCAGCCGCGTGCGTGCTCGTCGCAGTCGCCGCACCGGGCCGAGTCCACGCCGCCGACCGTACGCCCACGTTTGCGGCGTACATCGTCGATACGAAGGGCGCCCAAGTCGGCACCGCGACCTTCGTCGGGGTCGACACGGGTGGCGTGCTCGTGCGCATCGACACGAACGGCTTGACTCCCGGCAATCACGGCATGCACGTCCACGAAACGGGATCGTGTAACGCCCAGGTCGACCCGACGGGAAAATCGATGCCGTTCGGCGCGGCCGGCGGTCACTTCGACCCTGCGGAGACGACGCATCACGCCGGACCGACCGGCATGGGTCACGCGGGGGACCTTCCCAACATCAACGCGACCGACGTGGGGCATGCGCGCACGACGTTCTTTACCGATCGCCTCAGCGTCAAAGACGGCGCGAAGAACAACATCGTCGCCCGCGCGATCATCATCCACGCGAACGAGGATAACTACACGGACGAGCCCGCGAACGGCGGCTCCGGCGGCCGCGTCGAGTGCGGCGAAATCGGTCCGCTCCGCTCGTAATTCCGCAGAACCGTCTTTAGTCGATTCCTGCGAACAGGTCGGAAATCGAGATGTCGACGCCATGAACGGAGACCGTTTCGCGGTGCTCGATCGGTTCGCTGCGGTCGTCCGGAGCGTACTCGAGAACACGTCGCTCGTGCTCGAAAAATGCGAAATAGGCTTCGAGCCCGACGATGCGGACATACTCGAAGCGTTTTTCGAGAAGATCGCGTTCGACCGAATCGCGTGACACGACTTCGATGACGACGCGCGGTGTCGTAAGCACGGTCGCCGTCGGATCGAGTCCCTCGCAGACGATGTAGACGTCGCCGTACCGCTGCGACGCCGGCGTTGCCAGGCGAAGGAGATCGCCGATGATCGCTTCGCATGGCGGCTGCAATCCGGCACTCAATTTTGCGAAAATGCGCGAAGCGATTCGCGCGTGAGCCCACGTGCCGCCGGCGAACGCGTGCGGTATCGGAATCGCGAAGCCGCGCACCCATTCCCACCGTTCGTCGATGGTCGGCGCCCACGCTTCGAACTCGTGTCGGGTCATCGCAAGCGGGTATTCCCGAACGTTCATAGGCGCGCGGAATTCGACGAAAGCGCACTTGGCCCCCGGGAGTGCTGTGCCGCTACACCTGGAGGTAGCGGCTTAGCACCTCGGTGTTGCCTTTGAGTTCGGTCGGCGTGCCCTCGAAAACGATGTTGCCCTGATCGATGACGTAACAGCGGTCGGCGACGGCGAGCGCCGAATAGAAATTCTGCTCGACGAGTAAGATCGTCATCCCCTTCGCCTTGATCTCGCGCACGATCGCTTCGACTTCGCGCACGATGAGCGGTGCGAGCCCCTCCGTCGGTTCGTCGAGCAACAGAAGTTGCGTGTCTTGCACGAGCGCGCGGGCGATCGCGAGCATCTGTTTCTCGCCGCCGGAAATCTCGTCGCCCTTATTTTTCTCGCGTTCTTTGAGCCGCGGGAAGTGATCGTAGACGTCCTGGAGCGTCCAGCCGGGACGCTGCGCGGTCACCTGCGCGATCTTGATATTCTCGTAGACCGTCAGGTTGGTGAAGATGCGGCGCTCCTCCGGAACGAGCGAGATACCGCGCCGCGCGTTGGCCATCATCTCGTTACCGGTGACATCGATGCCGTCGAAGGTGATGCGGCCGCGTCGCGGCGGCACCCAACCGACGATACTCTTGAGCGTCGTCGTCTTGCCGACACCGTTTCGTCCGAGCAGCGCGACCGTTTCGCCGCGTCTGATCTGCAGGCTCAGACTCTTGAGGATGTGGCTATCGCCGTAGTACGTGTCGATGCCCTCGACGCGCAGCAGCGTGTCGGTTCCGGCGGCCGCCAGGGTCGCGCTCATACGTGTCCTTCCGCGTGTCCGCCGAGGTAGGCATCCTGCACGGCTTTGCTCCCGCGAATTTCGGCGGGCGTGCCCTCCGCGAGGATCTTGCCTTGATGCAGCACCGTGATCGAATCGGAGATGCCCATGATCATGTTCATGTCGTGCTCGATGAGGAGCACCGTCATTCGCTTCGCGAGCCCGCGGATGAGATGGTCGGTCTTCGCGACCTCCTCGATCGACATGCCCGCGACGGGTTCGTCGAGTAAGAGTATTTGCGGCTTGGTCGCGAGCGCGACCGCGATATCGAGGCGCTTCTTGTCGCCGTGCGAGAGATCGCCCGCGCGGAGGTCGCTCATCGATTGCAGGTCGACGAGCTCGAGCGCTTCGCGTGCGATTTCATCGATCGATCCGTCGCGGCGCGACGAGCGGAACACCTCGAGTTTGAAGAGGCCTTGCGTGCGCGCGAGTGCGGCGAGCCGGCAATTTTGGAAGACCGTCTCGTCGGGATAGACGTTCGCGGTTTGGAACGCTTTGGCAATCCCGCGGGCGACGCGGCGCGGCCCCGCGAGATGCGTGATCTTCTCGCCGCGGAACGTGATCTCGCCTTCGGTCGGATCGGCGATGCCGGAGAGCAGATTGAAAAACGTCGTCTTACCGGCGCCGTTGGGACCGATGACCGCGCGCAGCTCGCCTTCCGCAACCGAGAAATCGATCGCGCTATTGGCGGCAAACGCACCGAAGCGCTTGCCGAGATTGTTCGTTTCGAGGATGGCCGACATCAGCGCGTCACCCCACGGGGAACCGATGCGTCCGTCGCGGGGCCGGTGCGGACCGCGCCCGCGAGAATTTGCTGCGCGCGACCGCCGCTGCGCTTGCGCCGGATCGAGCCGAGGATGCCGCCGGGCAAGAACACGATGACCGCGACGAAGATGAGCCCTTCGATGAGGCGCCAGGCTTCGGTTTTCGCGCTGATCACGTTCTGCAAGAACATGATGAGGCCCGTGCCCACGATCGGACCGAAGAGCGTCTTGAGGCCGCCGACGACGGCGTAGATCACGAAGTTGCCGCTGGTATCGACCGTTAGCGAATCGGGGCTGGTCGAACCTTCGTAGAGCCCGCGCAGCGCTCCCGAGAGGCCGGTCAGCGCGCCCGCGATCGTGAATGCGGCGAGCTTGTATTTGGCCGGATCGAAGCCGACGAACATGCTGCGCTCTTCGTTTTCGCGGATCGCGCCGAGCACTTCGCCGAACTGCGATTTCGTGAGCGTGCGGACGAACGCGAGCACGCCGAACGTGACGATCGCAACGAAAACGTACCAGTACTTCACGTCGCCGAGGTTGCCGAACGGTCCGAGGTCGACGCCCGGCAACCCGGCGCCGAGATCGATCGATGCGAACCCGAGTGCGAGCGGCGGCGACGAGATGCCTTGCAGGCCGTCGTCACCCTTGGTGAGATCGCGCCATTGAAAGACGACGAAATAAAACATTTGCGCGATCGCAAGCGTGACGAGCCCGAAGTAGATGCCGTAGAGCCGCACGATGAGCGAACCGATCGCAAAGGCCATGACGCTCACGAACGCAACCGCGAGCAGGATCGCGAGCCAGATATTCGGATGCGCGGGAAAGAAGCGCGAGACGGTCAGGAGCGCGAGGTACGAGCCGACGCCGTAGAAGGCGGCTTGCCCGTACGAAAGCAGGCCTGCGTAGCCGAGCACGAGGTTGAAGCCGATCGTCGCGATGCCGACGATGAGAATTTGCGTCGCGAGCCCGGGGTAGCCGCCGATCGGATGGATCGCGATCGGAAAGAGCACGAGCCCGAGCAGCGTGAGCGCGTAGAAGCGCAAATCGTTCGAAGTCATCCGCGAATCATCTCGCTCTCACCGAGCAGCCCCGACGGTTTAAGGAGCAGGACGATCGCCATCGCGATGTAGATGATCACGTCGCTCGCCGCCGGCAACGCGAGCGTCGCGACGCTCTGTAACTCGCCGACGAGCAGTCCGCCGAGCACGGCGCCCCAGAAGCTGCCGAGGCCTCCGATCACGACGACGACGAACGACGGAATGAGGAACGAGAATCCCGTATTGGGATCGACGCTGTAGATCGGGCTCGCGGCTGCGCCCACCAGCCCCGCGAGGCTTGCGCCGAGCGCGAAGATGATCGTCGAGGCGAGCTTCACGTTGCCGCCGAGCAATTGCACCATCGTGCGATCGCGAATGCCCGCGCGCACGATGAGCCCATAGTCGGTGCGCTCGATGAAGAAGTAGACGGCGAGGATCAGCAACACGATGCCGATCGCGAAGATGAGCCGATACGTCGGATACTGCGTGAAGCCCAAGTTGAACGATCCGGCGAGCGCCTGCGGAATCGGAAACGTGCGGGTCGTGCCGCCGAAGATCAGCCGCAGCGATTCTTGAACGACGATCGCGACGCCGAACGTCACGAGGATCTGCGCGGTCGGCTCCTTGGAGTAGAAACGGCGCAAGAGGACGCGGTCGAAAACGATTGCGAAGAGCGCGACCGCGATCGGCGCCGCGACGAGGCCAGCCGCCAGGCCCGCTTTTTCCGCGACGACCAATCCGACGTAGGCGCCGATCGCGTAGAAGGCACCGTGAGCAAAATTAACTAAGCGTAACATGCCGAACACGATCGTGAGCCCGAGCGCGATCGCGACGTAGACGAGGCCCCGAATGAATCCGTCGAGCAGTTGTCCGGGGAGCTGGCTGAAGATGGCGTCGATGGCGGGTGCCTCGCAAGAGAGAGAGGAGCGGCTCCTCATGCGGAGCCGACGCGA
>JAABUX010007392.1_pt1 | contig 12917 bp, 15 predicted proteins | sample 5561851 | NCBI WGS metagenome assembly JAABUX01 (sample SAMN10711883, study PRJNA513361) | rock metagenome | isolation source: Antarctica rocks | place: Antarctica: Victoria Land, Richard Nunatak red sandstone | collected 2016-01-03 | reverse complement strand
TGAACAGGGTGGACTTGCCGACGCCGTTGCGCCCGACCAGGCCGACCTTGGCGGTGGGCGGCAGCAGGACGCTGGCATGGTCGAAGAACCGCCGTCCCCAGGCGTTGAAGACAAGACCGTCGATTTGAAGCATGTTATAAGGTGCCGTTCGGTGGGGCTGCGCGCGGGATGTAGCGCGGATGACCGTAGATTGCGAGAACGGCGTGCCGGGTTCAGGATGCACCCCATCCGGGGCATGCAATCCGGGACGCGCAAGCAGGGGACGGCCATGACGGCAACACGCACCATCACCGACGCTCTGCTGGCCGCCATCGCGTGCAGCACCGAGCCGATGGCCTTGTCGGACCCGAACCTGCCGGACCACCCCATCATCGCAGTCAACGCGGCGTTCGAGGCAATATCCGGCTACTCGGCCGCGGAGATCGTCGGGCACAACTGCCGGATGCTGCAGGGTCCGGGCACGGACATGCAGGTCGCGCGCCGGCTGGGCCGGGTGATCGCCGAGGGCGAGGGCTGCGTCGAGTGGATGGTCAATCACCGCAAGGACGGCACGACCTTTTGGAACCTGCTGTTCCTGTCGCCGGTCCATGACGGGGAGGGCCGGATCATCCACTACTTCGCCAACCAACACGACATCACCAAGGGCCTGCCGGACCGGCTGTCGGAGGTCAATTTCGGCCGGGCGCACATGCCGGCGGAAATCGCCGCGGAGTTCCGGCGGCTGGTGGCCGAGATTGCCGTGGCGCAGGACGCCAGCGGGGAGGCAAATGCCCGGTCACTCGAGGCGTTGCTGGCCGCCACGCGCCGGCTGGCCGAACTGGGCAGCACCCAGTTGGCGCCCGGCGCCCCGGCGGACGCCAGCTAAACAGGCTTGCGCGGCCTGGCACAGGGATGGCTTGCGGCCGTACCTGGCTGCGTCAGACCCTTCTGGCCTTCCTCACCGCAGCTCTTCTTCCGGAGCGAGAGGAAGCAGGCAGCAAGCTCGCAAACTGGTACGCCGCGCGCAGGAACGTGCATCCAGACTAGCGCACCGCCCCGATGATGCCGGGGATCGCTGCCTTCACCTGGAAGTAGCCCTTGGTCGCGCGCGGCCAGACCGCGTCATCCCACGCCCGGCGGATGCGCAGGGCATGTGGCAGGACCTCGGCGGACGGGCCGACCGGCGCCCAGGCCGTCACCACGGGCAAGCCGTCGGCCCATCCGTCCGAGACCAGCGCCGCCGGGCAGCCGAAATGCTCCGCCGACCGGGCCAGCGCGTCGGCCATGGCATCCCGGTCCATCGCCCTTGGCCGTTCTGCCGCACGGTCGGCATGGGCGACCAGCCCGCCGACACGTACGACCTTAGCGCGGCCGAGCGGCATGCTTTCGGGATTCAGGTCATCCAGGTGCAGCAGCAGCGCCACCTCGCCCTCCGGCAGCGCATCGGACTGGGGCAGCTTGACGGCGGGCGGCGGGTCGGCCTCCTCCAACGGGGCCGGATCCTCGTTCAAACCCTCGGGGTCGTAACGCCCATCGGTGTAGCGCCGGATGTTCTCCGCCCGTGCCGCATACACCTTGCCGCGGGTGTGCAGCCCGGCCACCCACCGCCAGGACAGGGTGTTGCTGGCCGGATCGCCATCCAGCAGGTGCTGCATGAAGAAGTCGGCGCCCAACGCCCAGGGCAGGCGCAGGGTGAAGATCCAGATCGAGGCGAACCACATGCGGACATGGTTGTGCAGCCAATTGCCCGTCGTCAGCTCGCGCGCCCAGTCGTCGAAGCACTCGATCCCAGTCTGCCCGGTGATGGCTCTTTCATAAGCTTTCCGCAGCCCTGACTCGGCGGCCAGCCGGGCGTGACCCTCCTCAGCCAAGCGCTGGTAGCAGGTCCACAGCGCCGGCCGGGTCTCCAGGTGACCCTTAAAGTAGCTGCGCCAGAACACCTCCTGCACAAACTTCTCCGCCTGCGCACCGTGCCCGGCGCGGGCTGCGTCCACCACCTCCTGCTCGACCACTATTCGGCGGCGCAGGTAGGGCGACAGGACAGACGTCGTGGCAGCCTCCTGCGGCCCGGCGTCGGTGTTGCGTCCTTCGACGTAGTCGCGGCCCATCGCAGGCGAGAACTCGGCGAGCCGGGCGAGTGCGGCGGCGCGGGTCGGGGGGAAGCTTCTATCCATGCCCCGCATATGGGGCAGCATGGCTTCGGCGCACCGCGCAGCCGCGATCACGCGGCGGAGACTTCAGGCCCTCGAGGGGGTTTATGTGGCTACACAGGACAACGATCCGTTTCACGCCAGTGGCACCCTGTGCCGGGGCGGCCGGCGCCCGGCGAGGTCCGCCGGAAACTTGAAGCGGGCGAGCGCCGCGAAGAACCGATGCACGAACAGCCGCGCCGAGATCTGCAACAGCGTGTCCCCGGCCAGGGCGACGGCGCCGGTGACCTCACCCTCGTAGCTCCAGTCGATGCTGGTGCGCCCGGGCCGGGACTGGCGGAGCGCGACGCGGCCGTTGGCATTGCCGCCGCCCAGGCCGCCGCGGGAGCTGCCCTGCAATAGGATAGCCTGGGCGTGATCGCGGCCCGACAGGTCCAGCTCGATCCGGTAACGGCTGCGGAGCGTGCCGACCCCGAACGACAGCAGCGCGCTGAACCGCCCCTCCCCGGACTGCTCGACGCTGTCTGCGCCGGGGATCAGCGTCGCGAGCACGGCGGGATCCAGCAGTGCGGCGAGCACCGCGGCAGGCGCAGCCGGCACCTCCGTCCGCCCGGCGCCGGCCATCCGCCGTGTGGCCACCGGCCTAGACCTCGTCCAGCGGCGGGCCGGGATGACCTGCCGCCAGCGTCGCGCTCTCGCGCTTGAGCGGCCGGCTGACGGGGCAGGCCTCCTGCACGAAGCCGTTCAGGGTGTTGACCAGGTTGTCGCGGACCTGGCGGTAGAATACGTACTGGCCCCGCTTCTCGCCGATTATCAGCCCGGCCGCCTCCAGGATGGAAAGGTGCTGGGAGATCGACGGCTTGGACATGGTGAACCGCGATGCAATCTCGCCCGCGCTCAGCTCGGTGCGCGCGAGATAGGCGAGGATCTTGCGCCGGGTGGCGGAGGCCAGGGCTTCGAAGACGGGCTGCATCGGTATCCAGGCTCCTGTTCGCACCATACTTAGGCATTGAGCTAACCATTAACAAATCCATCCCTGAAATTTAGGCATGTTCCTAATTACCAAATGAAGGCGGGCGTCATGGGTTGCGTTTCCACCGCACGGGTCATTGCCGGCCCTGACGCCTTCGCTGAGGACGGCTGGGTGGAATGGGCGCCCGCGCGGTCGCTCTGGACCGGCGGGATGACGCTGGTGGCCATGCTGCTCGCACCGGTGTTCGTGACTCCGGGGCAGTGGCGCTGTTCCTGGGCTCTAGCGCCGTCACGCTGTGCGCCGGGCACTCCATCGGGCTGCACCGGCTGCTCATCCACCGCAGCCTGTCGGCGCCGCGGTGGATGGAGCGCGTGCTGGTCCTGCTTGGCACCCTGGTGGGCATGGCGGGGCCGCTGGGCATGGTCCGACTGCACGACATGCGGGACTGGGCGCAGCGCCAGGCCGCGTGCCACGACCTGCATGCCCACCGCGCGCACCCGTTGCGGGACGCCCGGTGGTGGGTGCTGCTGGCTCTGCGGCGGCTTGGGCTGGTGTGGGGGCTGCGGCAGCCCGGGGACCTGACGCCGCGGGCCGGGCTGCGCCGGGTGTCTTGCCAGCCGTGATCTGCGCTGGCGCTCCTGACCACCCGCCTGCATTGCGAGCCGCAGTTACGGCGTGGCGATCAGAACCCGCACGGGCGGTGGTTCCGGTCATGCGGCCGTGGCTTGCCGCGTCGAGATGACGGACGGCGAAGACCAGCCGACCGGGAAGGGGACACTCGGCAGAAGCCGCGCCGGCCGCCCCGGAACTAATGGCGCTGCCTGGCATTCACCATCCATCGCGCTGGCCCTTGCCACACTGGGCCGGCCCACACTCGAGGAGCTGCCCGATGCGGTCAATGTTCATCGTCGCTGCGGCAGTTCTCGCCTTTGGATTGCAGGCCGCAGCCGCCCAGACTGGCCCGGCCGCCACCCGGCCGGACCAGAGTGAGGCCAGCCATCAGAACAGCCCCATGGGTCCGGCCACGGCCAACCAGGACGCCGGCAATAACGGCGTCGGCACGCTGGGGTCGCTGGACAGCAGCCCCGGCAAGGCCACCAGCACGGTCGCGGGCGTGAACGGCGGCAAGACCGGCATCGGCTCCGGCAGCAGCAAGGGTGCCGGCGGCGCCATCGAGAGCGACCCGACCCAGGGCGGCACGCAAAAGCCGCAGTAGCCTGGGCAGCGGCCCCTACCGGTAGTCGTCCGTCGTGCGGATCGCCGGCCGGGGCGGGCCGGCGTAGGGGTCTAGCCCAGCGCGGGCCTGCGCCGTCACACGGCAGTCCGCGCACATCCGCATCCGGTCGGCGATGGCAGGGTCCCTGAACATCCAGTGCTTGCCGGCCAGTTGCTCCACGACCCTGTCGATGGATGACTTGACGCCGAACGGCTTGGCGCAGCGGATGCAGATAGCGGGCGGCTCCTCCTTCACCACGACCTCGTCGCGCCGCGCCGCGCCGAACGTGGCGCGCGGCTGCAGGCTGACGACGTTCTCCGGGCAGGTGGTCGCGCACAGGCCGCACTGCACGCACAGGTCCTCGACGAACTTCAGCATGGGCCGGTCAGGGTGCGCCCGCAGCGCCGAAGTCGGGCAGGCCGACACGCAGGACATGCAAAGCGTGCAACCGGCGGTATCAACCAGCACCCGGCCAATCGGGGCGCCGCGCGGCAGCGGCAGCGGCTCGGCCGGCGTTGGCGCCGCCTGGTGCAAGGCGTTCAGCGCCTGCATCGTCAGCGCGTTCTTGTCGCCGGTCGGCAGGTAGGCCGCCGGCGTGAGGCCGGGCCGCACTGCCATGCCGCGCAACGTGGCGGACAGCTCGAACGGGTCGTCGGCCACCAGCAGGTCCAGCCGGCCCTGACCGTAGCCGAGCGGCTCCAGGATGGCCGACAGCAGCTCCACCTCGCGCAGGACAGCATCGCGGCGGGGCTGGTCGCGGCGGCTGGCCAGCACGCGCACATCGGCGGCGCCGAACGCGAAGGCGGTCGCGAAGGCATCCAGCCCGAACTGCCCCGCCATGGGGAACGGGATCACCCGGGCCGGCAGGCCGTCGCCATGACGGGCCAGCATGTCGATCAGCGGGGCGCCGTGGCTGGCGTCATGGACCAGCAGCACCGGCGGGGCAGTGCCGCCGGCCGAATGCTCTGCCGCATGATAGGTGGCCAGCAGGGTCTGCAGCCGCCGGGCCGTGGCTTCCGCGCCGGGAACGGCATACTCGACCGCCGTCGTCGGGCACACCGCGGCGCAGGTGCCGCATCCGGCGCAGATATGCGGGCTGATGGCCACGCTGTCGCCGGCTGGGGTGATCGCCCCTGTGGGGCACACGTCCAGGCAGCGGGTGCAGCCGATCTGGCCCGACCGGGAGTGCGCGCAGCGGCTGGCGTGGAAGGCGACATAGCGGGGCTTGCTGAACGTGCCCACCAGGTCGGTGGCGGCCAGCAGAGCCCGCTGCACGCCCACGGGGTCCTCCGGAGAGGCGCGCAGGTAGCCGTCCCGGTGCTCCGGCGCGGGCACCAGGGGCAGCCCGCCGCTAAGGTCGATCACCACGTCGCACCGCGAGCGCGCGCCGTTGCGGGCAGGTCCGAATTCCAAGACGGCGCGGGAGGACGGCAGGGCGGTGGCAAAGCCGTCCACCACCAGCTCGAACGCGCCGAGGTAGCCCGTGGCGCGGCTGATGGTGCCGCGTACCACGGGATAGTCGGCGACGCGCGGCGGCGTCAGCGGGGCGGTGCCGGTGATGATGACCGTGAGGTCCAGCCGACCCTTCAACTGCTCGGCCGCCTCGATGGCGCGGTCGTCGCAGCCGTAGATGACGGTCACACCCCCCGACTGCATGGCGACCTCGGCCCGGGGCATGGGCTCGGCCTCCTGCACGGCCGCGGCGATCAGCGCGGCGATCTTCGGCAGGGCTAGCTCAGCCTCATTCGACCACCCAGCGGCCTCGCGGATGTTGACGAAGCCCACGGACGCCTCCGCCGCGGCGTCACGGAAGGTTGACGCCTCCTGGGTGCAGGCGACCAGCACGGACCCGCCCTCCGACGCAGCCGCCTGGAACCAGTCCAGCTCCGCCCGGCACAGCTCGTGCGCCGCGGGAGCGTGCGCCCCGGCAGCCCGCGCCAGCGCGCCGGCGTCAACCGCCATCGTCCCCCGGCACGTGCAGGTGAGGACCGTGCAACCGTCCATGCTCATCCGTGGTGCATCCCTTGCCGGCGGTGACGGCGAGACAGGTGTCTTCGCTTCGCCGATGCCGTCATATATGTGCCGATGCATATGTTGCAGACAGACCGGTGGGTCCACCCCAACTGCCATGAATGATATCGAACGGAGCTTCGCCATAGACGACCTGCTCGCGCTCCCGCCGGGCTTCCGCCTGATGCCTGCCGCAGCGATCCCAACCGGGAGTGACCCATGGACAGCGGCGTTGTACGCAACCGCCAGGGGAGCCGAACCGGGCAGCGTGTTCTGGTCTAGCGAGCAGGGCTGGTGCCGCACGGCCCTCGTCCTGGCGCCCGACCGGCCGTTGCAGGGGATCGGCGAGATCCTGCACCTGGGATCTCTCGCCCTGTTCGACGCCCTTGCCGCCCTCGCGCCGCCACAGGTGCCAATGCACCTGATCGTGCCGGACGGCCTGGCCGTGGATGGCGGGCGCGTGGCGACCCTGCGGGTTGAGACGGCAGCAGCAGCGCCCGGCGCCGTCCCGGAATGGGCGGTGCTCGGCATCGACGTCGCGGTCGATCGCATCACCGCGGCCCCGGGCGAGCAGCCGGACCAGACCTGCCTGCATGAGGAGGGCTTTGGCGACGTGACTGCGGCGGACGTGCTGACCCACACCTGCCGGCATCTGCTGAACTGGCTCGACGCCTGGGGACAGGACGGCCCGCCCAGCCTGGCGCGCGTCGTCGCGCGGCGCACCCGGCCCGACGTGGTGGTGGCATGACCCTCCGCCTGCCCCGAACCATCCAGTTGGATGCCTCCGATAGGTCGGTGTTCGACAGCGCCGCCGAGCCCGGCGAGTGGGCCGTCACCGGCACGTTCGCCTTCCTGGACGGCACCGTCCAGGACGGGGAAGGGCTGACGGGCAAGCGGCGCACCGCATTCCAGCACGGCTTCCTCGGCACCGGCAGCTTCGGCTGGTCCACCCTGGTTATGGTGACGGATGCTACCCCCGCCGTGGTGCAGTCCGTGACCGACGCACTGGCCCAGCATTTCATGGACCAGCACGGCGCCCCTTCCCTGGCCGCGGCGCAGGAGGTCGCGGCACGCGAGGTCGCCTTCGCCGCCAGCCTGTGCGAGCACCCCGTCGGCACCCTGCTGACCATCTTCCGCCAGCATGGACCCGATGGCGTCGTCGAGCAGTTCGCCACTGTCACGCGGGACGCCGCACCGGAAGAGGCAGCCGGGCCGGACTTCGGCAAGCCCTTCGATCTGCTGGCACTGGCTCTCAACCGGGACGGGTCTGCATGATCAGGCACGAGCAGCGTGAGGTCGGCGTGATCGCCGAGTGGCAGGCCGTCGAGAGCGAGTGGTCCGACCACCGCTGGCGCGTCGTGGACCTGCTGCCCGGCGCCGCCCAGGCGCCGCCCTGGACGCTGCTGGCCAGCTCGCCGGGCGTGCGGCGGTATTTCGCAGGAAATGCCGAGCTGCACCTGTACCCGCTGGAGACGGACACGCTGAAGCACAACCTCGAAGGGCCGCAGCCGGCGGTGTATGTGTTCCTGCGTGCGACCGAGGCTGCGCCGGGCATGTCGCTGCTGGGCGCTACGGTGTGCGCCGGGGAAGCGCAGGCGCACGTGGACACCGGGTCCGACCTGGTGGAGGCGGTGCCGATGCCGCCGGACCTGGCCGTCTGGATCGGCGACTTCGTGGCGCGCAACCACGTCGAGCGGCCAGGCTGGAAGCGCAAGCGCGACCGGGATGACCGGGGGGACGCCCGGAGCGGCGACCGCGGAGCCGGCCGGCGCGAGGAGATGGATGCCGATGACGAGTGAGCCGACCGAGGGGCTGTTCCGCCGATGGGCACGGCGCAAGCAGGAGGCCAAGGCGGCGCCGGACCGGGCGGGCGAGGCCGCTCCGCTGCCGGTGGAGGCGCCTGAGCAGTCTCTACCGGAGGCGCCCTCACCGGCACTGCCGGACATCGAGACCCTTGGTGCCGGCAGCGACTACACCGCGTTCCTACAGAGAGGCGTCGCGGCCGAGGTGCAGCGGGTCGCCCTGCAGCGCGCCTGGGCCAGCGACGAGCAGATCGCCGGGTTCCGCGGCATGGCCGACTACGATTGGGATTTCAACGCTCCGATTTATGGCAAGCTGTGGGCGTCCGACGACGTGGCGAAGCTGCTGCAGGCAATCGTGTCGCCACCGGCCGAGACGGAGCTTGCGCCCATGGAGTCCGATCCCGCGGCGCCGGGTCTCCAGGAGCCTGCGATGGCCGAGCTGGCGTTGCCCGAGGCACCGCAACCTGTGCAGGACGCCGAGTCGATGCTGGACGCCGTCGCCGAACTGGATGCGGAGCCGCCACGTGCTGCTTCTCCCCGGCACGGCAGTGCGATGCCGGCGTGATCGCGGCTTTTTGCCCCTGGCCAGGCAGTTGCCCGGATTACAAAACGGGTTGCACGCTGCTACATCAGTATTGCTGACCAACTTTGGGGTAGCGATGGCAACAACGACGCAGGGCATGGATGAGGTCGAGGCTGCACGGGCGCTCATGTATGGCCTGCTTGGCCACGCCTTGGCGCAGCCGCCGGAGGCCTGCTTCCTCGCACGCCTGACTCAGTTGGACGGCGGCGGTGAGATCGGTGCGGCGTTGCGCGAACTGGCGGCCCAGGCAGGGTCTGCGACGATGAGGACTGCCCGTGCCGAGTACGATGTCTTGTTCATCGGCGTTGCCCGGGGCGAGCTGGTGCCATATGGCTCGTTCTACATGACCGGTTTCCTGCACGAGCGCCCGTTGGCCCGGCTGCGCGCCGACCTGGTACGGCTGGGCCTGACCCGCCGGCCCGGCCGGTCCGATCCCGAGGACCACATCGCCACCGAGTGCGAGATCATGGCCAGCCTCGCCGACCGCCCGGCCGACGTGCAGGCAGAGTTCTTCGACCGTCATCTTAACCCCTGGGCCTCCCGCTTCTTCACCGACTTGGAGCGGGCTACCTCGGCCCGGCTGTATCGGCCGGTGGGCACACTGGGCCGCCTGATGATCGAACTCGACCGGCAGGGCTTCGCGCTCGCCGCCGAGCCCTCCACGACCCAAGACTCGATGCAACGAGGTGCAGCATGACCGACAAGACCGACAAGTCCGGGGGCAAGCCCCTCCAGGCCAACCGGCGCGCCTTCCTGCGCGGTGCCGGCCTGGCGGCCGTGGCCGTGCCGCTCGCCGCCGAGGCCGAGACGCTGGTGCAGCCCACCAATCACCAGGTGCCCGCCCGGTATGTCGATAGCGAACACAACCAGCGGTTCTATGCGCTGAACCGCCGGTAGGGGACATACATGCTTACCAAACAACGTCCGGTCGCTGCCGCGCGCGGCCTGCCCACCCTGCCTGCTCCCGCCGTGTCGAGCGGCGCGTTAGACCGCCGTGGCTTCCTTCGCAACTCTGGCCTGGCTGCCGGCGGGCTTGCCGCGCTGGGCGGGCTGGGCCTGTCCACGGTGCAGCGCGCCTCCGCCGGCGAGGTCGTGCCGGGGGAGCCGAGCGAGCTCCGGAAAACCGTCTGCACCCATTGCTCCGTCGGCTGTTCGGTGCTTGCGCGAGTGCAGAATGGCGTTTGGGTCGCGCAGGAGGCCAACTACGACAGCCCGAACAACATGGGCACCCACTGCGCTAAGGGCGCCGCCGTCCGCGAGCTGACGCACGGCGACCGGCGGCTGAAATACCCGATGAAGCTGGTCAACGGCGAGTGGCGCCGGCTGGACTGGAGGACCGCCATCGATGAGATCGGCGACAAGATGCTGGAGATCCGGCAGAAGTCCGGCCCGGACAGCGTGTACTGGCTCGGCTCCGCCAAGTTCAGCAACGAGAGCGCCTACCTGTTCCGCAAGTTCGCGGCTCTGTGGGGCACCAACACCTGCGACCACCAGGCCCGCATCTGCCACAGCACCACTGTCGCCGGGGTCGCCAACACGTTCGGCTACGGCGCGATGACCAACAGCTTCAACGACCTCGGCAATGCCAAGGCCATCATGATCATGGGCGGCAACCCCGCCGAGGCGCACCCGGTCAGCCTGCAGCACCTGCTGCGGTCGAAGGAGATCAACCAGGCCGAGCTGATCGTCATCGACCCGCGCTTCACCCGCACCGCCGCCCACGCCACCGAGTATGTCCGCATCCGCCCCGGCACCGACATCCCGGTGATCTGGAGCATCCTGTGGCACGTGTTCGAGAATGGCTGGGAAGACAAGGAGTTCATCAACAACCGCGTCTATGGCATGGACCAAGTCCGCGCCGAGGTGGCGAAGTGGGACCCGGCCGAGAGCGAGCGCGTCACCGGCGTGCCCTCCCTGCAGTTGAAGCGCGTGGCGGAGATCATGTCGCACAACCGGCCCAGCAGCCTGGTGTGGTGCATGGGCGCGACGCAGAAGACCGTGGGGACCGCCAACGTCCGCGCATACAGCATCCTGCAGCTTGCGCTGGGTAACATGGGCATCAGCGGCGGCGGCACGAACATCTTCCGCGGCCACTGCAACGTGCAGGGCGCGACCGACCTCGGCTTGGACGTGACGACCTTGCCGGCCTACCTCGGCCTGGATGAGGCGGCCTGGCGGCACTGGGCGCGCGTGTGGGACGTGGAGTACGACTACTTGGTGTCGCGCTTCGCGTCGAAGAAGCTGATGGAGACTAAGGGCATCCCCAGCACACGCTGGTTCGATGCCGTGCTGGCCGACAAGGCGACCCTCGATCAGCCGGACAACGTGCGCGCCATGGTGGCATGGGGCCACGCGGCCAACTCGATCACCCGCGAGCCGGTGATGCGGGAGGGCATGAACAAGCTGGACCTGCTGCTGGTGGTCGATCCGCATCCCACGACGTTCGCCATCAGCGGCGAGCGGCAGAACGGCACCTACCTGCTGCCGGCCTGCACGCAGTTCGAGCAGGCCGGCAGCGTGACGGGATCGAACCGTTCGATCCAGTGGCGCGAGCAGGTCGTGAAGCCGATCTTCGAGAGCAAGAACGATGCCGAGATCCTTCTGCTGCTGGCCGATAAGTTCGGCTTCGGCGAGCAATTGGTGAAAAACATCATGGTGCAGGACGGCGTGCCCGTGGCGGAGGACACCCTGCGGGAGATCAACCGCGGCTGCTTCGCCATCGGCTATAGCGGGCAGTCCCCCGAGCGGCTGAAGCTGCACGCCAAGCACCAGGCAGACTTCGACCCGCTGACCCTGAAGGCCAGCACCGGGCCGTGCGCCGGCGAGTATTACGGGCTGCCGTGGCCGTGCTGGGGCACACCGGAGATGAAGCACCCGGGGACGGCGTTCCTCTACAACACCAGGGTGCCCGTGAAGGAAGGCGGCAGTGGCTTCCGAGCGCGGTGGGGCGTGGAGCGTGAGGGCGTGTCCCTGCTGGCCGCTGACTACCCGCTCGGGTCGGACATCAAGGGCGGCTACCCTGAATTCACCATCGCCGTGCTGAAGAAGCTCGGCTGGGATAGCGAGCTGACGACGGACGAGATGGCCGTCATCAACAAGATCGGCGGCAACAACATCGACGCCGTGAGCTGGCAGACGGACCTGAGCGGCGGCATCCAGCGCGTCGCCGTCGCCCATGGCTGCGCGCCGTTCGGCAACGGCAAGGCGCGGGCGGTGGCCTGGAACCTGATCGACCCGGTGCCGATCCACCGCGAGCCTATCCGCACGCCGCGGCGCGACCTGATCGCCAAGTACCCCGCGCTGGAGGACCGGCGCGACTACCGCTTGCCCTATTTGGGCCGCAGCCTGCAGGTACAGGACGTGTCGGCCTTCCCGATGATCCTCACCACCGGCCGGCTGGTGGAGTACGAGGGCGGCGGCGGCGAGACGCGGTCCAACCGGTGGCTGGCCGAGATCGTCGAGGAGGCTTACGCCGAGGTCAACAGCGAGGATGCCAAGCGCCTGGGGATCACCGACCGCGGCGAGGTCTGGCTCTACGGCGTCGAAAGCAACTCGCGGGCCAAGTTCCGGGCGCACGTCAGCAACCGCACGGGTCCGGGGGTGGTGTTCGTGCCGTTCCACTTCGGCGGCATGACGAACGGCGTGGACAACCGCGGCAAGTATCCGCCGGGCCTGGACCCGATCGTGCTGGGCCATGCGGTAAACCAGTTGACGACCTACGGCTACGACTCCGTCACGCACATGCAGGAGACCAAGGTCACGCTCTGCCGGGTTGAGGCGGCGTAATGCCTGCGATCACTTTCGAGGAGGGGCGCTGATGGCCCGAATGAAGTTCCTGTGCGACGCCGAGCGTTGCATCGATTGCAATGCCTGCGTCACCGCGTGCAAGAACGAGCATGAGGTGCCGTAGGGCCTGAACCGCCGCCGGGTCGTGACGCTGAATGACGGCGAGCCCGGTGAGCTTTCGGTCTCCATGGCCTGCATGCACTGCACCGACGCGCCGTGCGCCTCGGTCTGCCCGGTCAACTGCTTCGTGCAGACGGCGGACGGCATCGTGCTGCACAACAAGGACCAGTGCATCGGCTGCGGCTACTGCTTCTACGCCTGCCCGTTCGGGGCGCCGCAGTTCCCGTCGGCATCCAACTTCGGCGGGCGCGGCAAGATGGACAAGTGCACCTACTGCGCCGGCGGACCCGAGGGCACC
>JAABUX010007389.1_pt1 | contig 12920 bp, 12 predicted proteins | sample 5561851 | NCBI WGS metagenome assembly JAABUX01 (sample SAMN10711883, study PRJNA513361) | rock metagenome | isolation source: Antarctica rocks | place: Antarctica: Victoria Land, Richard Nunatak red sandstone | collected 2016-01-03 | reverse complement strand
GGGAGATGCCCGCCCGCTCGATCGCGGCGAACGCGCGCCGCGCGTCTTCCACATCCCGATCCACCGTGCGCGCGACCTGGCCGTGGTCGAGGAAGGCGTCGATGGTCGCCGGCGTCATCGTGTCCACGGTGTCGGGGCCGATGATCTGCTCGGCGTAGAGGATGTCCCGGTACGCGGGGTTCTTGGTGCTCGTGCTGGCCCACAGGCAACGCTGCGTCCTGGCCCCCTTCCGCGCCAGCGCCTCCCAGCGCGGGCCGGAGAAGATCTCCTGATAGGCGGCGTAGGCCAGCTTCGCGTTGGCGATGGCCGCCGTGCCCTGCAACGCGCGCAACGCGTTCTTGCGGCCCTCGTCGTTCGCCTCGGCAATAAGCGCGTCAAGCTTCTTGTCCACGGCTGTATCGACGCGGCTGACGAAGAATGAGGCCACCGAGGCGATCCGGTCGAGGGGCTGCCCCGTGGTGGCGCGCTGCTCCAAGCCGGCGATGTACGCCTCGGCTACCTGCCGGTAGGCGTCGAGCGCGAAGACGAGCGTCACGTTGACGTTGATCCCCTCACTAATGGCGTGCTGGACGGCGGGGATACCCGCGGGCGTGCCGGGGATCTTGATCATCACGTTGGGGAGGCCCAGATAGCGGAACAGGCGGCGCGCCTCGTCCCGCGAGCGCGCGGTGTCGTCGGCCATGTCGGGCGGCTCCTCGATGCTCACGTAGCCGTCGCGCCCGTCGGTGTGGTCGTAGACGGGCCGCAGGACGCCGGCGGCGTGGCGAATGTCGTCGAGCACCAGCCCGTCGTAGATGTCGGCGACGCTCTTGCCGTCGCGGACCATCGTGCGCAGGTCCGCGTCGTAGTCGGCCTCACCTTCACTGATGGCCTTCTGGAAGATCGTAGGGTTGCTGGTCATGCCCACGATCCCTTGGTCGATCAACGCCTGGAGCTTGCCGCTCTTGATCAGGTCGCGGGTGATATAGTCGAGCCAAGGGCTCTGGCCCTGGTCGAGAAGCTGCTGCAAAGTGTTCGTGGTGGCTGCCATGGTCTGTCCTCTCCCTGGGTCGTCGGCGCGCCCCGGTGTGTCTCTGCCTCGGCGCGCCGGGAATCATCACGACCGGAACACGGCCGGTCAGTCTTCCGGCCCGGTCGCCTGTTCCGATCCGCCCGGTCGTTCTGGCGTCGCGCCGGCCCCGCGTCGCCCCGCGTCGGAGCCCGTCGCCGGCTCACGCTGCGCCTCGTCCAGGCGGCCACCGGCCGGGTGTTCCTCGTTGCCAGTCAGATCGTGTAGCACGTCCGCCGCCTTGTCCGTCACCGTGTCGCGCGGGTCTGTCGCCGCGCCGTCGGTCTGCGGCTCATCCATCGCGATTCCCCTTCTCGCCTACTGGCGCGGCGGTGATGTCCGCCTCGTCGTCGGCGCCCCACCGCCGCTCCCCGGTCCCCGCCTGTACCGGCCCTACGCGCCGGGAGTCGGCATCAGGTCGCCCAGCGCCGCCGGTGTCCGGTCGTCCTCGTCGGTGCCCGGCCGCTCCGTCGTGGTCGATGGTGGCGTGGGCTGCTCCCGCCCCGCCGGGTCCTCATCCCGCGCGCTCCCCCTCGTCATCCCATCGGTGGGAGTTGGCGAGGCTCTCCGGGGTATTCTGCGCCATCCAGGTCCTCCTCTCCCCAGTCTACGTCAACCCCCCACAAAACCTAACGTTGTAGTACTAACCACTAGCCACTAATCACTCGTTGCGGCCGGCTCCCGTGTCATGCCTCCGCTCACCGGTGAGCGCCGGGCTATCTCCCTTCCAGCCCGGGTCGCCAGCGGATCGTTCCATCGCCGCGATGGTCCCCTCGCGGTCTTGCGAGGAGGCGTGCCCTGCGAACACCATGCTCCAGCGCAGCGCAGCGCCGCCCACCAGCGTCAGGCCAGATGCGAGCCTCGTCAGCAGGCCCCTATTCTCCTCCGACCGCAGACTGATCGCCTCCAGGGCCACGCCCCCCACCGTCCCCGCCGTGACCACGGCGGTCAGCAGGCCCAACCGGCCGCGCAGCAGCGGCCTTGCCCACTGCCCCGTGGTGAGGTGATAGCCGGCCAGTAGCGCGGTCTCGGTGACACCGAGCGCCAGATTGTACGGCATGAGCACGCGGTGCTCGTCCGGCTCGGCGCGCCCGCTGAGCGCCGATACCAGGGTGACGGCCGCCGAGCCGGTGCTCATGGCGCTGGCCATGAACAGGCCGCCGAGCAAGGGGCTCTTATACCATATCGGAATGCTGCTGGTTCCGATCAGCACGCCGGTGTATCCCCCTAGCGCGAGCGCCGGGGAGACACCGGCCACGGCCGGCACGGCCATGGGAATGATAGTCATCACGGCGTTGAGACCCGGGATGGGCAACTCCATGTCCTCGGTCAGTGCGCGCAGCCCGGTCAGCGTGGATAGCGCGCCGTGCGCGGTGAGGGCCAGGCGCCCAGGTTCATCGGCGACGAGGGCTTGAAGATGCCCAGCATGTGGTGGAAGCGCGACCGCTTACCCAGGTCGTGGATCAGCAGCGGCGCGGACCGCCCAGCGTCTCGGCCAGCGTGCCTAGCACGAAGGAGCCGCAGGAGATACCTCCCAGGTAGAAGTAGGCCGAGATGTCGTGTCCCCAGGGCGGACGCTGCAGGATCGGCACGTCCTTGTAGGCGTCGCGCGTGCGCGCATGCGCCGCGCCGTAGCGCCCGTTGTTGCTCGGCGCCCCGGCCTGGTTCGTCCCCACCACAGGCAGTTCTGGCAGAGCCATCTGGTCCTCTCTCATCTAAATAAATCGAGCCGCAAATAAACGCAAATGAACGCGGATAGGTGCGAATGATTTGAGACGATGCGCTCCAGGGGCGGTAAGTTCAGGGATATATTGCTATAGCGCATCGTCCAAAGGTCTAAAGCCACTATTAGCCTTCATTCCCCCTCTTCTTAACTATTCGCGTGTATTCGCGTCCATTTGCGGCTAAGGTCTAGTCCCTGCTCCCTACCATTGCGGCGGCGCCAGCGGCGGTCAGGCCGAGGCCGACCATGGCGCTGAGCAAGTAGCGCAGGGGCATGCGCGACGAGGGGCGCGGCGGGGCCTCGGGTAGGTTGTAGGCCGCGGGCTCGTCCGTCAGCAGGAAGAAGGCGTTGAGGCTCTTATACTCCGCCGTGTCGTCGGCGCCGTACAGGTAGGCCTCGCTTGTGCCGCGCGCGTGAAGCTCCTCGACGCGTTTGCGGGCGCGCTCCTTAAGTTCGGAGACCGGGCCGAAGGTGATCGAGTCGGTCGGGCAGGACTTGGCGCAGGCCGGCTCGAGGCCGTCGCGCTGGCGGTCGTAGCACAACGTGCACTTGTGGACCCGCGCCATCGGCCTCGCTGCGCTGCAAGACGCCGAAGGGGCAGGCGCTGACGCAGTAGCCGCAGCCGTTGCAGATGTCGGCCTGCACGTAGACGTCGTCCCACTCGTTGCGGATGATCGAGCCGGTCGGGCAGGCCTCCTGGCAGGGCGCGGCCGTGCAGTGCTTGCAGACGTCACTGTTGAACAGCCAGCGCACGTTGCCGTCGGGCAGGGCGTGCTCGGTGAAGCTGACGTGCCGCCACGTCGTGGCCGAGAGGTGAAGCGTGTTGTCATAACTCTGACCGGACCATGTCATGCCGTCGGCCGGCAGGGAGTTCCACTGCTTGCAGGCCACCTCGCAGGCCTTGCAGCCGATGCAGATCGTGGAGTCGGTGAAGAAGCCCATCGGCTCCTGAGCCGGGGGGGCCGAGGCGATGGTGATGCCTTCCAGAATGCCCGGCTTGACGTCGGACTCCCGCCCGTACCTCTCGCGGTCGGTGTTGATGTTCATGGGTCAGGCGTTCCTCCCTTCCGGTTGGGCCTGCGTCAGCGTCCCGGCCATGGGCTCCTCTTGCGCCCGCCGTGCCACCGGCGTCGACGGGGTATCGGAGGGCCGCGACAGGCGTCCCTTGACGATCTGGCAGGCGAAGGCCTTGCTCTCGTGCATGCTCACGTTGGCGTCGAGCATCATCGCCGTCAGCTCGTTGGCCTGGCTGCCGGCGACCTCGCCGGCGTAGCCAAAGTGGATGGGCAGCCCGACCTGGTGCAGTGTACGCCCGTTGACATGCAGCGGTTTGACGCGCGGCGTGACCATGGCCCGCGCCTCGATGGCGCCGCGCGGCGAGGTGAGCAGCACCCAATCACCGTGCTCGATGCCGCGTTCGCGCGCCAGTTCGGGGCTCAGTTCGGCGAACATGGCCGGCTGCAGCTCGTTGAGCCAGGAGTCGAAGCGGCTCATCGGCCCCGAGAGGTAGTGCTCGGTGATGCGGTAGGTCGTTAGCACGATGGGGAAATCGGCGTTCATTGGCTCGATGGGGTTAAGGGGCGCCTCGTCGTACATCACGGTGGGGTTGGCGCGCTGCTTATAGAGCGCGTTGGACACGGGAGACTCCAGCGGCTCGTAGTGCGTCGGCAGCGGACCGTCCTTGAGACCGCCGGGCGCGAAGAGCCAGCCCTTGCCGTCGGGCTTGAGGATGAAGGGCGTGTCGCCGTCGATGGCGTCCATACCCTTGGCGTCGTCGGCGCCGCGGTAGTCTGGCGGCTTGGTGGGCTGGAAGTCCGGCGTGTCCAGGCCGGTCCACGTCTTTTTGGCCTCATCCCACCAGACATATTTCTTGCGCTCGCTCCAGGGCTTGCCCTCGGGATCGGCGCTGGCGCGGTTATAGAGCATGCGGCGGTTGTTGGGCCAGGCCCAGGCCCAGTTGGGGTTGACGTGGGCGGCGGGGTCGGACCGGCGCTCGTTGGCGCGGTTGTAGTCGTGCTCGGGGAAGACGCCCGTGTAGATCCAGCAGCCGCAGGCGGTGCTGCCGTCGTCCTTCAGCTCGTCGTAGCTGCCGAGTTGCTTGTGGTCGGCCACAGTATAGCCGTTGATCTCCCGCAGCACCTTCTCCGCGTCGGGCTCGTCGGTCAGGCGGCCACGCCTCCCGTCGGGCAGCGTCTCCGGTCCATCCAGGGCGTAGTCCCAGGTCATGTTGAGCAGGCCCTGGTCGCGTGGGAGCGTGCTGTCCCTGTACATCTCCCGTAGCCGCCGGCCGAGGTTCCACATGAACGAGAGGTCGCTGCGGCAGTCGTCAGGCGGATCGACCGCCTTCTCGTGCCACTGCAAGAGGCGCTGGGTGTTGGTCAGCGAACCGGCCTTCTCGGCGCCGTTGGCCGCGGGCATGAAGAACACCTCCGTGCCGATCGTCCGGGGGTCGGGGTTGTCCGGCCCCTCCTTCCAGAAGGTGGCGCTCTCGATCAGGAACCAGTCCTTGACCACCAGCCACTCGAGTTTGGTCAGCGCCTCGCGGCAGAGGCGCGCGTTGGGCGTGCCGACCGCAGGGTTCTCGCCGATCAGGAAGAAGCCCTTGACGTTGCCCTCGGCCATCTTGATCATGGTTGGCAGGTGCGAGTGGTTCTCGGTGACGCGCGGAATCCAGTGGAAGCCGTAGTCGTTCTCGGGGGTGGCCGCGTCCCCATACCAGGCCTTGAGCAGGCTGACCATGTACTTGGGGAAGTTCGCCCACAGGCCGCGCTCCACCTTCTCCACGTTCAGGTAGTCTTGCAGGCTGTTGTGGCCGCGCATCTTGGCCGGCTGCGGGATATAGCCCGGCAGCAGGTTATAGAGCGTGGGGATGTCGGTCGAGCCCTGGATGCTGGCGTGGCCGCGCATGGCCATGATGCCGCCGCCGGGCCGGCCCATGTTGCCCAGCAGCAGCTGCAGCATGGCCCCAGTGCGGATTATCTGCACGCCGGTGGTGTGGTGGGTCCAGCCCACGGCGTAGACGAGGGCGCCGGTGCGTTCGCGGCCGGAGTTGGCCATCATCTGCTCGGCCACCTCCATGAACTGCTCTTTGGTGCAACCGCACACCTCGGCCACCAACTCGGGCGTGTAGCGGGCGTAGTGGCGGCGCAGGATGTTGAGCACGCAGTTGGGGTTTTGCAGCGTGGGGTCGGTCTCGGGCTTGCCAGCCTTGAGCTGGGCCTCGGTCTGGCTGCGCGACAGCGTTTCGAGCTGGGGCGACGCCTGCGTCGGCGGCGGTCCGGGCTCACCGGCGTAGTGCCAGTTGGCCTCATCCATCTTATAGCTGTTGGTCTCGGGATCGTAGCCCGAGAAGAGGCCGCCGTTGTCCTCCGCGTCGACGTAGCCATCAGTGATGATGGTGGAGGCGTTGGTGTAGGCCAGGACGTACTCTGTGAACCAACGCTCCTGGGTCAGCACCTGGTTGATGATGCCGCCGAGGAAGGCGATGTCCGTCCCCGCGCGGATCGGCACGTAGTCGGTGCAGCAGGCCGAGGTGCGGCTGAAATGCGGGTCGACGTGGATCAGGCGCGCGCCCTTCTCGCGCGCTTTCATGGGGAAGCGGAACCCGACCGGGTGCGCCTCGGCCATGTTGGAACCCATGATCAGGATGCAGTCGCTATTTTGCAGGTCTTCCTGGAAGTTGGTGGCCGCGCCGCGGCCGAACGAGGTGCTCAAACTGGGCACCGAGGCGCTGTGTCATATACGGGCCTGGTTCTCGACAGAGATCACGCCGAGGTTGTTGAGCAGCTTCTTGATCAGGTAGTTCTCTTCGTTGTCCAGCGTGGCCCCGCCGAGCTGGGCGATGGCGGTGGTGTTGTTGATGATGTCGCCATCGGCGTCGCGCTCCACGAAGGTGGCGTCGCGCGTCTCCTTGACGCGCTGGGCGATGCGCTCCATGGCCCAGTCGAGCGACTTCTCCTCCCACTCCGTGGCGTAGGGCGCGCGGTAGAGGACGTTGGTCACGCGGTGCGGATTGACCGTTAGCTGGAAGGTGTTGGCGCCCTTGGGGCAGAGCGTGCCCTCGTTGATGGGCGAGCGCGGGTCGCCCTCGATGTCGATGACCTTGCCCTCTTTGATCCACACCTGCTGGCCGCAGCCCACAGCGCAGTAGGGGCAAACGCCGTTGACCTGCGTCGCCCCGTCCAACCGGGAATGCTTGGCGATCGACATGGGGCTGAACGGTTGCGGACTGTTGCCCAGGCGCCAGAAGACGTGACGCTTCTCGACGCGATCCTGGCGTGCCATGACGCTGACCCTCCCTCATCCATCTGGTGACGACCGATGCGACGACACACATCGTCGTCGCGAGGGGCAAGACAAGCGAATCTGGGGCCAGCGAACCCGCGGCAGGCCGCCGGCGGCGCGCAGGCTACCCCCGCACAAGGCGGTAGCCGCCACTAGTTTACAGTATGGCTTGATCGGATGTCTTCGGCAAGAGACGTACCAGGACGTGGGCGCGCCATGAGTTGGTGAGAGCAGTCCTGCGACTTCAGTCGCAGGCCCGTCCTAACGTTGTAGTATTAGCGGCTACCACAGGCGCGCAGACGGAGCTACAGGGCGTAGGGCAGACCAACAAGGTCGAGGCCCTACGCCCTTTCTCATGCCCTCTCGTTGCCCCTCAAAGGCAAGTCTGGCCCGTTGGTTGCGACATGACAACGCGGTCGCTCTGCCTATCCGGGATCGACACAATCATGCGTTGCCGTGCGACGAGAATGTGCCAGTATCCGTCCTTGTGCTCGAGCAACTTGCCGCTGAACGGTGCCTTACCGCCACAGTTCACGGTTACGCGCGGCAGGATATGACCGTCAGGGTTGGGTAGATAGACGAGGGGAACAAGGAAGGCACCATATGCGAATAACGTAGTCCAGAATAAACCCTTGGGAAGGCGACTGACGTCAAGCGTCCAGACCACGGAAGACAAGAGACTAGCGCGCAGGGACGTCATAATGCTGAGAACTATAAGAGTCCAATAGATGATGGTAGCGGGGGGAGGCAATCCCTCCACATTCTCCGGCGTCCCTCCAATGGAGGATAGCCCAAAGCAGGAAAGTTTTTCAAACAACATACGAGGCCTAGAAAGAGCGAAGCTGAGACCAGGGGCAAACTAGCTTTATAGGGAGAGGCTCAAGGTTGCAGGCAAAGTGCCGAGAAGAACCGGTGTCGGTACTTGCGCGCCGCACGGAACATTTGCCTGAGCACGTTTGTCGTTCGAGCAAGGTCCAAATACAGCGAAGTGCCTCACCCCTTATAAAAATCGGCACTTCATCTCCAGATGCTGCTTCTAAAACGCGAGGTTGAGCGCCCTCTTGTTAAGTTACTTTGCCCCTGATCGCAGCTTCGCTCTTTCCACCCCATTATCTACTGGACGAGTCAAGCGTTTTCTCCTGTTCCAGTGTACGGCCATACTCCTGCAGCCATGCTAACGCCGCCTCATACTGCTCGATCCTCAAGTTCTTGTAGCTCGACACTCGGAAGCGCCGATGAAGCTCGCCGAAGAGGGAGGCGTAATAATTGGTCTGTGCTTGGCCGCCCGTTGTGCTCTGGCGCGTCAACTCGTGCGCGACCGTCTTGACCAGGTTCTGCAACTCGGCCGCCTGCTCGTCGGTGATAACGTTGCCTGGATCGAGACGAGCCTTGAGCGCCTTGACCTCTCGCACGGTCGCACCCACGACTTCCGCAGCCCTGTTCAGCCGCTCATCGTGGGCGGTGAGGCGCTCGTCATGCACGTCGAGGCGTTGCTCTTGGACTGCCAAAGAACCGCGGACCTCGATCATCTCATGCGCGTGCTGTTCCTGAAAAGCCAGCTGCTGGCGCGCGAGCGTGATGAGGGCCAGGCCGAACTGTTCAACCTGCTCCAGGGAGAGGGTGTTGAGGTCGGGCATTGTTGTTGCGGGTCCGGTGGTCGAGGCCATCCCTTGTCCGACGCCGGTCTCCGCCGCGAACGCCTCCCAGACGCGCTGGCGCACCCAACGCTTATACACGCGCAGCCGATCACGCACATCCTCGCGGACACGACTTGGCTCAAGTCCTGCCAGCCACAAGGGGACGCTCTCCAGATGGAGGCACTGCATGACCTGTGTGCCACCGAGGGTCGTGATACGCAGCGCGCGCAGCCCTTCCGCCATGACGTCATCTCTTTTGATGCGCGCGACCTGCCCATAGGACTTGATGCCGAGGGCATCGCACAACGGCCGAAGCGGCACGTACACATCCGTATCGACGCGCGCCGCCAGGACCTCCTCGCCCTCGATGACGAGGATCTGGCGTTGCTCCACGGGGACGAGTGCGGTCGCAGCCTCATCGCCGAGCAGACCGTCCATGTCATCGCCCTTTGTCTTTTTCGTCGCCATACATCCTCTTCCGGCAAGGGGCACACATGATGTGTACCCCTTATACCCCAGGGCTCACAGCATATATGCCCCTACGCACCATCACTGACGCGGCGTCCCGGCTTGCTGGAGGAGCAGCCGCGTCACTTGATCCGGGTCTTTCTCAAACTCGTCGAGCAGGTTGTCGAGCGCCTGATACGGAAGCGCGCGTTTGCGGGAAAGGGCGATGCTCACTGTTGCCGCCGCTCCACCTTGCGCACGAAGGCCGGCGTCGCATCCTCGGGCAGCTCCTGCAGGGCCATGGCTACAAGCTCGGCCTTGGAGACTCGGACCCCCTGCATACGCAGTTGGTAGACCAGGCCGAGGAGCCGGTTATCCAGCTCGCGCGGCACGCGCACGCCGAGGTTGACCTGCTCCTCGTCGCGGTGTTGGTACGCCCGCGTGGCGGTCCCCCCTGCTCGCGCGCTGGCGTCGAGCTCTAGTTTGGGTGCGGCCCGGCGCGCGGCCGGCAACGGCCGACCCGTCGCCGCCGCTCCCTTCGTCGTGGTATTCCGCGCGGAATGGGAGGCCGCCGGCGACCGGGGCGTTATGTCGAGTTCAGTGTCCAGCTCGGGCAGTTCGCCGGTGCCCTCGTTCTCCACTGGCGCGGGACCACTCCCCTCCCCCATCGACGCCGGCGCGGCGGTATCCTGCTCGCGCGGATGGAAGGGCTGCGGCACGCGGCGCTTGCCCATGCCGCGCAGTGTATCGAGTCCGCTCATGCGACCTGCTCCTTGATCGCGTCGACGACGGCGGTGAGCTGCCCGACCGCGGCGGCGACGCGCTCGCCCGGGTCCTTGACGGAGCTGAGGGTGGTGCGGTGCCGGCGCCTGGGCAGCCACCGGTGTTCGAGGATTGGTGGCCCGACCGCGACATTGTATTCGCTGGCCAGGGCGTCGAGGCGGTCGATCTGGCGCGCGTCGGGGTACGCCGGCACCCGGTTGGGGATCAGCAGCAGGCGGAAGTTGCGGAACTCGGCCAGCATCCCGCCGAGCGCGTCTAGTTCGCGGTTGCCGAGGACCACCGGGACGACGACGAGGTTCGCGGCCGCCATGGCGCCGTAGCTCAGGGCCGTCGCGCCGGGGTGCGTGTCCACTACCACGTAGGGCTCCGGCCAGGCTGCGGCCCAGCTCGTCAGTTTCTCGGCCAGCAATTCGGGTGCGATCGTGGCCTCGGACAGGAGCGGGTGCGAGGGCACCAGCGCCGGCCGACCGGCGCCGTGGACTGGCTGCGGAGCTTTCGAGGACCCGTTGAGCGCGGCGAGGAGTTGTGAGTGAGAACGCGCTTCGGGGTCGTAGCCCCAGGCGAGCGACGCCCCGCCCTGGTCCCAATCGAGATCGACGAGGACGCCGCCGAGTAAGTACGCGACTTCCAGGGCGATGGTGGTCTTCCCTACCCCGCCCTTGTTCGCGGCGAGCGCGATGATGGCCGATGACATGCTCACGTCCTACCATGCGAACGAGCTAGCGTGTTACTTAGCTCACTTTTGTACATGCGTGCATGATAGCATGAAAGCGTGTTAGCCCGCTATCTTTTACGCATGGTAGCGAGCTAACGCGTTAGTTTGTTAGCAATGTTTGACGCGCCGATCCACGCTATTTCACACCGGCTGTTAGCGGACCTCTCGACGGTTGGGGATGATCGCCACGGCCGCGAGCGCGATGGCCGAGCCACCGAGGATGAGCGCGCTCAGGAGTCCATTACCACGGCGCGGGTTGCCCGCGCTAGGGGCCGCGGTCTCGACGACCTGCTCTAAGCGCACGCCGGCGTACAAGGCCGATGCCGCGAGCACGCCGGCGCAGATTTGGTACTTGGTGCGCCGCGCGTCGTCGCGCGTCGAGAGGGACACGTAGCCGGCGCTCGCCAGCACGGAATTGTAGAGCATCGAAATGGCGATGACGCCGCGTAGGTAGGCCGCGATCCGGGGCCGACCGAGGTAGTCGTGGTAGAAGGGAGGTGAGCAGGGTACGTGTAAAAGTAGGACATAGCGGACGGTCACAGTCTCGGGGGAGGCCGCGCGCGGCCTCCCCGAACTGGACCAAAGGCGCTCAAGCTAGGTATCAACCGTAGAAATTGGCGCTCTACTACTGCGGGCATGGCACATACGCGGGTTCCCTCCCATAAAAAGGTACTGCAAGCCGACATGGTCCAACCTCTGACGGGGTCTGGGCCAAGAGGCGTGGCCGAAAGAAGGGGCCGTACCAGGACTCAGACGACGTACGGCTGTAGCAGTACGAGTGGGGCTTAGCGTGCACCAGCCCACTGATGCGCAGGCACGGCGGGAACGCCTGTCATCAAACGCCGAAGTCGATCGTGATCCTGACTGCTGCAGGCGAGACGCCGGCCGAGGTCGCGATCCGCTGGCGAGCAGTCTCGACCTCGGCCTGGACGGTGCCCACCTCACCGGCGCTGCCCGGCCCCGCAGCCTGCACGAGGGTCCCATCGGAAGCGATCACAATGTCGCCTGGTAGGCGATAGGCACTCCACGCGTCCTGGAAATCGGTGGCCGTTGCCGGCGTCTTCTCCCCGAAGTACAGAGCCCACGTCGTGTTCTTGCCCGCCGTGTTCGGTTGCGAGTCCAACCAGGCTTGCTGCTCCGCCCGCGTCGCCGCCACAGCCTTCGCCGTTGGCACCAGATAGGCTATGACCTTTCCTGGGGTGCGCTCAACCAGGGGCATCACGATGAGTAACCACTCGGTTCCCTCGATGTTCAGTTTGGCATTGTGCGGCGATGGTTGGTCAGCGACGACGATGAGCGCGTGGTCGTTGGTGGTCCGCACCCTCACCGTGTCGCCGTTCGGCAGTGCGTAGAGCATGGCGCGTCCGGACCCCGGCCGCCTCGTGAGCAGTTTCCCATTCTGTTTCATAAGCTCCAGCCCCGCAGCCAGAAGCGCGTCGTTGTTCATCCGCGGACTCTTCGTCATATAGCCCCCCTGTTCCCCATACGGTATCCTTATATTATCATAAGGGTACTATATAAAAGCTAATTCGTCAATAGAGAGCTAATTGCTACCTTTCACGATCACTGTGTGGACTGAGCATTGCGCGGTTGTGGGGCACCGCCACCTCGGCGGGGGACGAGGTCCCAGAAGGATTACGGCGGCCTAGAAGACAAAGTAACTCGATAATGACAAAGAAAGGGGATAAAGAGGATGCACGCTCAGTCAAGGATCCCTTACCGAGCGGCGAGTTCGATGTCTGCTAATTGATCGATGCAGACATGACAGAGCCGACACTAGCAGTCCGATGTCTGCTAATCCCGCTTGTAAGCCCTTCGCGGGATGTCTGCTAACATTTCCGCAGCGGCCAAATCGCCCGTTAGAGGCTCCAACCCGCCGTTTCTATGTCCTACTTTTACACGTACCCTGCTCATACCCCACACGGGAGTGTTCGCACCCGGGGCGAAGGTAACGCTACAGGGGATGGATTACATGATCGCACACGAGTTATCTACGCACAGCCCTCTCGATGCAGCACCGAGTCGCAGTCCAAATGGCCCAAAAACGCAGGGGTCGTTGTCTCCCCCCCATATGCAATGGGTCGCATCAACAGAGATATAGCGCGGGTGTTTGCGTCGTGCTCTTGGGGCTACTTGAGCAATTGCGCCACTCCTGATATCATCCAGGGTGTCTTCAGTGAAGACACGAATGTCCTACGGGAGCTCGGGTAGCCGGGCTGAGAGGGTGGCCAGTAGACGCCGCCGACCGTCAACCTGATCGGGATAATGCCCGCGTTAGGGAAG
>JAABUX010007388.1_pt1 | contig 12921 bp, 10 predicted proteins | sample 5561851 | NCBI WGS metagenome assembly JAABUX01 (sample SAMN10711883, study PRJNA513361) | rock metagenome | isolation source: Antarctica rocks | place: Antarctica: Victoria Land, Richard Nunatak red sandstone | collected 2016-01-03 | reverse complement strand
GCCGGGACACTACCGCTTCCGGCGTATCGCGGTTCAACAGATCGTTAGCTTGAAGGTCGGGTAAGACGTCTCCGATGAAGTCGAGCGCTTTCGGCAAAGCAAGCGGGTCGGCATCCCAAATTCGCACTTCGTGCCCGGCCCGCGCAAAACTGATTGCCCAGGCACGTCCAATGAAGCCAGAGCCGATTATCGCGGTTTTCATTGATGTTTCTCCAAGTTCCCTCTAGGCGCCGGCCGTGGTAAAAACCGGTGGTTCGGGGCGAGAGCGATGCCGGCCATGCGGTCTTCTTCAACTGTTCTTCTCGCGCAGGGCGACAACGGCGCAAAGCACGACGGCGCCGTAAAGGATCGCGCGGGTCGCATAGGGCAGCGTCGTGCCGGCAAGCAGTGTCTGCAGCGCGGTCAGCAACAGCACGCCGCCGAGCATCCCGATGTAGCTGCCGCGCCCACCCGTGATAAGTGCCCCGCCCACCACGACAACCGCGATCGAGGGCAGCAAGTATTCGTCGCCCATGCCGAGGCTGCCCTGGCCCGCGAAGCCGGAAAGGAGGCAGCCGACAAGCGCAGCACAAAGACCAGACAGCACATAAACTTTGACGATCGTGCTTTTCACGGGAACGCCCGATAGCTCGGCCGCACGCACGCCGTTGCCGATTGCATAAACCCGGCGGCCGAAGGGGGTTCGTCCGAGTAGCACCACAGCCCCGATCACGAACAGCACCATGAGGAACACCACCGGCGTTATGCCCGCGACCGCCCCAGTCATGAACCAACGCAGGCCTGGTGACGCGAAGCCGTCCGGCGTGCCGCCCGAGTAGACGAGCGCGACGCCTTGCAGGATGCCGTTCATCGCCAGCGTCATCACGATGGGCGAGATGCCGAGCGCCACAATGCCGAGACCGTTCAAGAGCCCGACCAGGGCGCCGAAAGCCAAGGCGGCCGGAAGAGCGTAAATCAGGGCCGCGTCCGATCCCTTGAGAAGACCAGCGCAGAAAATTCCGCAGCAACCGATCGTCCACGGCACGGACAGATCAAGCCCGCCAGTAAGGATCACGGTGCCCTGTCCGAGCGCCAGAATGGCCAGGAAACTGCCCAGCACGATCAGGCTGTCGTAGTAGTGCCAGGACAGGAGGGAGTTACCCAGCACAAATTCGGTGGTGAAAAGCACAAGGACGAAACAAACAAACGCCGGCAGCGCGTTGCGGAGGTCTTCGGCATGACGCACCCAGAAGGCCGGTCGCTGTATGGTTGGGATTGGAGCCGGCAGACTGAGGCGGTGTTCCTGGAGGTTCAGCTGGCGCGGCAGCGTCCCGGCACTTCGAGCGGCGAGCCGCCGGCGCGCCGTGCGTAATGTCGTTGCCAACACCGAAGAGTGGGTGATCGACGCGCCCAGAACAGCCAGGATCAGAATTGAGCCTTCGACGACTGACGAATAGAAGGCCGGCACGTTCAGCACGAGGAGGATGTTGACCACCAACATCAGCACATAGGCGCCGAAGATTGTCCCGACCGGGCCACCGCGTCCGCCGCCGAGTAACGTGCCGCCCACGACCACTGCGGCGAACATTTGCAGCAGCATTGGATTACCGACCAGAGGGTCGCCCGAGCCTGTCTGAGCGCTGATGAAGACGCCTGCAAGGCCATAGAGCGCCCCGGCCAGCACATAGACCAAGAACTGATTGCGGCGGATTTCCAGCCCTGCGGCGCGGGCGGCATCGCGATCCGAACCGATGGAATAAATGGCTTTGCCAAACACCGTGTTCTTGAGGAGCAACCACAGGCCGACCAGAATCGCGAGCAGCAGCACCGGCACCGGCACCAGGCCGGGGATCGCGTCGCCCACGAGAAAGGTACCGAGGCCGGTCGGGATTTGTCCTCCAGGCTTGTCCATAACCAGCAGGGTCACACCCTGCAGGATGAACATGGTGGCCAGCGTCACTACGATCGGTTGCAACCGTAGAACCGCTATGAAGAAGCCGTTAAAGGCGCCGGCTAGCGCTCCAATGAGCAGGCCGCCGGCAGTCCAGAGCGCGATGCTTCCGGCAGTGGCCTGCATATGGCTTGCGAGGGCAACATTGACCAGCGAGATCACTGCGGCGGCTGAAAGATCGAAGCCGCCCGAAAGAATGACGATTGTTTGGCCGATCGCCGCAATTGCCAGCGTGGTTCCGCCTGCGGCCAGCGTGCTAAGCTCGTAATAGCCAAGCGTACCCCCGCTCACTCCTTTGACTAGCCCCAGGCAAATCAGGAAGGCAAGGACCGCAATGATGGGACCGCGGTGACGCGCAAAACGCAGCCGACTGCGCGGGCCTTGCGCGGGCCTTGTCCGATGGAGCCTAGCGGCACTCATTGCAACTCCAGCCTTGTGGGAGCGCCACCGAGCGTTGCCCGCAGGATTTCATTTTCGGAGATCCCATCACCGGCGAGGTCGGCCGCAATGCGGCCCCGGTAGAGCACCAAGACCCTATGGGCGAGGTGATCGAGTTCAAGGATCTCGGTGGAGTAAAACAAGATCGCGCCGCCGGCGGCCGCGTATTCCTGCATTAGCGCATAGATCTCGTGCTTGGTGCCGACGTCGATGCCTCGAGTAGGGTCGAACAGCAGCAGCACGCGGCTTTGAGCGAATAGCCATTTGGCAATGGCAAGCTTTTGTTGGTTTCCGCCCGAAAAGGCTTTCACGCCGGTCCAGAGCGCCGACATTTGCACGTTGAGGCGTGCCAGCACGCGGGAAACCTCCGCCTCTTCGCGCGCGTCGTCGATCAGACCGAAACGGGTATAGCGATCGATAACTGGTAGTGAGACGTTGCTCTTGCCATCAAGCCTCAGGAAGAGCGCCTCGGTCTTGCGATCTTCCGGCACAAGGCTGATGCCGATCCGCGCGTCGACGGCATCGCGCGGCGACGTAAAGGTCACCGGTTTGCCTTCGACTCGGATCTCACCCGTGCTTTCCTCAATACCGAACAACGCGGTAAAGAGTTCGAGCTGCCCCATGCCCTGGAGTCCGGCGATCCCGAGGATCTCACCGCGGCGCAGGTCGAAGGAGACGTCCTCAAGACGGTTCGCGGTTGCGAGCGAGCTGACGCCGAGCACCGGATCGCCCGACAGTGACGGCACGGGTGGCTTTGGCGGAAAGGACCGGCCGAGCGCCTTGCCGGCGATCATGTCGATTACGGCCTCGTCGCTCACGTCGGCCAACCGCTCGGTCGCGATATGCTTGCCGTTTCGAAGAACCGTGACGCGATTGCAGAAAAGTCGCACCTCGTGCATCCGGTGAGAGATGAACACGATGGTGACGCCCTCGGCGTGGCGCTTCTCGATTAAACCTCCGAGCCAATCGATGTCGCGACCCGACAACGTGGATGTTGGCTCGTCGAGCAGCAGGATTCGGGGACGGCGGAACAGCGCGCGGGCGATCTCAATCTTCTGCCGTTGGTTAAGGTCAAGGTCGCGCAGTTCCGCCTGTGGATCGATGCCTTCGAGGCCAAGCTGCGCCAAATGAGCGTCGACCTGCCGACGCGCCTCGCGACGACGGATCTGCCCAATTGCGTTTCGGGGTGGGTAAGGCATCAGCATATTGTCGAGAACCGTTAAGTCCTTGACCATGGTAAGTTCCTGGAACGCCGTCTGGATACCATGCGCGTGAGAAGCTTTCGGCGAGTCCAGAATGACGGGCTTGTCGAAGACGGACAGGTTGCCCGTCGTGGGCAGGATGAGGCCCGACAGCAGCTTCACCAGCGTTGACTTGCCCGCACCGTTCTCGCCAAGCAACGCGTGGACATCGCCGGCTCGAATCTCGAACGACACGTCATTGACCGCGATCGTTGCTCCAAACACCTTGCGGATATTCTTCGCAGCGATCGCCGTGATTGCGAGGCTCGGCTGGGGAGAAGACATGACGAACTCCGATCACCACGAGCGACCTAGCCTGCGTTCAGGGGTGGCCTTGGGCGATGCGAGCGGCGGGGCAAACGCTTTATCCCGCGTCCGAAGCGGCAGCGCGTTGCCGCCTTGGAAGGGAACTGGGGGAGATCCCCGCACCAACTCCTCACTCAGTGTTCAGGCTGTCCCGTCAAAGCGGCGTTGAGGCCGACTTCAGGCGTTTCGCTGGAGAAGATTGAGGCGAACCAGCCGGGGTTTGACACGAGTGAAGGCTTGAAGGTATTGCAGCCCGCCTTCATCTCGGCCCAGCTACCTTCCTGGCAAAGCTTAATGGTTTCGTTGGTGACCAGCGGCAGGGGCAGCGTAGTGTGTTGCGGAATGTCCTTGCCGTCCAGCTTGTCGACCGCGAGCTTGAGCGCCAGCGCGCCGGAATAGGGCGGCGACGCGTAAGAGATACGCGGCGCACCCATTGGCTTATAGGTGCCGTTGGCACCCTGGACTTCGGTATTTGCCGGCAACATCTGGATGCGACCGCCGTTCGAGCCTTCGCCGGCGCAGGGTTTCAGCTTGTCGGGCGTCGCACCAGCCTCGAGCTGCATGGTGTTGGCCGTGTAGCATCCGACCTGCATCCAGAGTCCATCAATCTCACCCCACCTGCGGGTCGCGAGAATTTTAGACAGCTCAGTGCGGGCAACTGCCTGGCTCCACATGCCGACCGCCTCGTTGACAATCTTGATGCCCGGGTATTTGGCAAAGACTTCCTTAGCGGCCTTGGTCCGCTCAGTGTCGACTGAGGTGCCGGGTACGCCCGTGATGGCTACGATGTTACCCTTGCCGTTCAGCTTTTTGGCCAGCCACTCCGCCGTGATGCGACCAGCTTCGGCTTGGTCGATCGTCACATTGTGGGCGCAGGGCTCAGTGATTGCAGCATCGTAGGCCACGACCACGACACCCTTGCCGCAGGCGTTTTTGACCGCCGCATTCAGAGCCGTGGGCGAGATCGGGTAGACCACGATGGCCTTGGCGCCAGCCTGCACCATGGCGTTGATCTGTTGGATCTGCTTCTGGGCGTTCGGGCCGGACACCTGCACCTGCAGGTCGATCTTGTCGATCATAAGCTTGCTGGCCGCCATAGCCTTGACCATGTTGGCAGCCTCGCCCTGCCAATCGTTTCCGATGTAGCTCATGCTTAGGAAAACTTTCGCCTTATCCTGCGCATAGGCGACACCAGCTACACTCGCCAAGATAACCGCGCTCGCGGTGCTTGCCAGTAATGCCTTGGTCAAAGTCATTTGGCCCCCTCAAAAATCTGTGCCTGAGTTCCTGCTCGCTACGACGACGAAACACACTCTGGTCATTCATTAATTGTTCAAGCATCATAAATCTGAAATCAAGGCAAGTCTTATTCTTTATCGCAAGGGAGCTATAACAGGCGGCTGAAAAGCAGGCTTGTGGTCGAGATTTCTGCTGGTCTTTGGTGAGATTCAGGGTGCGGCGTCGGTCGCGGCGGTGCCTCATGGAGGCGTTTTGCGCCCTGCGGCGCGCTTTGGGCGGAGTCCGAGCGTCAGGCGGCCGCTCGGGGCAGCTTTGGCGGGCGGACCAGATTATAGGCGGCCATCGCGAAGGTGAACTGCCAATCGATCTTGGGCAGCCCACGATGGCGCCTTGCGCAACCCGGCGACGGTTTTGGCCAGCATTGGCAACAGTCTTTGCGGCTACAGGCGGCGGCACCGCGTCCGGCAGGTTCTTCTCCGCCTCAAGGTGCCCGATAGCCTGAGTCAACAGGGCCTGCAACGCTCGCGCGTGCGCCAATCCCTGCTTGTCGCGGGTGATGTCGAGCGAGCCCCCCAGGGTGACGCAAACGTTTTCAATCCGTCGGTGTTCTCCGACACTTGGTGTGCGGCGGCCCAGATGTAGTCTCCGGTGAGATTGACGTGCTCCCGGCCGAGTGGGGAGAGGTGGGCGAGAAGGTGGTCGGGCACGTCCTCGGTCTGCCGGAGCGTGGCCACGGCGCGCTCGAGATATCGGGTGTTCCATAGGATGATCGCGGTCACGACCAGGTTGAGGCCGGATGCCCGGTGCTGCTGGTTTTCGTAGGTGCGGTCGTGGATTTCACCCAGGCGGTGGATGAACACCGCACGCGCCGGGCTGTTGCGCGTCTCACCCTTGTTCAGTTCGAGCCCCGTCGAGCGGCGCAGATCGGGATCCTCGATCCAGTCGAGCGTGAACAGGTGCGCTCCATTCGGCCCAGTTCGCGCAACGCGGCCGCGATGCCGTTCTGCCGCGGGTGAGAGGCGAGTTGGCGCATGATCACCGACGCGGTGACCGTGCCGGCACGCAGCGAGGTGACGATACGCAGGATGTCGGCCCAATATGCGCTGATCAGCGCCACATTGATTCGGCCCCCGATCAACGGTGCCAGCGCCGGGTGGTCGGTTGGCTTGCCGAAGCTGTAGAGGCGCCGGTGCTTGAGGTCCGGGATGCGCGGCGCGAATTGGAAGCCGAGCAGCGCGCAGAGCGCAAAGACGTGCTCGGAATCACCCCCGCCATCGGTGTGATGCCGGCAAGTCGTGACCTCGCTCTGGTGGTAGAGCAAGGCGTCGAGGACATGCAGTGCCTCGCTCGCGGTTGCCGCGATGACCTTGGTAAAGAACGGTCCGTAACGGTCCGACAGGTGGGTGTAGACCTTGAAGCCGGGCTTGGGGCCGTAATGGGCATTGAGGCGGCTGGCATCGCGGCCGAAGCCGGCGGCCTGAAAGAACTGCCCGTCCGACGACGAGGCGGTGCCGCTGCCGAACCTGGCGGCGAAAGGTTCTCGCTGTTGCTGGTTGATCAGGCGGAGCGCGAGTGCATAGGTTTCCTCGCGGATGTGCCAGTCCGACGTCCAGGCGAGCTGGCCTAGGCTAGCCACGCTGCACGCTTCGGCCATGCGCGTCAGGCCGAGATTGAGCCCGTCGGCCAACAGCCCGGCCAGTAACGTGCGGGTGTCGGCCGCGGTCTCGCCGGTCCGCAAGTGGGTGAAGCAGTCGGGGAACATCGTCCAGCTCGCTACCTCGGCCAGCAGGTCGGTGATGCGGATGCGCGGCAGCATGGCGTAGAGGCGGGCGACCAGCGCTTCGGCCTCCGGAGGCGTTGATTTTACAATGGGTGCAACCTTCAGCACGCCGCGATCGAGTGTCACGTCCGGCAGCAGGCCGCCCCTGGCGCGGGCATCGACCGCGGCCAGGCGTGCATCCAGCAACGCGCGGCGCGCCTCGATGAAGCGGTCGAAGTCGGGATCGACCGCGACGGGCAGCGTTCCGGCCTGTTGCAGGGCAAGCAGGGCGTCTCTGGAGATCAGTCGTTCTTCAAAGGAGCGGTATTGCCGGCTACCGCCGACCCAAACTTCGCCTGCGGCCAGCCGGACACGCAGTTCCGAAAGGACGCAGAGTTCGTAATGGCGCCGGTCGATCTCGCCGCCGGGCAGTACGTAGCTCGCCCAACGCTGCCGCACGAAGGCTGTCGGGGCGGATTTGGGCAGGCGCGACGATCCCTTGCGGTTCGCCTCGCGCAGTATCTCGATAGCGCGCAGGAGCGAGGCGGCGGCGGGCACACCCTCGAAGGTGAAGGCGTCTAGGAAGGCAGGCGACCAGCGGCGGGCGGCGGCATAGTGCTCACCGATCTTCTCGTAGGCGTCGAACTCCTCCGGCCGCGCGAGCGCCTCGGCTTCTGCGACGCTGGCGCAAAAGCGCTCCCACGAGATCACCGTCGTGATCGCCGTGAAGGCGTCCTGCTTGCCGTTGCGGGCGGCGATCACCGCAGTGCCAACTCGGGCGTAGAGGCGCACCTTGTCGTTGATGGCGCGGGCGTCGGCTTGAAAGGCGCGGGCCTGCCGGCCCTCGGCGCGGCGGAACATGCTGCCGACAAGCCCGTCGAACAGACTGATGGCCTGGTCCGTCAAGCTGGCGTGGAGATCCAGCGTGATGGCGACCAACGTCGCGTGACGGCGCTGCCGCTCGTAATCAGCGACATGCTGAACGGTCACCCGGGCGGCCTCGCGCGTGATCTGTGCCAGCCGCGCTTGGTGGACCAAATGGCCGCGGCTGGCATCGATGCCGGCCGCGCGGAGATGCTGTAGCCGAGCGATCAGGCCCAGCATGGCGCCGGGTTTGGTGGCTTGCGGCATTTGCCGCAGCCAAGTGAGCCAGTTCTGGCCCGTGTTCTCCCGGCGCTCGGTTAATCCATCGAGGCGTTTGCGTTGCTCGGCCGACAAGCCGTGAGAGAGGCGGCGATGCACCTCGCGCCGGGCCTGATAATGGAGGTCCGAACAGACCCGTTCCAGTGCCGCAGGGCGACGGCAGCACGATGCGGCGCTCCCGGCAGGTTTGCAGCATCAACTCGGCCAAGGTGGTCAGCCTGTCGTTTTCGATGGCCGTGGCAAGCAGGACACTCATCAGCTCTACGGCAGCACGTTTGCCGAACGGGCGCAGCCCAAGGCGGTCCTGGCACTCGATGGAGTGGTGCTGACGGCTCCGCTCGGCGCCCTCAGAGTCGTCGGCCGTGTTGGGCGAGACGTCGATCTGCTCGGCAACGAAGTTCAGCATGGCCAAGGGTGGGCGCTCGCCAACACGCAGTGCACGGCCGGGGTGTCGCAGGTAGCAGAGCATCAGCGCGTAACCGAGGCGGTTGTGATCGCCACGGCAGCGTCGGATGGCGGCGAGGTCAGTATCAGAAAGGGTGTAGTGGCGCACCAGCTCTCGCTGCTCGGTGGGCGGGTCGAACAGTTCGGTGACCTGCGCCTCACTCAGTTGCTGCCGTCGCGCCACTCATGCCTCCTGTCCCTTGGGGGCCGCAGACCATCCGATCTGGGCAAGGGAGTCGATCAGCGTGCTGCGCTTGATGCCGAAGGTGCGGCACACGGCGGCCTTGGTGGCGCCGCTGTCCAGAGCGGCTCTCACGGCACCAAGCTTCTCGGCATTGATCGTCACGGGACGGCCTCCCCTGCGGCCACGCCGGGCTGCCGCGGCAAGCCCGGCCTGCACGCGCTCCTGGATCAGCGACCGTTCGAACTGGGCGAGGGCGCCGAAGATGTGGAACACCAGCTCTCCTTGTGCGGTCGTAGTGTCCATCTGCTCGGTGAGCGAGCGGAACGCGATGCCGCGCACCTTGAGGTCGGTGACCGTGGTCAGCAGATGGGCAGCGACCGGCCGAGCCGGTCGAGCTTCCACACCACCAGGCAGTCGCCCGCCCGGAGAAATGCCAGAGCCTCGGCCAGCCCAGCGCGATCGCCGCGGCTGCCGCTGGCTCGATCCTCAAACAGGTGGCGTTCATCGACGCCGGCAGCCAGCAACGCGTCACGTTGCAGGTCCATGACCTGGCGGTCGCCGTCGGTGGAAACGCGCATGTAGCCGACCAGCATGGACGGAAAACCTCGTGGAGGGAGTTCCCGCACACTGACCCATTCCGACATGGTTTGTCGCACATGTTTTCGGCCGGAAATGGGCCTTCTCAGGATGCGGCCTACAGGCCCATGGGAATCACATGTTTGACGTCATTCCGACTTCGCACCGGGCTATCGCGGAATGGCCGAAATGCCCGGCCGATTGAGCTTTGGTGCAGTCGTGTTCCAGCTTTGTCCGCTTATACGTACAGAAAGGCCGTTTCGTTAGTTCTGCCCTGGATATGGTTCGCCCTCGGCCAGTTTCCGGTCCCGTGCATCTGCTGATCGACAGCACGGGGCTGAAGCTATGCGGCGCAGGCGAATGGCTGCTCGAGAAGCACGGCACGAAGACACACCGGTCCTGGCGCAAGCTGCACATCGCCGTGGATGCCGACACCGGGCAGATCGCGGCGGCAGTTCTGACCACCAGCGACGTCGACGACGCCTCGCAGGTTGGGATCCTGCTGGATCAGGTGGAAGGCCCGGTCGCCTCGTTCACTGCCGACGGTGCTTACGATCAGGACGGCGTCTACCGCGAGGTCACCGCACGTCATCCAGAGGCGTCGGTCATCGTCCCCCCACGCTCCAGCGCCGTGCCGAGCGACACAGCCGAGACAGCACCTCCGCTGCTATTCCAACCGCTACGCGGCTGGAACCTTGAGCAGCTCCGCCGACCATGCGAGACCGGCACCTGCAGATCATTGCCGAGCGTGGCCGCATGGCCTGGCAGAAGGTTTCGGGCTGTCACTGGCGTGCCCTGGTGGAGGCAGACATCAGTCGCCTCAAACGGGTTGTCGGTAATGGGCGGAGCCGGTCAAGGTTCCGCGTGCGCAGCACGTGGAATACCGGCGGAGGGTACGGTCACGCACCGATCGGCGTTGAGCGACCGAAGTTGCCATTGCCGTGGGCGCACTGAACCGAATGCTCGAACTCGGGCGCCCAGAGTACGTCCGCCTCGCGTAACAGCAAACCAAAACGGGCGTGCTGCGTACGCCCGTGTGCCCGACTGACCCGCGCAACGCAGTCGTACGTAGAGGCAAAGCATGCCGACTTGTCGCTTGTTCCTGAGGCGGCTTAGAGTGAGGCAAAGCGTTCGGCCAGAAGTGGATCACCCGCTTGCAGCCCGGGACATGGACATGGAACGACATCATTGCTGGCGAGCAGGTCCCGACACGTGGCGCGGCTGGCGGCGGCAGATGGAGGCGGTAGCCAAAGCAGGCTATCGCGCGCTGACGCTCGACATGCGCGGCTATGGCGAGAGCTCTTGCCCAGCCGATGCCACCCTCTACACCCCGTTCCAAACAGTCGGGGATCTGGTCGGGTTACTCGATGCGCTCCAGATCGGGACCGCCACGGTCGTGGGTCATGATTTCGGTGCCAGCGTCGCCTGGAACGCCGCAATGATGCGGCCCGACCGCTTCACCGCGGTATTCGGGATGAGCGTTCCGTTCCTGCCACCAGGAGGCAAAAGCTTCCTGCAACAGCTCCGCAAAGCCGGCAAAGATGAATTCTACATGTTTCTGCAGATGCATCCTGAGGCCGATGGCGAGTGGGCGGACGCCGCTACGACCATTCCGGGCATGCTCTACTGGACATCGGGGTCCGCAGAGGACGACCAGCGCTGGGACCCGTTCGACCCAGCGCGCGGCCTGACCCGCCGTTCTCCGGTCGGCATTCCAGGTTGGGCCGATGCAAATGATGTCGCAGCGACGATTACTGATTTCCAGCGAACGGGATTCCATGGGGCGCTGAATTATTACCGAGCAATCCAACCCTTTTTTGACATGGCTGGCGCGTTCGCTGGCGCTACGATCCGTCAACCATCGTTCTTCCTCATGGGCAAGGCCGATGGGATCGCAAAGGTGCGCACTCTCACAGAGGATGGCCTACGGAAATACTTGCCCGGCCTTCGTGGGTTCGTTGCATTGGACGGAATTGGTCATTGGCCGCAACTCGAAGCCACGGCGGCAGTCAACGACGCGCTGCTCTGTTTTCTTATAGACACGCGGTAATACGAATTGAAACTGCCCCGATTGCGTGGAATGTTGATGAGCTTGGGTGGTTCAGGATTCAGCTGTAGTGGCCTCCCATCTGTTCATAAGCATGGGCGACCGGTAGTGGGTCGCAGCCGGACGGGGCTGTAATAGCCTGTGATGAAGCTGCCCCGCTGACACGGATGGAAACGGCCGCGTGGGCGTTAAACTTCACTTTCGCAATACGCGGAAGCCAACCTTGGAAAGTAACACTCAGCGCAGGCCGTATCACTCTCTCAAACGACGAGATGCCACGGTGGTATGGCGTCAGACCCGTTCGCCCTCCGCCGGTTTCCCTGTCGGATTGATCCCTGGCGAGCGCCGGCCCTGCTGATGTATATCGAAGTGAACGCTCTGTCTGGTTGAGCACGATGGTGCCCTGTTTGGCCAGTCGCCCGCGGCACCGTCGGCCCGCTCTGGCAGCAGCTGATTGCGCGGGCATCCGTCCGGGCAGGTCCCAAGGCGCCGCATGATCCGCAGACGGGCGTCCGGGACGGAGTGAAGGTCGAGCCAGCGCAGCTGGTATCGAGCGTCGGTGTCGGGTTCAGGCTGGTCGTCGTCGAACCGCGTCATCGCCGCCAGAGAAACGCGATGACGTCGACCTCGTGCTCGACCGCGGGTGTAACGCCCAGGATCTCGGGCTGCTCCCGAACAACCACGTCACGGCCAAGCTGCGGCCGAGCGGCCAGCCAGGCAGCGAGTGCCTGAACTGCTGCAACTGCAGTAGGTGGTCACGGAGCTAGCCGGCCACGGCGTGAGCCGCTCGCCGCGCCGGAGCTTACGCCGGCAGGAGCAAGCGGGACCGGAGCTGCACCAGCCAGGCTGCCATGACTACTAATCGGGGTGTCACCACGCCGGAGACGGGAGGGCAGCGGCCACCCCGCTCGGTCTGCGCGGGCACCGGAGGCACGATCCTAAAGACCCGAAGGCAGCCGAGCCGGCCCAACGCATCACGCTGGAGATCCAGTTTCTGATCTTAAGTCGATACGTGGCCACAGCCAATCAGCAGGCCAGCGCCGGCGTCGACTTGGGCAGGGGAGGAGGGACTGCGCCCTTTCGTGCCGAATGTTATTTGCGAGTTTTACACCGGCACGTTGGTTTCCCAACACGGTTGCGGCATGATTATACGCCTGAACAGCAGACGTTCGGGTCCGCACCGCCGTCATCACACGACGCAGCGCCACCAAGCCGACATCCGCGCCCACCCGGATGCAGGTCCCGTCCGGCAGCGCGATCTCGATCCGGTCCGCCTCGGCCGGCGCCGCCTTGCTCACGGTGGAGCGGGGTGATGAGAGTGCCAGGCGGTCGGACGACGGCACGTCAGCCGTGATCCGCACCGGCATGAACACCGGCATCGGCGCCAGCGCACCCGCGCGCACCTACCGCCGCCAGTTCCACAGCAGGCCGCGGCTCACCTCGTGCCGGCGCGCCACATCGGCAAGCGACGCCCCAGGCCGCTCAACCGTAAGCGTCGCGGCGGCGCCATCTGGTTGGTGTCTGGCAAGTTGTGATCTGCTTGCTGCATGGACACGATGGTTGCGGATCTGGTCGACACGGTTGAGAGCGCTCATACGATTGGTCGTACGAGCG
>JAABUX010007387.1_pt1 | contig 12922 bp, 17 predicted proteins | sample 5561851 | NCBI WGS metagenome assembly JAABUX01 (sample SAMN10711883, study PRJNA513361) | rock metagenome | isolation source: Antarctica rocks | place: Antarctica: Victoria Land, Richard Nunatak red sandstone | collected 2016-01-03 | reverse complement strand
GTCACGCTGAGCGCTGACGTGCTCGACCGCGTCGACGAGATCGTCACGCCGGGGACCACCTTCCAGGCGACCGATCGCGGGTTCCAGGCCCCGGCCTTGAGCGACCCGGCGCTGCGCCGCCGTCGCTCCTAGAGCAACGACCCGGCTACGGGTATCCCGCGCGCCGGCACGGCTCGCGCACCGTCTGAGCGAGGGCGTCGGAGCGACTCCGCGCCATCCGGCACAGCTGCGCGGCGTCCAAACCACAGGTGTGGACCATCGCCGCCCCCGTGGCGGTCGCCGTGGTGTACTGCACGCATCCCGGCGCCAGCCTCGCGGGCGAGTTCAACAACCCCGCGGCCACTGCCACCGCCGTGGCGAGCACCGCCAGCGCCACCACCACCGCCAGCAAGCGGCGCTCACGGTTCGCGAGTCGGCGCAGCGGCGTGTTCTGACGTTGCCACTGGCCCTCGAGCGGCACGCCGCGAGTCTAGGCCGTCGCATCCGACGCTCATCGGCCGGGCAGGCGTATGATCCGGTCACGTGACGATGCGGGTTCGCGATGGAATGAACGAGATCGTCGTGGCCATCGGTCCCGACCACACCCTGCGCGACGCGGCGCGGCGGATGACTGAGCGCGGCGTCGGCGCCGCCGTGGTGATGGACCCCGATCGGCCCGGTCCGTGCATCATCACCGAGCGTGACCTTCTGCGCTCCAGCGGCCGCGGAGAGGACGTCGATCGCGAGGTCGTCCGCGACCACCTGACGCAGGATCTCGTCTTACGCCGAGGCCGACTGGTCGCTCGACGTCGCCGCCGAGCACATGGTGCGCGGAGGGTTTCGCCACGTCATCGTCATTGACGACGGTGAAGTGCGCGGGATCCTGTCCATGCGCGACATCGTGCGCTGCTGGACGGGCGGCGGTGCCCGCGGCGATGGACCGGAAGCGCCGCCGTCGGCCTCCGGGACTGCCGGCGCGCCTGGCTGACCACCTCGCGGTCGCTGTCCCGGTGTACAACGCCGGCGCCCCGAGCTTTGGCTGCGTGTACATACCGAGGCAGGCCCGCGGGCGCCAACCTGCCAGGCGTCGGAGGTTGCCCGGGGGGCGGACGCGTGTCCGCCCCCTCCAAGCCGGGCGGCCGCAAACCATCCCAGTCCCGGGAAACCGGAGGAGGCAGGAACCCACCCATGTATTCGGCTTACCCCAGCTGGCTGGTACCGGGCGACAATGCCTGGCAGCTCACCGCGGCGACGCTGGTCGGGCTGATGAGCGTGCCCGGTCTGATGGTGCTCTACGGCGGGGTCATGCAGAAGCGCTGGTCGGTGAACTCGATGATGCTGACCTTCGTCACCTTTGCTCTCGTGCTGCTCGTGTGGGTCCTCTACGGCTTCCACATGTCCTTCGGTGATCCGGTTCACCTCTTCGGATTTCACGGCGCCAAGAGCTTTTTGGGCAACATGATCGGCAAGCCCGGCGACATCCTCGGGCACGTCGGCGAGCAGGGACAGGCGACGATTCCGGGCATCACGACCGGGCCGTCGTTCCACTTCCCGACGGCGACGCTCGCCTACTTCCAGTTCGTCTTCGCGGCCATCACGCCGATCCTCATGCTCGGCTCGGTTCTCGGGCGCTTCAACTTCAAGGCTTGGATCCCGTTCGTGATCCTGTGGGCGAGCCTCATCTACACGGTCAACGCCTTCCTGATCTGGGGCGGCGGGTTCTTTGCCCAGAAGGGCGCGTTGGACTTCTCCGGCGGGTACGTGATCCACCTGGCGGCGGGCGTGTCCGGCTTCGTGGCGGCGGCGGTGATCGGGCCGCGACTCATGCGTGACCGCGAGGTCGATGCTCCCAACAACCTGTTGATGGTGGCCACCGGCGCCGGGTTGCTGTGGATGGGCTGGAACGGCTTCAACGGTGGTGACCCCTACTACGCGGGGGCCGACGCCGCGTCGGCCGTGCTCAACACCAACATCTGCGCCGCGGTGGCCTTCCTGGGCTGGGTGGCCTGGGACTACGCGACGAAGCGCAAGCCGACCCTGCTGGGCTCGGTCAACGGGATGATCACCGGCTTGGTCGTCATCACCCCGGCGGCCGGCTTCGTCAACGGCTGGGGCGCGATCTTCATGGGCCTCATCGGCACCACGATCGTGTACTTCGCGCTGAACTACCTCAGCCGCATGCGACCGTTTCGCAACGTCGACGACACCCTGGGGGTGGTCTACACCCACGGCTTTGCCGGCTTGTCCGGTGGTCTGCTGACCGGGGTGTTCGCCGACCCGAACATCATTGAGTACCCCGGTCAGGGCAGCACTGCCTCGCTGCCGGGCCTCAAGGGTCTGGTCTACGGCGACGCCACGCTGTTGAAGTGGCAGCTGCTGGCCGGGCTGTGGGTGATCGTGTTCTCGGGGGTCGGGACGTTCCTGCTCCTCAAGCTCGTCGGCCTCTTCGTCCCGCTGCGCATGAGCGAGAAGGACATGGAGGAGGGCGACCTGGCCGTCCACGGCCACGAGGTCTACCCCTCCGACGTGCCGTCGCTCGGCTACCCGTCCGGCCTCGCGGGATGGACGCCGCCGCCGACACCCGCGCCAGCGGGGGCGGGAACGCCCGCCGGAACACCCGGCTAGCCGCCCAGCCGCTCCACGGCCGCCTCCGCCCACGGGTGGGGCGGCCGTGCCGCCCTCGGGGATTGGGGCGGCTGTGCCGCCCCCACTCTGACCAGCGGGCTGGGAGGCCCGGCCCGGGCGGGCGCCGGGCACCCGGGCCCGGGCCGCAAGTCACGCCGCCTGCGGCTCGATCCGCGCTTCGAGGTACTCGCGCCCGACCCGATCGAGGATCTCGAGCATGGCCGAGGCGGCCGGGAGCAATCCGCCGCCCCGCCGGGCGGCGGCGATGACCTTGCGCACCGGGCTGCGCGGATGCAGCGCGCGCACGACGATGTCGTCGCGCACCCCCGACAGCGCGAGCTGGGGGATCAGCGCGACGCCCACGCCGGCGGCCACCAGGCCCTGGACGGTCTGGTAGTCGTCGCTCTCAAACGACACGCTCGGCTCGAAGCCTGCCGCGTGGCAGGAGCGCACCACATGCCGGGCGCATGGGCTGTGCGCGGAGGTTTGCACCCAGGCCTGGTCGCGCAGCTCATCGAGGCGCAGCGTGCGCGCTCTGGCCAGCGGGTGCCCGGCGGGCAGGGCGATGTACATGGGGTCCTCCAGCAGCTCGCGGCGCTCCAGACCCGTGGTCAGCCTTCCGCCCACCCCAGGGAACTCGAACAGCAGGGCCAGGTCGAATTCGCCGGCCAGCAGGCGCGGGCCGATCTCGTCCGGCTCGCCCTCAGCGAGGCTCAGCTCGACCTCGGGATGCTCGGCGTCGAACCTAGCGATGGCCAGCGGCATCAGCGTCGCGCCGGCGGTGGGGAAGGACGCCATGCGCAGCCGGCCGCCGCGGACCCCGACGATGGCCGCCAGCTCGGCCTCGGCCGCCTCCAGGCGGGCAAGAATGCCATCGGCGTGGGCCACCAGCGCCGTCCCGGCGGGGGTGGGCCGCACGCCACGGCGATCCCGCTCCAGCAGGGTGGCGCCGGTCTCGGCCTCCAGCGTTGCCACGGCCTGGGAGACGGCTGACTGCGTGTAGGACAGCGCCTCGGCGGCGGCGGAGAACGACCCGCGCGCGGCGACCTCGCGCAGGACCCGGAGCCGCTGTACGTTGAGCATCACCACAGCTTATTCCGAGGATCATCAACTCCATTTGTGCTGATGGCAGGACGGTGGCACCCTCCTGGCATACCAACGAGAGATCTGATCAAGCCAAGTGAAAGGCAGGACCATGACCCCGAAGATCATCGTGTCCTACGACGACACCGCCAACGACCACGACGCTCTCGCGCTCGGTCGCGTCTTCGCCTCCGCCGGTGCCTCCGTGGCCCTGGCCTACGTCCGCCACTTCCCCACCCCCGATCCTCGCCGCGACGAGGTCGAGGCCCACAAGGCGCAGGCCCTGCTGGACCGAGGCGCCGAGATCATCGGGGTGCCCGACGCCGAGCGCCACGTGGTGATTAACGCCTCGACTGGTGACGGGCTGCACGAGCTGGCCGAGCGCGAGGACGCCGATCTCGTCGTGCTTGGCTCTGAGTACCGCACCGCGCGCGGTGCGGTCCAGCCCGGGACCTCCGCCCAGCGCCTGCTGCGCGGCGGCCGCGCCGCCGTCGCCCTGGCCCCGGCCGGGCTGCGTAGCCGCGAGGACGTCACCGTCGGCCGCATCGGCGTGCTGGCCGGCGTCGAGGACGCCGCCTCCGAGCAGACGGCCCACTCTCTGGCCGACGTCCTCGGGGCAACAGTCGCCGTCGAGGGCGATGAGAAGGTCGACCTGCTCATCGTCGGCTCCCGGCCCGAGGCGCCCTCGGGACTCCTGACCCTCAGCGCTGCCGCGGAGTACGCCATCGACACGTCGATTTGCCCCGTCCTGGTGGTCCCGCGCGGGACCCCGGTGCGCTTCGGCACCCGCGCGCTCAGCGCCGCGTAGGTCCTACTACCGCGCCCCGGACACCGGCGCCGCCCCGCCTCCGGCGTTCAGCCGGGCCAGCAGCTCGGCGGCAGCGGCGGCGGGGTCGGCGCCCATGTCGACAACCGCGACCCCGTGCAGCTCCTCGGGCACGGGTGCGTCGCCGCGGCGGGCCACCACGGCGCGTGATCCCAGGGCGCCGATGGCCAGCCCCGCGTCAAACAGCCAGGCGCCGGATAACGGCGCGGGCTCGAGCACCAGGACCACCCCCGCGGGCGCCGCACGGGGACCGTCGATGAGAAGGCGCTCGCGCACCGAGGCCCACTCGACGGCTCGCGCGCCGTGCTCGGCCAGCCGCGCCGAGAGCTCTCGGCCGCCAGCCAGGCTCTCGGCCAGCACGGCGATTCTCGGCGGAGCGCCGGCACCGGACGGGGTCTCCGGGTTTGAAGCGACGGCGAGCCCCTCGAGCAGCCCGCGGGTCGCGTCCCGCCCGGTGCGCTCCGCTCGGTTCCAGCCCTGGCCCAGGCCCAGCTCGGCACTGGAGAGCTCGGGCCCCTCGATGATCCGCAGGGCACAGTCCCGCGGATCCCATTCGCGGTCGCCCAGGGTGAGGCGCAGCCCGCGCGCCCATGGCTCGAGCACACTGCGACGCATCCGGTCCTGGTCGAGGTTGAACGCTCGGGCGCGCTGGAAGGCGCCGCGCCGAACCTCGACGTGAAAGGGCATCAGCCGCCGATCGCGCTCATGGTCCGCGGCGGCGGGGTGAAGCCAGCTTCACCCACGCGGTGCTTGAGCGCCTTGGCCCACACCGCCTCGCGGATGTTCTCCTCGAGGTCGTCGTCGCTGGCCCCAGCGCGGAGCGGCGCCCGCAGGTCGGTCTCGGCCACGGAGAACAGGCACGTTCGCAGCTTGCCGTCGGAGGTCAGGCGGATGCGGTTGCAGTCGGCACAGAACGGCTCGCTGACCGGGTCGATGAACCCGATCCGGCCCTCCCCCTCGGCGAAGCGAAAGACGCGCGCGGTGGCCGAGGCCTCACGCTCGAGCTCCTCGAGCGGATACACGGCGTCGATGATCTCGCGCAGCTCGGCGCCGGTGAGCACCGCCTCGGGCTGCCACGAGCGATCGCCGTCGAGGGGCATGAACTCGATGAAGCGCACCTCGAACGGGTTGGAGCGAGCGAACTCGGCGAAGGGGATCGCCTCCTGCTCGCTGAACCCGCGCAGGCCTACGGCATTGATCTTCACCGGGGCGATCTGGGGATATCGCGCGACGGCGGCCAGGCCCTCGAGCACCTGGGGCAGCGCGTCGCGGCGCGTGATGGCGTAGAAGCGGTCGCGCTGGAGGGAGTCGATGGAGACGTTGAGCCGGCGTAGTCCGGCCTGCGCCAGCGCGGCGGCGTGGCGGGCGAGCGCGTAGCCGTTGGTCGTCATCGCCACGTCGGAAACGCCCGGCAGCGCCGCGACCATGCCGACCAGGCGGGCCACGTCGCGCCGGACCAGCGGCTCGCCGCCGGTCAGGCGCACGTCGCCCACGCCCATCGAGGCCAGCAGCCCCACCAGGCGCTCGATCTCCTCGAAGCTCAACAGCTCGGCACGATCCAGCCAGGGCAGCCCCTCGGCGGGCATGCAGTACTGGCAGCGGAAGTTGCATCGGTCAACGATCGAAACGCGGACGTCGGCGATCCGGCGACCGTGGCCGTCGAGCAGAGGGGGCCGGGAGGGCGGGGACATCGCACCACGATAGGGCGAGCGGGAATCTGGGACGCGACCGTCTCGGAGGCGAGCCGTTAGCCTCGCCGGCGTGGCCCGGAGCCTGCAGCTGCTGCTCTACGACTACGTGCCGGACATCGTCGAGCGCCGGATACCGCACCGAGAGGCTCATCTCGCCTTGGTGCGACGCTGGAACGAGGCCGGACGGTTGGTGATGGCCGGGGCCCTGGGGGACCCTCCGCAGGGGGCCGCGTTTGCGTTCTCGGTGGCGGAGGCCGAGGAGATCGTCGCGTTCTGCGCCGAGGACCCCTACGTCGTCCATGGGCTGGTCACCGATCGCCGGGTGCAGCCGTGGTCGGTCGTCGTGCCCTGAGCCGGGACGTGCTTTACCCGCTCGACGCGGGACCCCTCCCGGCGTCAGCGGGCCAGCGGCGCGTGCGGAGGCGGGGCTGTCGTGACCGGGGGCGGGGCGGGGTCGAAGTCGCGCTCGTGGAAGTCGAAGCCGGCGAACAGGTGTCGCCCGCTGTACCAGCGCTCCTGGCTCCACACCCATAGGCCGGTGCCCGAGGCGCGCTCCCATCGGGCCAGCAGGTGGGCTTCGAGAGCGTTGCCGCTCGCCCGTCCCGCGAAGAAGCCTGCGGCGATGAGCAGCAGCATGCCCACCGAGCCACGGTGCACGAGCATGGCCAGCGTCAGCATGCCCACTCCCAGCAGGGCCTCCTGCCACCAGTGGGTGGCCACCGCGCGCAGGGTGGGCTCCTCGGCGCGGCACTGGGCGTGGGCCGGGACCGGTCGCCGCGCGCGCAGGGCGAGATGGGCCTCGACCCCGTGCCGAGCACCGAAGGCCAGCACGAAGGCGCGAGGGCAAGCAGCACGGACGGTCTCGAGCGGAGGGGAAGGCAGCGGATTCGCCTACGGTGTGCCTCGTGGCCGAGTACGAGGGCACCGAGTGCGTGATGGTCAGGGGATCGGCCCAGAGCTGCTTCGATGCTCTCACCGATTTCGAGCGCCTGCCCGAATGGCAGCGGGCGGTGAGTCGTTGCACGGTCGTCTCGCGTGACGCCGACGGCAGCGGGGCGGTCGTCGAGTACGAGGTGGACGCCAGGGTGAGGACTGTCCGCTACCGGCTGGCCAACCGCTGGGAGGCTCCGGTGCGGCTGCACTGCGAGTACTTGGACGGTGACTTCCGCAGCTTCCGCGGGGGCTGGACCTTCGACGAGCGCGAGCCCGGGTGCACCGAGGTCACGGTGACCATAGGCGTCGACCCGGGACGCTTCGTCCCGCGTCCGGTCGTGGCCGTGATTCGCAAGGCCGTCCTGCGTCAGGCGGTCGAGGACCTCCGACGCTACGTCGAGGAGAGCTCGTCCGGGAGCTGACCGCGCCCGCTCGGGCGCCATCTGGCTGCGGGGTCGGCTAGTATTCCGGCATCCGCAAGCTGGCCCTCCTGCTCACGTCACTGCTCGCCTTCGCCGGCCTGCTGGTCGGCCCGGGGGCGACGCTGGCCGCGTCAGCGCCGGCAAACGACAACCGCGGCAGCTTCCAGAGCCTGGGCAGCCTGCCGGCCAGCGTCAACGGGACGACGGTCGGCTCGACGCTCGAGCCGTCTGAGCCCCCGGTTGAGTGCGGCAGCGTCTCCGGCTCGGTCTGGTACGGCTTTGACGCCCAGACCAACGGACGCATCGCCGTTCAACTGAAGGTCAGCGGCAATCTCGACGCGATCGTCGACGTGTTCGTGCGCCAGCGCTCCCAGACCACCCCGGTGACCTGCGGGCAGACCGATGCCCACGGCGAGGGCTCGGTCAACTTTCGGGCCAAGAAGGGCACCAGCTACCTCATCCGGGTCGCCCAGCTGGACAACTCGGTGGCCGGCACCTTCGCCCTCGATGTCTTCGCTCCCGCACCACCCGCGTCCTATCCCGGCCGGCGCCTCGGCGCCCACGGCCAGGTTGGGTCCCTCGATCGGCTGGGCCATCCCGACGACGCGTGGTCGGCGCGGTTGCGCGCCGGCGTCTCCTACAAGGTCAACCTGTTCGCCCCCGCGGGCAACGGCTCGGGTGACACCGGGCATGTCGCCTGCCCGACCGTCGGGATCTACAAGCCGGGTAACACCGACTTCGGCAGCGGCGCCGACCTGGCCCTCGACTGCAATACCTACCGGCTGTTCACGCCGGGGCCGGGGGAGGGCGGGCTCTACTCATTCCACATCCAGGCCGACGACCAGGCTCGCGGCCGCCAGCGCTACCACTTCGAGGTCGCCCGCGCCGGCCCAGGAGACACCACGCCGGGCATCTTCTTTGCCAACGGCCAGCACGTTCACGGCGCGCTGCACGGCGCCGGGATCGGTGTGGTGCGCATCTACCGCTTCGACGTCACCTCGCGCTCGAGCACTGCGTTGCACCTCAGCGCGCCCGGGGGCGCGAGCTTCAGCCTGCGCCTGCTCACCGACCGCGGTCGCGAGATCGACTGCGCGTGCAACGGCTCGGGCGATCAGTCGATCACGCGGGTCCTGCACCCCGGCAGCTTCTACGCCGTCGTGCAGGCCCGGGACGGTACGAGCGGCCGCTTCACGCTTGCCCGCCTGTCGCGGACGATCACCCGTACCGGGATCAGCTTCAACGGCGCCCGGCACGCCGGCATCGCCCCGGGCGGGTCGGCCACCGTCGGTGTTGGCGTTTCGCCCGGGGTCTCCGGTCCGGCGACCGTGACCCTCGAGCGCTTTGACCCGCTCTTCGGCTGGCAGTTCCTGCGCGCGGTGCACGTCTCGGTCTCCGGCGGTGGCGCGTCCTTTGGCTTCGCCCCGCCCACCGAGGGCCACTACCGGGCCAGCGTCTCCTTCGACGGAACGCACACCGCGGCCCCGAGCCAGTCCCGCTTCGCCTTCCTCAACGTGGCCTCGCCGCTGCACTGACGGGCTCCGTCCGCGGCCCAGGCCGCGAGGTGGCCGCGGGTGGTCGGTCCGAGGGCGTAACCCGGACCGCGGGGCCCGGCCCCGGGGTTGCGGACCCCGGACCCGAGCCCCAGGCCCCGGGCCCCGGACCCCGATAACGTCCCACTGCCCGGCTCGGGCGAGGACCGTGGGACGTTGTCGGCGCTATATACGCGGAGTAGCTCCCACAGTCCCGTCGGCGGCTTGGCGGTGGGAAGTTATCGGCATCGCCATGCCCGGCCCGCGCACCCCACGTGTCTCCGATGTGGCACAGCCGCAGCACCCGGTACGCGACTCGGCACATCCACCGCCAGCCGCGGCGCCCCGCCGGGCCCCCGCGCCGCCGACGCGCCGCCGGCGCCACGCCGGTGCCCCGCTCCAGGATCCCGCCGGCGCCACGCCGGTGCCCCGCTCCTCGGGCAGCCGCCGGCGCCGATCCGCTGGCGCCACGCCGGTACCCCGCGCCGGGCAGCCGCCGGCGGCCCGCCGGCGCCCCGGCAGCCCGTCCGGAGATCCGCTATCTTACGTTCACGTAAGCTAGAGATTCCCCGTCTGCACCGCAGCGACCACCCCCATGAGCACCGCCACCGACACCCGCCCCGTCGCCGCATCGGCGTCGGTCAGGACCACGCCAACTACAAGTGGTGGGCGCTCTCGTGCACCAGCCTGGGCATGCTGCTGGTGGCCACCAACTCGGGCACGCTGATCATCGCCCTGCCCGAGCTCGAGCGCTCGCTGCACACCAGCCTGCTCGAACTCGTCTGGGTGATCCTCGTGTACATGATCGCCTCGACCGTGCTCGTGCTCACGGCCGGGCGCCTCTCCGATCTCTTCGGGCGCAAGAAGGCCTACGTCCTCGGCTTCCTCGCCTTCTCGCTCGCGTCGCTGGGCGCCGGCTTTTCCGCCGACGGGGTGGCGCTCATCGTCTGGCGCGTGCTCCAGGGCGTCGGTGGCGCCTTCCTGTTCGCCAACTCGGCGGCCATCGTCACCGACGCCTTCCCACGCGAGCAGCTCGGGCTGGCCATGGGCACGAACACGATGGTCGCCGCCATCGGCCTCGTGGTCGGCCCGGTGCTCGGGGGCGCCCTCGTCTCGATCAGCTGGCCCTGGGTGTTCTGGTTCAACGTCCCGCTGGGGATCATCGGCTCGGTCTGGGGCCAGCTCATCCATCCGCGAGCTGACCGGCCGGGCCCAGGATCGTCGCTGGGACATGCTCGGGACGGTCACCTTCACCCTCGGGCTCACCGGCCTGGTCTACGGCCTGTCCAAGGGCGGGCTCTCGGGCTGGGGCGGCGCGCCCGTGCTCGTCGGCCTGGCCCTCGCCGTGGTCTGCCTGCCGCTGTTCGTCGTGGTCGAGCGTCACCACCCCGCGCCTATGCTCGACCTGAGCATCTTCCGCTCGCGGCTGTTCGCCACGGCATCGGCCGCCGCGTTCTTCAACGGCCTGGCGCGCTTCGCGCTCATGTTCCTGTTCGTCTTCTACTTCCAGGGTGCCCAGAGCGACGATCCCATCCTGGCCGGGATCAAGCTGGCCCCGCTGGCCGTCGGGATGCTGATCGCCTCACCGCTGGCCGGCATCTGGGCCGACCGCCACGGCTCACGCACGCTGGCCGCCGTGGGCATGCTGGTCACCGCGGTGGGGCTGGCCGCCATGACCACGCTGGCGCAACACACCTCGTTCGTCTGGGCGGCGCTGTGGCTCGTCGTCGTGGGGCTTGGCTCGGGCATGTTCAACTCGCCCAACACCGCGGCCATGATGGGCGCCGTCCCAGTCCACCGCCGGGGGATCGCCGCCGGCGCGCGGGTGCTGCTGCAGAACACCGGCGCGGTGATCTCCATCGCCTTTGTCATCGCCATCGTCACCGCCTCGGTGCCGCGCGATGTCCTGTTCAAGATCTTCTCCGGCCTGGCCCAGGGCCTCTCCTCGCAAAAGGTCGACTCGTTCATCGCCTCGATGCACTCCGCCCTCTGGGTGTTGGCCGCGGTGTCGCTCGTCGGGGCGGGGATATCGCTGCTGCGCCCCAAGCTCGTCCAGATCCCGGGCGAGGCCATGGATCCCGCTCAGGCGGGCGCCGGTGGCAGCGGACCCGCGGGCACGTCCGCGCCCGCGCGCCCGGCCACCGCTGCCGGCAGCGTGCGATGAGCGCCGCGGCGCCGACACATCCGCGCGTCCTGCGCATCGGCGAAGTAGCCGAGCAGACGGGGGTGACGCCGCGCACCATCCGCTATTGGGAGGAGATCGGGCTGCTGACCGGCGCCGAGGGCCGGCCGTCCGGCGGTCATCGCGTCTATGGACCGGCTGATGTCGAGCAGGTCCGCGAAATCGTCCGGCTCAAGGAGCTGCTCGGCCTCTCCCTCGAGCAGCTGCGAACCCTCCTGGAGGCCGAGTCGGCTCGGGCCGAGCTGCGCCGCGAGTGGGGGGCCAGCGAGTCCGACGCCCGCCGGGCGGAGATCCTCGATGAGGCGATGGGCCATTTGACCACCCAGCTCGAGCTGGTGCGCGACCGTCGCCATGAGCTCGAGGCACTGGAGGCCGAGCTGGGCCTTCGCCGGCGCCGGCTGCGAGAGCGTCAGCGCGACCTCGGCGTCCGGGTCTGAGCGCGCCCGGCGGCCGTGGCGGACTCAGCGGCGCGCGCTGCAAGAATGGCGCGCCGTGCCGGTCCTTCACCGACCCACCCTCTGGCGCGCCGCCGTGATCCAGGGCGTCGCCGTGGCCGTGCTCGCCGTCGCCCTTGCCGCCCTCGCGCCGCATCGGTTCTTCACGGACTGGGGCTGGCTCGTCGGGCCGGGGGTGTGGGGGATCTGCGCGCTGATCACGGCTCGGGTCCTCGGCCTGCCGGCGCTCATCGTGCTGGCAGGGGCCGCCCTGTCGGGGATTCCCAGCGCGCTGGCGGTCCTGGCCGGCGTGCATTGGCTGGGAACGGTGCTCGCCCTCGGCATCTTCGCCACCTGGTGCGCCGCTCTCGTCCCGCGTCGGCTGCGGTCCCCAGCCCCCGCCTAGGACGCCGCATGAACCTCGGGCTCGCCGATCGGGTGGCGCTGGTCACCGGTGCTTCCAGCGGGATTGGCCGGGCGATTGCTGCCGAGCTGGTCGCCGAGGGCGCCCGCGTTGCCGTCGCCTCGCGCTCGGCGGAGCGCATCGGGGCGGCGGCGGTCGAGATCGGCGCCCGGGGCTTCGTGCACGACTCGGCCGACCTCGAGGCCACCGGCGCCCTGGTCGACCACGTCGAGGCCGAGCTCGGACCCGTTGACGTCCTGGTCTGGCGAGCTGGCCAGCGACGGCATCACCGTCAACTCGGTGCTCCCCGGTCGCATAGCCACCGAGCGTGTCTTCGGCCTCGCCGGATCACGGGAGGGCGCCGAGCGCGCCGCGGCCGAGCAGGTGCCCGCCGGTCGGCTCGGGATGGTGGAAGAGCTCGCCGCCGCCGCCGCATTCTGTGCTCGGCGCAGGCGTCGTACGTGACCGGAACCGCGCTGGTGGTCGACGGAGGCCTGACCCGCAGCGTGTGACACGCCGGCGCTCGTGCCGGTAGGGTTGTGCAGCGCTTGGGGCTGGGCTCGCGCCGGTGCAGTACGGCTACGCGTCGAGCCGCCGTTTCCGCCTCTTCGCGCACGGGTAGCCAGCCAGTGCTGGATGCCGGATTCCGTCCGCACGCCCGCGCCGGGCGCCGAACACGAGGAGGACCTTCCATGGGTGCGAAGCAGCGCCGCTCAGAGCGCGCGGCGGCCTACGAGAACGGCAACACCGAGCCCGGTCAGGATCTCGGCAAGGGCGCCGCGGCCTTGGTGGCCAAGGCCAAGGTCAAGGGACGC
>JAABUX010007385.1_pt1 | contig 12923 bp, 8 predicted proteins | sample 5561851 | NCBI WGS metagenome assembly JAABUX01 (sample SAMN10711883, study PRJNA513361) | rock metagenome | isolation source: Antarctica rocks | place: Antarctica: Victoria Land, Richard Nunatak red sandstone | collected 2016-01-03 | reverse complement strand
TCAACTACACGGTCCACCTGCCGCTCGTCAGCGCCAATGGGCGTTGGGGCGTGGACTGGACGCCCGACGCCATCGTCCCCGGCCTGGGTTCGGCCTACCGCGTGCATATGTTCGACGAACCTGCCACGCGCGGCAGCATCGTGGACCGCGGCGGGCAGATCCTGGCCACGCAGGGCGACGAGGTGCAGATCGGCGTGGTCCCGCAGCAAATCTCAAACGAAAAGAGCCTGCTCTCCTTCCTCAGCGGCTGGCTGCACATGGCGCCGGCCGCTATCCAGGCCATGTACCACGTATCCTGGGCCGTGGCGCACCCCGACGAACTCGTGCCCATCGCGCAGGTGACCTCCGTGCAGTGGGAGGCCGTGAAGGCGCAGGCGGCGCAACAGCTCAGCAACGGACTCGAGTACAGCAACGGCTCGACCTTGCGCATCTACCCGCGCCTGGGCCTGGCCTCGCCGTTGATCGGCTACGTGCAGACGACATCCGATGGCGCGACGTTGGGCGTCACGGGGCTGGAGCATTGGGCCGAGCGGTACCTGCGCGGCCGCGACGGCGCCAAGTTAGGCATCGCTACCGCGCCCGACTACGGCTACATCGCCTCGACGCTTAAAGAGCGGCCCAAGGTCGATGGCGACACGCTGCACCTGACGCTCGATATGACGCTGCAGGCCGCGGCTGAGCAGGCGCTGGCTGGCCAAGCCGGCGCGGTGGTGGCGCTGCGCCCGTCGGACGGCGCCGTGCTGGCCATGGCCAGCACGCCAGGCTTCGACCCCAACCTCTTCGCTCAGGGCACGGGCATGGGGCGCTACCTCGATAGTCCGTTCCACCCGCTGATCAATCGCGCCACGACGGGGCAGTACCCGCTGGGCTCGGTGTTCAAGATTGTGACCATGGGCGCAGCGTTGGAGAAGGCCAACTACACGGCGCAGACGACCATGCCCGGCCCCGCCGTGTGGTACGGCCTGGGCGCCAACAATCCTAAGCACGACTGGAATCCCTACGGCCACGGCATCGTCTCGCTGCACGAGGCGTTCGTGCAATCCTGTGACACGTGCTTCTACCAGATCGGGCAGCAGCTCGACAACATGAACAGCTACTTGCTGCCCGACTATGCGCGCGCGTGGGGCTTCGGCGCGCCCACGGGCATCGTCGGCGTCCGAGAGGGCGCGGGCATCGTCCCCGACCCGCATTGGACCCTGGCCACCCTCGGCCAGCAGTGGGTGCCCGGCGACCCGGTCGATCTGGCCATCGGGCAGAGCTTCCTCGAGGTGACGCCGCTGCAGGTGGCGCAGATGCTGGCCGCCGTGGGCAATGGCGGCACGATCTACCGGCCTTACGTGGTGGGGAGCATCACCGCGCCGGGCGGCGCCGTGGTGCGCTCGTACGGACCCGTCGTCTCGCGGCATCTGCCCATCAGCCCGCAACACCTGCAGGACATCCGCGACGCCATGCTCGGCGTCACGACCGAGACGTACGGCACGGCGTCCGACAAGTTTGCCGGCTTCAGCGTACCGGTGGCGGGCAAGACGGGCACGGCAGAGACGGTTCCCGGCCAGAACGCCGACGCCTGGTTCGTCGCGCTGGCCCCGGCCGGGAACCCGACCATCGCGCTGGTGGTGATGGTCGAGCACGGCGGCGAGGGCGCCGCGGCCGCGGCGCCCCTCGCGCGGCAAATCCTGCACACCTTCTTTACCGCGCCCGCCGACCGTGGCCTGTCCGGCGCCAATGGAAAGGGTCCCTCGAACCTCAACGTGCCGTAGGCGTCCTTACCCTTCGCCTCTCGACAGGCCGGCCGCGTTGGCTACGGATGTGTCCAGGAGTACCAACCGGTGTCGTACTGCAGGCCGCCCTTCTGGTACGTGAACGCGTACTGCAGCATCTGACCCGAACTCATGCCGCCGACGGTGTACTCCCAGCGGGCCGTGCCGCCGTTGTAGGTCATATTGACGTTCTGTTGCGAGAGGCCGGGCCGGATGTAGTGCAGGATCACGTAGCCCGCCGTCCAGCCGCAGGGCTCGAACCAGGGCAGGGCCGTGCTTGCGCCGGAGTTGACCACGCTCTGTACGAAGCTGCCCGACGGGCACCCCGATGCGGTGGGCGTGGCGGTGGGCGCGGGCATGGGCGTAGCGGTGGGTCCGCCAGCCGGGGCCGTAGGCGTGGGCGTGGCGCCGCCCGAGGTGTAGACCCGAACGTCGTCGACGAGCATGGGGACCCCAGAGGCGGTGGAAGCGGTTGGATTACCCGGCCAACTGCCACCCATCGCCACATTGAGGATGATGAAGAATCCGTGGTCCACCGCCCGGGCCCAGGTGGCCGCGTCCATCCCCGCATCGTTGGAGGACACCTGCCAGAATTGCACGCCGTCCAGGTACCAGCGGATCTGTTCCGGAGAGGCGCTGCGGTCGATCTCGGCCCGGTAGGTGTGGTACCCGGCCTGGCAGGTCGTCGGCGCGCACACTTTGGAGCCGCCGCGCCCATTCGTCTCGTTGCACGGACCACCCGGGTCGACGCCGCAGTGCAACGTGCCGTACTCGGTATTGACGCCGTTGACGTTTTCCATGGCGTCGACCTCGCCGATGCCCGGCCAGTTGTTGTAGTTGCCGCGGAACGCCGCGCCGAGCATCCAGAACGCCGGCCAGTAGCCGTGCGCCGCCGCGCCCGTGACGTTGGGCATCTGGATCGACGCCTCGACGGCAAGCGCGCCGCCCGCCGGGGCCGCGAAGTCCGTCCGCTGCGTCTCGATGCGCCCCGAGGTCCAGGCGCCGTTGGCGAGAATTGGCTTGATGGCGAGGTGACCGGCGCCGTCCTGATAAACGTTGGCCGTGCTGCTGGATATCGTCTCGACCTCACCGGTGCCCCAGTTTGCCGCCCCGCCGGGGTAACTCGTCCCGCTGTCGTACAGCCAGTTGGCGGTGTTGGCGCCCGTACCGGCGGCCCCGTTGAATTCATCGCTCCAGATGAGGTTCCAGGACGCGGCGGCCCTGACCTGATGCGGCGCGACGCCCAGGTTCGGGACAAGGCTCAGGGCCAGCGTGTCGATGGTGACGAGCGCGGCCAGCGCCAGGGCGCGACGAGATAGCCGCGTGCGTCGATGGTGTGCGCCGATGTTCCGAGCTCCGCCCGAAAACAGGTGCAGTGGGTGCATTGATTGCTCCTTTCGGTGTTCAAGAAAAGTTGCCTGCCGTGGGCTGCCAAGAATACGTCCCCGCACGGGCCGGGCGGCTACCCCCATCTCACCCCCTACTAACAGCCGTTCTACTCCAACATGCCGGTAACGCTTCCAGTTTGTACCTATGTATCATCTGTCGCATCAAGCGTCCTGGCCTCTCAATGGAGCATAACTCGTGCCGTCAAGGGTCTGTAGACGGATGGAACCGCGGGATAGCAGATTCCCATCCGTCCTATAGCACGGTATTAACCGGTAACGCTTTCATCTGGAACAGAGAGGCGTGGTATAGCAGGAGGACGTGGTATAGTAGGGCCGGTGTCATCCCGCCCGCGGATCCGAGGGCGAAGGCCCCGGCGCGTGCGCCGCGGCTCCGTGGTCGTCGTGGTCGGGGACGGGACCTGGATGGTCCGAAGGAGGGGCCGCGGAGATGGCGCATGCGCTGAGGCTCTGGACGGTGTGGCGCCGGAGGATCATGATGGGGACCGCGACATGGTAAGGGCGCAAGACTCCTCGCCCCCGGCGCGCGCCTCGATCCAGGATATCGCGGCGCGCGCCGGCGTGTCGGTGACGACGGTGTCGCGCGTGCTGAACGACCACCCCGACGTGGCCACCGCGACGCGCGAACGCGTCTTGCACCACGTGCGGGCGCTCGGCTACATCGGCAACAGCAGCGCCCGCGCGCTCGCAGGTGGGCGGACGGGCCTGGTCGGGATCGTCGTGCCGCACCTGCGCGGCGAGTATTTCAGCGACATCGTCGCCGGGGCCAGCGAGGCGCTGGCAGAGCACGATACGCGGCCGGTGTTGTACATGACCCAGCACGAGCACGACCGCGAGGTGTCCATGCTCGGCCAGCTGGCCCACGGCAGCACCGACGGTGCATTGTTCGTCTTGCCGGCAGAGTCGAGCGAGGAGCTAGAGTCTCTCAGCCGCAAAGGATACCGCTTTGTGGTGGTCGATTCGCCCGTGCGCCTGAGCGAGCGTATCCCCCAGATATCGGCGACGCATTGGGCCGGCGCGTCCGCGGCGATGGAGCACTTGCTGTCGTTGGGGCACCGCCGTATCGGCGCTGTCGCAGGCCCGCCGCGCTGGAGCGCCAGCGATGACCGCCTGGCCGGCTATCACTCCGCCCTGGTGGCCGCCGGCCTGCCGATCGACCCCGACCTGATCGTCAGGGGCGATTTCACGGTCGAGGGCGGCTATGGGGCCGCCGTGCATCTGCTCTCGCTGCCCGCGTTGCCCACGGCGGTCTTCGCCTTCAACGACAACATGGCCCTGGGTGTCTTGCGCGCCGCGCGCGAGCGCGGTCTCGCGGTCCCCGCCGACATCTCGCTGGTCGGGTTCGACAACGTCGAGTTCGCGGCGCACACGCCGCCGCCGCTGACGACGGTCCATCAACCGCTGATGGACCTCGGCCGCGCCGGGGCCGACCTGCTGTTTCGCCTGCTGAGCGGCCGTGCGTCCGACACGCCGCGCATCCAGTTGGCGACGCGCCTGGTTGTGCGCGCCTCGACCATTCCTCTCCCGTAATGGCAATAAGCCTGCTTCGATGACGCTTCCCGGGAGACACGTCAGTGTCCGTTCCCTGCTGTGTACATTGCCGATTGTCATCCGTGGGGGCGTCCCGCAGGGACATGGCAATCTGCCATGCGCTTTCAACCGCGGGCTTGCGGCCCCGGTTTCGACCGCGGGCCGCACCCCCCATTGGGGCCGCCGTGTTGAGAGCATGCCGCTCCCGTATACTTCAGGGTGCAAGAAGCAGACCGATGATAGAGACGAGTGAGCGTCAGGGAGAGGAGCGCGCATGGCGGTCGTAGGGCACGAGGGGTTGCGCCTGGCGGTGCAGCGGCAGGGACGACTGACGGAGAGCACGGTCTCGCTGCTGCACGCCATCGGGCTGGAGTTCGAGACCTACAGCCCGCGCCTCTTCTCGCCTTGCCGCAACTTCCCGCTCTCGCTGCTCTACACGCGCGACGACGATATCCCCGAGTACGTGGCGGCCGGGACCGTCGACGCGGGCATCGTGGGCCAGAACTTGATCCATGAGGAGGACGTCGACGTGGCCGAGCTGCTGCCCCTTGGCTACGGTTACTGCACCCTGGTGCTGGCCGTGCCCAAAGACGCCCGCGTCACGGGGCCACGCGATCTCGAGGGCGCGCGCGTCGCCACGTCATACCCGCGCTCCGCGCGCCACTACTTCGCCCGGCACGACGTCCACGACGTCGAGGTGGTCCAACTGAGCGGCTCGGTCGAGGTCGCGCCGGGCCTGGGCCTGGCCGACGCCATCGTCGAGATCACCGCGACCGGCTCCAGCCTGCAGCTCAACGACCTGCGCGCCGTCGACACGGTGCTGGAGTCGCAGGCGGCGCTGGTGGCCAACCACGCCGCCCTTGACGACCCCGCCAAGCGCGCGGACCTGGATCGGCTGGTGCTGCGTATCAAGGCCGTCGCCTCCGGCCGTCGCTATAAGTACGTGATGATGAACGCGCCGCGAGGGGCCTTGCCGCGCATCCGCGAGGTGCTGCCGGGCCTCAAGGAGCCGACCGTCATCCCCCTATCCGAGCCTGACTGGTTCGCCGTGCACGCGGCCGTGCGGGAAGAAACCTTTTGGGAGGTCATCGAGGCGCTACGCGACGCTGGCGCCTCCGAGATCCTGGTCTCACCGATCGAGAAACTGGTGAAGTAGGTAGTCATTAGTCGTTAGTCGTTAGTCGTTAGTCGTTGGTACGGGTTGGTGGACAGCGGAGGGGTGAGAGGGGTGAGGAGCGCATGACGAAGGTCGTGGTCGTCGACTACGGGGCCAGCAACCTCAAGAGCATCGTGCGCGGTTTGGAACGCGCCGGGGCCACGGTGACGGTGGCGCAGGACCCTGAGGGGCTGGAGGGCGCGGCGGGCCTGGTGATCCCCGGCGTGGGAGCCGCCGGGGCGGCCATGCGCGGGCTGCGCGAACGCGGGCTGGTGGCGCCGGTGCGAACGGCAGTCGAGACGGGCGCGCCGTTCCTCGGCGTGTGCCTGGGTATGCAGCTGCTCTTTGGCGCGCAGGAGGAAGACGACGCTATGGGCCTGGGCCTGATCGAGGGCCATGTGCGGCGCCTGCACGGCGTCAAGGTCCCGCACATGGGCTGGAACACAGTGGAGCCGGTGGGGGGGAACGAGGGGCCGCTGGCCGGCCTGGAGCGGGACTCCTACACCTACTTCGTCCACTCCTACTACGTCGAGCTCGATGCCGCGTCCGCGGCCGTCGCCGCGGGCACGACCGGGTACGGCGCCCGCTTCGTCTCGGCCATCGCAGAGGACAACGTGTGGGGCACGCAGTTCCATCCCGAGAAGAGCGGCGCGGTCGGTGCGCGTGTGTTGCGCAACTTCGTGGCTCGCTGCGCCGGAGAGACCAGGGACATCGCGTCCGCTGACTCGGTCCCGGGCGCCGCGGACCTGGAGACGGCTGTCGAGGCCGAGGTCCGCCGTTGATCGTCATCCCTGCCGTGGACATCCTGGGCGGTCAGGCGGTACGCCTGCTGCACGGCGACTACGACCGGGTGACCGACACGCGCGGTGATCCCGTCGCGTTGGCGCGGGAGTGGGCCGCGGCGGGAGCACGGTTGATCCACGCCGTGGACCTCGACGGCGCGCGCGCCGGTCGGCCCGTCAATAGCGCGACGATCAAAAACCTGTGCCGTGGCGTGGACGTTCCGGTCGAGGTCAGCGGCGGCTTGCGCAACGCGGAAGCCGTGGCCACGATGTTGGATGGCGGCGCCGCGCGCGTCGTGCTGGGGACGGTCGCGCTCAAAGACCACGCGTTGCTACGGATGCTCGTGGAGCACTGGGGTCCCGAGCGCATCGTCGTCGGCATCGACGCGCGCGACGGGCTGGTGGCCACGGAGGGCTGGCGCGAGGGCTCACGGACGGCCGCGACGGACCTCGCGCGCGAGGTGGTGGCGCTGGGCGTGCGCGAGCTCATTTATACCGACATCGGCTGCGATGGCACGCTGGCCGGCCCCAACCTCGCGGCCCTGAAGGTGATGATCGACGCCGTGCGCCCCTCACCCCCAACCCATGCGGATCCGTCTCTCGGCTCTGCGGAGCCGACAGTCCAACCGGCTCTCCCTGCCGCGGGAGAGGGGGGCGACGGCCGGACGCCGATGATGGGAGAGGTGGATGAAGGTCATACCCCGACCGTGGGAGAGAAGGTCTCTGAATCGTCGACCTGGGGGCGCGGGCGTCTCGCCCGTCCCGGTGTTGACCCAGGAACGGGCGAGATGCCCATGCCCCCAGAGACTCCTCTCCCATTGTCGCGACGACTTTTCACAGACCCTCCCCTGAAAGAGGGGTCGGGGGTAAGGGTCATCGCTTCGGGCGGCGTGGGCGCGCTCGACCACTTGCGCCAGTTGCGCGACGTGGGCGCGGCCGGCGCCATTGTCGGGCGGGCGCTCTACACCGGCGCGCTCGACCTTGCCACGGCCATGCGGACAGTGCAACAGGAGAATCAGGGACAATGAGAAGGTCGGAAACGGTGAGTCGATACGGCGCTACGCGCAACGCGAGACTGTCGTGGCCCCCACCCGACCGCAGTTGGCCGGTGGTTTGCCATGCGACACATGCGGACTGGCCCCCGACCAGCTCCGCTCTACGGACTGGCCCCCGGTCGGCTGCGGCCGACCCCGGTCCAGCCAGCTGCGGCCGGTCCCGGTCCAGCCGGGTCGTCGCAGGCCCGTGCAGCAGGGGTGGGTTGCAAGAGGAGAATGGAGATGCCCATGTTGACTAAACGCATCATCCCCTGCCTCGATGTGACCGGCGGCCGCGTGGTCAAGGGCACGCGCTTCCTCGACCTGCGCGACGCCGGCGATCCGGTCGAACTGGCCGCTTTCTATGCCGACGCGGGCGCCGACGAGATCGTCTTCCTGGACATCACGGCGTCGAGCGACGGGCGCGCCGCGATGCTCGACGTGGCCGAGCGGACGGGCGACGGGCTGGACATCCCCTTTACCGTCGGCGGCGGCCTGCGCTCGGTCGAGGACATGCGCCGCATGTTGGCTGCGGGCGCCGATAAAACCTCGCTCAACACGGCGGCGGTGCGGGACCCTGCCCTGATCGCGCGCGGCGCGGAGGCGTTCGGACGGCAGTGCGTGGTGCTGGCCATCGACGCCAAGCGCGACCCCACCAGTCCCTCCGGCTGGCGCGTCTACACACATGGCGGACGCACGCCGACGGACCTCGACGCCGTGGCCTGGGCTGCCGAAGGCACGCGGCTGGGCGCGGGCGAGATCCTGCTGACCTCGATGGACCGCGACGGGACGCGCGACGGCTACGACGTCGCGCTGACCGCCGCCGTCGCCGCCGCCGTGACGGTCCCCGTCATTGCCTCCGGCGGCGTGGGCAGCCTGCGCCACCTGTACGAGGGATTGACTGCGGGCGCGGCAGACGCCGCACTGGCCGCCTCGATCTTCCACTTCGGCGAGCATACCATGCGCGAGGCCAAAGACTACCTCGCGGCGCATAATGTCCCGGTGCGGCCGTGAGCGAACACCCCTCACCCGAGCAACCCTCACCCCCGGCCCATGCGGATCCGTCTCTCGGCTCTGCGGAGCCGACAGCCCAACCGGCTCTCCCGACCGCGGGAGAGGGGGGAGAGCGTGGTTACTCCCCCTCTCCCGTCGCACGGGAGAGGGGGTTGGGGGGAGAGGGGATCCTTGGTATCCGCTTCGACGCACAGGGGCTGGCGCCCGTGGTGGTGCAGAGCGCGGACGACGACGCGGTGCTGCTGCTGGCGTATATGAATCAGGAGGCGCTGCAAGAAACCCTGCGCACGGGCCGCGCCCACTTTTGGAGTCGCTCGCGCGGCAAGCTATGGCGCAAGGGCGAGACATCGGGCCGCGAGCAAGTGGTGGAAGGGCTCTACATCAACTGCGAGGACAACAGTCTGCTCCTACGGGTCTACCAGCAGGGCGACGCCGCCTGCCACACCGGACATCCCACCTGCTACTACCGCCGCCTTACCCCCCTCGATTCCGAGGGCGCGTGGCAACCCGTGCAGGAGCGCGCCTTTGACCCCGCTGAGGTCTATGGGTCAGTAGGCAGTAGGCAGTTCATAGAAGGAGGGCGTCGGGTGATCGTGCTACCTATAGCTACATAGTTATACGACCCATGGGACACTTTACTGCCTACTGCCTACTGCCTACTGTCTACTGCCTACTGCCTACTGCCTACTGCCTACTGCCTACTGCCTACTGCCTACTGCCTACTGCCTACTGCCTACTGCCTACTGCCTACTGCCTACTGCCTACTGCCTACTGGAGGAGAGACCGATGTCCATCTCTTTTGACCGCGCTGCTGACTACTACGATCGGACGCGCGGCTACCCGCTGGGGGTGCAGGAGCACATCGGGCGGGCGATGCTGGATGCGGCGGGGGCCACGCCCACGTCGCGTCTGCTGGAACTGGGCGTGGGGACGGGCCGGATTGCCCTGCCGATCGTGCGGGCCAGCTACCACTACACCGGCGTCGATATCTCCCAGACCATGATGGAGCGCCTGAGCGCGGCCCTGGACACGATCCCTGGAGCACGGGAGCGCGTCACGCTGGTTGAGGGCGACGCCACGGCGCTGCCCTTCGACGCGGGGGACTTCGACGCCGTCATCACCGTCCACGTCTACCACCTGGTGTCCGACCGGGCACGGGTTGCGGCAGAAAGCGCGCGGGTGCTGGCGCGTCCGGGTGTGCTGCTCAACGGCCGCGACGAGGACATCGACGAGGAGCGCGGGGACATGTTCGCGGCCTGGGACGACATCCTGCTCGACCTGGGATGGCAGGAGCAAGAGCGGGTCGTGGGCGCCTCGCGGTTGCGCATGGCGCCGGAGTGGGAGCGGTTGGGCGCCACGGTCGACGAGGTCGCCGGCCCGGAGTGGGATGAGGCAATCAGCCCGGCGCAACAACTCGAGGGGGTCGCCGAGCGGCTGTGGTCCCGTCTTTGGCCGATCCCTGACGCTATCCATGCCACGGCCGCGGCGCGTCTGCGGACGTGGGCTGAGGGGTACTACGGAGCGAACCTGGAGACGCCGGTAGTGCGGCGGCGGCGTTTCGTGATCGAGCGGGGTCGACTCGCATGAGCGGGCGACGCGTTGTGATCGGACAAGGCGGGCCGACATGAGCAGGGTGAGGGACGTGGGCCGGGTGTGGGGAACGTGGAAAAGAATAGAGGCGGACGCGGGGCACAGCCCAAACCCCGCGTCCGCCTCGTACTCATATCATCGGCACGGACGCGCCGTGCAGCGTAGTACCCATTCGGGTAAGCACAGGGCTACCCCGACGTTTGGGCTATTCAGGGTCTGCAAAAGATCGGCCTGGGAGCGCAGGCGTCTCGCTCGTTCCAAGGCCAGCGCGGGGACGGGCGAGACGCCCGCGCTCCCCGTCGTCCCAGACCTTCTGCGCGCCTACGACAATTCGCAGACCCTGTTCGGACTATGCGCGGGACAGGCACGACGGGCACGACGGGCACATCGTTCCCCTGATTGTCGGGCTATGCGCTACAATACCTGAGACGTACCATAACAACCGCCTAACGCGACGCGCGCAACATATGCTCCTATCTACTACTATCACAAACCACGAGGCTAACGACTAACAACTAACGACTAATGACTAACGACTCGACAGAGAAGCAGCGCCTGAGCCCTGGCGGCGTCTCGCTTGACACCCTCGTGCTGATCCTGGTGACGGGGATGACCCTGCATCAGGACAGCTTCCACGACGTGCGCTACATCACGCCGGGCCTCAACGCCATCGCCGTGGGGCTGCTCGGTCTCTATGTCCTGCTCGACGTGCTTGGCGCGCCTCTGCGCGAGGGCGGCCGTCGTCGTCGCCAGCTGTTCTTCGGCGGCAAGAGCGCTATCCTTGCGGGCATCGTGGCCCTGCTTGTCTTGTGGCCGACGGTCAATTTGATCGGCCAGCGCCACGCCGACGGCGTGCTCAACACCGTGCATGACACCTCGATCAATGTCGAGGAGGGGACCAAGTTCCTGCTGGCCGGCAAGGACTTCTACGCCCAGACCTACTTCAACACGCCCCTGGCCCAGTTCCGCTGGCGCCTCCACCCCGGCTACGGACCCAACCCGGCCCTGTGGCTGACCGACACCTTCCCAGGACAGGAGTTGATTACCGTCCCCTTCATGCTCGTCTCCAACGCCACGCTGCACTGGTTCGACGAGCGTCTCATCTACATGGCGGCCTTTGCCCTGACCGTCCTGTTGTTAGTGCTGCTGGCGCCTACCGCCTCGACGCGCCTGGCGCTGGTCGCCGCGGTGGCCCTCAACCCGGTCTGGATACCCACGTTCATCTATGGTCAGAACGACATTCTGGTGCTGGCCGAGATCCTGGCCGTGGTCTACTTCTCGGGCCAGGCGCGCTGGCGGCTGGCCCTGCTGGCCCTGGCCATCGGCTGCGCCACCAAGCAGACCGTGCTGCTGCTGGTCCCGTTCTACCTGTGGTGGCTCTGGTTGCGCCTGGGCGACACCTGGCGGCAGCGGCTGGAGCGCCTGGCGTTGCTGGCGCCGTGGCTGATCGTGCCGGGCGTGCTGATGATCGGGCCGTTCTACGCCTGGGACCCCACCGCCTTCTACAACGGCAACTTTGCTTACGTGAACGGCTCGGTCCCGCACAGCTACCCGATCCAGGGCTTCGACGGCTGGGGCGCGGCGAGCTTCGTGCTGTGGGGCGGGCTCGTGCCCGGTCCCAACGCTTACTACCCGTTCTGGATCATGCAGGGCGCCGTGGCGCTGCCGCTGGCGCTGATCCTGCTGCGACGCATGCGCAGGGATACCACGCCGGCGACGATGCTGGCGGCCTACGCTGCGGTGCTGTTTCCCGTCTTCTACTTCTCGCGCTTCTTCCACGCCAGCTACATTGCCTTCCTGGTCAGCCTGGTCGCGGTGGCCTACTTCGCGCACCGGCCGCGCTGGGTTGCGAGCGCCATGGGTTCCGCGGGTTCGGTGGGGACCGAGGAGGTCGAGCGCCAGGGACTGCGCGACAGCTATCTCTCGTTCGATCTGGTGGTGCTGTTTCTGTTGGTCCCACAGGTGATCGGGCCGCCCACGAACCTGACCAATGCCCTCTTCACGGCTATCCCGATGGGCCTGTTGCTGGCCTACACGATCGTGGCCGTCCTGGTCCCCTGGGGGATGCGGCGCGGACGCGCCAGCAGGCGTATCGGCGTGATCGCGCGGGCCATCGTGCTGGCCGGCCTGGCCCAGTCCGCGCTCTTCGCGCAGTTGACCCTGGCCGCGGCGGACCGTCTGCGCTGGAGTTCGCCCGCATTTTCCCTCCACGACACGGCCTTGCAGACGTGGATTGGAGCGGGCGATCTGCTGGCCGGTCAGAACCCCTACACCAGTTCGTTCATGAACAGCGCCCTGCCCCAGATCTATATCCCACCCTACGCCGTGCACGCGCCGGTGCGGCCGGACCTTCCCCTCACGCACTACCCGCACTTGCCGCTGGGGGCGCTGCTCAGCCTACCGTTCCAGGCGTTCTTCGGCAGGATCGGCTACTTCTTCGACCAGTCCTACGTCTACCTCCCCGTCATCCTCGTCATGCTGGTCCTGGTCACGCTGCTAGTCCGCCGGCCGGCGCGGCAAATAGTGTTGCTCTGCGCCATCCTGTTCAGCCCGCTCTTCGCCTACGCGGCCATGCAGGGACAGGACGACGTGCTGGTCCTCGCGCCGCTGCTGGCCGCGTTGTGGCTGCTGCAACGGCGGCGGCTCCTGGC
>JAABUX010007384.1_pt1 | contig 12924 bp, 14 predicted proteins | sample 5561851 | NCBI WGS metagenome assembly JAABUX01 (sample SAMN10711883, study PRJNA513361) | rock metagenome | isolation source: Antarctica rocks | place: Antarctica: Victoria Land, Richard Nunatak red sandstone | collected 2016-01-03 | reverse complement strand
CAAGCAGAAGCTTTTAGACTTTATTGCCTACTACAACCGCACGATGGCTAAACCATTTTTGTGGAAGTTTGAAGGCTACCCAGAGTCTGTCTAATCTGGTGCGTTACTTCTGCCGAACTGCACTAGACCACCATATTCAGTTGGTACAGCAGGCGCATTGAGCCCTGCCTTAAAAAGGTCTTCAAAATCTTCCATTGGAAAGCTGGCAGTGCGATCGTAGCAAGCGGCGCGAGAGGCGAACTTATCGCGTGCTAGTTGGCTAATGCGCTCAATCAGGGTTTGCTTATTGAGTGTTAAATTAAAAATCATAGCTAGTATGAGCTTATCCTTAATATAGCGATGGTTCAAGGCAATCAATCAAGCGTGTCAAGTAAAGCATCAATATCATCGTCAACTGCGTTATCAGCATCAAGCTCTAACAGATTTTCATCTTCTGCAGCCTCCTTTACAAGAAGAGCGAGGTCATGCTTCACACTAACAAGAGATTGCTCCAAGCTGGCATACTGGTTCTGCAATTGGGCAATGTCTGTAGAGATGACTATAACTTGCTGACTTAGTGAGTGGAGCTGTTTTGAGAGTCGTTGTTGTCTCTGCTGAGTTTGCTGCTGCAATCGGTAACGGTTAATCAAGTTCAAGCCAATCGAGAGAGATAGTGGCGCACAAGCATTTATGAGCTGCCCAGAAACGACAGCAACGACTGACCCAAATAGTGATACATATTCCGCTATCTCAAGCCAACGACAATAATTCACAACCATTGCCCCTAAACAATAGCATTTGAGGAAAGTCCTCCTCAAACTACAGCATATCTACCAGCGCCAGCGCACTTAAATCGATATCAATCACTTCTATCAAATCTACGTGAGTTTTTGCAACCTAACCCGAATTGCTACATTTACTGTCGTTGCAGCATCGCTAAAAATTGATTATTACTTTTATATGACTTTTTGAGGATTTGAATCTGATTTTTACCGATTGTCAAGTTTGTTAGGAGTAGGTAAGCTTTTAGAATAGCTTGTACACAAAGCTATAAAATATTCGCTCATGTAGGGAAATTTTGTGAAGGGAATTCCCTTGTAGGCTATCAATAAGGCTAGGAAGTCAGTTTTCCGTCAGATAAAAGGCTGTTTATAAAGTAAGCCAGCCTTCTCTACCTGGAGTGTGGGTAGTCTAACATCGTCAAGATGTAGTATGGCTGGCTTACTTTACAAATCATTTCTAAGATAGCTTTTGCTATCTAGTGCTTCGTTTGAGAGCTAAAAAGGAAGAACTATGACGCCAGAAGTAAAAGAGCGAATTGACGACTTACTAAAACAGCACAAGATTTTTGTGTTCATAAAGGGGTCAAAGCTTACGCCCGAGTGTCGTTACTCTAAAAACGTGGTTCAAATTCTGAATACGTTGGAAGTTTCCTACGATACGCTTGATGTCATGCAAGATTACGAAATCCGCGAGGGAATTAAAGACTATTCCAATTGGCCGACAATCCCCCAGATATATATTTACGGTCAATTTGTAGGCGGATCGGACATTCTGAGCGATCTAGCTCAGAAGGGTGAACTGCAACAGATGGTGGAAGTGGCTCTCGCTTCCTAAAGCTGAGTTCACCGAAGCAATGCGTGGAGTTTTAATAAGGAATTGTGATGATTAGTCCGCAGCTGCTTGAGATAATGATTAAGGCCCAAATGCCAGACGCCCAGGTTCAAGTGCAAGACCTAACTGGCCGTAGCCCTCACTATCAGGTGACAGTCGTTTCATCCCAGTTTGAAGGGAAGGCAGTGGTGCAACAGCACCAACTGGTCTATGGTGCGCTAAGGCTAAGGGAAGCTATTTCCTCAGAGACTATCCATGCCTTGGCGCTAAAAACCTACACTCCCCAAGCTTGGCACACAGTTCACTCCAGCCGATAGTAAAACTCTCGGCAAAAATTGGGTTGGTTGCCATCCTTCAACTTGTGAAACCCAGCAATAATGCACAAGCCTTTGTTCATGTTGGCGGCCAAGAAGGATTCCACTAAATCGAGCTCGTATCGCGCACAGAAAGCGTTCTCCTTATTCATGGTATCCACGAACGGTGTCACCTCAGTCTCACCCCAATCTTCGAGGGACTGTACACCATAAGCGTGTAGAATGATTTTTTCATCATGCTTAGTCAGGGTAAATTTCTCGATCCATCTAGTCTTTGTGTTGGAGTTCATCCAGGTACCCAAAACAGGCGTGAAATCAATAACGGTGTTTCCTTTGGGCTGGTCACTGTAAATTTCGTTTCGCTCCATCTTGAAATCCTCTTCCACTAGCGATGATAAAACTCGCGGCCCAAGTGACTGGTTCGACCACTACCATCCAAGTAGCGGGTATAGGACTGAATGACTAAGATCTCCTGTTTCTCGTTTGCCACCAGATGCCTTTCAATTCCTTCCTGGTTGTAAAAAGCGTGGAATCCCCTTGCCACGAGCGAGGTTTCTGCCGCGTAAGGCACGGCCTCAACCTCACCCCAGTCAATTGGCTCAGGCTCGTTGGCTCCATAACCCCGAAACATCAGGCGACCGTTCTGTTCAGTGAGAACCACTCGAACTAAGTAATTAGTGTCGAGCTTAGTATTGATCCAGTCACCGACTAGCGGCTGCAGATCGAGCGACTTCTCCGCACGGGGCCGCTGGTCAGCCTTCATGTGATCTGCGTATTGGGTTGTTTGTTTCACGATCTAGCTCTATGCTGATGTAGCAATTAGAATATGATTGCAACTGTTGCCACGCACTCTAGGCCTAGAGCGCCAGGCGAGCCTTCACCCAGGCAGAAAAGCCTTATTCACCTTCAGGTTACGACCCATCCACTCACTACCGTCAAGGGCTTCAATCGCTGCGGATTCTTCGGTCTCGGTTTCCATTTGGACAAAGCCGAAACCTCGCAGTTTACCCGTTTCCCGGTCTGTAGGTAATTGAACCTGCTTTACAGTTCCGTATTTAGCAAAGACCTGGATTAAGTTTTCTTGTGTAACCTCATGAGAGAGATTACCGATATAAACTGTCATAACACATCTGTAGTTTGCATTCTGGCATTTTAGCATTTTCTTCAATTCATTTCCACCTCCTCGAAATATCTGTTGAGCCGAAGGGAAAAATCATTCTTGAGTACAAGCCTATCCTCGAAAACTACCAACAAAAAAGAGTATTCAAAGGTAAATCCTGCCTAGATTTGATAGTGAGTACACAAATACCAGTACCCTGCCTCATAAATACTCGTACCTTCGTAAAAAATACCATTACCCCTACCCCCAAAAAAGTTTGAATATCAATGATATCAGGGGTTATGGCGGCTGAGTACAACCTTAATTAATCTAATAAATCTGATCCAGCTCAGAAGCAACACCGTGGAGTGAAGCATCTGATATAAGCAGAACAAGATATGTGCCTTTCAAGCACGAATTTGAGCTCGTAGTCCTACTCACTACATAGACTTTGTTAACGAGACAAAAAATGAAAGCAGTCCGAATTAACGACACTACGCTCCGTGACGGCGAACAGGCACCTGGCGTCGCCTTCACCCTAGAAGAGAAAGTCGCGATCGCCACCTTACTAGATGCAATCGGCGTCCAAGAATTGGAAGTCGGCATTCCAGCAATGGGCCCCGAAGAAAAACGAGCGATCGCCACCATTAACGACCTGGGTCTAAAAACCGAACTACTAGGCTGGAACCGCGCTGTTCTATCAGATATTACCGCTTCTGTGGACTGTGGTCTCAAGCGAGTGCATATTTGCGTTCCGGTCTCCGAAATCCAAATCGCCGCCAAGTTCCAAGGAAAGTGGCGCATGATGCTGGGGCGAATGAATGAAACTATTAGCTACGCCCTCGACCAAGGTCTGTTTGTGACAATCGGGGCAGAAGATGCCTCCAGAGCTGATGAAACCTTTCTCAAAGACGTAGCGCTTTGCGCTCAAGAATGGGGAGCATCGCGATTTCGCTTTTGCGATACTGTCGGAATTCTCGACCCCTATACCACTTACAGCAAAGTCCGTCAACTTGTTCAGGCTCTATCCATTCCGGTTGAGATGCATACTCATAATGATTTGGGTTTAGCAACGGCCAACGCCCTTGCTGGCATCAAAGCCGGAGCAAAATCCGTCAATACAACGGTGAACGGATTAGGCGAAAGAGCTGGCAATGCAGCTTTGGAAGAAATTGTCATGGTTCTCAAACAAGTTTACGGAATCCAAATCGGCATTGACACCCGGCGTTTGCTGGAACTGTCTCAACTGGTCGCAACCGCGTCAGGCAGCGCTATACCCCCCTGGAAGGCTATTGTTGGCGAGAACACCTTTGCTCACGAATCCGGCATCCATGCTGCTGGCGTTCTCAAAAACCCCAGCACCTATGAGCCATTTGCTCCAGAAGAAGTCGGAGGGAAGCGCCGTTTAGTTGTAGGAAAGCATTCCGGTCGGCACTTGGTGTCCAACCTTCTACAGCAGCACGGTGTCACCCTTGAAGCACACGAAACTCAGTTTGTTTTGGATGCAGTACGGAACCTGTCAGTACAGGTCAAACGAAGTCTAACGGTAGAAGAACTACTCACTTTAGTACCAGAGGGAGCAAGCAACGCTCAAAAGTGGGGTGGTACTATTGAGAACCAATTGCCCTTTCTGACTGGCTTATAGACTTCTTGAGCCACTCCCGTTTAGACACCCTCTCTAGCAACCCTCTCTACGATGATTGAGTTTTTAGTCTGAAAACCTATCAATAAATTCTAAATTATGCTGAAAACTAACACCAATCAAAACGTGCATCGTGTTGTAAATCGCATTAATTGCTGCTTATTGAAAATAAGCTTGGCTTGGGTACAGCACTGCCTGACAAACAGGTTGCTGATATAAATTCTTGATTTCAAGATGTTTCATAAGTATGGCATTATGTCAAGACTAATTTAGATGCATTTGCCCTGCTCCTTGATCAAGTTAGCAATGCAGCACGGAAAGTATATAGCTTCCTTGATTCAACAGCGGTTAGTTAGTTGACAATCCCACGACTGAAGCCGTGGGATTCTTTGTTTCACGATTTCTTGCTCAATCTTTGTAAGACGAACTCACCCTTCCACTACAAAAATCACGGGCAGTTAGCGGGCATGGAGCTATTTAACCCACAAGCGTGGTGCCCGCCTGATTACAGGTTACCATCTTCGGTTAGGCGAAAATTTTTCGCTTTTGGTGGCGGTGCTGAAGTAGCGGTCGGGTTGGATCTGGGAGTGGACTATCTCGACTATTTGCACTTTGGGCTGGTTTGACTTGATGATTCATCAAGTGGATTGGGCGTTGTAACCAAACTTAATTTGGCTGTGTTCAGCGGCGTTGCATAATCATGGGATGAATTGAGAATTATCCATGCAATGTCCATTTTGGTTCAGAGTGGGCAACTTATCTGCATTTGGTGCTGTTCAGAGGACAGCATAGCATTGGTGCAATTTATCCAACGCTGTTTTCAGTTTGTGCCGCCACCCACTGGAGTTCCAACCACAAGACGAAGTCCTTTTGCTTTAACGTTGAGGCGGGATCGCGAATAATGCGTGTGGCGTTCATGCCAACAGCTTCTGATATCCCCAGGTCTTTGGCAACGCCTCTAAGAATGTCTTTGTAGGCATTGACTGAGGCAAACAGCAGGTTGGGAGAGTAGATGACAAAATGTTGAGAAAGTGTCGGGGGTTGGCCCCAGTAGGAGTTGACGAGTTCGACGTGGCAGTACTGGAGTAACCTGCCGAGTTCGAGACAGCGGCTTTTAAGCACGGTGGTGAATTTTTGGACTAAAATCTCTTCGGTCAACATAATTAGTTCTACTCCTTCAATCAGGTAGACAAGTTTTAATGTGATAGACAAATTTTGGCGTGTTCAAACCCCCCGGTTCTCAGATGGTGGTGTCTGATGGGGTTTGTATTTTATCTTTGGTGAATGTCCTAATATTCGGCTGCGTTGTTAGCTAATATCCGCCTGGCTCGACGCAACGGATGTCTTCGTAGCCATCCACAACAAAAACGGTGTTTTCATAAAAGTTGCGTTAAGTATCTGGCGTTATTAATTTTATAGTAGATGGTTCATGACAGAGCAATGCATCTAACGCCGATCAAATTTATTGGATTAATTAAGGTTGTACTCAAAGTCTTAACTCCTTATAAAATCTAGATTTACAACTTTTTTGGGGTAGGGCCACTAGGATTTTGGGGCTATTGTACGAGTATTTATGGTGAAGATAAAATGTATTTCTGTACTCAATTAAAAAGATAATGACTATAAAGAATTGAATGCTGTTTTTCTGAGAATTTATTCAGGATAAGTATGTACTCAATCATGAGTTCCACCGCCAATCAAAAACAGATATGGAGAAGTTTTGAGTATATAGTTGAACGAAGAAAACCAAAGATAAAATGCCCTTAAAACCTTGCCAATCTTGGGTTTGATCTTGAGTACAAAAAATCCCGTCATTCTCTCCATAAATACTCGTACCATAGCAGAAAAATACTAGTACCCATACCCCAATAAATATTTTTAATCTATATAAATTAAGGATTAGAGGCTTTGAGTACAACCTTAATTAATCTAATTATTCATAATCCGGGTGAGCACGATGCTCGGCTGAGTCACAACTGATATAAAACATATTAACGGTCTGCTCTGACTCCCAAAAGATACTAAGTCGGCAGTGGATGAGGAAATTGGACTTGAAGACGAGGAAATTTGGTGATAAATCTTTCCCATTGTTACTTATCTGCAAGTCTCCTACTAAAAGGATTTCTACTTTAGTTAGGATGCACCCCTCTATTTCCTTTTACAACAATCAGGCCACCATCTTTTGAATAGCCGGAGGAGCCGTTATCAATAAGTGCTACGCCAATATTGATTCACGGTGTCAATCAAAACCTCAACAACGAAGAATTTTTCTTCAAGGAGCAATTAGCCATGCCAATGAAATTGTTTGACTGCGACAAAACTATTCCTGAACGCGAAAAGCACTGTTATGTCAAAGCGCCGGGAGAAGATACAACCCAGTTTCTGCCTAGTGCACACGTCGAAACGATTCCTGGCTCATTGTCTGAGCGCGGATGCAGCTACTGTGGCGCCAAGCTCGTTATTGGTGGAGCCCTGAAAGATACTATCCAGTTGATTCATGGACCGATTGGCTGTGCATACGATACCTGGCACACCAAGCGCTATCCCAGCGACAATGGCAACTTCCAGTTAAAGTATGTCTGGTCCTCCGACATGAAGGAACAGCATGTGGTATTCGGCGGCGAGAAGCTGCTGAAGAAGTCGATCAAAGAAGCTTTTGCGGAATTTCCTGACATCAAGCGGATGATGGTGTATACCACCTGCTCTACGGCACTAATTGGAGATGATATCAAAGCCGTAGTCAAAGATGTGCTGCAAGAACTGCCAGATGTGGACATCTTTACCGTCGAGTGTCCAGGTTTTGCCGGTGTGAGTCAATCCAAAGGCCACCACGTTTTTAACATGGGGTGGATGAAGGATAAAGTCGGAACCTACGAGCCTGAGATTCATAGCCCATATACCATCAATATCATTGGCGACTACAACATCCAAGGGGATGCCTTTGTGATGGAAAGGTATATGGAAAAAATGGGGATTCAGATCGTCGCCCATTTTTCCGGTAACGGCAAGTATGACGACTTGCGAGGCATGCACAGAGCCCAGTTAAATGTGACCAATTGCGCCAGATCGGCTGGGTATATTGCTAATGAGTTAAAGAAAGCTTATGGGATTCCACGTCTGGATGTGGATACCTGGGGCTTTGACTATGCCAAGGAAGGGTTACGAAAAATTGGTGCCTTCTTTAATCTGGAAGAAAAGGCTGAAGCCCTGATTGCGGAAGAACTCGCCAAATGGGAAACCAAGTTGGCGTGGTATAAGGAGCGCTTGGTAGGGAAAAAAGTGTGTATCTGGACAGGGGGACCACGCTTGTGGCACTGGACTAAGGCGCTCGAAGACGATTTGGGCATGCAAGTCGTCGCCATGTCGTCGAAGTTTGGTCACCAGGAGGACTTTGAAAAGGTGATTGCCCGAGGTAAAGAGGGAACACTCTATATCGATGATGGCAACGAACTCGAATTTTTCGAGGTGATAGAAATGGTGAAGCCCGATCTGATTCTGACTGGTCCTCGGGTCGGAGCATTGGTGAAAAAATTACACATCCCCTATGTTAATGGCCATGGATACCACAATGGTCCATACATGGGATTTGAAGGTGCCGTAAACATGGCTCGGGATTTATACAACGGTATTTATTCTCCGCTGATGAAACTCGCGCAAGTAGACATCCGGGGTGAGCGTCACCAACAAGTTTCTGCTAGTACGAAGTGAAAGAATTGAGCTGATTGAGAATACGCTGCTATCAAGCAAGCGGCTTGAGGCGCGCTCTTTATCAGCACCTTCAGGCGAAGTCAAACCACAGCAGAAACATTGTTGTTACGCTCACACAGAAAAGCAGGATAGAAACAATGAAAGATAGAGCCTCTGAACTCACGTCATACATTCAAGAGCGGTGTTTGTGGCAGTTTCACTCGCGCGCATGGGATCGGGAGGAAAACATTAATGGCGTTCTGAAAAAGACCGCCGAAATCTTAACCGGAGAACAGTTGGTTCTGGAAACGCCTGCTGACCGGAATTTTTATGCGGACGCCAAGCTGCTTGCGGCTCAGTTCACCACCAATTTCCCTTGGTTAAGTGAGTTCGATAACTCCCAAAAGCAGGCAGTACTGGAGTCTGTTAAACAAAGACTGCTCGATATTGCGGTAAACAACTCCCGGAATGGTGAATTGCGCTATTCGCTTTATTAAAGCATTTGGGGCGGCAATTTAACCAAACGAACAGCGTTGTTGAATTGGAGCCGGAGAATTCATACCTTCATTTCAGCAACGCCAACCGAACCTAATCACGATTTCTACACTATCTAGGAAGCAAGAAAATGTCTGTAGTCGTAAAAAAGAAAGAACGGAGCGGGGTAATCAATCCCATATTTACCTGCCAGCCTGCTGGAGCCGAGTATGCTTCGATTTCGGTGAAGGATTGTATCCCCTTGGTGCATGGGGGCCAAGGGTGTAGTATGTTTGTTCGGCTCCTGTTTGCCCAGCATTTGAAGGAAAATTTTGACATTGCTTCTTCTTCGCTCCATGAAAGTAGTGCTGTGCTTGGAGGTGTCCCACGGATTGAGGAAGGGGTAGAAACGCTGGTAAAACGATATCCCGATTTACGCATTATTCCAATTATTACGACTTGTTCAACTGAGACTATTGGGGACGATATCGAAGGAGCCATTACCAAGATCAACCTGCATTTGAAGGCAACCTACCCAGAACGAGATGTTATCCTTGTTCCCGTGCATACTCCCAGTTACAAAGGCAGCCAGGTTACTGGGTATAACATCGGGGTGCAGGCGCTGGTTTCTACCCTGGCCAAAAAAGGGGAACCGAATGGAAAGTTGAATATCATTACGGGGTGGCTTAACCCCGGAGATGTAACAGAAATCAAGCGCATTCTCAAAGCCATGCGCGTTAAGTCGAACATATTACTGGATACGGAAACTTTCGATGCGCCGACTCTGCCGGATAAGTCAAGCTTTGCCTTTGGGAATACGACTATCGAAGACATTGCTGATTCTGCCAATGCGCTCGGAACCATTGCCTTATGCAAATATGAAGGGGCCAGTGCGGCTGAATTTTTGAACAAGAAGTTCGAGGTTCCCGCTATAGTTGGCCCCACGCCGATTGGGATCAAAAACACCGACACCTGGCTGCAAAATATCCAGAAACTGACTGGCAAATCAATTCCCGAATCCCTGGTGAGAGAACGGGGAAAAGCCATTGATGCGATCGCGGATCTTGCCCACATGTTTTTTGCCAACAAGAAGGTGGCTATTTACGGAGATCCCGATTTGGTGATCGGGCTTGCAGAGTTTTGCCTGGAATGTGAGTTAGAGCCAGTACTGCTGTTGTTGGGGGATGATAACAAGGCGTGCGCCAAAGACCAGAGAATTCTGGATTTGGAAAATCACACTGATGCTCAAATCGAAGTCATATGGAATGCGGATCTGTGGGAACTAGAACGCCGCGTTAAAGATAAATCGCTGCAGGTTGACTTGATTTTGGGCCATTCTAAGGGTCGATACATTTCCATCGATAACAAGATTCCGATGGTGAGGGTGGGCTTTCCGAGCTTTGACCGCGCAGGTCTGTGGAAATATCCCATTATTGGTTATAAAGGAGCGGAATGGCTGGCAGAAACCATTGCCAACACCTTGTTTGCAGATATGGAGAACAAGCTTGATCGGGAGTGGCTATTAAACGTCTGGTAAGAGGCAGATGTGCATGGTCGGACGGCAGCCGAAATGGAGTGATAGTCACTTTCTCTGTCGTCCACCCTCAATTCCTTTGCCATTACCTTAGTAATGGCAACCCGATCTGAATGGTTACGCTACACAGAGCGTTCCCTATCTTAGCAAGCCCACGAGAGACTGGAGAGCTATCATGACCCAGAGCATAGATCAGAATATCGTATTCTATGGACATTTGAGCGAGCTGTATCGCCTGGCAAAAGAGGGTAAAATCAAGACTAGCTTACAAGGTAGTCATACCCGTCCTTGCAAATTCTGGACTGCAGCGAAGATTTTAAGTGGAATCAAAAATGCCCTCGTGATTTCTCACGGTCCGAGTGGCTGTGCCTATGGAGTTAAGCGGGCATACAAACTGACCAACTCCCGTAATAGTGGTTCTGCTTATGAACCAGTGGTAACTACGAACATCGGTGAAATGTCCGTTATCTATGGAGGGGAAAAAGAATTAAAAGGTGCGATTCACGAAGTAGATCAAAAGTACCATCCTGATGCCATCTTTGTCGCGACCAGTTGTGCGACTGGAATTATCGGGGACTGTGTCGATGAGGTGGTGGATAAGGCGCGCAGCGAAATCCAGGCTGAGATTATGACGATACATTGCGAAGGATTCTCAGGGGAGTATCGCAGTGGATTTGATCTGGTATTTCGGCAAATCGTAGACTTTATGGAGCCGCCAACTCCGCAACGCCAAGCAGAACTAGCCGATGCCGTTAATATTGTGGGTGCGAAGATGGGCCCCGAAAGGACGGAAGTAGAAACTGATGTCAAGGAACTGGTACGACTAATCGAAGGAATGGGGGCACGGGTTCACAGTGTAATCGCTGGCGACTGTACATTAGATCAACTCAAGCATGCACCGAGTGCGGCAGTCAACTGTACCTTGTGTTTGGACCTCGGCTATACCATCGGCAAAGCCATGTCAGACAAGTTCGGTACTCCGCTCAACTCTACTATTCTTCCCTATGGTATTACCGCTACTGCAAAATGGCTTAAAGGGGCAGCAAAATATTTAGGAATGGAAGAACAGGCGGATGCCCTCATAGAGAAGGAATATGCCAGTATCAAGACTGAATTTGAAGAAGCTAGGAAATACATTGAAGGGAAAATAGCGATTATCGAAGGACATGATGCTATCAAGTGCTTGTCCATTGCCCATATGTTGGAGAGTGATTTTGGGATGCGTACTGTGATCTATAATTTCCATCCCTGGAGCACGGAGGCACGGGAAACCAGTGTAGATTACCTGTTGGAAACTGGGATGGACCCAGAGATATTGATCACCAAGGGAACCCTCGCCTTTGGCAAGTACGAGTCAATGAAACAAACGGAAGACGAGTTAATGAATTTTATTGGTGGTCTCGATTCGGGATCAGTGGTGTATTTTGGTTCTTCCTTGAGTTTCCCGCATATTCCCGTCGTCGATTTAAACGCGATCTTAAATCGTCCCAGATTCGGCTATCGAGGAGCCCTAAAGGTGGCACTTTGTATTAAGACGGCACTCCAATATGGATTTAGACCTCGAAGTTCGTTGATGAAGAAAATGGTGTTCCCTGAAAATGCCGGGTTAGCATCTACTCAATCACTCACCGGAAAATTAGCGCAAGATTTGCCTGACTGCACCGTATATGCACAGAAGAGGGGGGGAAAATGTTGTCAGGAGTAAAGTTTGAAAACTGTGACCATAGTAAAGATCCCATCGTTAGTTGTGCTCTAGAAGGTGTTGCGAGCATTGTTGCCGGAATCAAGGATGTCAGTATTCTGATTCATTCTCCACAAGGTTGCGCTTCAACTGTTTCAGCTGCGTATGACACCCATGAGATTGATTTCACACAGCGCAAAACAGCTTGTACTCGTCTGTTTGAATCAGACATTGTTCTGGGAGCGTCAAAGAAACTCGAAGGTCTGATCAAAGAAGCGGATCAGTCTTTTCACACCAAGGCTATGTTTGTTGTTGGCACCTGCGCGGCAGATATTATTGGTGAGGATCTTGAAGGATTATGCAATCGAATTCAGCCTGACGTCAACGCCAAACTTGTTCCTATCCTTGCGGGTGGGTTTCGCGGCAATGCTTACGATGGCGCGAATATGGGTTTGGAGGCTTTACTCCCTTTTATCAAAAAAGACCTGCCTAAGAAGCCGAAGACTGTGAACATCATTGCACCACATGCCAATCTAAATCCCACCTGGTGGGCAGATTTGAATTGGGTGACCCAGACGTTAAAATCTTTGGGGATCAAGGTGCAGACAGTATTCGCCCATAATACCTCGTTTGAAGAACTGGAGCAGGCGGGTCAGGCATCCGCCAATATTCTTCTCAGTCATGATACGGGGTATAAGTTTGCGAAAAAAATGCACAAGCTCTATGACATCCCCCTCATCCTTGCTGATATCCCTTTACCAGTGGGTTTAAACAACACTAGCAGCCTGTCGGAGAAAAGTTTAAGCTGTCGCCATGAGGACATTTAAGCGCCTCAAGTTGAAGGCTAGACAGACGAGACACCACTCGCCCGCTGCTTTGGTCAACCCTCGCAAGGAAAAC
>JAABUX010007382.1_pt1 | contig 12927 bp, 14 predicted proteins | sample 5561851 | NCBI WGS metagenome assembly JAABUX01 (sample SAMN10711883, study PRJNA513361) | rock metagenome | isolation source: Antarctica rocks | place: Antarctica: Victoria Land, Richard Nunatak red sandstone | collected 2016-01-03 | reverse complement strand
TTCCGTCGTCGTGCTACCCTGTTCCATGGCGTGGTCTCCGCCGGCGCTGAAACGCCGGTCATGGCTCGTTGAACAAGCCGGAGACTACGCCACCACCCGATTCCACCACCTACGCGACGCCACCCGTGCCTCCCACAGGGGACCCAGCGCCTGCTTGGGCGCCTCGCCGACGCCCTCCATGTAGGCGTTGGCGTTCTGGACGACGAAGCCTGCCACCTGCTCGGGGCGCTGCGCGAAGATGCGGAAGCCCACCGGGCCGCCATAGTCCTGCATGTAGAGGATGTAGGACTTCAGCCCGAGCACGTCGATCAGCCCGGCCACGTGCGCCGCCAGGTTGTCGAACGTGTATTCGAACTCGGTGTTCGAAGGCGCGTCGGAGTGGCCGAAGCCGATGTAGTCGGGCGCGATCAGGTGGAAGCGGTCGGCGAATTCCGGGATCAGGTCGCGGAACATCTGGCTGCTGGTGGGCAGGCCGTGCAGCAGGAGCATAGTGGGGGCGGAGGGGTCTCCCGCCTCACGATAGAAGACCCTGCGGCCGTTGACCGTTGCATACTTGTAGTGGGTCGGAGTGGTCATCTCGCGTTCCTTGTGAAATGAGGCTGGATGAAGTCAGGCCGGGGCGGCGTGGCGCGGGACGGCGGCGGCGGCGTGGCAAGGTCGAGGAAGGGGAGGAGGGCGCACCCGCAGCGGCGACGCCCGCGAGGTCTCAGGCGGCCTTGCGGCTGGAGACGGCGGGGAAGTCGATCTCGGTCTTGGCGACCTCGTTAAGGTAGTTGGTCCAGGTGTTCAGTGCGACGTGCAGCACGATCTCGATCACCTGCGCGTCGTCGTAGCCGGCGGCCTTGAGCGACGAGACGTCGGCCTCGGCTACATGGCCGCGCTCGCGGGCGATCTTGGCGGCGAAGCGCACGGCGGTGTCGGCTTTGAGGTCGTTGGACGCGCCCGAGCGATTGGCGGTCATCTCCGCGTCGTCCAGCTTGGCGACGTTCTTGCCAAGGTAGGTGTGGGCCGACAGGCAGTAGTCGCAGCCATGATCTCAGCGATGGCCAGGGCGATCCGCTCGCCCGTCGCCGCAGAGATCGACCCCTTGGAGAGGGCACCCGACAGCGCGAGATAACCCTCCAGCGCGGCGGGGCTGTTGGAGACGAGCCGGAACAGGTGGGGCGCGACGCCCAGCTGCTTCTTCACTGCCTCCAGCATGGGCCGCGAGGCAGCGGGGGCGGCGTCGATGGTGACGGGGGTGGCCAGGCGAGACATGGCGGGCTCCTGATGGATAATGCGCCCGGGGGTGGGCTGACACGCCCTATCTCGTGACTTCCGTCCGTGTTCGGCAGCCGGCTGAATAGGAAGCCTCCCTCTCGAAAACTGGGAGGGATGGGACCGCCATGAAGTCATGTCGATCCTGGTCCGGGCGGCTGAGGCGGCAGCCTGTCCGAGGGCGGCCGCCGAGCGCAGCGCTATGGCCTGAGCACCGGCCTTCCGTGCACTTGGCGGCGCATGGGGGGGCTGACCTTGCTACCGATGCACGTTGCAGAACCGCCAGACAAATCCTGTGTCGGCGACTCGGGAAACATCCGAGCCGCGTTCACAGCTCCTGCTGCGAGGTCAGATTAAACAGCACCGCACCGTTTCGGACCCGCTCGATCACCTCGGGGCTCGGCGTCGCTGAGCCCCACACTGCGATGAAGCCGTATCGTGCCTCGGGATGTGCGAGACTCCAGGCGCTGATCGCTTCGCCGCGGGTGCGCGCCTCCGCCATGCGTGCCAGACGCTCGTCTTCTGGCGGTGTGGCCAAGACATCGACCAGCACGCGGAGCGAGGGGATAAGGCAGCCGGAGAACCCGTCCGCAAAGGACTCCTGCGTCGGCGCCGGGAGCGACGGACGCCAGAGGACATCGGTCGTTCCCAAAGCCTTGGCGACGTTGGGCGTCTGCGCCTTGAGAACCGGGAGGGGCGGAGCGGCTCCAGGACCAGTCCAACTCACCGAAACGTTCCTGCCCAGCACGTCGCGCAGGAACTCGGCAACGCCGCGATACGAGCTGCGATAAATCAGGGTCAGCCCGACGATCGCCTGGCGCAGCCATGTCTTGGTCACCGCCACCTCGAACAGCGCCTCGCCGTCCGGCACGGCAGGCGAGAAGGCATCGTCCGACGCCGCGGCAGCCTTGTGCGTCTACTGGCAGACGAACTTGCGGCTGACCCCGTGCCGGGCGGCGAGATCACTGGCCATCTCCGAGCCGGCCAGCGCTTGAATGGCCGGGTCCTTGCGGTCGCTCTCGGACAGCCCTGCTGCTGCGCCAACACCTCGATCCATACTCGCATCACCGCTGAAAGCCCGAGGGTGCCATCATCCGCCACGGTAGCGCCAACCCGGCATCACCATGTGACCTGGCCGCAAACCACGCCGGCAAAGCCCTGCTCGGGGCGCTTATCGCCTGCCTGGTTGCGTGACGAATTCGCCATCACCCCGAAACCCGACAAGAGCCTCCATCGCATGTGTTCTCGTGCTGGACACACCTCTCGCACTGGCGGGTGCGGAACGGGCGGACCGGCGAGGGCTCCCGGCCCATGATGTCAGTGCGCCGGGCCGACCGTGAACGGCAGCGTGCCGTTCAGCGCGGCGCCGTTGCTGGCGTGGGCGGACCAGCCGAGGGTGTAGCTGCCCGGCGGCAACTGCCCGACGGAGCCGTACAGCACGCTCGGCTGCGCGCCCAGCCGGACGGGCACCGTGCGCCGCGCGCCGCTGGCGTCCGACAGCATGAAGCGGGACGCCTCATGATCCAGCGGATGGTCGAAGTGCAGGGCGAAGGCGACGCCGGACCCGCTCATCACCTGGTTGGGCCGCGGTTCCGTCCCCATGAGGTGCATGGCCTCCACCCCGCCAGGCGGTGCCGCACGCGCCAAGGGACCCAGGAGCGCCGCGGCAAACACGGCGGCAAGCCGCAGGGAAAGATGGCGCATGATTGTCTCCGGAGCTTGAGGACGCCACGCGTCAGCCGGGCGGCAGCACCGCCGCCGCCAGCAGCCGGCCATCGTCGGCCTGCAGCAGCAGCGCCGTCCGTTCCCCGGCAGGCTGCGGGGCATGCAGGCTGACGGCGGCGCCGCGCCAATCCCCGGCCGGGGTGATGGAGCGGACGACGTTGACCTCTGTCAGCGTGCGCCCGCCGTTCTCGCCGCCGGCGACGCGGGTGGTGCGGGCCGGGTCGAACCCGACCAGCAGCAGCGTCCCTGCACCATCCCCGGCGCCTGCCTCCAGCACCAGCCCGGCCGCATCACGTCCCAGCCGGAGCGGCGCTGCAGGCGGGGTGGCCGCCGCGGCTTGGATCGCAGCCAGCACCTCCGCCCGGTCCGATCCCACGGCCTGATGCCGCCCGCCTGCGACGAGCTGCGGGGTGTACACCCCGTCCCGCCGCCACAGCTCGGCGTAGTGGCGCTGCCGGCTGGTCGCGGCCGGCAGCGAGTAAGGGTCCTTCCAGCCGAGCCGGTCCCAGTAGGTGACATGGAAGTCCAGCGCCAGGATGTCCGGCCGCGTCCGCGCCAGCTCCGCCAGCAGCGCATCGGCCGGCGGGCAGGAGGAGCAGGACTGCGAAGTGAACAGCTCCACCACGACCGGCGCCGTGGCGGCTCCGGGAGCCTGCCCAGGGCCAGCTGAATGGCCAGATGCCGGCAGGAGGAGGGCGGTGGCGAAGGCGGCGGCGATACGTCTGGCTCTCATGGGGGACACCTGGTTGCGGAAGCGCCAATCCTGGACCGCCCGGCATCCCACCGCCACCCAGTCCGCAGGCATGATTTCCATGCCGCATGGCTGCGGCCGTCCGGCCCACGTTGATGATCGGCCAGCCAGGCTGCGATCTGTGCGCCGGGCTGCACAAGCCTGCTTAGGTCCCGGCGTTCGGCGACCTGGTGCGCCGCCTGCATGGCACCCCGACATGGCTGCATAGAGGCAGATGTCCGTTTGAAGCGCCCGCCGGGCTGGTCGATGGCGCCCGGCGGCGTCCCGGCGCAATCGAAACCATGCCGTATCGGCATTTGCCCGTGCGGCCTGCGGGCCGCAGCGTCCCGGCATCCCGCCGCGCCACCGCAGCAGCGAGGGGGAGCAGACCATGGAGAGCAGCCGATGAACGCCTTGCCCAAGCTTGTTCGACAGAGCCGCTCCCGGCCGGCAGCAGCCCTGCGGGCCGGCGTGGCGACGCTGCAGGCCCACTGGCCCGAGTACTTGATGGAGGCATGGGGCCTGGGCATGCTCATGCTGGTCGCCGCAGCGGCCGGGGCGTTGCTGCCGCCGTCCGTGCCGCACGCCTGGCAGCGGATCGCCGTCGGCGGAGCCGTCGCAGTGACGGCGGCCGCTCTGGTCTACTCGCCCTGGGGCCGCCGATCCGGCGCCCACTTCAACCCGGCGATGACGTTCACGTTCCTCATGCTCGGCAAGGTCCGGCCGTGGGACGCCATGTTCTACACCCTGTTCCAGACTGCGGGCGCCGCGGCCGGGCTGCTCGTCGCCGCGTTGTGCTTCGGCGACGCCCTGCGCCAGCCGCCGGTGGAGTGGCTGGCGACCTACCCCACTGGAATGCGCGCGGCCCTGCCCTTCATGGCCGAGTTCCTGGCGTCGTTCGTGGTGATGAGCCTGATCCTGTCCATGGGCGGCGTGATCCGCATCGCGCGCTACACCGGGCTGGCCGGCGCGGCCGCCTCGCTGGTGTTCAGCCTGTTCGAGGTGCAGGCGACGTCGTTCAGCCTCAACCCGGCGCACAGCCTGGTCTCGGCGGTGCCGTCGGGGCACTGGGACGGGGTGTGGATTTACCTGCTGGCGCCCCCGGCCGGGATGCTGCTGGCGGCGTTCGTCAACCGCCGGGTCGTTCCGCTGCCGCCGATGCTGTGCGCCAAGCTGATGCATGACGGGTCCACCCGGTGCATCCACTGCGGCTTCCGGCCAATCCGGCGCCAGGCTCTGGGATCGGCCCTGCCCCCTGCGTCCGCCCTCCCGCCCGCGCCGGGTTGATGGAAACCATGACGCCTCCTTATTGGCCCACCTCGGCGCGGCGCCCGATCTTCCAGACGTCGCGCGGCTGTCGCGCCCCTTAGCAAAGGTTCACCGCCATGACACCCAATCCTGTCACCGATGCCTGGAATTTCCTGATTGGCAACACCGGCGACTACAATAATCTTGGGCCTGCCAAGTACATCCCCGTCGCCCTGTTCCTGGCGCTGCTGGCCGGCAGCGTCGCCATCGCGGCGGTCAACTGGTCGCGCGACCCGGCGCAGCGCACCGGCAAGCATGTCGCCATCTGGCTGATGCGCGCCATCACGGCGGGCCTGTGGTTCCAGGGCTCGATCTGGAAGCTGCCCCTGCCGGTGTCGGACGGCTTCACGTTCTGGACGGGGCAGCTCGCCAAGTTCACCGTGCTGCCGTTCGAGGCCCCGCTGGTCCAGCACGTCCTGCTGCCCGGCATCGGCGTCCTGCAGCCGCTGGTTTACCTGTTCGAGGTGTTCCTGACCGTGTCCCTGCTGCTGGGCGTCGCGGTGCGGTTCGCCGGCATCACGGCGATGCTGTTCACCGCCCACCTGTGGCTGGGCTTGTACAACGACCCGACCGAGTGGGCCTGGACGTATGGCGCCATCATCGCCGCGCATGGCATGTTCGCCGTCACCGAGGCCGGGCGCAGCCTGGGCCTGGACAACCTGCTGCGCGGCCAGTGGGTCGGCGCGTTCAACCGCCACCCGGCGCTGCTGCGGGCCTACCGCCTGGCGTCGTAGCCGCGCCTGGCTGGCCCGCCGCCTGCACCCACCACTCCCGAAAGGATCTGACATGACCCGGCTTCCCATCCTCGGCATCGGCGCCCTGCTCGGCACCCTGTCCCTTGTGGCGTTGCGTTCCGCGCCCCCCGTGGCCCAGGCCGAGGCCGCCCTGCCGGCGCCGGCGCTGGACGTAGCCCCGGGCAAGCCCGCGCTGCAGATACCCGCGCTGCAGACACCCGCGCTGCAAACGGCGGTGTTCGCCGGCGGGTGCTTCTGGGGCGTGCAGGGCGTGTTCCAGCACGTGGACGGCGTGGTACAGGCGGTGTCCGGCTACAGCGGCGGCAACGTGGCCGACCCCGGCTATGCCCGCGTCAGCACCGGCGCCACCGGCCATGCCGAGGCCGTGCGCGTGATGTTCGACCCGGCCCGCGTCAGCTACGGCGCGCTGCTGCAGGTGTTCTTCTCCGTAGCCCTCGACCCGACGCAGGTGGACGGGCAGGGGCCGGACCAGGGCACGCAGTACCGGTCCGAGCTGTTCGTGGACGGGCCGGAGCAGGCGGCGGTGGCGCGGGCCTATGTGGCGCAGCTCGATGCGGCCCGGGTGTTCGCCGTCCCGGTCGCCACCCGCATCGAGCCTGTGGGCGCGTTCTACCCGGCCGAAGCCTACCACCAGGACTACCTGGAGCTGCACCCGGACAGCCCGTACATCGCCCGGTTCGACATGCCGAAGGTGCAGGCGCTGCAACGCCTGTTCCCGGCCCGCTGGCAAGCGGTCCCAGTGACGGTGCACGGGGGCGCCGCAGCAGGCTAGCTTCTCTCTCCCTCCGGAAGCCGGGTTGAGGGAAGCGGCAAGGGCCTGCTTCACCCGGGGAGCAAGCGGAACTTGCTGCTGACCCGGGTGGGGTCCGGTCCTTCCGGCCTCCTTTGGGTCCCCTCATGCTCGGCATCTTTGCCGCACGGCACCGGATGGCCGAAAGTCCGGCCCATCAGGATGCCGCCGCTCCACACTCCGCTTCATGCCAGCCCCCCGCTTCACACCGACAAGGAAGGCCCGCCATGTTCATGAACCACTCCAAGCGCCTCATCACCGCCGCGCTCCTGGCCGGGGTGTTCGCCGCCGGCACGGCGCAGGCCGCGACCGAGGCGCCCTACACCCAGGCCGCCTTCGTCGCCGCGCAGCAGCAGGGCAAGCCCATCCTGATCCATGTCACGGCACCCTGGTGCCCGATCTGCGCCAAGCAGAAGCCGATCCTGGCCAGGCTATCGGCCGACCCGGCCTTCAACGACCTGCAGATCTTCGAGGTGGACTTCGACAGCCAAAAGGACCTGCTCCGCGCCTTGGGCGTGCAGCAGCAGAGCACCTTCATCGCCTACCATGGTGCGGCCGAGCGCACCCGGTCCACCGGCGCGACCGACGAGGCGGCGATCCGAGCTGTGCTCGACAAGTCAAACGGCTGACGGGCAGCCCGGGCATGGCCCTGGGCGGGGTGGGCGCCGGGTTCCTGGCCGGGATGCTGTCCACCTTGTCGCCTTGCGTGCTGCCGCTGTTGCCGCTGGTGATCGGCGGCGCGGCGGCGGCCCACCGTGCGGGGCCGCTGGCCCTGGCGGCAGGGTTGGCCGTGTCGTTCACCGCGATTGGGCTGTTCGTGGCGACGGTCGGCTTCTCCATTGGCTTGGACGGCGGGGTGTTCCGGGTGGCGTCCGCGGCGATGCTGGCAGGGATCGGCGCCGTGCTGCTCAGCAGCGCGCTGCAGGGGCGGTTCGCGCTGGCGTCCGGCGGCATTGCCAACCGCGGCAACGGACTGCTGCAACGCTTGTCGCCGGACGGCCTGGGCGGGCAGCTCGTGGTGGGCCTGGTGCTCGGGGCCGTGTGGACGCCCTGCGTCGGGCCGACGCTCGGAGCGGCGTCGCTGCTGGCGGCGCAGGGGCGCGAGCTGGGCGCGGTGGCGGCGACCATGCTGGCGTTCGGGCTGGGCACGGCCGTGCCGCTGCTGGTGGTCGCCAGCCTGTCCCGCACGGCGTTGCAGCGCTGGCGGGGCCGGATGATAGGTGCGGGACGGTGGGGCAAGGTGGTGCTGGGATCGGGCGCGCTGCTGGTCGCCGGGCTGATCCTGACGGGGCTGGACCACCAGCTTGAAACGGCGCTGGTCGCCGCGTCGCCGGCGTGGCTGACAGACGTGACGACGCGGTTCTGATGGTGGACCGCGCCTCGCCGCGCCGGCGCCCGGTGGTGTCGCCGATGCCCGACGCGACCGCCCTTGCAAGGCTCGCCCGCATGCCTGAGCGGCGCCCTGCCCTGGGCCGCCGGTTGCTGCTGGCCGGCGCCGCCGGGTTGGCCGCCCGGCCAGCGGCTGCGGCAGGGCCGGTGTTCCTGGGCCTCTCGCAGGCGGCGCTGGACGACGCCTACACGCAGACTATCTGGGCGCCGGATGCCCCGGCCATCATCGCCGGCTATGCGCGCGACAGCGCCGCCGCCCGCGTAACGCTGCCGCCCCGCACCGAACGCTACGGACCCGGCCCGGCGGAGACCCTGGACCTTTTCGTACCAGCGGGCGCGATGTCCGCCCCGGTCATGGTCTTCCTGCACGGCGGCGCCTGGCGGGCGCTGGGCAAGGACGATGCCTCCGCCCCGGCGCCGGCCTTCGTGGGCGCGGGCTGCATCTGGGTTGCCCTGGGATTTGACAACATCCCTGCTGCCACCCTGCCGGACATGGCCGACCAGGTACGCCGGGCCGTGCTGTGGCTGGCCGCCAACATCGCCCGGTTCGGCGGCGACCCCAGGCGGCTGTTCGCAGCCGGGCACTCCTCGGGCGCCCATCTCTGCGCCGTGCTCCTCACCACCGACTGGCTGGCCCTGGGCCAGCCGGCGGACCTGCTGAAGGGCGGCGTGTGCCTGAGCGGGACGTACGAGCTGTTCCCCGTCCTGCTGTCTGCCCGCGGCGGCTACGTCCGGCTCACCGCGGCGGAGGCGGACGCCCTCAGCCCCTTGCGCCACATGGGCCGCATCGCGTGCCCGGTGCTGGTCGGCGCCGGCGGGCGTGAAAGCCCGGAGTTCACGCGGCAGGCGAGCACATTCGCCGCTGTCCTGGCCGGGATGGGCCGGTTGCACGCCCAAGTCGTGATGCCGGAGCTGAACCATTTCGAGGTGCCGAACCAGCTCAACCGTGCGGACACGCCCCTGAGCCAGGCCGTGCTGGGAATGATGCTGGCAGGGCGCACCAGCCAGGGCGGCGGCTAGGCAACAGGGCGGTGCCGTGTAAGCCGGAGCCGTGCAACCTGGGACCGGTATCGCCCGCGGCAGCGGCAGCCTGGGCGGGGAGGTCGCAGGCATTGTTTCCATAAGCGGCCGGCATTGGCACTGCCTGCGCCGGCCAGGCAGCTTCGGCGTGGCAGGTCCGGCGGAAACGGATGCTGCCGGGAGCGCAGGAAGCCGCATGAACGACCTACGGGAGGCGACCCGCACGGCAGCAGTTGCCGTGTCAGCGCTCGGGGCGGCGCTCGGTCCCTGGCTCGACCTTGCCATCCGCCTGTGGCTGGCCCAGGCGTTCCTGGTCGTGCAGGTGCATGAGATGATGGCAGCCCCAAGCAGCGGATTGAGCGCGCCGCTCGGGCCGTCCTGGTGGCTGGAAGCGCTGCACGGGGTGATGGGGTCCGGCCCCGGCGCGGTGATCCAAGTGGCCTGCCCGCTGCTGCTGGCGGTGGGGCTGCTGTCCCGGCCGGTGGCGCTTGCGATGCTGGCGCAGGCCGTGCTGCTGCCGACGGCGGGCGCCGCGCCGGATGGACGGCTGTTCTGGATGGCGGTGCTGCTGCGCATCCTGCTGCTGGGTCCCGGCGCCCTGTCCCTCGACAGCCTGGTGCGGCACGGGGCTGACCTCAGCGCCCTGCCCGGCGCACGGTGGGCCGGACAGGTCCATGCGGGGCTGCTGCACTGGGGCAGGGTGGCGTATCCGCTGGGGCTGCGGCTCTGGCTGGCGCTGGCGCCGGCCGGGATCGCCCTGGCGGCGCTGGGCATGACGGATGCCATGCGGCCCGGCGCGCTGGCGTGGCTGCCGCAGGTGCCGCCGATGGTGGCGGGCCTGGCGCCCTGGGCCGCGCTAGGCGCCGCCGCGCTGCTGGCAGGCGGCGCCGCCTGCCGGCTGACCGCGCTCGGGCTGCTGGTGCTGGTGCCGCTCGGGCATCTCGCCGGGGCGGGGGACGCACGGCTGCCCTGGGCCTTGCTGCTGGCGGTCCTGGTCCTGCATGGCGCCGGGCCGGTGTCGGTGGACGGGCTGATCGGCGGCTGGCTGCGGCAGCGGCGGGCGCCGGTGGACCGGTCGGGGCTGCCGCATGTCGTCGTGGTCGGCGGCGGATTCGGCGGGATCGCGGCGGTGCGCGGGCTGCGCGGGGCGGCGTGCCGGGTCACGCTGCTGGACCAGCGCAACTACCACCTGTTCCAGCCGCTGCTGTACCAGGTCGCCACGGCCAGCCTGTCGCCCGGCGACATCGCCACACCGGTCCGCGCCCTGTTCCGCACCCAGGACGGCGTACGGGTGCTGCTGGGCGAGGTGACGGGCGTGGACCTGCCGGGCAAGGCCGTGCTGTTCGGCCATGGCCGCGTCCCCTACGACCACCTGGTGATCGCCACCGGCGCCCGGCACAGCTACCTCGGCCATGACGAGTGGGCCGCCGTCGCGCCGGGCCTGAAGACGGTGGAGGACAGCACCGCCATCCGCCGCCGCCTGCTGCTGGCCTTCGAGGAGGCGGAGGGCGCCGGCACCGAGGCGGAGCGCCGGGCCTGGCTGACCTTCGTGATCGTCGGCGGCGGCCCGACCGGCGTCGAGCTGGCCGGCGCCATCGCCGAGCTGGCCCGGCACGGGCTGGCGGAGGAGTTCCAGGGCTTCGACCCCGCCAGCGCCCGCATCGTGCTGGTGCAATCCGGCAAGCGCCTGCTGCCGGCCTTCCCGGAGAGCCTGTCGGACGACGCCGCACGGGCGTTGCGGACCCTGGGCGTGGAGGTCGTGCTGGGCAGCCGCGTGGAGGACGTGACTGCGGAGGGCGTCACCATGTCCGGCCAGCACGTCCCGGCGCGCACGGTGCTGTGGGCGGCCGGCGTCATGGCCTCCCCGGCCGCGGCGTGGCTGGGGGTGAAGCCCGACAAGGCGGGGCGCGTGAAGGTCGGCGGAAACCTGGAAGTGGCCGGGTTGGACGGGGTGTATGCGATCGGCGACACCGCCGCGTCGGATGGCTGGGCGGGCAAGCCCGTGCCGGGCCTGGCGCCGGCGGCAAAGCAGGGCGGCGCCCATGTCGCCCGGGTGATCCGCGCGCGGCTGGCAGGGCGGCCGGCGCCGCGGGCGTTCCGCTACCATCACCTGGGCAGCCTGGCGACTATCGGGCGGCAATCGGCGGTGGCGGATTTCGGCTTCCTGCGGGTGCGGGGCGCGCTGGCGTGGTGGCTGTGGGGGGCGGCGCACATCGCCGTGCTGGCCGGCGGCCGCAACCGCGCCACGGTGCTGGTGCAGTGGGTGTGGGCCTACCTGACCTTCCGCCGCGGCACCCGGCTGATCACGGGGGGGTGAGGGTGGCGCCTTCCCCTGTAACCTTCGGCCGCCCGCACCGGAATGAAGGGGATGGCGTGGCCTGCACGGCCAGCCCGGCCGTCCATCCATGCCGCATCCCGGGAACACGCCCATGCTGATCCGAACCGCACCCGACCTACGCGAGGCGGATGTCACCGACCCCGCCCTGTATGCCAGCCGCCGCAGCTTCCTGTCCGGCGTGGGGTTGGCCGGCATGGGGCTTGCTGCCGCGTCGCTGGCCGGCGCAGGCCCAGCACGGGCCGAGGACCTGTCCTACAAGCCCGGCGTCCCGATCCCGGGGGAGCCTGCGACCAGCCGTGAGGGCATCACCGGCTACAACAACTACTACGAGTTCGGCACTGGAAAGTCCGACCCGGCCGCTCGGGCGGGCAAGCTGCGGACCCAGCCCTGGGCGGTGTCCCTGGACGGCGAGTGCGCCAAGCCCGGCACGGTCGGGCTGGACGACCTGCTGCGGCCGGAGATGCTGGAGGAGCGCATCTACCGCCACCGCTGCGTCGAGGGCTGGTCCATGGTGATCCCCTGGGTCGGCGTCCCGCTGTCGCGCATCCTGGCCCGGGCGGAGCCGACATCCAGCGCGAAGTGGGTGGGGTTCGAGACCCTGGTCCGGCCCAAGGAAATGCCGGGCCAGCGGGGCGCCGTCCTGGACTGGCCCTATGTCGAGGGCCTGCGGATGGACGAGGCGATGAACCCGCTGACGCTGGTCGCCACCGGGCTATACGGCCAGGCCCTGCCCAACCAGAACGGCGCGCCGCTGCGCCTGATCGTGCCGTGGAAGTATGGCTTCAAGGGCATCAAGGCCATCGTCCGCATCAGCCTGCTGAAGGAGCAGCCGAAGACGACCTGGAACCTGCTGGCCCCGTCGGAATACGGTTTCTACGCCAACGTGAACCCCAAGGTGGACCATCCCCGCTGGTCCCAGGCAAACGAGCGGCGTGTCGGCGAGGCGGGCCGGCGGGACACGCTGCCGTTCAACGGGTATGGCGAGCAGGTGGCAGCGCTGTATTCGGGCATGGACCTGCGCAAGGAGTTTTGATGCGCACCGAAGCTGCCTCAGCGGGAGGATCACCTCATCCTCATGCTAGCCATCGGGATGCCATATGCAGCCGTAGGGTGTAGAGCCTCCCAACCGTCGCAGCTGGGCGTCCACAACTATCGTCATAGCAGGGGCTTTGGCCCTGTTGCGGAGCGGTGCGGTCATCCCTTTTGCAGGGTGCCTTGATGGGCATTGCCGCAGTCCCGCCCCATTGTTCTGATGGAGTAGTGGTGTTGGCCGTGTAGCCGGGCTGGCTCTGTCTGCCATGCTGGGGCCGTACTTCCTGCGTTCTTGCTTAATCTGTTCGTCTGGCATTTTGCCGAGGCCATGATTGCCACGAAATATCCTGGCTCAGCTTGGCCCTCCCGACGTGGACTTGGTGCGGCTTTTTGCGCCTACCCTCACCACCTGTTTCTAAGAAAGAATTCTTATGTCCGCCACCTTTGACATGCAGCCGGCAGCGCTTGACCCCCGGCGCTACTTCGAGGCCGTCGCCGCTCGCGACAGCGTGGCCGAGGCGCCGCCGGTGTGCCTGTACTTGGAGGTGACCAACCGCTGCAACCTGCTGTGCGAGACCTGCCC
>JAABUX010007381.1_pt1 | contig 12929 bp, 21 predicted proteins | sample 5561851 | NCBI WGS metagenome assembly JAABUX01 (sample SAMN10711883, study PRJNA513361) | rock metagenome | isolation source: Antarctica rocks | place: Antarctica: Victoria Land, Richard Nunatak red sandstone | collected 2016-01-03 | reverse complement strand
CCACCTACGACGCCGTGTACCTCAATGACCGCACGATGCCCGGCGGCTCTGCGGTATCCAGTCAGTACACCTTCAACCTCGGCATCGTCGGCGTGCACGAAGTCGGTGCGCACCTCTCACAGTCACCGGCCTGTACCGCAGACCACAGCAGACCTGCCAAAAGGCTTCCTTCTGCAGGAGCTACCATTGGAGCAGATGCGGCGCTGATGGGGGTTTGACAACATTTGCAGCAGAGCGTAAAGACGCAAGCTGGCTGCTGACAGCCCGTCTCGCTTTGACAGGCCACTGGCTGGGGCTGTACCACACGTTCAACGGCAACGACTGCGACGGCCCCGGCGACATGGTCCAGGACACGCACCCGGAAGCTTCCTCGGCGTTCCTCTGCTCGCCGCGCAGCACGTGCCCAGCCATCCCGGGCACAGACCCCATCAGGTGCACATTGGGTTTTGAAGACTGGTCCTCCCTAGCCCAATCATGCCGCTCAAGACTTGCAACGTCGAGACTTGGAGACAACCTTGTGACCCAACCAGCAAACTATGGTACTGGCGGTGTTGATTTGCATCCGCCAGCTGAAGCTGAAAACCACCGACCGGTGTGTGGCCAGGAACTACATGGACTACACGGACGACGTGTGCCGCAACGGCTTCAGCGCCGGCCAGCAGCAACGCATGCTCGACATCTGGCCGCTGTACAGGTGACCCTTCCAGCCGCCTCAGCCTCAGCCGTCCGGCTACCGCAAGATGGTCCCGCCGCATTGCCCTGTCGCCTTGACCCGCTGCAGGGGGCTCGTTCACTCCCGTCAGAGGCACGAGTGATCAGTGAGATGACCTGTAGACGTCGCTGGAAATGATTGACAAGCGACTGTCGCCGCGCAGGGCCCCCAATGCCGTCCCACCAGCCGGGACCCCGTCGTTCCTCACGGGCCTCGGTCCGCAGTCAGCCCCGGCGCCGGTGCCCGTGCCCGGCGCGGCGCCGACACCGGCGCCAGCAGCCGACGCCCCGGCGCAGGGGCGGACCGTGCCGGTCACCGCCGCGCAGCCGGGCCCAGCCAAGACGGCGGCGCCTTCAGCCTCCTCTGGCACACACGGCAGCAAGAGCAGCAGCCAGGCGGGGCAGCCGAAGCCGCACGCGGCGCCGCACCCCAAGCCTCATGCTAAGCCGCACGCGAAGCCACATGCGATGCCGCGTGCCAAGCCGCACCCTAAGCCGCACCGGCGGCCGGCGGTGAAGCCAGCGAATAAAATGAAGGCGCCGGTGCATACGATGAAGAGCAAAGCAGGGCTCAAGCGGGTCATCCACTTGCGCCACAGCGTGACGACGTCCGCAAAGGCCATGCTGGATGCCATCCTTCCCATGAACTGAGCCTTGCATGTCATGGACGGTTGTACGCATCCGTCCGCTGATGTGCGCAATATTTTGCCAGCATAAGCGCAGAGAGGCGCAGGAACTGGTTTCTGCTTGCTGCGCAAATCACGAACCTTATATAACTGAACGAATGCTTGACACTCGGTATTGATGCTTTCATTGATGACAAGATTCTGAACACAGCATAACTAGACACTAAAAAGGGTGGTTTCCTGGAGCACGAGCGATACACAACCGAAGGGACGGTATCTCACTTCTAATGACACAAGCTTCTTGTCAGCCACAGCCTATGTGCTCGGCCTGAGTGCACATACATGCCACAGAAGCAGGCTGCCCAGCGCCAAGGTCTGCCACCACTCGCACTGCCATGGTCCGTTCCGTTCGCACAAGCGCCACTCCGCAGCACTCCATGCATCCTTGCTGACGCATCAGGCCAGCTTGGCAGCCACCGCGCATCCTGCCCCTGTTCACCGAGCGCGTGATGACACCGGCCAAGCTGCTCCATGTGGCGTGGAAGCCTGAAGTTTTGAGTTCCATGTCGAGGGACAGCACCGCATCAGACTCGCTGAGAACCCTCTGCATCAACGTGCGTGTGTCACAGCACGCGGGCGCAGCTCACGCATCCGGCGCTGGCCAGCCACGCAAGCAAGGCTGCGCGCTCTGGCAGACGCATGCGCGCTGGGGTGTTTCTCTTGCTTGTCATCGCCGCGTCTGCATCTCGACGTCCCCAGGCGCTGTGAGGGCGTCCGAGCGATCCTTCAGCAGGTTCGTCGGCGCGCTCAACACGTACTTCGGCAGCTCGTACTTCGCACCTGCGCGCGTGCGGTGCACAGCCCCAGTCAGGGGACACTGGTCCATGTACTGGGCTGTTGCGCATAACGCAAGCAACAAGCCTCGTCACCGCAGGTGAGTTTCCCACGTGAAGGTGCATAAAAAGGGGCTCGGAGCACAGCAGCCATATACTCGCATGCTGTACGCCGTGGTCTGACCAAGCAGTGCAGCTTCTGCGCACCCCGCTCGTCGTAGAACACCGTCCCGTCGGCTTTGCCGACGATGATGCCAGCACTCTCGATGATGAGCCGCGCTGTCTCAGGGTCCGGGGCCTCGCACGTGCCCTTGAGCGCGTCCCAAATCACTGCGCAGCGTCACAACATGATGGAACGGTTTTCCGAGGGTGTTAAAAGAGCGATAGAAGCAAATCAACCAACGAGTGTCTTCAACTGACCAAACCTCATGAGGACGCGGCATCAAGTCACAGCAGTCCTGTGCGCTATGCTGATACGTTTGCGTCGTATCGAGTCCAGCAGCTCAACATCAGAGGTCCAGACGCTCACCTCTGTCGCCGCCATAATGGGGTGCTGTGTCCCAGAACTCCTCGCGCTTCCGCTGTGCCAGGCAGACATGACGAGATCAGCGATGATCACCAGGCGGACAAAGCATGGTACGACTGTCTTGCATGTGCTGCAAATGCAGATGCAAATGCACTCGCCACGAGCTAAAGCTCAATGCTGCAGCACGCAGGCAGCAAGGTGGGAGGGGAGGCATAGCCGGGGGACCGGGTCGGAGGTCATCGCGATGCAGCAGGCGAGGCGTGCGGACCTTCAGCTCGGAGTCGGTGATAGGGTCAGTCGACTTCCAACGGGGCGGCTTGAAGCCTTGTGTCCCTCGATCACGACCTCCGCCGTCTGCTCGCCCGCTCTGAAACCCTCCGGACCGCGATGTGCAACAGCCCATCAAAAGGTGCACGGGTCCACCTGGCGAGCAGGTCCGACGAGGCTCATGCAGCGCTGAGCGTGTAAATGCGGTTCACAATAATTGCAGCCTGGTGTGGCCTTGCATCGCAGCATGAATGGCGGTTCGGTCACGATGCATGCTGGAACCGATTTACCAACATCATCGCGCCTTGCGATAGATCCATGTTCCCAGTTTCTGACGGTTGATCCAGAGCGGGACGCCCCCGTCTTGCGGGAATTCGAACTGCGAGCCTCCTGACACACGTCTTGGTGCAGACCGGCGGTTTCAACATTGCTGCGCCCTCTGCGGCAGCGCATGGAGGCATCGCCCCTGCGCCTGTCCCGCTGCCTGCCGGTCCTCTGGCTCCTCTGGCTTTCTGTCCTGACACAGCAGTCTCGGCTGTCTTCTGCGGCGCCGGCAGCCTCGTCGGACAGCACAATCGCTGTTGGGCCAGATCCCCAGCTCTCAGATCACAGGCGCGAGCGGCCGTCCCAGCAAATCGCAGCGTCTGCAGCACAAACCGGCCGCACCCTCAGCCAAGTGGCAGGCAGCGGCAGAGGCGGCAAGACGGCCTTTACCGGTACAGCCGACACAGTTCGCCAGCAGGGCGGCGGTCTCGGCAAGCCCAGGCTCGACCCTCAAGGACCCCGCGATGAGGTGCGGTCCGGGATGGTCAATGGCATTTGAAGCTGAGCGCCACAAGTTGGGTCTGCAGCGAGGCACGCGGTCACCGTCGAACGGCACGCGCCTGGGCCTGACGTGGCGAGGCATCGTCACGGTGCATCGCGAGCTTGCACTTAAACAAACCTCTCCAGGCTTTTTAGGTGGGTCCAAATCCGCATTGGTGGCGCGCTATGTGCGTCAAGCAGCTGCACGTCCTTGTCTTGGGCATCGGCTGTGTCGCAGCCTCTTGGCCTTGGGTCATCATAATGATGACGGTCGTGTCTTCGAGCAGGACGAGCCCTACTTAGAGGGTGACAGCTACTTGGACAGCGAGACCGGGTTCTACGACGACGTTTACGGGGACTACGTCTTCGACGAGGCGGAGGCGCAGACGTCTACCTGCGTTGTCGACCAGTTCACCGGCAAAGTGCTGCTGACAGGTGCCGCAAAAGCTTGTCTCTCATGCGGACCGCTGATGGCATTTTGCGGCCAACGCGGCCTCTCTACGCCGTTTGCCAATGTGCAGCTGGCTTTGTATCCGCGTCACGGACAGGTGCGTCCAATGTGTGCGCGTGGACATGGCTGAAGCTTGCAGCAGTGCTGCAGTACCGGGGAAGCCCGCAACAATGATGGCAGAAGTGCTTGTGCGGGAGCTGGACATATGATTCACCTCGCTGACTGGCGCCGCGCAGGGGCGTACAAGGGGCTGTGCTCGCTGAGCGTGAAGGGCGCGGACAAGCACGTCCCGCTGCTGCCGGGCGGCCTGGACGGCCGGTACAAGCTGCGCCGCTGCGAGGGCGGGCGGCCGGCTTACGTCCGGGAGAAGTCCCCCCCAGCCCGTGCGCATTCTGTGTGGGATTTGCCGCCACTACCTGCGCTGCATATTGGCCATCAAAGATGCTCATCGCACAGACGTATAGCCCTGGCAATCAGAGCCTGCTTCTGTGCCAACATGCATGCGTGTTCCTCACTGTCGGTGACCCAAGTCTGACGAGGCTACACAGCGGCTTGTACAAGTAGCTCACAAAGGGTGATGTGCGCTGCGTGCAGAGGACCGGCTGCTGTGGTACTCCGCCACGCACAAGGACTGGGAGTTCTGCAACACCACCGAGCCGCTGAAGGCGTGCCGCAAAGCGTTCTCCTCGTATTGCTGCGAGCACACGCTGAGCAGCAGCTACAATCATAGCCGCTGAGCAGCGGGTAAAACTCGATGTATAGCAATGTGCAGCGACCGTAACAGTACACGCGCGGCTGTAGTCCTCAGTGTGCGGCATTCAAGAGCAGACTTTGAGATGGCGATCTTGTTCGCATGCAGGAGGACGTGCTGCTGTATGGCGGGGAGGGCGCGGGCGACCTGCGGCCGGAGTTTGTGCCGAAGCTCAACTGGCTGCTGGCGACGGACTTCATGCCCGGCTTCTCGGGGACGGTGTGCGCCTTTGTATTCTTCCTTCAACTTCGGAGATGATGTGTCAGACCGAGGATAATGTGCTGGATCGTGCAGACGAGTCAGCGACAGCTCTGCGACATGGCGCAAGAGGCGATGCTGGCTGCCATATGCACTGAACACTTGCAGAGGCCGGCTCACACGGAGGCAGTTCGGAATGCGGCCATTGTAAGGCACTGAAATTTAGCGACCTCGGGGCCTGCACAGGCGGACTATTCGAACGTGGGCATCACGGTCAAGTGCGCGGGGCTGATGACCGTGACCCCGAAGGCGCCGCCGGCGGAGCAGCAGAAGGCGCTGGGCAGCAAGCCTCTGATTTCGGACGAGGAGATGCAGGAGCAGTACCGGCAGCTGTTCAGCGACGCGAAGGTCGAGCGCGCCGCCATAGAGCAGCACGCAAACAAGGTGCGCCTGTCGCTGGACCTCGTCCTGACTTTGTCGCGATGCTGGGCGCAGCAAAAGTGAGACTCAGACTGTAGCCTCGAACCTGAGCATCCAATCTGGGCCCAACATGGTACACCCACGGTACCCCTTCCTTCACTGCTTTGCTGACCGACCCGTGACAGGCGCCAGCTAGGCCAATTGAAACCCTCATTGAGGCGTGTCTGTGTCCGCACAATGCAGGTGCTGTTGTCGGCGACGATCGTGCTGGGCGTGGCGGCGATCGTCTTCGCCCTGCTGTGCATAGCGCGGAGAAGACAGGTCCGGCGCGCGAGGGGCGTCGGCGGCAAGTGGATCAGCCTGACGCCGCTAGGAGGCAAGGCAGCGCAGCAGTGAGCAGTGCGGCAGCTAACACTCGATCGCAGTCTCATCAGACTAGTTGTTTTTCGGGACAGGTGCCGGTGATAGAGATCAAGGCCCTCTGATGTTGACAGCCGTGAGCGGCTGCTGACGCTGTTGCCTTTGCTGTGTGGCAAGGATTGAGAGTGAGTAGAGTCGACGTCCAGCGACCAAGGAAAGGCCTCTGCATCCGATCTGAGCTGGCACGTCGGGTCGTGTGTACTGCTGATGGGTGCTATCCTGATTCGGCGGAGCCGTTCCTCGGCCAGTGCGTCCGTCGGCCGCGGTCTGCGTGTGTTCTGTGCGGTGCGAAAGCTCCGGCAATACCACGAATGCCTATCTATACGTTCATCTGCTCCGCTAGCGGCTAGCTGCGATCACCGAGCACCTGTCGCGCTGCGTGGTTAGGTGGGGTTGTCGGGGGCCGAGAGACACCCCGCATATGCCCAGGGGCAGACAAGCCTGCTGTGCACAGTGAACCTTTCGCACCTCACCCATCGCCCTCCCAGGCCGCGGGGCAGCAGTCGCTGTAGCATGTCGACAGTTCGTTGTCCCTCACATGCCTGTGTGTTTCCACAGCCGATCGCAACGGCGATGACAGCCGTGGCTCTGCTGGCCCGGTCGGGAGCCAATGTGGGTGCCGGATCCTTGGTGGTATCATCTACCGTATTTCCTGAAGGGCGGCCGGTGGGCACTGTGGCTGCTCATACCAATCCTAGGTATACCAGTCTCGTTGGCAATCCGGACGCTTTCGATGCTAAGGGATAAGGTCGGACCAGGACCTTAGCTGCCAAAGATGATAGTATAGGGATGTGAGCGTCGGAAAGGCAGGGAGGTACAAGGGCTCGGCAGGGGTTTGCTGTGAGCCCGCCAGTAAGCGAGGATATGCATCGGGTCGCCGTTGGGTCCGAGAGTGCCAGCATGGCGGCGCCAATACGGAGCAGCACACCGACAGGTGCGCCGCTTGCTGCCGCTCAATCTGGACTGCCCATCATGATGATGCGCCGCCGCCGACTATCACGGGAGTCACTGACGGGCTGTAAACAGTCGCAACAGTGGTCTACTCATTTGTCTGCTACACATGTCCAACAATACCTTTGTAAACAGTCAGAACAGCCCGCTATAGCAGTTGCCGGGGACTTTCCGACGCAGCCCTGAGGCCCAGACCTCCATATTGACGTGTGGCCCCAGCGTCCCGTTGCTTCAGCTACTATAAGTGAGCACACGGCACCACTTGTGCCTTGTCATACCCGCAATCGCAACATCGTCGCTTGATGCACCGCAGGTGCTGCTTTCGCCGTCGGTGGCGGCCGAAGGCGCGGCTTCCGCCATGGCATTGCTGTGTGTAGCGTGGAGGTAACAGGTCCGGCGCGCGAGGGGCGTTAGCGACAAGTGGATCGGCCTGACGCCGCTAGGGGGCAAGGCAGCGCAGCAATGAGCAGAGCGGCAGCCGAAAACCCGCTTGCAGTCCGTGTAGGTCAGCTGTCTTGCAAGGCACGTGCCTGCGACAGGACCAGGGCTCCGGCTGTTGATTTTGACCTCTGTGATCGGCTGATTATGTAGTGTCCTTGACTGTGGCCAGGACTGAGCGCCACCACAGACGTTGTGTAGCTGCCCAGGACAGGCCCCTGCATTCGATGTCTGAGCTGGCACGTCGGCCGTTCGCATGTTTGTGAGCAGACAGCCTGCAGCTGGCCTGCTGGCGTTTGCTCATCTTTCAAGCAATACCCAGGCCGATGTGGATTACACTACGGTGATCGTCACTTCAGGCAAGACATGCCTCTTTGCTCGAGGATTGCATATTTGTGAGCACCACTTGGAGGGCACAGCTCTCTCCCAGAAGGTGGGCTCTTCCCCAGGATGTTTTCTCTGGAGCTCAGGATCTGGTCGGCTTGTGTCGGATCAAATACGAGGCAATAACGGATGCCTTTCCAGAATCCCTGCCGTGCGGTGCAGCTGGTTACATGCCGAGGTGCCGTGCCAGATGGCAAAGTCGTGCAGCTGCTAAAGCTGTTCGCCATGCAGGCGCCTCCGCAAGCTCCGATGGCTGCTGCTGCGTCACGAGCCGCGATGTTGTGCGGCCTAGCTCTGTGTCTGGCGGGTCTCGGCGTCGCCAGTGGATACCCATCAGGGACCCTGCTGGTGACAGAGGGCGGTGGCAACATCGACAATGCGACGCTGCTGGTGGTGCGCCAGGCTGGCACCTCCCATCATCATGTCGTGCAGCTTCCTTGCTGCCTGCCATCATGGCATTGTTTTGAGCGAAGTGGTGCGCCTTCAGCATCGACAAGACCCCTGATTGGATCGGTGCGCCCTGCGCAGGCGTATCACTCCGCGAAGGAGGCATCGTCGCCTCCGTCAACCTGAGTGCCAGGGTGCCTGGCCTTTTACACAGCTGCCCCGGTAACCCCTCACGGTCCCCCACCCAGTCCCCGCCACTATCGCAAGCATGCATAAGCCGAGGGACGACCTCCCCGATTGCGCGTCCAGCCTGCGGCCTGCAAGCATCGGGCTCGTGTGCGATCCGCGACCCAAGTGCTCTCGACTGTGTCGCAGCCTGCGATCAGCCCGGACGGCAAGTACGCGTTCTCCGTCGTGGACATCCTCCTCAACGCCACAGCACCGACCAGTGCAGCCACGCCGGTGCTGGTGACGGACCTCAGCAGCGGCAAGGTGAGGCACCATCAGACGGCATGTGGCCTCACTCATGTCCCTACTTAGCCTTCTTCTCGAGCAGAGCTTACAACAGACAGAACAGTAGGGCCGGAATGTTGCAGTGCCTATACGGGCTGCTGCGGTTGCGGATCGTCTAGCGTGCTGTCGCGAGGCACATCAAAATACTTCTGGCCCTTTGTGCACATGGTGCGCCCCGGCACGTATATGTAGTAGGTCACAGGAACGACAGGTAATGACTCTGCCTCGTGATGCGCGCTTACCAAATGCGCACTTATCACAGGTAGTGCAAACACTCGACGACATCCGCGCCCCCACCAATTGCAGCTTCCGGACAGGTCTGTTTGGAAGCGTCAGCACGGTGCGCGTCCCTCCACACCTCTGCCTCCTTGCTATGCGCAGTCGCACGCGGCCGAATGTGTTGCCCTGATGCTGGCACCCACTGGCAACCCTGGTCGCACAGCATCCCCATTGCCACGTGCGACCTGCGAATTGACGCTTCGCTGGCAGTACTGCATGCTTTGGCAATGCTCGATGTTCGGCTGGGGGCGCCATGGGTGGTCTGGCTGGTCGCAGATCGCTGTCGGGCACGGCCACGCTCCGGGGATGTACTTCGTGTGGGGCCTGCTCGTCTGCACTAATGGAGTCAGCAATCCTGTGCCCGACGCTAGAGTCCCGTGCAGCAACCTGTACCTGGTCAGGTGACCACCTCGCTTGCCATGTAGATGACCGCTGTGACAGATGCCCACTCAGGATATCCTCCTGAACTGAAACATGAAGACACAGAGGCGCTCAGACACAGGGCAGTATCAGGCACCGGGTGCAGCCCAACGTCGCAAGGTCTCCGGATCGAATTGCTGCTCAGCCTGACGATGCATCGCTTCGTGATGGCGTCCGGCAGACCGTATCCTGCCTCTCTTGTAGCGACTGGAGGGTTTCACGCAGCGCCCTGCATGCGCAGGTACATTGACACGGAGTCGACGCGCGGGCTGGTGCTGGCGAAGCAGTACTTGGTGTCCACCAACTACAACTGCAAAACCTCCTACCTGACCAAGGTGCCGTGCGGGGCGCTGCCTCGGTAGTACTGGTAGGTTGAAGCCCAACCAAACCTCGATTCTGCATGTACAGCACACGCTGTTCTGTATAGACTGACGACCAAGGTTCATAGCCATGGCGGCGAGCCAGCCACATGTACAAGTATCAGCGCATGGGCAGATGCGCCGAGTTAGTACTATAGTATCTGCGCGTGCTCTGCACCCCCTTGTCAGGGAGGTTGCTACCGTTGCCGGGTGGACGAACGATCTGCTGCAGACGCTTGACCATTGCAGCAGGCTGTTACGTATTGTGCTGATGGGCTGGCCATGACTGCGCAGTTCATCAGGCAGCTGGCGTTTGTCAATGGCACGCTGTACGGCTTCGGTGACAGGAGCCAGAACGGGGTGGTGAGCATGCTGTGCTTCGCGACTGCCCTGCCATGAGTCTGCTGCTACATCCCAACAGCAACACGAGGCGACCAGCACAGCCTGTTTGCAAGACCATTTCACTGATCGCCCCTCGCTGCCTTCCACACCTTAGCCACGGCAGGTCGTTGCACTGCAGTCCGTGCACGAAGGACCGCTGACAGGCGTACTACAGCGACGGTCGTGGGTAATTTCCGCAGTTCCTGAGCTGGCCTCGTGCTCTGCAGGACAAGATTGAGGTCGTGTTCGTGTTTGACACGCACGACACGGTGTTCAGGACCGGACTAAGCATCCCCACCGGCAACTGCACAAGACTTGTGGCGATAGAGGGCGCCAACGGCTTCTACGATGCTTGCGTCAGCAACCCGGTATGTGCGAGGCCCAAGCAGCTTGTGATCAAAGCACCGGGCATGCGAACACGACATGCTACCGTGCGGACGGGATGAGCTGAGACGGCCACGACGTTGAAGTCCTGGTGTTGTGCGGCGTTCCCGCTATGTTCCAGGACAGGCCACCAGGGCAAGCTCTTTCAACGAGTTGCTCATACGCGGCTCCGCAGGTGATGCACGTCACGAGGGCCCGCACTGCGCCGGCGGTGGTGTTCACTCCACGGGCCAAACATATCGTTTTCGGAATCGGAACAGCCCGTAACAGGGTGCGCAGGTTCTGATTCGCTTCCAAGAGCCTGCCTGAAAGCCCACACTGTGTCACATGCACTTCATGTCATGTTGCATGGGTGCTAGCACGCTGTACGTGTCGGTTTGCTCACGTAAATAATCAGCAATTGACCTCAGAAGCACAGCGGAACCACTGCAAAAGTGGTCACAGGACAGTGTGATGTGCTGGGCGCCCCAAGAAAGCCAGGCACCCAGCTCTGTTGTTGTGTGCGCAGCCCGTACCTGTTCGTCCTCACGACCAACGCCACGACCTTGACCGGACCGCCGGTGGACGTCTACACCGTCCTGAAGGCGACCAATGAGGTCATCCACAGCTTCGTGATCAACAAGGCAACCGGCGGCCCAGCAGTCGTGCCGTGAGCGTCACCTCGGCATCCCCGCTGCCGTCGTTACATGTGGACGGTGATGCGGCGGTGCATCTGGGACAACTCCGCCATCAAGGACACCATAGCTGAGGCCACGGCTCGAGGAACATGCCGCTGTGCAGCAATGGCCATTGCTGATGCTGCGGGCTGTGCTCGTGACTTTGCCTGACTGTTGAGATGTTGACACGGTGCAAAATGTTAAGCATCACTCTCGAGTGCTTTTCGACAGCTCGTGAACATGACTCACATGCCTCACAATAAGGGTTGTGGTCAGCGCATCAACGGCATAGCAGCTGACAAACGCACTTGCATTTGTAGGGTGAGCGGAGCGCACCCAATCGAGCAACACGTAGTGCGGAAGTGATTTGCAGTATCCTCATGACCAACCTGCTGCAGATGTCGGTCACAAAATGCTAGTGATTGCGAAGAGGCCGGTAACACGTGAGTCGCGACGTACGCGTGAGTGCAGCTTGAGTTGCAAAAACACTTTCTTCGTCACATCGGCGAGGATTGCGGAAAATGTGTTCCCAAGCAGAGCCTCCCAGCAAAACGATACGGCACCTGAGATTCCCGCCAGGTCACCCATGGCAGTACTAGTCAGGCCCACCGCCGCTTGACTTCCGGGTTCTAATGGAGCCGGGTAGATTAGACGGGGTATGACCGTATCATGTCTGGGGCTTGTTTTTGCCGTATCATAATATAACATCTCTCAGCAAAGCAAAGCAGCTCTTCGTCCATCCAGTGGCCAGCACAGCAGGCTGCGATGCGTCTACCGTGAATGCTTGCCATCATGTAGCTTGGGCATGAGCGGCCTACAGGAGGTTCTGGCTGCGCTCGGCGAGTCTTACGATGCCGATCTTACCAGCAGGTATCGGGAGCTCGTCCCCTTCCCCCACCACCCCTCATGCACCCTATGCTTGCTGGTCGTCGTTTGCCCCGTGTTTAGCCCGCTTGATCGAGGGTCACGCAACAACATATCAGCTTGTCGACTCGAAGTCTTCAAGCTGATGAACGTGCAAGTCGAATGTCAACGCAGAGCGCCTTGGAGGGAGCTATTCTCCGAGGAGGGTCAGCGGTACTACTATGCCGACACGGCGTCCAGCGAGACGTCTTGGGACGCGCCGCCGCATTTTCGCGTGAACGAGTGGTTCCTGGACGCCACGGCGTACGGCGTCGACGTGCGCACCGCGATGGCGATATACGAGTCTGTTGATGCAGTGATGGGCGACCGGCGGCAGGCCCAGTGGAAGCCCACCGCCGAGCTGCTGATCAAGGTGATGCTCCGGGTCCAGCTGTGCACAGAGTCTGCCATGGGGTTGGTGGTGCGCAGGACGGATTGATCATTCGGGAGGGCTCGGCATCGGCGTGCTGCAATAACGTGCAATATCAACACCTGTTCGCAGATGGCCCTGGCGAGCTCTGCACGGGACCGCCCTCACGATTACTGGTGTAGGCTCTGCTATGACGAGCCTGTCGGAGGCATTGATCTCAGCGAGCAGGCGGCAAGTGCAGCACCTCCTGCGACGGTGAGGTGCCGTGCTCAGGTGCTCGCCAACATTGTGGACTGCGGCAACACTGCGGAGAAGTTCCGCCGCCTTCGCATCAGCAACGGCAAGTTCCATGACGGCGTGTGGAGCACACCTGGCGGCTCACAGGCGAGCTCGCCGTCTGTATACCATCCACGTTCCGCCCCAGTCACCTCTCGTCTGAAAGCCACACACTGTCCCCCCCGCGCATTGGTGCAGGAAGAGGATGTCATCTGGACGCC
>JAABUX010007380.1_pt1 | contig 12930 bp, 23 predicted proteins | sample 5561851 | NCBI WGS metagenome assembly JAABUX01 (sample SAMN10711883, study PRJNA513361) | rock metagenome | isolation source: Antarctica rocks | place: Antarctica: Victoria Land, Richard Nunatak red sandstone | collected 2016-01-03 | reverse complement strand
GCCAGCAGGCCGCGCGCGTATTGCAGGGCGCCCAGCTTGCCCCAGAAGCAGAAGCAGTAGTCCTGAAGGACCCCGTGCATCTCACGGACCAGCGCCCGCACGTCCACCGCCTGCCACAGGTAACCAGGATGCATTTGACGCGCACCAGTGAAGCATCAAACCATGGCCAGGGACATGGTCCCATCGACAGATCGCGACTCACAAACCTGAATGCTGTAGAGGGTGGCTGAGTCGGGCGTGCTGGCATGAATGAGCGCTGGGAAGACACTCAACCCAGGCCGCCCTGACGACTGGGTCTAGCGGCAGTGGCCAAGGTTGTCCAAATCAAGTTGTCAAAGGCTGACAGGCGATGTCAGACCATAGACCATCGCTGCCAGTCCAGCGTGTCTGGAGACAGCGCTGAGTGTAAAGTGGTGCCTCTGCGACTGCCCCAGAAGCAGCCGCAAGCATGTCAGGCGGCGGCCGCACCCGATGGTCAATGCTGGCGTGGCGGCTGACGGGCAGCCGCAGCTGCAGGCCGCGGCGCTCGTCCGTCAGCTCGGCGTGCCGCCTGGCCAGGCCGCTGATGCGCTGCGCGAGGTCCTCCGCTTGCGCGGCCAGCCACTCCTGCTGCTCCTCTGAGAGCGCCATGGCAGCCTGCAGGCAGAATGAAACCAGATGCTGCTCATGACACCATGGCCAGTGCACAGGAGCCCCCGAATGCTCGCAAAAGTGTTGCCACCCTGGTGACTTGCTGCACACATACGCATGATGTTGCACATCTGAGCTGTGACTGTGACCACGAGGCAGGAGGTCACGAGTTTGCTGGGCCGACGGATGGCGTACTTTGAAGCAGACAGCGGTAAGGACCGCAGGAACCTGCAGGTCGTAATTGCCAGTTTGAGGATGCTTCCGCCCTTCTGTACGACGGGTGCACATCCATGCACTCCCTATCGTGTCAGGCACAGGGCTTTTGGCAAGTTTGCGCACCAGCTTGACGTCAAAGTCGCTCGTGATCGGCGGACCGTGGGCGGCGATGCTCCGGTGGATGAGCTCCCCGACCATGCGGTAGTACAGCCCGGGCGCAGTGCGCCAGAGTGTCGTCCCGTGGCCGAGTGACCAGAGCTGCGCTCGTACGGGACTATGATCAGAGCACATGTCTAATCAGTGTGTCGCACTTGGAAAGACCGGGTTTCACGGACGGTGTCACACTGTACACAAAAGAAGCGCTACAGATGCTGTCGGAGGATGCAGAACGGGACTTACAGTCGTGAAGTTTGCGACGTGGCGTTCCAGCTGCTGCTGGGCCAAGCTGCCCTCGCTGTGAGCGCCGTTCTGCAGCAGGTAGCGCATGCCGCCCAGTACCTCCTGCGGCATAGGCAAACTCTTTCGCTGAAGGAAGATCAGGGTTAGCAGACTATCCTCCTGTGGATACGCAAGCCATTGCGGCATAGCTTGCGGTCGAGCGCAGGCACGCAACGAAGTGACACAGGAAGTCATCGTTCTCCCACGAGACGAATTGTTTGTTAATTGCACCTGGTACAAGTCCGCGAAGAATGCAGCGTTGAGGGAGCGACACTCGGCCGGCGTTGTGTGCGGCTGCCCCGCGCCGCGGATGGCGGCTACCACGCCCGCCACCGTGGTCGCGCTTTCCACGTCCAGCGGCAGACAGTCATCCTGCGCAGGGCGATCCAGGCGGTGTGTCGTGCACCGAGACCTTCAGCCGATGAGCAGTTATACACAGCAGTCCCCAGCCGACACAGGCGGTCCGGGGTGTGTGGATATTATGCCGCTCGATGGCATCAATGGCTTGCAGGCAGGTAGGGAAGGTGCAAACATGCGACTTTTACGTGCATCTTGACCTGCGTTGTAGCTGTGAAGCGGGTGTGCGCTGACGTCTGTGTGCAGCGGGTCCCGACCTCAGAGCAGGCGGTGTCGTTGGTCTGCGGAGGCCCAGGTTGTGGCTGCGACGCCGGGCCTGGACGCCATGCATCGGGCTCCGCGGGCACACCGGCGCCCTCTCGCGGCTGCGCGGCCGCCGCCGCGGGTCTGCCGGTGAGGCGCGAGAGCGTCTCGATCTGCGCCCTCTGATTGACGTTCTCGAGCTCCGACTGCTCCAGCTGCTTCTGCAGCGCCTGGACGTTCTCTTCCAGCGCGACGACCTCAGCCTGCATGGCAGGCGCCTTGGCTGTCCAGCACGTCCCATCTTACTCTTCGAGTGTGATCTTGTACCAAACTCTGTCTTCCAAGATCATAGCAAACTGCACAGCATCCGCATACAGACATTTGCCGTATCGCTGCCGAGCCTGATGACGCTTGCATGAAATTGAGGTCTCGGGAGGTCATTCAAGCGCTGCGCAGGCTGCACACTGATCCAGGCCTACCTTCTTGCGCGCTCGGTTCTCCTGCTGCCATTTGGTCCGTCGTGACAGACGGTCTGCCTCAGCCGGGGTTCGCAGGTCTGAGTTCGTTTGGCTGGAGGAGTGGCTTGACGATCTCGCCAAGTCCCTGCACCCAGATAATGCCTTTGCCCTTGCATGCTCAGCTGGACCAATGGATGCCAAGGCACAGAGTGGACGCCAGATGCAGCAAGCCAAAATCATGGCGGGATCGATGCATTCTCACTGCTTTGTCTATCGGCTTTATTCCCGGTGGAGCTGCTGGGAAGTGATCCTTGAGTGCGCCATAGCAGAAGCACGCCCTGCGAGAAAGTTGGCGCGGGAGGATAGGGCCGGGGAAGAAGGGGGGGTATGACCGCACTCGCAATGTGCCTGTGCGTAACCTCCACCACCTTGTGCGACCGGACCCTGGCCGAGACCCGCGCCGGGCTCGGACGTGCCTTCCGCTGGGGCCATTGTCAGGCCAATGGTGCTCATCGTGTTGCGTCCTGCTCCTGAGACTTGCCCTGCGAGGTACCCCTTTCCCCAAGGTAAAGCGGCGTGGTGTGGGGTGTGTAGCTCTTGAATATGCACGCCTGCCCACCGGATCGTATGTCTCGAATTGAGGGGCCGGAGCGTCACGGCAAGCTGACTCACCAAAGCAAAAACAACACTGGATTCAACCTGCGACCTCGTCCAAATAACGTTCGATAGCAGAACTAATTGCATGGTGAAACCGCCGGTGTGCCTGTCCTGGCACACACCGCGACGATGCCAGCAGCGGACCACCAGCGCAGGGCTGCTGCCTGTACTGGGTCGTGCCATGAGTGCGCACGCATAGTTGCCCGGTGCCAGCACTTGCCGCACGCGTCCACGCTCCGCGTCATGGCGCGGCAGGGCCCGCATTGGCATGGGCGAGCCCCTCCAGTGACGCAAACAGCGCCGGGACCGCGCCGCTGCCGGCGTCGTCCCCTGGCAGCTCCACGCCCAGCTCGTTGCTGAACACCCAGGCCACGACGTCCCGCATGGCGGCCGTGCGGGCGCTCTCTGCCGGGTGCCTGCGCTTCTCCACTGCGAGGCACACACAGCGTACAGCTCAGGCGCTTCTGGTGACGTTGCGCACGACCCTTGAAGGCACAGGTGCTGTAACGCAGATCAGGTATTGTGCCCCGGTGACATTGCTGTACTTGTAGCTCTCACATGGCTGGATAGTTGCTGGCCATGTCAGACTTTGCATGCCAGCGCAGCCAAAATCCAGCCACACAGGCGCACATTCGACATCAAAACGTCCAAAGGCATCCAACGAGCCAGTGCCGCTCATACTGTAAGAGCTCTGAAGCGCAACGGACGGCACCAAGCATCGAACATGTCAGCCCAAGCACTTGACTGGAAGCACTGTGTCCTATGGCAACACCGCACTGTAGACACCGCATCATGTGGCTCGTCCGGGGGCGCACTCAAATGGACGCCGAGGGACATGGAGCACAGCGGGAACGGCGTCGCGAGCAGGCCCCGCGCGCACTGCACGGTGCCGAGCGTGCCCCAGAAGCGGGTGCAGTAGTCCTGCAGGATGCCTTGCATCTCCCAGAGCAGCGCTCGCAGGTCCACAGCCTGCTGTGCACGGTGACGGGTCAGGGTCCACAAGGGGACACATCGTGTATATTGCTGGCGGCAACTTTGCATGTCCCGATGGTGCTCACTCCGCAAGATAAATGTGCGAGAGCAGAGACTAAAGGTGGCTTGTGCCAAGGTGGCACAATGAGCGCTGAAGCAATGCCCGTACCTGACCCCAGTCTGGCGTGACGCTGAGGGTTCACCGCGGGACCAACAGGATGAGTGGCATGCATGACATCAGCAGGGGAGCCGAGCAATGTGCCAAGAGCGTCATTGCGACGAGCACCGTGCTCCAAGACTGGCCACGCCAGCATGACATGCCGCAGCTGCTAGCTGTCCCACATGTGATCCCGCGTGTCACCCAGCAGCCGCACCGGGGGGTCGGAGCCGGCGGCACGGCTGACCGGCACCCGCGGCTGCACGCCGGCGGAGTCGGCCATCACCTCGCGGTGCCGGCTCACCAGGCCCGTCATGCGCGCCACCAGGTCCGCCGACTGCGCCGCTAGCCACTCCTGCTGCTCCTCGGACAGTGCCATGGCTGCCTGCACGAGCCAGCACTACTGCCATCAGCAAGACGAGCAAGCATCGACTCATCTGATTGTCTGTGATGACCATCGATACTAGCTGTGCATGCGTCGGGTGTGCATGAGGCAGCACGGGGCAGGCGGGTGTCAAGACTTTCAAGCCAAGCGAATTCACAATACTAACCCTGCAGCATGCGAAAACGCCTCCCGCCTTTTCTGCACAAGTGGTGTTTGCAGCGTTACCCCTTCGCGCACTCCGCGGCTCACTCAGCAAACTGCTCCACCGGACGATTGCGCACCAGCTTGTCGTCGAACTCACTCCGCTGCGGCGGACCGTGGGCGGCGATGCTCCTCCGTGTGACCTCCCCTACCATGCGGTAGAACAGCCTCAGGGCGGCGTGCGACAGAGTCGCCCCGTGACCGAGTGACCAGAGCTGTACACGGTCACGAATAAGAATGAGACGACATTAGCGTCTGCAAATAAGCGGCACTGCATAGCAGTCTCCAGCGGTGTGCTGCAGGAGCGGGAAGATCAACGCAGATTTGACGCTGTCAGATCGGATTCTGGCCACGACGCACCATCTTGAAGGTGCTGGCGTGGCGTTCCAATTGTTGCTGGGCTGGGCTGCCTTCGACGCCAGCGCCGGCGGCCAGCAGCTCCCGCATGCCGCTGAACACCTCCTGCGGTATGGTACTCACTGTTTACAACCAGTGGACCGCACAGCGGTCAGGACACCCTTCTGAAACACACAGGCCGTGTGACAAACCACGATGCGGGCCGCTGGCATGCAAACCACACTCTGACAGCCAGTCCACTGCTTGTCGGCCCGTCCGTGACACGGGGAGGAAGGAAGCATTGCGCCTGGACAAGATCTGCGAAGAACGCAGCATTCACGAGGCGGCACGATGCGGGCGTGGTATGCGGCTGCCCCGCGCCACAGATGGCGGCAACTATGCTGGCCACTGCTGTGGCAGCTTCCAGGCCCAGGGCGATGCTGTCGACCTGTCCGGGACAATACGTCAGTCATGACTTCTGTCAGGGGCAGGAAGCAGAAGCGAGCAAACGGTCAGCAAAAAGCAGAGCCCAACCAGCGCAGGCCACATGAGGATGGTTGCAGATATGACCAGAGGGCGGTGGTAGCCAGACAAAGCTACCATTCGGTCGACGCATCAGACACGGCATGTACGTAGGCAGTTGTGTTGTTTCGCAATAGTGTACAGTTTACTCGCACCTCGGAGTACGCGGCAGCCTCTGTCTGCTGGGGACCGAGTTGCAGTTGCGATGCCGGGTCCGTCCGCCATGCATCGGGCTCCGCAGCCGGATTGGAATTCACCGGCAGAGCGGCTGCCGCGGCTGTTCTGGCCGAGAGGCGCGCGAGCGTCGCGATCTGCGCCTTCGTGTAGACGCATTCCAGCTCTGTCTCCTCGAGCTGCTTCTGCAGCGCCTGTATGTCCTCTTCCAATGCAACAACTTCAGCCTGCACCGCACATGGCACAAATTACAGTTTTGACGACTCGGACGGAAAAGCCAGGATGTGTGTCGGACTTTGAAATGTCATGTGGACGGGTGTAGATCAAGCTGCGCAGCTCATAGTCTTGTAGGGACTGACCTTCTTACGCGCTCGCTTCTTCTGCTGCCACCTGGTCTGCCGTGACGGACGATCCGCGTCCAGCGGGGTCTGTTGCTGTGGTTTCGGGTCGCTGGAGTGGCCTGTCGAGGCCGCCGGATTGCTGCCGCAGACGGCCACATATGCTGAGCCAGACCAGGGGTCACTGGATTCAGCGCTAGCTGCAGCATGCCGGGGCTGTGACCGACTCACGCAGCGGAATGCCACCAGTTTGGTGACAAGGGCTGCTCAGTGTGCAAACTCGCGATGCTGTACAAGTGAGCTTGACAGGCGATAGCAGCACGCCCTTTACGAGAGCTCGGCAGGAGGTGGAGGGGGGGGCTTTGAGCACGTACTCTACGTCTCCCTCCATGCTCGCGCTGCGACTTGGCGGGCCAGCGACCCCGGGCAAGACGGGCGTCACTTAAACTGGGTGATTGTGGACTCGGTGGTATTTGCGTTGCGTTCAGAACAAATTGAAGGTTCGCTGCATTAGGTGATGGCTGCCTCGTGGCTGCATGCATGGGAAGATTGCAAATGTCCGCCTAGCACAGGCGACGAGAAAATACTGCACGTCGTGTCACGCAGCAACGAAGGCCGCATCGCCGCCTGCCAGCCCCTCGAAAGACGTGAACAGCGCCGGGACAGCGCTGCTGCCGCCATCGCTGATAGGCAGGCCGACGCCCAGCGGGTCGTTGCCGCGCATCCAGGCCACGATGTCCAGCATGCTGGCGGCCCGGGCGCTCTCTGTGCGGTCTCTGCGCTTCTCCACTGCGAGGCACGCAGTGACCGTGTCAGCAGCCTGTCATCAGGTGGCCTATAGCCCTCGCGATGGCCTCATGCATGCGGTACAGTCTACGCGAGCACAGTCAGTTCCAGCCATGCACATGTCGCCACATGCAGCATTGGTGCCCATCTGACTGTTACGGGAACAGCAGCATCAACCATCCCCGCATCATGCCACCCTGCCCTTATCAACTAAACACCGCCTGCAGCAAGGTGAGCAGGCAGCACAGCACACGCTTGCAAGGACGGACGCTTTTCGCAGGTGCAGGCGCACTGGTTTGCATCGGCAGCGTCTCAAAGCAGTTGTGCAAACACGTGAGCTGAGAGGTGAAAGTAACGGGTAGCTTGCCGAAGCGCACTCAGGTGGACGTTCGTTCACTGGAGGCTGCAGATGCGTTGGGTCGCATTGTGACCGACTCTCAACAATATGTGAAGTCATCATTTAGGCTTTGGGAGGGCGCACTGAGGTGGACGCCAATGGACATGGAGCACAGCGGGTATGGGGTCGCCACCAGGCCCCGGGCGTACTGCAGGGCGTCCAGCTCGCGCCAGAAGTCGGAGCAGTAGTCCTGCAGCACCTCGTGCATGTCCGCGGCAAGCGTCCTCAGCGTGGCTGCCTGGCATGCAGCGTCGTCCAGGGTTCAGTGCCTTTGACGGAGTTGCGATCATGTCATTTTGGCAGGATAGCAATGCTCGACTCCGTACCCGGCACGCTTGGGGCGGTGGGTTGGCAGTGTTGACGGGTGGCAGTATAGCCTCAACCGAGTCGGTGCAGACGCAAAACCAGCCACACAGCAGTGTGAAGCTCAACCATGGCGTCAAGGCCATGCGCGGTGTCGCTTCGCCAATGGCAGCATTCGCTAGGTCTGGTGCTCGGACAACAAAGCAGGCGTCAGCGTCGCTGGCTCACACTAGCAAGCTGTAATGGCAACTCGGCGCCCGCTTGGGTGGCATATACTGGTCATTGCAGGATCCGTGCACGTGCGCCAGGCGGGTACGGATTAGGGTCAAGGTTGCAGGTCAGGGTTAGTTAGGAAATTCGGGAAAGGGTGGGGTTGGGGTTGGGGTTGGGGTTGGGGTTGGGGTTGGGGTTGGGGTTGGGGTTGGGGAGCACCGGAGCGGCACTGCCGGCGTGGCGGCTGACGGGCGGCAACAGCTGCAGGCTGGCGGCGTTGCGCATGAGGTCGTGGTGCCGCCTGGTCAGGGCGATCACACGTCCCACCAGCGACTGCGCTCGCTCTGCCAAAACTTCCTGCTGCTCCTCCGACAGCGCCATGGCGGCCTGCGGGCGACACGACACACAAGGGTGACACCCATATGGTCGTTCTTGGCTGACATCAAAGAACCATTTCCGCTCATCGAAGATTCGGTCATCGTAACGGGCTCGTCACTTGGGCGTGTCAGCAGCCCGCACCCTGAGTCCGGTCACCAGCAGTCATAGGACTGTGCACTGTAGTCCACTGACAGGATGGCAACTGCGGTCCCTCCACGTCGCAGCTGCGGGCGGTCTGGCCCCCACGAAGAGCCATCTTGACCGGTGCGCACAAGATAGGAAGGCTGTAAGCACGAGCTTTGCGCCCACCAGCTTCTCGTCGAAGTCGGTCTGCAGTGGCGGCCCGTGGGCGGCGACGCTCCGCCGGATGACCTCCTCCACCATGCGGTAATACAGCCCGGGGGCGGCGCGCCACACGGTCGACCCGCGCCCCATGCCCCACAGCTGCAGAATTTGCCGCTCATCGAAATTAGGTCACACCGTTGACACTGAGCACAGAGAGCAGAAACCCGGCATTCAATCATTCACACACCACAAGGCTCAAGCTCCTGCTGCTTGCTCTCGTGCGTCAGCACAGCGAGCATGCCCTCCTGTGTGCCGCAGACGCATGTGGTGTGCAGCAGCATGCACTTGCTGCCTCCCAGACTCGCTCACTCTCAGGTCACTGGCTCACCGTCTTGAAACTCGTCACATAGCTCTCCAGCCGCCGCCGAGCCGCGCTGCCTTCGACGTCGGCGCCTGAGTCCAGTGCATCGCGTATCCCGCTGAGTACCTCCTATGGCATGCGAAGGACGGCAGATTGCCCATGCTGTTGAGCATGATGACCCGATGCCGCAGCCAGCTTTTGCATCGTGTCCCGATCATGCACAATTGTCCAACAGCAGCCCGACGTTGAGCACGCCTGTCGGTAAATTCACAGGAGAGATCACTGCGCTCGTCTGAGCCGCCAACAATAGTGGTGGCATGCCGCACCTCATACAAGGCCGCGAAGAACGCGGCGTCGAGGTCGCGACACTCCTCCGGCGCAGTGCCAGGCTGCCCCGCGCCGCGAATAGCCGCCGCCAGGCCTGCCGCCGTTGCGGCAGCTTCCGGGTCCAGAGGGAAGCGATCATGCTGCATAAGCGAGCACAGCATTTGACACGGTGGGAGTCCCGCAGCTACGGCCGGCCCACAACCCCCAGCGCAGCTCACTGCGAGACAGCCAGTGTGGCGAGGACAGGACTTACATCATCAGCGTCACTAGGCCAGCACCAGCTTTCCGCCGCTTCTGTGTGGACCCTGGCAAACAGCATCAGGCTCTGTGCCGTGCTTGCGTGAGGAGCCAGCACAAACCTGGGAAAACTTGAAGGCGCTGATCCGCATGGCATCAGGGCGCGGCTGCGCCGCAGCTGCCGGAATCAGTGGGTCTGAAGGCTCCGCGGCGGCGGCGCCGGGGTCTTGCGCAGGGCGCACAGCCGCCGGAGCAACATCAGCGAGGCGCGCCAGCGTGTCGATCTGCGCCTTCTTGTGGACGCAGTCCAGCTCGGACTGCTCGAGCTGCTGTTGCAGCGCGCTGACGTGCTCCTCCAGCGCCACGACCTCCGCCTGCGCCGCGCCGCGAGCGGAACGTCTGGCGGTCGTGCTAACGGGACGGAACGCATGATGCGTGGGGGGTAGCAGCCTGAATTGGCATGCATCAGGATACTCACGTGCAACCAACAGCCTGGTGGGGGGTACCTTCTTACGTGCTCGGAATATCTGCTGCCATCTGGTCCGCCGCGACACGCGGCCGGCGTCAGGCATGCAACCTGCTGCGATATCGCTCTGCCGGTTCGGCATGCTGAGCTCGCCAGCTCACTGCATTGGACGCTGTCCTCGACCGTGTACGGGACTCCGATGCATGCGCGATGAAGTAGATCGATTCGTGCAGCTTATGGTACCAGCTTACAAATACGGATGTAACGGCTGTGTCAGACGACGGCTGGGTTCCCAAGCGGACTCGCATAGCTCAACCGAGTCAGCACGCTCTGAGACACACAACGAGGCGCCACACGCAACGCGTTGCAGCTGGCTTGCGATCTCAGTCTAGGGGTACCAAGCTGCCCGCCAGCGCCGATTGTCACCAGCATCTCCCTGCCGTTAGAGCTCCGCGAAGGCTGCCAATGCTTCCGGCACCACGGCACATCGGGGCAGCAGCCCCGGCGGATCGTGCGCGCCCTGCGCCTGTGCTGTGTCGTGGCGCAGCCAGTCCATGACCCCCCGGAACCGCCGCATGTCTTCCGCGCTGCCGTCTGGCGTCCTCCTCAACGCAACTGCAGAGCATGCACACCGTGTTGTGCAACTCACGTGCACGGTGACGGGAAATGACTCGTCCGGCTTTCGAACAGGGCAAGCGGACACAGAACACTGTGCATCTACAGGAACAAGTTGAATCGTCACATGAACAAATTTCCAATGGCTGCTGCAGTGCATTTGCGGCATGCGCAGCGAGACGCCGCGCAGCGGCCCAGATGTCCCTGAGCTATGGCGCGGAGCGCACTGATGTGGATGCCGACCGAGACCGCGCACAGCGGGTACGGCGTAGCCACCACCGCCTGGGCCAGCTGGGCGGGGCGCAGGCGCGACCAGAAGGCGCCGCCGTACTCGCCGAGGGCCTCCTGCAGCTGCTGCACCAGCCGGTGCGTGTCCGCGATCTGCGGCGCAGCGCAGCGACGTTCATTGGGTTTCGTGGGCAGACTCCTGCATTCCGCAGAGCCTGCCACGAGGATGCAAGATGATATCTGTCCAGGGCGTCCGATGTGAAGATCCTTGGACCATGCCGGTCTTTGAGTGCAGGTTTTGTACGGGATGCTCAGCACAGAGGTGTCAACCTTTTCGAGCCCAGCAGCGAGGCTGCCTCCGCAGCCGAAACAAGCGGAGTCTCGCTAGTCACTTTTTGCGCTGCGACAGACTGATTTGTAGCGTGATGCAGGCGAGCAATGAGCCCGTATGTGGAATGGAGTCGAGTGAATCTTGGCACGGGCGGCAGCGGCGCACCGTAGTCCTGTCAGGCCTGTCGGTGCTCGGCGGGGTCAGAGGCGCCTTGCAGACCTCCAGCAACAGCGCTTTGTGCCGCCTGACGATGCCGCGCAGCCGCCGGGTCATCGCGTCCGCCTCAGTCTCCAACTCAGCCTGCTGCGATGGCGACAGCTGCATGGCGGCCTGTGCAGAGCACGAAAGGGCGTTGACTTTTCCACCCTGGAGCAACCTGCTAACCATGCTGGCTGACCGCAAATGGCTCTGCGAGCAAATGATGCTGTGCAGTCAAGCCCATAAGCCGGCACAAAGCGGGCCATTAATTTCAGCATCTCTGGGGACCAGGGTTGCAAGATGCCGTATGAAAGGAGGTACGCGGAGCATGAGACCGTAACCCGCACCACTTTGGCGTTGAAGTCTGACAGTGGCCATGGCCCGTGCACCGCCTCTGCCGCATCCACCAGTTCGAAGAACGTGGCGTAGTACAGGGCCGGTGATGCAGCCCACACCGCAGAGGCGTCGGTGATGCTCCACAACTGCGACCATGGCTGTTTGAGTCGACACCAGTCAGGCTTGCCGGATGGACAACAGTATCAGAGGAACCTGTCCATCACGAATGTGAATAACAGCTGGAACAAGCGCACAACAAAAGGGACACGAGCGCATGGACCAGACAGGTTTTGACAGCACCGGGTTCAGACTTGTCGTGGCTTCGAGGCCCACCAGCTGGAAGTGCCGGACTTGCCGCTCGAGCTCTGCTGTCTCGGGACTGCCCTCATCCGCTGCGATTCTCTGGAGCAGATCCCTGATGCGGGCCTTTAGAGTCTGCGCGCAGAGCCAACTGATCCTCGGCAAATGTCGGGGCCTCAGCAAAGGCGCTGCACGTACATCTGGGTCAGCACTATCAGAAAATCTGACGGTCATGAGGCAAGGCTGGGACATAATAAAGACTCCTGCCAATGGCTGCGTGGTCAAGTGAACTTCGAAAGCACCCGAGCTCTGTGCGGAATTTTTCAGCAACTCGGCGCACCTCGTACAGGTCCCTCATGAGGCCTGTGCTGACGCGAGCGCACTCCTCGGCGGTGCTGCACGGAGCTCCGGGCCCCCGCACCGCTGCCACGAGCGCCGCCACCAGGGATGCTCCCCGGTCGTCGAGCGCGAAGCTGCCGTCCTGTGAAGCACTACAACGATCAGGCTGTGGGGAGTCTTCGTGACTTTGCGCAGCGTCACGGTCCTCTCAGCTGCTTGGTCGGCAAGAACTAGCGGACAAATGGAGCGAAACCTCACGAGCATTGCCAGACGGTATGCATGTTCTCCGTTCACACCGCCGCAAAACTCGTTGGGCTGCATTGTCGGTTGGACCGAGGCCCGTTAGCGAAGGGAGCACAGAGACGGGCTGAGCTGAGGACCGTGGCTGGTGACAATAAAGTGCACGGCACGTGTATGTCTGGGCCGCAATTGCAACGCGCAGCACAGCGTGGACTCCTCTCCCGCCATTCCGCACAGAGGGACGCATGCCAGGACAGACAATGCCGCCGTCATGAAGCGAGCCGGCAGCATCGCGGCACCCACCTGCTGCCGCCCCTCCGCGGCCTGCTGGGTCGGGTCCATCTGCAGCTGCAGCTTCCGGATGTCCACCTCCCGTTGTCCCCCAGCGGGGTCCCGCCGCGCCGCGTACGCTGCCATTGTGTCCAGCTGCGCCCTGTCGTGGACGTTCTCCAGCCGCACGGCATTCACCTGACAGGATCAGACGGGGAGCTGTGAGGGTCTGGGGA
>JAABUX010007378.1_pt1 | contig 12932 bp, 14 predicted proteins | sample 5561851 | NCBI WGS metagenome assembly JAABUX01 (sample SAMN10711883, study PRJNA513361) | rock metagenome | isolation source: Antarctica rocks | place: Antarctica: Victoria Land, Richard Nunatak red sandstone | collected 2016-01-03 | reverse complement strand
TCCTCGCCGTCGCCGGTCTGGACAACGTCGAACCCCTCCTTCTCGAAATTATAGGTGGCGAGTTCGACGAGGTTGGCGTCGTCCTCGACCAGCAGGATCTTGGGCCGATTGCCGGGGACGGCGGGAACGTCGAAATAGCTGGTCACTTCGAGTTCGCGGATCATGCCTGCTCCTCCACCTGCGCGTAAGGCGTGTTGTCCGCCTTCACGCGGTCGCCGATGTGGTGACCGGTGACGCTGTAATAGACGACCTCGGCGATGTTGGTCGCGTGATCGCCGATGCGCTCGAGGTTCTTGGCGATGAACAATAGATGCGCGCTCGGCGTGATATGATGGGGGTTTTCCATCATGTAGGTCAGCAACGAACGGAAGAGCGCGGCGTAGAGATCGTCGACGACCTGATCGCGTTCGGTGACTTCGGCGGCGAGTTCGGCGTCACGGTCGGCGTAGGCGTCGAGCGCGTCCTTGATCATCGCCGCCACGGCGCGGCCCATTTCGGGGATAATGACGCTCGGCTGGATGGGCTGCGACAGCGCGAGGACGGTGGTGCGCTTGGCGATGTTGGTGGCGTAATCGCCGACGCGTTCGAGCATGTGGCCGATCTTGAGCGCGGCGATGATCTCGCGCAGATCGTCCGCCATCGGCGCGCGCGTGGCGATAGTGGTGATCGCGAGGCGCTCGGATTCGGCCTCGAGCATGTCGATGCGCTTGTCGTCGGCCACAACCTGCATCGCCGAATCGCTATCGCGCCGGACGAGCGCGTCGATGGCCGCGCTGATCTGCGCTTCGGCGAGCCCGCCCATCGCGCCGATCTGGGCGCGCAACTGCCGGAGATCATTGTCGAACGATTTAAGCGTGTGGCTGCTTGTCTGGCTCACGCTTCGTCACCCCTGTCCGCCATGAGAGACCTTACCGCATTCTTTCGCGGTTACGGAAGCGATGCGGTGCGCTGTCACAAATGTTTCACACATTGCCAGTAGGCTGCGGTTCATTAAGGGTGCTTTGTAAAGACGGCGAACCTCGTCGTTGGACCGGGCGCTCGCGTAAGCGAAGGAACGCTCTATGAAATCGATTTTCGCCGCGACATTGGCGCTCGCACCGTTCACCCTCGCCGTCCCCGCCACCGCAGCGACCAACATCACGGGCGCGGGGTCGTCCTTCGTCGCGCCGGTGATGGCGCGCTGGTCGGCGGACTATAACAAGCAGACGGGCGACCAGATCAATTATCAGCCCAATGGCTCGGGCGCGGGCATCGCGGGCATCAAGGCGGGTACGATCGATTTCGGCGCGAGCGACAAGCCGCTCGGCTCGGCCGAACTCGCGGCGGCGGGGCTGGCGCAGTTCCCCGTCGTGGTCGGCGGCATCCTGCCGGTGATCAACGTGGCGGGGGTCGCGCCGGGCAAGCTGCACTTCACCGGCGCGCTGCTCGCCGACGTGATGATGGGACGGGTGAAGATGTGGAACGACGCCGCGATCGCGAAGATCAACCCCGGCGTAAGGCTGCCCGCCGCCGCGATCACGGTCGTCCACCGCGCGGATGCTTCGGGCACCACCTACAATCTCACGCATTTCCTGGGGCAGGTGAACCCGGCGTGGAAGGCGGGTCCGGGCGAGGGCACGACGGTCACCTGGCCAGCGGGATCGGTCGGCGGCAAGGGCAACGCGGGCGTAGCTCAGGGCGTCAAAGGCACCGCGAACTCGATCGGCTACGTCGAATATGCTTACGTGGTCGAGAACAAGCTCACCTACGCGCTCGTCGCCAACGCGGCGGGCCGCTATGTCGCCCCGGGCGAGGCGAGCTTCGCCGCCGCCGCCGCGCGCGCGCCGTGGGAACGGGCGAGCGACTTTAATCTGGTGATGACCAACGCGCCCGGGCCGAACGCGTGGCCGCTGACCGCGAGCACCTTCGTGCTCGTCTACAAGCAGCCCAAGGCGGACAAGGCGGCGAGCGCGGCGGCCGCGATCAAGTTCTTCCACTGGACGCTGAGCAAGGGCCAGGCGGACGCGACCGCGCTCAACTATGTGCCGCTGCCCGCCACGCTGGTCACGCGCATCAACGCGTATCTCGCCGCCAACGTCAAATAGGTCCTAAGACCGGGGCGGGTTCGATGGACGCGCTGACCGCCACGCCCGCGCCCGGTCCGGCCAGCGCGCTATCGCGCGCAGCAACATCCGCGCCGGAAGCGACGGTGCTGCCGACGCGCCGTCTGGCGAGCGGCGCGGGGGACCTCTGGTTCGCGCTGATCGCGCGCGGTGCCGCGTGGCTGGTGTTCCTGCTGCTGCTCGGCATCGCGCTGTCGATGCTGTGGGGCGGGCGGCAGACGTTCCAGACGTTCGGGCTGCACTTCCTCCTCAGCGCCGATTGGGATGACGGCAAGCAACGCTTCGGCGCGCTGATCCCGATCTTCGGCACGCTGGTCAGTTCGGGGATCGCGATGCTGATCGCGGTGCCGACCTCGTTCGGCATCGCGGTGTTTCTGGCCGAGGTCGCGCCGCGCTTCGTGCGCCAGCCGATCGCCATCGCGGTCGAGCTGCTCGCCGCCGTTCCGAGCATCGTCTACGGCATGTGGGGGCTGTTCTTCTTCGCGCCGTTCATGGCCGCGCATGTCGAGCCGTGGCTGATCGCGCGGGTGGGGCCATTGCCCATATTCGGGCCGCTGTTCCAGGGCGCGCCGATCGGCATCGGCATGCTGACCGCGGGAATCATCCTCGCGATCATGATCATCCCGTTCATCAGCTCGGTGATGCGCGACGTGTTCCAGGCGGTGCCTTCGAGCTTGCGCGAATCGGCGTTCGCGCTGGGCGCGACGCCGTGGGAGCTGATCCGCCGCGTGACGTTGCCGCACACGCGCACCGCCGTGTTGGGGGCGATCTTCCTCGGGCTCGGCCGCGCGCTCGGCGAGACGATGGCGGTCACCTTCGTCATCGGCAACTCGTTCAACTTCTCCAAGTCGCTGCTCGCGCCGGGCAATTCGATCGCCTCGGCGATCGCCAACGAGTTCGCCGAGGCCGAAGGGCTGCATCGTTCCGCGCTGCTCGCGATCGGCTTCCTGTTGTTCGTCGTCACCTTCGTCGTGCTGGCGTTGGCCAAGCTGATGCTCGCGCGCCTGTCGCGCGCGGACGGGCGCGCGGCGTGATCATCGACCGCGCGCTCCTCCAGCGCCGCCGCGCGGCGAACGTTGTCGCGTTGATCCTGGCGACCGCGATGACGCTGTTCGGGCTGTTCTGGCTCGGGTGGATCTTGTGGACGACGTTCACGCAAGGGGCGGGCGCGCTTTCGGCGCGGCTGTTCACCCAGATGACACCCGCACCCGGATCGGAAGGCGGGCTGCTGAACGCGCTGTTCGGCAGCTTTGTCATGGTGCTCATCGGCGTGATCATCGGAACGCCGATCGGCGTTCTCGCCGGGACGTATCTGGCCGAATACGGGCGCGGCTCGAAGCTCGCCAACACGATCCGCTTCGTGAACGACATCCTGCTCAGCGCGCCCTCGATCCTGATCGGGCTGTTCGTCTACGAGCTGGTGGTGGCGCAGCAGGGGCATTATTCGGCATTGGCCGGGGGAATCGCGCTGGCGATCATCCTTATTCCCGTGGTGGTGCGCACCAGCGACGAGGCGCTGCGGCTGGTGCCGAACCAGATGCGCGAGGCGGCGTTGGCATTGGGGGTTCCTCAATGGAAGGTAACGACGCGGATCCTTTACCGCGCTGGGGTAACGGGGATCATGACCGGGATCCTGCTCGCGGTGGCGCGGATCAGTGGAGAAACCGCGCCGCTGCTGTTCACCGCGCTGGGCAACCAGTATTGGAGCACCAATGTGGAAGCGCCGATGGCGAGTATTCCAGTCGCGATCTACAATTACGCCAATGCGCCCGAGGACAGTAGCCATGTGTTGGCGTGGGCGGGGGCGTTCGTCATCACCGCGTTCGTGCTGTTGTTGAATATCGTGGTGCGCTACTTCCTCAGAGATCGGAGCAGCCGGTGAGCGTCACCGCCTTCACCAGCGCGAACGCCCCGCCCAAACCGCGCAGCTCGGGCGGGATCAAGATCGGGGTGGACAACCTCGACTTCCATTACGGCGCGACGCACGCGCTCAAGGGCGTTACGCTGGGGTTCAACGAGGGGGAGATCACCGCGATCATCGGCCCCTCGGGGTGCGGCAAGTCCACGTTGCTGCGCACGATCAACCGCATTTTCGAGCTGTATCCGGGCCAGCGCGCGACGGGAACGATCACCATCGACGGGCGCAACATCCTGGGTAGCGATTTCGATCTGGCGGAGCTGCGGGCGCGCGTGGGCATGGTGTTCCAGAAGCCGACGCCGTTCTCGCTGTCGATCTTCGACAATGTCGCGTTCGCGCTGCGCCACTACGAGCGGCTGAACCGCGCCGCGATGGCGGAGCGGGTGGAGACCTCGCTCCGGCAGGCGGCGCTGTGGGACGAGGTCAAGGACAAGCTGGCGGTCTCCGCGCTGGCGCTCTCGGGCGGGCAGCAGCAGCGGCTGTGCATCGCGCGCGCGCTGGCGGTGCGGCCCGAGGTGGTGCTTTTGGACGAACCGACCTCGGCGCTCGATCCCATCTCGACCGCGAAGATCGAGGAGCTCATGGTCGAGCAGGCGGCGAACTTCACCTTCATTATCGTCACGCACAATTTGCAGCAGGCCGCGCGGCTGGCGCACCGCACCGCGTTCATGCTCGACGGCGCGCTGGTCCAGATCGGCGACCGCGACCAGATGTTCGTCAACCCGACGAATGCGAAGACGCGGGATTATGTGACGGGGCGGTTCGGGTAGCGCGCGGTCTGAAACATGTTACGTGGCTTGGATCATGTCGCCGCGAACGAAGTGAGTAGTTGAACCGACGGCTGAGACTGCCGACTCTGCACGCCCCGACCATTCCGGTCCCACCAAATTGTCCGACATCGCCAATCTGGCGTCCCCGGCTGCAGCACCTAGAACGATTCGGTTTTCCGCAGCCAGCGAGCACATCTTTCAATCGTTGCGTTTTGCCAGCTATCCTGCCGGCAGAGCGATGGAGCGCGGCGGCACCGTCGTGGCGGACGCGCAAGGACGGTTGAGCATTCAGAACACCAGAGGGTTGCTGGCATCCAAAGGCGAGGTTAATCCCGATCTTACGTTGAAAGACCCCAAGAAGTTCTCAATAGTCGGCGTTTTCCATACCCATCCCTACGATCGTTCGGAAGAATCGTATAATGGGGTGTCGTTTAGTGGCGGCGATCTCGCCTATTTAATCCTTAATCGTCACACTATCATGCTGGTACAGTCCGGACCGCGTTTGTTTGCACTCGTTCGTACGGCTAGATCGCCTGCATATGTTAATTACACTGTCCTGAACTACGGTGAGAACCACTTCATTCAGGACATCCAGAGACAGGGTCACAGCTTTCAGCAGGCGAGCCGTATCGACATGGAAGAGCAAGCTCCCGTTTACGGCTTGGCCTATTATCAGGGATCGCATGGAGTATTAACCCGTGTTTACCCGCGTTAGAAACTCGGCTTTCGCGCTGTGTATACTGGCGGCGTCGAGTGGCTCGATGGCGGCAATGCGTCAGCCGATGAGCGTCAAGTGCAAGCTCGCGTCCGACCGGGCTCTGGTCCTTTTAGCAGCAGCAGATAACGCGATTATCCGTCGCAACTTCGTCGCAGCGAACACATCGCTCGATGCCAGTTTGGATGCACTGGGAGACGCGTATGTGAATGAGTATAGCTTGGATGATACCGGCATGCACCTGATTGTGGCCGCAGACCAACAAAAGCACGGGAAAGTTGAGACCGCATCAACCAACAAACGCGTGATCCTCGTAAGTCGTCTCGAAGACTGCGGTGTGCCCGCCCTACGCCTGCGCCCCCCGCTCAAGTCTCGCGCTGCGCCTCGGGTAAGGTGAAGCTCACCACCGTTCCCTCGCCGGGCTTGCTGACGATGCCCAAGGTGCCCCGGTGGCGTTCGACGATGTGCTTGACGATCGCCAGGCCGAGGCCGGTGCCGCCGACCGAGCGCGAGCGGCTGGTGTCGACGCGGTAGAAGCGTTCGGTCAGGCGGGGGAGGTGTTCGGGCGCGATGCCCTCGCCCTCGTCCTCGACGCTGACGCGGACCTGCGCCTCGCCGCCGCGACCGCGGGGGGGCAGCGCCTCGGCGCGGACGCGGATGGGGGTGCCCGAGCGGCCGTATTTCTGCGCGTTCGAGATGAGGTTGTGCAGCACCTGGAGGAGCTGGTCGCGGTCGGCGATGACGGAGGGGAGATCGTCGGGCAGGTCGCAGTGCAGCACGCGGCGATCGGCATCCAATCGCACCGCGAGCGTCTTGCCGACATCGTGAACGAGCGCGGGGAGTTCGACGACGGTGCGCGGGGCGACGTATTTGTCGAGTTCGATGCGGCTCAAGGACAGCAGGTCCTCGATCAGGCGCGCCATGCGCCGCGCCTCGCGCGCCATGATGTCGAGGAAGCGCGTGCGTGCGGGTTCGTCCTCGGCGGCGGGGCCTTGCAGCGTCTCGATGAAGCCGAGGATGGTGGCGAGCGGGGTCTTCAATTCATGGCTGGCGTTGGCGACGAAATCGACTCGCATCCGCTCGGTCAGGCGCGCCTGGGTGATGTCGACGAAGGTCAGCAGCACGCGGCCGTCCTCGAGCGCGACCGCGCGCAGGCGGACGATGTTCTCGGGGCGGCCGAAGCCCGCCAGTTCGCGTGTGGCGGGCTCGGGCTGGCCTTGCGCCTGCGCGACCACGTCGATCACGGCGGGATGGCGCAGGCCGATGCGCACGTCTTCGCCAAGGATGCGCGCACCGAGCAGCGCGCGCGCTGCCGCATTGGCGTGGGCGACGACGAGGTGCGCGTCGATGAGCAGCGCGGGATCGGAGAGCGCTTCGATGCCGACATGGTCGTCGGGCGCGGGCGCTGGTTCGCCGGGCGGGGTGGCGACGCGCGCGGGACCGCCCCGGGGCCGTCGCAAGCGCCTGTCGATCCAGCCGGGCATTGGGGTCTCCCGCGAGCGGGGCTAGTCCGCCGTCGCTGTTTGGGCAATGACGCCGCCGCGCGCCGCCGCGAGCGCGCGCAGGGTGGGGACCAACGCGTCGTAATGTTCGATCACGGCGGCCGCGCCGAGCGTCTCGACGGGTTCGGTCGAGAAGCCGAAGCGCACCGCGATCGTCGGCACGCGCGCCGCGAGCCCGGCGTTGACGTCGAAATGCGTGTCGCCGACGAACGCCGCGTTGTGGCGGTCGCCGCCCGACGCGCGGATGGTGGCGAGCAGATGTTCGGGATCGGGCTTGCGCACAGGCAGGCTGTCGCCGCCCAGGATCGCGGCGAAGCGCGTTTGCCAGCCGAGCGCGTTCACCAGCATCCGCGCCAGCCGCTCGGTCTTGTTGGTGCAGATCGCGAGCACGCAACCCTCGGCGACGAGCGCGTCCATCGCCGCCTCGACGCCCGGATAGGGGCGGCTGTGATCGGCGATGTGCGCGGCGTAGTGATCGAGGAAGACGGGCATCATCGCCTGCGCGAGCTCGCGCGCTTCCTCGCCGGTCTGCGCCAGGCCGCGCTCGATCAGGCGGAGCGCGCCCGAGCCGACCATGTCCTGCACCTCGCCCTGCGCGAGTGGCCCCCGGCCGAGCGTGCCGAGCGCGTAATTGAGCGCGGCGGCGAGATCGGGGCCGGTATCGACGAGCGTGCCATCGAGATCGAAGACGATGGTGGCGGGCAGGCGCATGGGTGTCCTTGGCGCGCGGGAGATGCGCGTTCACCTTCGCCTAGCGCAGCCCGCCCGCGTGTGGCAAAGCGCGCGCCGTCGCACCGTCCCGAACGAGACCCCGTCAATGACCGCGAGACCTGTGGCCGCCATCGTCCTCGCGGCGGGCAAGGGCACCCGGATGCGATCGGACCGGCACAAGGTGCTGCACCCGGTCGCGGGCCAGCCGATGCTGCTGCATCTGCTGGCGAGTGTGGAGGCGATCGGCGCGGCGCGCATGGTGGCGGTGGTGGGCGCGATGGGCGATCAGGTGCGCGAGGGCGTCGCGGGGCGCGGGGTGGATGTGGTCACCCAGGAGCCGCAGCTGGGGACCGCGCACGCGGTGTTGCAGGCGAGGGCGGCGCTGGCGGGGTTCGAGGGCGACGTGCTGATCCTGTATGGGGACGTGCCGCTGGTCTCGGCGGGGACGATGCGCGCGATGCTGGGTGCGCTGCATGGGCCGAGCCATCCCGCCGTCGCGGTGCTGACCTTCCGGCCCGCCGATCCCGCCGCGTACGGGCGCGTGATCGCGGGCGCGGACGGGCGGATCGAGACGATGATCGAGTATAAGGACGCCACGCCCGGGCAGCGCGCGGTGGAGCTGTGCAACTCGGGCCTGATGGCGGTGCGCGCCGCCGACCTGTGGCCGCTGCTCGAACGCGTGGGGGACGATAACGCGGCGCACGAATATTATCTGCCGGACATCGTGATGATCGCGCGCGCGGACGGGCGCGCCTCGGTCGCGGTGGAGACGGCGGAGGCCGAGGTTGCGGGGGTCAACAGCCGCGCCGAACTTGCGGGGCTGGAGGCGGCGTGGCAAGCGCGGCGGCGTGTCAGCGCGATGGCGGACGGGGCGACGCTGATCGCGCCCGAGACCGTGTGGTTCGCGTGGGACACGGTGGTGGGGCGCGACGTGACGATCGAACCCAATGTCTGGTTCGGCCCGGGCGTGCGCGTCGGCGACGGGGCGACGATCCGCGCGTTCTGCCATCTGGAGGGCGCGGACATCGGCCCCGGCTGCGAGATCGGGCCCTTCGCGCGCCTGCGCCCCGGGGCGGAGCTGGCGGCCCGTGTGAAGGTGGGCAACTTCGTCGAGGTCAAGAAGGCGCGGCTCGGCGTGGGCGCGAAAGTCAACCATTTGAGCTACATCGGCGACGCGGACATCGGCGCGCGCGCCAACATCGGCGCGGGGACGATCACGTGCAATTACGACGGGTTCGCCAAGCATCGCACCGTGATCGGCGAGGACGCGTTCATCGGCTCGAACAGCGCGCTGGTCGCCCCGGTGACGATCGGCGCAGGCGCGATCGTCGGCGCGGGATCGGCGATCACGCGCGACGTCGCGCCGGGCGCGCTCGGTGTGGCGCGCGCAAGGCAGGATGATCGCCCGGACTGGGCCGCGCGCTTCCGCGAGAGCGCGGCGGCGACCAAGGCGGCGGCTAAGAAGGCCTAGAGGGAAACTGAGCTTATGTGCGGCATCATCGGCATACTGAGCAACGAGGAGGTCGCGGACCGGCTGCTCGACGGCCTCAAGCGTCTGGAATATCGCGGTTACGACAGCGCGGGCATGGCGACGCTGGTGCACGGCCGCATCGAGCGCCGCCGCGCGCGGGGCAAGCTCGCCAACCTGCAACATGTGCTGCGCGACGAGCCGCTGCCGGGCACGATCGGCATCGCGCACACGCGCTGGGCGACCCACGGCGCGCCCACGGTCGATAACGCGCACCCGCACGCGACCGAGGAGGTGGCGCTGGTGCACAACGGCATCATCGAGAACTTCAAGCCGCTGCGCGAGGAGCTGCTCGCCCAAGGCCGCGTGCTGCACAGCCAGACCGACAGCGAGGTGGTCGCGCACCTGATCAGCCGCGAGGTCGAAGCCGGGGCGGACCCTGCCACCGCAACCGCGCGCGTCCTCAAGCGGCTGCACGGCGCGTTCGCGCTGGCGATCCTGTTCAAGCGCGATCCGGATATGCTGATCGGCGCGCGGCGCGGCTCGCCGCTGGTGGTCGGCTACGGCGACCAGGACGGCGAGATGTTCCTCGGCTCGGACGCGATCGCGCTGGGGCCTCTGACGCGCCGCATCTCCTACCTCGAAGAGGGCGACTGGGTCGTCATCCGCCGCGACTCGGTCCAGGTGTTCGACGCCGAGGACCGGCCCGTCACGCGTCCGATCGTCGATAGCCAGGTGACGGGCGGGCTGATCGACAAGGGCGGCTACCGCCACTTCATGCTCAAGGAGATCTTCGAACAGCCGACCGTCGTTGCGCAGACGCTTGGCTCGTACCTGCGGCCCTTGGAAGAACTCGTCGCTCTGCCCGCGATCCCGTTCGACCTCGCCGCGATCCGCCGCATCTCGATCATCGCGTGCGGGACGAGCTTCTACGCGGGCATGGTCGGTAAATACTGGATCGAGGCTTTGGCGCGCATCCCCGTCGAACTCGATATCGCGTCCGAGTTCCGCTACCGCGATCCGCCGCTGCACGAGGGCGGGCTGGCGTTGTTCATCAGCCAATCGGGCGAGACCGCCGACACGTTGGCCGCGCTGCGCCACGCCAAGGCGCACGGCCAGCATATCGCCACCGTCGTCAACGTGGCCACGAGTTCGATGGCGCGCGAGAGCGAACTCGTCCTGCCCACGCACGCGGGTCCCGAGATCGGCGTCGCCTCGACCAAGGCCTTCACCTGCCAGATGGCGGTGCTCGCCGCGTTCGCCATCGCGCTCGGCCGCGCGCAGGGACGGCTCACGCCCGAAGACGAGCACGCCTATGTTCGGCTGCTCGGCGAGGTGCCCGCCGCGATGAACGCCGCGCTCGCGGACGAGGGCGCGATCGAACGCCTCGCGCACATCATCGCCCCCGCGCGCGACGTGCTGTATCTGGGGCGCGGGCCCGACTACCCGCTCGCGCTCGAAGGCGCGCTCAAGCTGAAGGAGATCAGCTACATTCACGCCGAGGGCTACGCGGCGGGCGAGATGAAGCATGGCCCGATCGCGCTGATCGACGATAGCGTGCCCGTGGTGGTGATCGCGCCGAGCGGGCCGCTCTTCGACAAGACCGTGTCGAACATGCAGGAAGTGATGGCGCGCGGCGGTCAGGTGATCCTGATCTCGGACCAGGCGGGCCTCGCCGCGCAGGGCGACAGCGCGGCGAACGTCATCGCAATGCCCAACGTCGACCCGTTCATCGCACCGCTGATCTACGCGATCCCCGTCCAGCTGCTCGCCTATCACACGGCGGTGGCGAAGGGGACCGACGTCGATCAGCCGCGCAATCTGGCGAAATCGGTTACGGTGGAGTGAGACTGTGCTACGTCACGGCGATGAGAAAGGCGTTACTCGCATGTGCAATCCTTTCGTCCGCGATCGCGGTGTGTCCGATGCAAGCTGAGGCCGCCCCTCCCGGCCATGTGACCGGCGTGGGCGGCATCTTCGTCAAGAGCGCGAACCCCAAAGTCTTGGCCGCCTGGTACCGCGACATGCTGGGCATGTCGGTTGAAAGTTGGGGCGGTGCCATGCTGCGCTACGACGCGCCCGGGCATCCGCACGTCCTGGTGTGGAACGCCTTCCCAGAGGCGACCGACCACATGGCACCCTCCAAGCGCGAGTTCATGTTGAACCTCGCGGTGGACGATCTCGACGCCCTGGTTGCGCGCCTGAAGCTCAAGGGCGTCGCCATCCTCAAGCGCGACGACACCGACGAGAATGGCAAGTTCGCGTGGATCGTCGATCCCGACGGAACCAAGATCGAGCTATGGGAACCCAAGAAGGGCTGAGCGGCGCGAACGCCGACGGCGGTGCGCGAAGTTGGATGCGGGGCGGCTGCCACTGCGGCGCGGTCCGCTTCAGCGTCGATCCCGGCCCCGCACCGATGCTTATCGACTGCGACTGCTCGATTTGCGCGATGACGGGCTACCGGCACCTGATCGTGGCGGCGGACGCGTTCGCGCTGACGGCGGGCGCGGACCGCTTGCGCGAATACCGCTTCGGCACCGGCACCGCGCGCCACCTGTTCTGCGACGCGTGCGGCATCAAGAGCTTCTACGTGCCGCGTAGCCACCCCGATGGTTACAGCGTCAACGCGCGCTGCCTCGACCAGCCGCTCGGCGCCCCGGTGCGCGCCTTCAACGGCCGCGAGTGGGACAAGGCGGCGCTCGCCCTATGACGCTTAATTTCGACTGGATCACGCCGCATCTCGCGGTTGGCGGCAGCTTCCCGGCGGACGCGACCGAGACGCTCGCGCGCGAGCACGGCATCGCCGCGGTGATCGACGCGCGCGGCGAGGCGGTGGACGACGAGGCGCTGATGGCCCAGCACGGCATCGCCTTCCTGCATCTACCGACCGACGACATGTTCGCGCTCGCCGACGGCGATCTGGATCGCGGCGTCGCCTTCGCCAGCGCGCACCTCGACCGGGGCCAGCGCGTGCTCATCCACTGCGAGCACGGCATCGGCCGTTCGGCGCTGCTCGCGCTGTGCGTGCTCGTCGCGCGCGGCGAGCCGCCACTGGCCGCGCTCGAACGCGCCAAGTCGGCGCGCGCCCGGGTTTCGCCCAGCCCGCACCAATTCGAGGGGTGGCTCGCCTGGCTGCATCGCCACCGCGCCGAGACCCACGCCGTGTGGGACCTGCCCAGCTTCGACGCGTTCGCGCGCATCGCCTACCGCCACCTGCGGCAACGGTGAGCGCGCGGACCCCCTCCGTCGGCTTCGCCGCCACCTCCCCCGCAAGAGCGGGAGAGGAGAAAACGCCATCCACCTCTCCCGCTCTTGCGGGGGAGGTGCCCGAAGGGCGGAGGGGGAGCGCGCGCGCCGCGTGATCGTCTACGGCGACCATCCGCGCCCGACGACGCTCGCCGCGCTCCACGCCGCCGCCGCCGCGCATCTCGTTCAGGCCCGCGCCGCGCCGCGCGGTCTCGCCCGCCACGCCGCGCTCGTCGCCGCCTTCCTCGCCCACGCCGAGACGACGCGCGCGCTCGCCGACGCGCGGTTCGCCGAGCATGGCGAAGACCGACCCGACGCGACCGTCGACGCGCTGATGGGCGACACCGTCCGCCTCGCGCGCGCGGTCGCGGTCTCGTGGCGTTCGCACTTCCGCCGCACGCCCGTACCCGCGATCGGTCCACCCCCGACGGACCGCGGTATCACCACCAAGCCCGCCGAGGGGTTCGCCTTCTACGCGCTCTACCCCGAGGCGGTCCTCG